>Ga0302320_10030785_pt1 | contig 10210 bp, 11 predicted proteins | sample Bog_T0_3_FD_202130 | JGI IMG/M metagenome (GOLD analysis project Ga0302320, IMG submission 202130) | Peat permafrost microbial communities from Stordalen Mire near Abisko, Sweden - Bog_T0_3 | ecosystem: Environmental > Terrestrial > Soil > Wetlands > Peat | place: Sweden: Abisko, Stordalen Mire... | reverse complement strand
GTGGAATATCATCGTAGTTTCGGCGACTTGAGCCCCCTGGTCAAATCCCACCTGAGCCACCGTTCACGGGCGGCGTCGCGCATCGTGCCGCGCCTGATCGAACTCTTCTGAGAACAACCATGCCACGTTTTGCCTTGCTGATCCACGACAGCCCCCGCGGCCGGCACTACGACTTCTTGCTCGAAGCCGGCGACGTGCTGAAGACCTGGGCCCTGCCGGAACTGCCCACGCCGGGCTGCCCAATCGAGTGCGAGGCATTGGCCGACCATCGTCTCGCCTATATCGAGTATGAAGGCCCAATCTCCGGCGGGCGGGGAACGGTCGTGCGCTGGGACAGCGGCAGCTATTGCTGCGAGAAATGGACCGACGACGAAGTGATCGTAGAGCTTGCGGGCGGGAAACTTGCCGGCCGCGTCGAACTGCGGCCGATCCAAGGGCAAACCGGACGTTGGCAATTGTTACTCTGTGGCTAAGCACAGGGCTACTTCGCCACTTCCGTCGTCCCCGCCACGACCAACTGGCCCTCTTCCAGGCTGATTGTGTCGATGTGGACGACGTTCTTGTGGCCGCCGTTGACGGGCGTGAGCGTGAGCAGGGCTACCGGGTCGCCGTCGATCTGCCGCCACACGATGTGAACGTTGTTCTGCCGCGCGGCGTCGGAAATACCCTTGAGAACCGGATCCAGCGACCAGGGGACGGCTCCCAGGCGGGCCTTGTGAACGCGCAGCCCGATCACGTTGGCCGACTCGACGAAAGCGCTGACCTGCAGCGAGATCACGCCGTGAAAAGTGCGATAGTCCAAGCGGCAAGCGGTGGTGATGCCTTCCGGCCCGATGCGGACGCGCGGGTCGTGCATGCCCGGGGGCAGCAATTCGGGATGGTTCTTGGGCAAATCGACGGCCAGCCAGGCGTTGATCGCCTTGGCCGTGATAACCTCTTTCCACTGGCAGCGACGGTGCAACTCGTTATGTAGCGTGGTCGCCTGCTTGAGCATCAGGTCGCTGTCGCTTTCTTGCGTTTCCGGAGCGACCGCCAATTCCTGCGTGTAGAAGTCAGGAACGTGCTGCGTCGCGCGGTAAAACACGAAGACGCCGATCCCGGCCACGGCCAGCAGGATGACGACCGCGATCAACGTGTAGCGAACTACTTTCCACATGAGTGCTTAGAACTTAGGATTTGGTCGGAAATAACTTCTACAGCGAGGCGAGCCGGAGGCGTAAGCCTCCGGGCCCGGAAGTTTACCGGGTACCCTCTGGGTGCGGCTCGCCTGTCCCGTCAAACGCGGAAGTTACAAAGTTCTATTATCCTACGCACCGCAACAGCGCATAGTTCTTTTTGCCTTTGCGGAGCACGATGATCGACTCGCCGGCCAGGTCCGCGGGCGTGAGCCGGGCGTCGAGGCTTGCGGCGCGGCGATTATTGACGTAGGCCCCGCCTTCGCTGATCGCCCGCCGGGCGTCGCCTTTGCTCTTCGCCAGCCCGACCGCGCACAGCCCGTCAACCAGCGGAATGCCCTCGCTTTCCAGCACGGCCCGCGACACTTCCGTGCTGGGAACGTCGGCGAAGATTTCGGCCAGTTGGCGGTCGGAGAGTTTGTCGATTTCCGCGCCGAAGAGGATTTCCGATGCCTTTAGCACGGCGGCCAGCGACTCTTCCCCATGCACCAACCGCGTGAGGTCAGCGGCAAGCTGTTTCTGCGCGGCGCGCTTGCCGGGATCGGCCGCATGCTCCTGCTCCAGTCGCGCGATCTGGCCCTGGTCGAGGTCCGTGAAATAGCGCAGGCACTTGCCTACGTCGGCGTCCTGCGTGTTGAACCAGTACTGGTAGAAGGCATAGGGGCTGGTTCTCTCGGCGGAAAGCCACAGCGAGCCGGACTCGGTCTTGCCCATTTTCATGCCGTCGGCCTTCGTGAGCAAAGGGCATGTAATGCCCTGAAGCTGCACGCCGCGCATCCGCCGGGCCAGATCGATCCCAGCGGTGATGTTGCCCCATTGATCACTGCCGCCGGCCTGCAATTCGCACCCGTACTGATCGTGGAGATTGACGAAATCGTAGGCCTGCAAAAGCATGTAGCTGAACTCCGTGTAGCTCAGCCCGGAATCGATCCGTTCCAACCGGGCCTTCACCGAGTCCTTGGCGAGCATTACGTTCACGGGGAAATGTTTGCCGATGTCGCGGAGAAACTCGATGTAGCCGAAGCGGCCCATCCAGTCGTAATTGTTGGCCAGCAAGGCCGCATTCGGGCCGCAATCGAAATCGAGGAAGCGCCGCAACTGCTTTTCCAGGCAGGCGACGTTGTTCCGCAGAACATCGACGCTCAGCAGATTCCGCTCCTCGCTCTTGCCGCTGGGATCGCCGATCATGCCCGTCGCGCCGCCGACCAGCGCGATCGGCCGATGTCCGGCCTGCTGGAACCGTCGCAAGAGCATTACCGCCACGAGATTGCCGACGTGCATGCTGTCGGACGTGGGATCGAAACCGACATAGAGGGTCCGCGGCTTCTCGTTCAGCCAGCTTTGCAGATTGGCCGGATCAGTACACTGATTGACGAGTCCGCGCCAGTTTAGTTCGGTGAAGATGTCAGGCATGAGAAAACTATCGCCACATGTCATCGTCGGCGAAGGGATGGGCGGGGCCGAAGAGTTTGGGCTTGGGCAGGGCCTTCAGCGCCTGTTCGGCCAGGCGCAGGTCCTCCTTGGTCGTGATCTTGACGTTGATCGGCGAACCGGAAACGACCGTCACCGCATGGCCGATTCGCTCCACGAGTTGGGCGTCGTCGGTCGCTGCCAAGTCTCCCCGGCGGGCATGGGCCTCCATGAGCAAATCGCGGCGAAAAACCTGGGGCGTCTGCGCTTCCCAAAGGCCATCGCGTGCAACGGTTTCCTGGATCTTGCGGTCGCTGCCCACCCGCTTCAACGTGGCGGAAACGGGGATGGCGAGGATCGCAGCCCCCGATTTCTCCGCCGCGCGGAACACATCGTCAATCCACACGTCGGCCAGGCAGGGGCGGGCCGCGTCATGAATGCAAACGAACTCGACCTCCGGCTTGACCCGCGCCAAGGCGGCGGCCACCGAATCGAACCGCTCGGCCCCGCCCTGCACGACATCAATGCCGAGAATGGCCACATTCGAGCCGAACTTGAAGTTGAAACTCTCGCGGTCCCCGGGAGCGATCACGATGAGCACCTGGGCCACGTCGTTGCGCTGCAGGAATCGTTCGGCCGAATGCAGCCAGACAGCCTTGCCCGCCAAAGGCGCATACGGCTTCTTGTAGTACTCGTCCTTGAAGCGGCTGCTGCGGCCCGCGGCCGGCAGTATGACGGCAAACTTGCCCATGGGTATGATCAACCGGAGTTTTCCAGCCTCGCGCGATCAGTAAGTCGGAACCTCGACAGGCTCGTTTCCGTCGATCGTGGCCAACCCCTGGTAGGTGGGCATGTCGATCGTCTCCGCGAGGAACTGTACGCTGCCATCGCACATCGTGAAATTGCAGCCACCCTTGTGATTGCTCATGAACGTATAGCAGTACTGCCAGTTTTGCTGGTTATACATCGCACTGCTGTTGGGGTAAGGAAGCTGGCGGAAGTCGTTCATAGGCATACCACACGTGGCGGTCGTGCCGTCGAACCACATCCAATACGACCACGCGCACCAGCCCGGCACGGACTCTCCCGCCAGGAAGGTCTTGCTGGCGCCGTCGCGGAGGTCCATGTTGCCCGTAAGCGTCGGTGCCCCGCCGGTGGACGTGCTTCCGCCCCGGCAGATCACGCCATTGCCGTGGTCCACACCGTCGCTGTTGCCGTAATTTCGTCCCTGGGTGCCGCTAATCGGGCCGGAGACCGCGCCATTGACGAGCGAAACCGTCCAATTGCTGCCGGCACAGGCCTTGTAATTCGTGGCAGCGAACAAGCTCGGAGTGCCAAAGACCGGACTGGAGATAAGTCCCTTCTGGGTGGTGTTGTCCGAAGGACAAACGAAGGTCTTCACGGGAACGCCCGACGAATTCGCGGCGGCACCGCCCGAGAGCGCGCCGAGGTTGTCGATGCCCGAACTGGAGTTCTGGTAATTCAGGGCCTGGCCCATGGCGATCTGACCGTACAACGTGTTCTCGTCGAGGTTCGGCAGTATGGCCATCAGCCAACTGACGCCGACGGCCGACGGGCCGCTTGATCCGGGGGTCGTCGGAGTGCCGGTGGAAGAAACCACGCCCCAGTTCATGGGATACTGGCGGTTGCTGGTTTCATACTGGACGACGGCCAATCCGATCTGCCGCAAGTTATTTTTGCACTGCGCACGGTGCGCGCTCTCGATGGCCGACTGCACGGCCGGCACGAGCATGCCGACCAGCATTCCGATAATGGCAATCACGACGAGCAACTCGACCAGCGTAAACCCCGCAGCGATTGCCCCACGCCGAGTTCGCTCGCGCATGCCTCGATGACTCTTGCTGTTCATTGACATCCGATCCACCTGGGTTTGGGGATTGGCAGGCGTCCCGGCCTCTTCAACGCCCCGCTTGCCCTCATTGGTCAGCATACCGCAATTCATCGCACTTGAAAAGCTCTTTTCAGTTTTCAGTTTTCAGACTGAACACTGAAAACTGAACACTGAACACTACGAGCCGTTTTCCGACCACCAATGCAAGCCACCCCTCCAACAGGGGAAGCCGAGGCCGAAGATCGTTGCCAGGTCAATCTGCCAAGCGGCGGTGGCATTCTTCGCAGCCAGCAGACGGCCCGCTTCGATGACCATGGGCCGAAGAAGCTCTGCTGCGAGCGAACGATGATCTGGAAGTTTCCCGTTCGTCGGTTCAGCCCGTTCCTGACGAGCGTCTACAAACCCATCTACAGATTGGTTTACGACCCCATCCGGATAGGTGTAAATGCCCGTGCCGCTCTTTACGCCCAGGTGTCCCGCCCGGACCAATGCCACCAGGAGCTCCGCCCCGTCGGACCGATCCGTGTTAACCTCTCCCAGCACCATTGCCGAGTGTAAGGCGGTATCGATTCCGATTTCGTCAAGCTGCGCCAGCGGTCCCATCGGCATGCCGAAGCCGATCATCGCGGCGTCGATATCGCGGGGCCGCATCCCGGCAACCAGCAGGTCCACCGCCCCAGTCAGGTAGCTCATGAGCAGGCGATTCACGACGAAGCCCGGCCCGTCGCCGACCACCAGCGGGAGCTTCCCCAAATACAGGGCGTGAGCGACCACGGCGGCCAGCGTGTTTGTACTCGTTGCCGCCCCAGGGATGATCTCCACCAGAGGGCGCCGGCGAATGGGATGGCAGAAATGCAATCCGCAGAAACGCGCCGGCGCGGCCAGACCCGAAGCGAGCCGCGTGATCGGGATCGAACTGGTGTTCGTGGCGAGGATGCCGCCATCGGCCAGTTGCGGCGCCAGTTGCCCATAGAGCAATTGCTTGGCAGGCCGCTTCTCCGCGATGGTTTCCAGTACCAGGTCGCAGCCGGCCAAGTCGGCCTGGGACAGACTGTAGCAAACCCGTCCGGCATCGCTTGGAGTTCCACGTTCAGCCAGAGTACAAACGCCAGCCGCATGGCGCAGGGCCTCCGTGCTGGAATCGACCAGCACGACCGGAAGCCCCCGAACGACGTGTTCCCGCGCAATGGCCGCCCCCATGATCCCCGCGCCCACGATGCCCACCGTGCGAATGGGCCGTCCCGCGCCGGACTCGATGAGTTCCTCGCAACCCTTCCGGCAGATGGCCACCGCGCTACGGACGTGGTCCAAGGCAGCGGAAGCTGCCGACGGCCTTGAATTGCTCAAGTGGCTGGTATGATTTGTCATAGGTGTCGGAAGGCGGCTCATCTCGGTAGAGTTTACATGCTTTACGTCGAATCGGCCACCACCGCTTGACATCCAGCGGTCTGCTGCGGAAACTTTGTGGATTCCGCAACCGCCACGGCGGCCACTTACACACTCCTCACCCATCACCATCGCAATGCCTGAAATCCAAGCTTTTCGCGCTGTTCGTTACAACCTGGGCCAGGTCGGCTCGTTGAGCGATGTCGTCGCCCCGCCTTATGACGTTATCGGTCCGGAGTTGCAGGACGAACTGTACCGCAAGAGCCCCTATAATGTTATTCGCCTGATCCTCAACAAGATCGAACCGGGCGATGACGACGAGGTGAACAATCGCTATACGCGGGCGAGGCGATTCCTGCGGGACTGGCAGTCCGACGGCATTCTCTATACCGATCCCGATCCGGCGATCTATGTGTATCACCAGGAGTTCACGGTCGAAGGCGTGACCTACAACCGCCGCGGCTTCATGGGCCGAGTGCGGCTCTCTCCGTTCGGCGAGGGGAAGGTCTTTCCGCACGAAGAAACCTTGCCCGGCCCCAAGGTGGACCGCCTCATGTTGATGACGACTACGAAGGCCAACCTGAGCCAGATTTTCGGCCTCTACCCCGATCCGAACAACGAAGCCCAGAACATCCTCGATCGGGCCGCCGCAAAGCTGACCCCGGTCGTGGCCACCGATCACCTGGGCGTGGTCAGCCGCGTTTGGGCGGTGACCGATATCAGCACCATCGCGGCCGTGTCGGGGGTCATCGGCCCTAAGCCGGTCTTCATCGCCGACGGCCACCACCGCTACGAGACCGCCTGCGAGTACCGCCGCCACATCTACGAGTCCGGGTTCCTTGGCCCCGATCATGCGGCCAATTTCGTGCTGATGATGTTCGTGGGCATGGAAGATCCGGGGCTGATCGTTATGCCCACGCATCGCTTGTTCCGCGGACTGTCCTCGCTTTCGAGCGAGGAACTGGCGGCCCGGCTGTCGCCCTGTTTCACCGCGCGGCCGGCCGGCCAAGGTCCCGACCAGGCCAATGCGGTCTGGGAAGATATCGAAACCGGCGACAAGCAGGGCGCCATCGGCCTCTTTACCCAGAAAGACCAGCGCTGGACATTGGCCGAACTGACCGATGCGGGACGGGCCCGTATGGCCGAGGTGGCCAAGGAGCATACGGACGAGTGGCGGGAACTCGGTGTCGCCCTGCTGCACCGGCTGGCGGTCGAAGATTTGCTGGGCGGCAACGACCTGCCCAAGCCGCGATACGTGCATCTGGTGCAGGAAGTGGTTGACGGGCTGAAGACGGGCGAATTCCCCCTGGCGGCCCTGGTGATGCCGGCGACCGTAAGTCATATCCGCGCCATCAGCATGACGGGCGAACGGATGCCGGCCAAGAGCACCTATTTCTATCCCAAGCTGCTCACGGGGCTGGTCATCAATCCGCTGGAATAAGCGTGTTTCACGTGAAACGGGTCTGCGGCAAGTTTTCCGGATCTTGAAACTGGGTGTTTCACGTGAAACATGCGGTTCGGAGTGCGGTAATTCATTGCCGCTTTGCGGCCTTTGGCCGCTTTGAAAGGCCGCAAAGCGGCCGAAAGCGGTGATCAATCACCGCACTCCAAAATTGCCATTTCTGGCAATTCCGCCCCTGGTTACAATCCACCGAGCAATCCCTCGATGTGCATGGAGGCACTATGGGTCGGTCGTTGTGCGTGGCAAACCAGAAAGGCGGCGTCGGCAAGACCACGACCGCCATGAACCTGGCCGCCGCATTGGCCAAGGCCGGATGCCGGACCCTGTTGGTCGATCTGGACCCGCAGTGCAATGCCACCACCGGCCTGGGCCGCCAGCCGGTCAACAGCCACCCCTTGGTCTCCGGCACGCTCATCCGGCAGGCAGTTTGTGCGACCGATATACAGGGCCTTGACCTGCTACCCGGCAGCCGCACCTTTCGAGACGTGGAAGCCTTGACCAAGGACGATGCCGCCCAGGCCGAAAGAACGCGGGAACACTTGACCCGCGGCTTCGGCACTTATGACTACGTATTGATCGACTGCCCGCCGTCACTGGGGCCGTTGACCCGCACGGCCCTGGCCAGTTCCGACGAAGTCCTAATGCCGATTCAGTGCGAGTTCTTTGCTATGGAAGGTCTGACGCTGATGATCTCCACGATCGGCCAGATCTTGCAGCAGGCGGGCCATACGCTCCGCTTCGGCGGAATTGTGTTGACCATGTATGACCACACGCTGGAACTGACGCACGAGGTGGATCACGAAGTAAGAGATTTTTTTGGTGAAATTGTCTTTTCAACCGTAATCCCGCGCGACGTGGCCGTCTCAGAGGCCCCCAGCCACGGTTTGTCGGTGATCGATTATGCACCGCGGTCGCGCGGGACGCGGGCCTACGTTGAACTATGCATGGAGGTATTGGATCGTGACTAAGGAACGACGACTTGGACGTGGCCTGGAGGCCCTGCTTGGACAATTGCCCGGCTGGAATGGCGGAACGCCGCCCGGCCAAGCCCCGGCGACAACTGCGGCGGCGGCGCCGCCCGTGGCCGACCCGGCCACAGGGCCAGCCACCATTCCCATTCGTCCGATGGAAGACTTGCAGGGCGGCGCGGCCGGAACGCCCGTGAGCGCATCGCCCGCGACCGATACGGCCCCTGCGGCGCCGTTACGGCTGGCGATTGACGGCATCCAGCACAACCCGCATCAACCGCGGCAGGAGTTCGATGCCGACGACTTGCAACGGCTTGCCGACAGCATTCGCGTCCACGGCCTGCTCCAGCCCGTTGTCGTAAGGCCCTGGGAAGGCGGCTACCAACTCATCGCGGGCGAGCGGCGATTGCGGGCCGCCCGCCTGGCCGGCTGGAGTGACGTGCCCGTTTCGATCGTTGAGGCCGACGAGCGGCAGACGGCCGAGTTGGCGATCGTCGAGAACTTACAGCGGAAGGACCTCAGCGCCTTGGAGAAGGCCGCATCGTTCCAACGCTACCTCGACGAATTCGGCGGCACGCAGGAAGAACTGGCGGGCCGGCTCAAGCTCGATCGCTCGACGATTTCTAACCTGATCCGATTGCTGGAACTGCCCGCAGCGGTCCAGGATGCCCTGCGCCGCGGAAAGATCACGCCCGGCCACGCACGGGCGTTGTTGCCGCTGGGCGAGGAACGCGAACAGGTCTCGTTCAGCGAGCGGATTCAGAAAGAAGGTCTCAATGTGCGGCAGACCGAGTTGCTGGTGCAGGAAGCGATCGCCGCGGCCGACGACACGGTCGACGGCAACCAGGGTACCGTCAAGCCCACGCGACGGCCATCCGATCATGTGGTCGCCTTGGAGCAGGAGTTCCGCAACGCCTTGGGCGTTCGCGTGAAGATCACGCACGACGCGCGCGGTCGAGGCAAGGTGGTGATTGCCTTCGGCAGCCACGAAGAGTTCGACCAAGTGCGTCGCCACATATGTGGCGGGTCTGGCACCACCCGGCGCGCACAAGCAGGATAAGGATGTTTTCGGGCGGTTGCTCCCGGACGGTCGATCCGCTAAGATAGGCTTCAGCGTGGTATGACCATTGCACGGGGCGTGGCGCAGTCTGGCTAGCGCGCCTGGTTTGGGACCAGGAAGTCGAAGGTTCAAATCCTTTCGCCCCGACTTGGATGGAAGTCGTTATATATAAACGACTTACGATACGGCTGCTGTATGCCGTCGTAATCATTTCTTGGGGCAGAGGATACAATTGTTGTCGGTTTTAATGCAATCAAAGGGGACGAGATATGGTATCCGCCGTGACAAAATCAGTTATCGCTCGTGCCAAGGAGATTTACGCCGGTCAATTGCAGGCCGATCTGGAAGCCCGCTGTCGGGATCGGTTCGTTGCTATTGAGCCAGAATCCGGCGAGTATTTTTTGGGAGATACGTTCGATGAGGCGGTGAAGTCCGCCAGGACGAAGTATCCGACGCGTTTGTCGCATACGGTCAGGATCGGGAATAGCGCGGCATTCCATATCGGAGTGATGCATTTGTGAGGGGATTGGTTGACGACAAGCAGCGAGCCTTGCTTCGTGTTCCGGTCTCCGCGTCGCGCAAGGGTAGTCGTACGAGTATCGTCGTTTGGATCGACACGGCGTTCAACGGAGGTTTGGTCATTCCCCGAAAGCAAATTGCTGAGTTGGAATTAGTGCAAGAGTCATCCGCTGAGGCTACCTTGGCGGACGGCCATCCTATCGAGTTGGAAACGTTCGCGTGTTTCGTCGATTGGTTCGGCAATTCTTACGAGACGCAGGTTATCGCCAACGATGGGGAATTTCCGCTTCTGGGTACGATGCTCCTAGTGTAGTGTCTCGCAATTGAGTTACTTTATGATTGTTGTATCAGTCGCGGGAGCACGGCAACTTACCCGAC
>Ga0302320_10030783_pt1 | contig 10210 bp, 9 predicted proteins | sample Bog_T0_3_FD_202130 | JGI IMG/M metagenome (GOLD analysis project Ga0302320, IMG submission 202130) | Peat permafrost microbial communities from Stordalen Mire near Abisko, Sweden - Bog_T0_3 | ecosystem: Environmental > Terrestrial > Soil > Wetlands > Peat | place: Sweden: Abisko, Stordalen Mire... | reverse complement strand
GCCGAGAAAACAACTGCCAAAGCGAGAAGCAAAACAACGCCTAAATCCAAAACACAATCCAAGCCCAAGCCCAAACATGATGAGCCTGGAACCGTGGCAAAACCCCAATGACCGTGAAACTAGAGAGCATTCAACGCGTCTATGACCACGCGATAGCCCAAATATCCGGGGTGCGGGAAGCCTTCACTCCGAACCTGGCTGCTCGGGAAGTGGGCACAATCACCAGCGTGGCTACTGGCATCGCCATGGTCTCCGGCCTCCCCAATGTGGGTTTTGAGGAACTGGTCAGGTTTCCGGGTGATCTGCTCGGAATCGCGTTCAATGTGGATGCTGATGAAATCGGCGTCGTGCTGCTCGGCGAGTACTTCCATCTGCACGCGGGCGATGAAGTCGAGCGCACCGGCCGGGTCATGGACGTGACCGTCGGCGACGGATTGCTGGGGCGCGTGATCGATCCACTCGGCCGGGCTCTTGATGGCAAGGGGCCCGTGGCCACCAGCGAACGACTGCCCATCGAACGACCGGCTGCGCCGATCATGGACCGCGCGCCCGTCACCGTGCCGCTCCAGACCGGCCTCAAAGTCATCGATGCGCTCATTCCCATCGGCCGTGGTCAGCGCGAGTTGATTCTGGGTGACCGCCAGACCGGCAAGACCGCCATCGCCCTCGACACCATCCTCAACCAGAGCGCCCAGAATGTCGTCTGCATATACTGCGCCATTGGCCAGCGCGCCTCCGCGGTGGCGAAGACCGTGGCCAACCTGCGGGAGAAGGGCGCGCTTGAGCATATCGTCGTGGTGGTGACCGAGGGCAACGACCCGCCTGGCCTCGCCTACATCGCTCCCTACGCCGCGACCAGCATCGCCGAGCATTTCATGGAAGCTGGTCGCGACGTGCTGATCGTCTATGACGACCTCACCCAACATGCCCGCGCCTATCGTGAACTTTCCCTCCTGCTGCACCGGCCGCCCGGGCGCGAAGCCTTCCCTGGCGATATCTTCTACATCCATTCGCGCCTGCTGGAGCGGGCGACCCATCTGGGCAAGGACCGCGGGGGCGGATCGCTCACCGCCCTGCCCATCATCGAGACCGAAGCGCAGGACATTTCCGCCTACATTCCCACCAATCTGATTTCCATCACCGATGGGCAGATCTATCTTTCCCCATCCCTGTTCGAATTGGGGGTGCTGCCTGCGGTCGATGTAGGCAAATCCGTATCCCGGGTGGGCGGCAAGGCCCAACGGGCCGCCTATCGCGCCGTGGCGGGCGACCTCAAGCTCGCCTACGCGCAGTTCGAGGAACTGGAGACCTTCGCGCGGTTCGGCGCCCGCCTGGATGAGGGCACCCGCAAGATCATCGAGCATGGGCGGCGAATCCGCGCCTGTCTGAAGCAGCCAGAACTCGCCCCGGTGTCCGTACCCGCCCAGATCACGGTCCTGCTCGCCTTGACAGCGGAACTATTTGATCCGGTGCCCCTTGACCAGATGGCGAAAGCCGAGTTCGCGGTGCGTGAGGCGGCGGCGACGATCCCGCCGGACGTGTGCTCGCGCTTCGAAACCGCCGACAAGCTCAGTGACGAGGATCGGGCAGCGGTCATCCAGATCGCACGACTGGCCCTCGCGCCTTTCCAGCCCAAGCCGGAGGGGAAACCCGACCCCAAGGTTGATCCCGATCCGGAAACCGGCAAAAAAGGCGATCCCACGCCGAGCCCAGAAGCCAAGGAAGCCAAGACAGGGGCCAAACCCAAGGCGGCAACCAAGGATGCGCCATGAGCAACACCACCGCGAGCCTGAGCCGAAAGATCACCAGCGCTGGAGATCTTCAATCCGTCGTCCGCACCATGAAAGCCTTGGCCGCCTCGAGTATTGGTCAATACCAGGAATCGGTGCAGGCTTTGGCGGACTACTACCACACCGTGGAACTGGGGCTGGGCGCCATTTTCCGGCAGAACGAACCGACCAGCCCGGCAGGAGAAAGGAAGGCCGGGGAAGCGGGTGCGACCTGCGCGATCGTGTTCGGTTCCGACCAGGGCCTGGTGGGCCAGTTCAATGAAGTGGTGGCCGATTTCGCGCTCAAGATACTTGGCGATCTGCCAGGAAAACTGCGGGTATGGGCCGTAGGTGAGCGGGTCCAGTCGCGTCTGGCGGACACCGGCCTGGCTCTGGCTGGGACTTTTCCCGTGCCCAATTCGGTCAAGGCCATCACCCCGCTGGTCGGGGAGATCCAGATCAAAAGCGAAGCCAATCGGGCCAAGGGCGAGGTTACGCGGGTGTATGTCTTCCATAATCGCCCGAAGTCCGGGGCACTCTATGAGCCGGTCAGCCAGCGGTTGTTGCCGCTCGATGCGCAATGGCAACAGGCCTTGGCCAAAGTTAGTTGGCCGACCCGAGCCTTGCCCGAGATCATGGGGACCGGCACCACAGCCATGGGCGCGCTCATCCGCGAATATCTGTTCATCTCCCTGTTCCGGGCGTGTGCGGAATCGCTTGCGAGCGAGAACGCGAGCCGCTTGGCGGCGATGGAACGTGCCAATAAAAATATTGACGAACTGCTGGAGCAACTCCATGGCACTTTCCATCGTCTGCGTCAGAGTGGCATTGATGAAGAACTTTTCGATGTGATTGCCGGTTTTGAGGAATTGGCCAGGCCAGTGCCACATGGAGGTCCTACTGGTTCTGCTTCACCAGGTCGATCCTGAAATCCAAGAAGCAAAGGAGCTGATGATGCAAAAGGATTCTGCAACCCGTTTTCGATCAGACGAAACGCAGTTGGAACAGTGCCATTCATATATAAACACCCAAATTCAGCTGAAAAAGAACGGCGGTCCTCGCGAGAGCGCAAAGCCGCCTGGACCTGCCATCGCGATCTCCCATCAAACCGGATCAGGCGCCCACGAAATTGCAGCGATGCTTCCCAGGCTGTTACAGGCTGGGGAGACAAAAGGAATGGTCCCATGGACTGTGTTCGATCGGCATCTACTGGAGCAGGTGATCAAGGACCATCATCTTCCTCATGCCCTGATGGCGTTCCTTCCAGAGGATCGCCGTTCCTATCTCCAGGATGCGATCGACGAAATGTTCGGGATGATCCCCCCCTCCTGGGAGATTGTGCCGGAATTCACTGAAACCATTATGCATCTGGCCGACGCCGGACACGTGATCCTGGTGGGGCGAGGCGCCAATTTCATCACCACGCGATTGCCCAACGTATTTCACGTCCACCTGGTTGCCCCCCTGGTGAAACGTATCGAGCGAATGCAGCAATTGGAGCACCTGACGGCGGAAGAAACGGCCAAGGTCATCAACAAGGAAGACCGCGCACGGGGTCGCTACATGAAGGCCAACTTCCATGTGGGCATTGACGATGACTTGCTCTACCACCTGGTCATCAACACGGATCTCATTCCATGCCCCGATGCGGCGCGCTTGATCGCCGAGGTAGCGCTGAGAACGCTTCAGGATGGTGCTGGAGATTGATGGGTTAACCGGGCAGATCCCCTGACGGGACCCATGGTATTAAACCAAATCCAGGTTTCCCCGATCATTCGGGCCCCACTCCGGGATCAACCTCGTTTCTCTGTTCTAGATCATCTGGACCCAAACCATACGTACGCAGGAGATCCTTCAAGGTCACGATACCTTCCATTTTGTTGATATCACTACGGTCCACTACGGGCAAAAGGTCTAGTTTGGCCGCACCCATTCTTTCGAGCGCCCAGTAGAGGGAATGATCGGGGTGAACATGGGGGAAGGAACGCTCATCAAAAAGCTCATCCAGCCGTTTGTCGCCGGGGCCTTCCCTAACGGTCTTTTCGAGAATAGATGAATTGATCACACCTACCACCCCTCGATCACTGATCACCGGCCACGTCCGAAATTCGCTGGAACGCGCCTTCTGACCGGCCTCGGAAACAGTCATGTTTGCCGATAGTACCTCCGTTGCCGGGTGCATCGCTTGACTGACTGTGTATTGAGAACCCTCATGAGGCGTTTCCGAACTGGGCAAGTGAATTCCGTCCTGAAATGCAAGTGCGGAATAGATGGGGAATGGCTGTAGCCGCTTGGAAATGTAGAAGCTCACCAGATTTGAAATCATCAGCGGCACGATGACCATGTAGTCTCGCGTGGTTTCAAAGATCATCAGGACAGAAGTCATCGGGGCCCGGACGATTCCCGCGAAGAGCGTGCCCATGCCCACCAGGGCATAAACGCCAGGGGTAGCCGTAGCATTGGGGAGCATGTGGTGGGCCACCCATCCCACCGAACCTCCCAGCATCGCCCCAATGAACAAACTTGGCCCGAAAAGCCCCCCCGCATTCCCTGACGCATAGCTTGTGGTCACGGCCACCATTTTCAGGACGAGCAGAATGGCCAACAACTCGATCGCCATTCTGCCATTCAGGGCATCCCCAACATACCGGTATCCCACACCAAGCACCTCGGGAACGAACCAACCCATCACCCCTACGATCAGTCCTCCCGCCAGGGGCTGGAACCAGACGGTCTTGATGGGCAATTTTAAAAACCAGCCACGCATCCAAAGCAGGAGTTTGGTGAATGCAACAGAAACAAGACCGCCGGTCACGCCGAGGACCGCGTACACGCCAAACTCCCATGGGTGGATCAGTCGGTACTCCGGAACTTGGAAGAGAGGGGTATTACCCAGGAACAAGCGCAGCACCATCCAGGATGTCGCCGAGGCAAGCACAACCGAGCCAAGCACGGGTGCGTGAAGATCACTCATCACCTCTTCCAGCGCGAACAACACCGCGGCCAGGGGCGTATTGAACGCAGCCGCGATGGCGGCCGCAGCCCCAACGGGAATGAGCGCCTTCACTTTTTCGGGTCCGAGCCCAAGGTGCCGTCCCAAAAGGGAAGCTATGCCCGCGCCGACCTGGACGGAAGGGCCCTCCCGCCCAAGGGGGATCCCGCTGGCGAGCGTCACCGAAGTGCAGAAGAATTTTCCCAGAACCGTTCGCAGAGAAATATGACCTTCATGCACGAACAGCGCTGCTTTGGTCTGGGGAACCCCGCTGCCCCTGGCCTCGGGGAAGAACCGGAACAAAAGGAACCCCATGGCCAATGATCCCAACACAGGGAACAGCAACCTTCGCCAGGCTCCGCTCGCCACAGGGTAGAGTCGAAGCCCGAAGCGCTCCGTGACCAGGATGAAAGCGACAACGGCCAGACCGGTCAGGGCGCCGATCACAAGCGTCAGGACGAGAAAAACCTGCTCTTCCCGCTCATGGAGAATGGCCGCCCATTGCCTTTGAGGGTATTTCAAAAAATAAGCTAATTTAAGGTTCCCGGATTTCTCCATTTCTGAATGTTCCTTCCTGGCCACTCATCTAACACTCAAAAGGCTGGAACCCACGAGAGTCCAGTGAAATGCTACCACAGGGTTTGCGAGGCTTACTTCGCCTCAAACGGAATCTGTCGGCTACCCAACGACGCGCTCATTCAATTCGAAGTAAAGGGTGGCTCATTTTGATGATCTCGGCAGCTGGCCGGCCCGATGGAATGGTATAACTCTACTAAAAATCAAATAATTAGGGAATGGCACCAATAATGCTCGATGTCTGGTCCACAGGGAGCAAGCCATGGGATCACAAAATTTCATCATTCGGCCCATCATCTACTCGATTGTTTTTCCAGCGGTCGCTGGACTGGTGGGAATGCAATTCGGGTGCGATACCGTCAGGTCCTGGGAGACAAGACCTACCTCGATGACCTCGGCCTCCGATGTCCCGGCGAGCGAAGGGACAGTCAAGGCGACGGTTGGAGCCAACGGCAATACGAACCTCTACGTCCGGGTCAAACACCTTGCTCCCGCATACAAGGTGTATCCGGAAGCGACGGTCTACATTGTATGGCTCCAGCGTCCGGGTGAGCCCATCCAGAAGATCGGCGCGCTGACCTTGTCGGACAACCTGGAGGGGAGTCTCAACACGGAGACGCCGTACCGCCGGTTCACCCTCATCATTACCCCTGAGCCGGGCCGGCAAGTCGAGCAGCCCACGCACGAGCCTGTCTTCAAATCCGAGGTCGTCCGCGACGGCTAGCGCGAGATTCTGGAGCCCATGATGCACACTCTCCGCATGGAAAAAGTCCTATGCATCGTCGCAGTCAGCTTCCTGACCAGTTGCTGGAACAGTTCCAGCCCTATGGCGGAGCCTCCTGTGGAAACCTACCGGGTCCAGCCTGCCGCGGCGACCCTGACAGTGGGGCATGGCACCTCCTTTGCCGCCAAGCGTGATGGCAGATTGGCCTTGGACGTGGCTTGGCGCGTGCTGGAGCCGGGAGGTGGAACGGTGGATGGGACCGGGCAATACCAGGCCCCTGCCATCCCCGGCGTCTACACGGTCCAGGCGGGATTCAAGTACAGTGCGGGCCGGACCGCGACGGCCTCGGTGACCGTCGTGCCTCCGCCTGCCGGAGAAATCAGGGTCCCCCACGAGGTGAGGCCAGGAGCCGGGGACCTGGTGGCCAGCATTGCCCCGGTTCCAGGGTCGCACTACCTCTGGACGATCACCGGGGGAAAGCTGACCGGAGGGAGTGACAGCCCTGCCGTTTCCTTCCAGGCCGGTGCCGGACCCAAGCTGGTGTTGAGCTGCAGGGTGAGCAACGCGGCCGGGGATGCCTTGAATTCATCCCAGGAGGTCACGTTGGTGCGTGCAGTATCGCTTACCATCAGCCCCGCGGCCGTGACGATCACTGCGGAACGGACTATGAAGTTCGGCTTCAACCTTGCCGGCGGGACCACTCTGGACGTGGCCTGGAGCCTGGGGAAACCCGGTGCCGGGAGCATAGACGGCCTGGGGAATTACGTGGCTCCAACCGTGCCGGGTCTTTATTCGGTGCGGGTCACCTCCCTGGACGATCCCACCGAGACCGTCACCGCCATGGTGAAGGTCGTGCCGAAGCCCCCCGAAGGACTCACCGCGCCTGACTCCTATCAGCCAGGAGCCATGGATCTGCGCGCCAGGGTGCCCAAGGTGGACGGAATGACCTACGCCTGGGAGATCGAAGGCGGAACCATCATCAAGGGTTCCACCGCCTCCACCATGATATTCGATGCCGGGCAAGGCCCCAGCATCACCCTGCGCTGCAGGATCACCAACGAAGCGGGCGATACTTCCGCCACGAAAAAGACCATGAGAGCCGAATGATCCCTTCGCTTCACGCATCAAATGGGAATCAGGCCATCTGAATGGATGCAGGTTCATAAGGTTGAGGACTGATTTCCGAGATTAATTATTTGAATTGCAAAACAAATTTTATAATCTACCTTGTAATTGCCCCCACATTGAGAGGGATTTACAATGCCCTCCCTGACCATCTACGGAACACCGGAAGACCGGATAAAGATCGAAGGCGAATTCCAGGAGGAGGTGGACGCCTATGAAATGGAGGAGGGGGCCTTCCTGGCGCTAAGCGACGGCACCTTGATGACCATAGCCATCGACCAAGGTGGGGTCTGGCGGATCGCTCCCGTCAGCGTGGGAATGGAGACAGCGTTGGAAAGGCTGGAGGGCACCATGGATTCCGAAAGGGAATCCGACCGGGTTACGGTCACCAACCCGAAAGTTCCCTTCAGATGGGTGCTCCTGGGTGCCGTTCTGGCCGGCCCCCCTGGATTTTCGGAAAGGGAAAGCGAGTGATCTCGGCTTGATGGTGGAATGATTCGCCGAACCGACCAGGGCCCTTCGTCAAAAGCTGATGCCCACTCCGAGTGTCCACAACCGTTGGAACTCCTGGCCCGATCCTTGAGTGTTCAGGTAGGCGCCCAGATTCTGCACGGAGCCTTCCTGAACCGGATGATCCTTGGTGAGGGCCGCCTGATAACTGGCAGCGAGATAAGGCCTGGGTTCGAGCGATGGCAGCACCCAACGGGTTCCCATACGCAACCATGGTCGTGCGAGATTCTTGTCCTGGGAATAACCGGCGCCTTCGAATCGATAAGATTGGAAAGGTTCCAGGACACCCAATTCTCCAGCGAACCCGGTGAACGGAAACCAGAACTGGGCATTGACCCCTGCGCCCTCAAGAACCTGGCGGAAAGGATGAAACTGGACTCCAGCACGGTGGTGGGGATCGTGGACCGGCTGGTGGTCAAGGGGCTGGTGGTGCGCAACCCCGATCCCCAGGATCGGCGGCGGATTTCCCTGGCGCCGACGGGCAAGGGCGAGGAGATCCTGAGCGCGGCGCCCCACCCGGCCCAGGGCCATCTCCTGGTGGGCCTGGAGGGCATGGACCGCAGGAAGGTGGAGAACCTGCACGAAGCCCTGGACACCCTGGTGGGCGTCCTGGAGGCGGAGCACCTGGAGGCGCTCTTCTTCTTCGCCAAGGAGTGATCAGCGGATGTGCCGGAACAGCCTTCCCAGTAGCCGTGACCACCATAGGACCCGGGTCGTCAGGCCCTTGTTGCGCGGGGTGAACCTGGCCTCGATCTGTTCGATGTCCTTGCCCAGCTCCACCCGGAGGGATTCGGATTTGGCCGTGGAGAGCACCTGGGAGGGGTAGACACTGCGGTGTCCGGTCATCAGGAAGCTGATGACGCAGGCCACGGTTGCATAGGGCGCGATGGCCGGGCCGAACAGTTCCATGGCCAGGATGCTCGCCGCGATGGGGGTGTTCGCCGCGCCGGCCAGGACCCCGACCATCCCCATGGCCGCGAAGGTGGCCGGATTCAATCCCATCCAGGAGGCGAAGGTTGAGCCAGCGGCGGAGCCCACGAAGAAGATCGGGGTCACGACGCCGCCGCTGCCGCCGAAATTGAGCGTGATCGAGGTGAACACCGGCTTGAGCAGGAAGGCGTACCATGGGATCCGGCTCCCGCTCAGGCACGCCTCGACCGTGTCCAGCCCCAGCCCCAGGTAGCGGGCCGAACACACCAGCGCCAGGAGCACCAGGGCGGAGCCGCCCACCAATCCCTTCAGTGGCTCCCAGATCCGCAGCCGTCCGGAAACGTTCGCTCCCACCTTCAGGATCTCGATGAGCATGATCGAGCACAGGCCGAAGAACACGCCCGCCAGGACAACCTGGAAGAAGAAGCCCTCGGTGAAGACCGGCACGACCTTGACCGGGTGGTAGAAGTAGGCGATTCCCAGCGCGGAGGAGATGTGGTAGGCGGTGATCCCGGCGATGAAGGAAGGCAGCAGGACTTCGTACAGGATGCCGCCCACGAACAGCACCTCCACCCCGAAGATGGAGCCCGCGATCGGGGTGCCGAACACCAGGGCGAACCCCGCGCTGATGCCGCAGATGACCAGCTTCTTGCGGTCATGCTCGCCGAACTTCAGCCACCCGGCCAGGATCGAGGCGATGCCGGCCCCGATCTGGGCGCAGGGACCCTCCTTGCCCACCGAGCCGCCGATGCAGAGGGTGACCAGGGTCGCCGCCAGCTTCACCGGGACCACCATGGGCTTGATCCGGGCGCCGTGCTTGTGGATGGCCTCGATCACCTTCTCCGTTCCGTGGCCCTGGGCGTCCGGGGCCAGGTACTTGACCATCAGAGCGCTCAGGAACAGAGCCGCCGGGAGCAGCAGGAAGGTATAGGGATGGCTCTGGCCGACGGCCATGCCCCAGGCCAGCAGCTTCAGAAAGCCGGTGACGGCCACGCCGATCACTGCTCCCACCCCGGTCGCCAACACCACCCATTTCATGATGCTGATGAACAGGATGGTCTCTTCCGCCAGCCGCCTCTGCATGGTGCCGTCCCTTCTGCGTATGGTTTTTTGTAATAATTCTTCACTATACTCGGAGGTTCTGCGGGGCCGAGCACAGGAGGAAATTCAATGGGGACCGAAGGTTGATGCGATATGAATATATATGCTAAAAGTTGCTTTGCAACACAAATTACATCCGCTGCGGTGATGGACGCTTTCCCGGCGCTGACCCAGCGAGCCTAGAACGCCTTGATGGTTTTTGCCGCCACGAAGGAATCGCCCGCGGCGTTTGTCACCTTGCAGTGCAGGGTAATGCTGGGCTCGTCCCCGGCATTGAAGATGAGGGCCGGGGAAGCGGCGCCCGAGGTCATGGTGCCTCCATCGATGGACCAGGCGTAGGTCATCCCCTGCAGGTCTGGCACCGTGGCGCGCAGGCCTTGGGCGCCGGGCTGGAAGGTGTCGGGGGCGAACAGGCTTTCGGGCGGCTTGGGCACCACCCGCACCTTGGCGACCGCGATCTGGGTGGGATCGTCCACGGAGGTC
>Ga0302320_10030782_pt1 | contig 10210 bp, 6 predicted proteins | sample Bog_T0_3_FD_202130 | JGI IMG/M metagenome (GOLD analysis project Ga0302320, IMG submission 202130) | Peat permafrost microbial communities from Stordalen Mire near Abisko, Sweden - Bog_T0_3 | ecosystem: Environmental > Terrestrial > Soil > Wetlands > Peat | place: Sweden: Abisko, Stordalen Mire... | reverse complement strand
CGTCACTCGTCACTTATCACCGCTGAAGATCGCCATCGTCGGCCGTCCGAACGTCGGCAAGTCGTCCATCATCAACGCGCTCACCCATTCCGTGCGCGTCATCGTCTCGCCGATTCCGGGCACGACGCGCGACGCGATTGACGTGCCGTTCGAGGTCGAGACCGAGGGCGTGCGGTCGAAATACATTTTGATTGATACCGCCGGGATGCGGAAGGCGCGGCGCGTGGACGATTCGGTGGAATTTTTCAGCGTGAAACGCTCGGAAGATTCCATCGCGCGCAGCGACATTGTCGTTCTGGTCATTGACGCCGAGGCGGGCATTACCGAGCAGGACAAAAAAATCGCCGACGTGATCGTCGAGCAGCGCCGCGCGTGCATCCTCGTCGTCAACAAATGGGATTTGTTCGAGGCGGACGTGCTCAAGTCGCGGCAGGAGGAGATTGGACGGCGTGATGAAAAAAAACGCACCGAGGGCCAGGCGAAACCGCTCACGACGCTCGCCGAGTTTGCGACGTGGGTGCAGAACAAATTATTTTTCCTCGACTACGCGCCGGTGATTTTCACGTCGGCGAAATCCGGTTTTCACCTAGACCGTCTGCTGGAGGCGATCCGTTACGTCGCGGCGCAGTTGCAGCAGAAAGTTCCGACGGCGATCCTGAACCGCACGTTGCGCGACGCCGTCGAACGCCGCCAGCCCATCAGCGTGCAGGGCCACCGGCTGAAATTTTTTTACGCGACGCAGGTGCGGCAGGCGCCGCCGACGTTCCTGCTGTTCGTCAACAACGATGAACTGCTGGCCGACCAATACAAAAAATATCTCGCCGACGAAATGCGCGTGGCGTTCGGCTACGAGGGCTGCCCGATCGTGCTCGCGCCGAAGGCGAGGCCGAAGACGATTGAGCCGGTGCGCAAATTCAAGCCGGCGCGCGGCAAGGAGCCGGGCAAATTTCCCCAGCGGCCAGAACGGCCGCCCGGAAAATTTTCACCGCAACCGAAGAAAAAATCGCGTTCCAAATCGCATCCGCGCGGCAGCAACCGCGCAAAAGGGCGACGATAATTTTGTTCACCGGCGGCGAATAAGTCGAAAAATTTCAATGCGGACGCGGTGATTGCCTTGATTCTATTTGGGAATATCTCTTGTGTAACTTTTTTGAAAAATTTTCTTGAAATCCACAACCGGTGGTAGCATGATGAATTTTGTTCCCCAACTAATTGGGGCGCGTGGGTTGGCGGGAAAAGCCCGTTTTCCTTGGAGAATTAACAGTTTTTGAGATCCGGCGGTTTTTGTGTCTCTTGAAACGGCCGGAAATCAAATCAAAAAAATTATCATTCATGATTGATGCACGAGAGGATGTATTGTCGTCGGCTCCGCCTGCCGGCCGCCGACGCGCCGCAAAAGGAATTGCGCCGCGTAATGTCAAACCCGCCAAAGCCGAGGCGCAAAAGACTTTGACGTTGGAACGGGTGTTCAGCGACGCCAAGGTCAAGCCGTTCGACCAGATCGAATGGGAACGCCGCACGGCGGAAATCACCGATGACGCGGGCAAGGTGATTTTCAAGCAGGAAAATGTCGAGGTGCCGAAGTCGTGGTCGCTGCTCGCCACGAAGGTCGTCGTCTCAAAATATTTTTACGGCGAGCAGAACACGTCCGAGCGCGAAACGTCCGTGCGCCAGCTCGTGCATCGCATTTCGCGGACGATTGCGGACTGGGGGATTGCGGACGGCTATTTCAGCAAGGCGGACGGCGAAATTTTTTACGAGGAACTGACCTGGCTTTGCGTGAACCAGTTCGGCGCGTTCAATTCGCCGGTGTGGTTCAACGTCGGTTTGCACCACGAATACAAAATCGGCAACAAGTCCGCGAAGGGCAACTGGTTTTACAACCGCCAGACCGGCGAGGCCGAGCGCGCCAGCACCCAATACGAATACCCGCAGGGCAGCGCGTGCTTCATCCAGTCCGTGCAGGACAACATGGAAGACATCATGCGTCTGGCCGCGAGCGAGGCGATGCTCTTCAAGTTCGGCTCCGGCACCGGCACAGATTTGACGCCGCTGCGTTCCAGCCGCGAGAAATTGAGCGGCGGCGGACGGCCCAGCGGCCCGCTGTCGTTTTTGAAAGTTTATGACCAGGTCGCCAACGTCGTGAAATCCGGCGGCAAGACGCGCCGCGCCGCGAAAATGAACACGCTGCGCGACTGGCACGGCGACATCGAGGAATTCATTGATTGCAAGCAGAAGGAAGAAAAAAAGGCGTGGGCGCTCATCGAGCAGGGTTACGACGGTTCCTACAATGGCGACGCCTATGGCAGCGTGATGTATCAGAACGAAAATCTTTCCGTCCGCGCCAGCGATGAATTTTTCGAGGCGGCGCTGGCCGGCAACGAATGGTGGACGCGCACCGTGACTGGCAACAAGCCGCTCCAGAAAAAAAACGCCAGCGTGCTGCTCGATAAAATCGCCGAAGGCACGCACATCTGCGGCGACCCGGGAATTCAATACGACGGCGCGATCCAGAAATGGCACACCTGCAAGGGGACCGAGCCGATTCACTCCACGAATCCATGTAGCGAATACGTCTTCATCAACAACACCGCGTGCAATCTCGCGTCGCTGAACTTGATGAAGTTCAAGCGCGCCGATGACAAGTTTGACATTGAGCGTTTCAAGGCCGCCGTGCGCATTTTCATCACCGCGCAGGAAATTCTCGTGGACAATGCGAGTTATCCCACGAAAGACATCGCGGAAAACTCCCACATTTTCCGCACGCTCGGCCTCGGTTTTGCGAACCTCGGCTCGCTCTGCATGAGCTACGGCCTGCCTTACGATTCTGACGAGGGCCGGGCGCTCGCCGGCGCGATCACGGCCATCATGACCGGCCACGCTTACGAACAAAGCGCGGAAATTGCCGCGAACATGGGTGCTTTTGAGGGCTATCGCGATGCGCGTTGCGCCGGCGTGCCGAATCCGGTCGCCAAGGACAACGTCGAGTCCATGCTCGGCGTCATCAAGCTGCACCGCGACGCCGTTGAGCAAATCCAGCCGAGCGCGGAATTTAATTATTTGAAGGACGAGGCGCGCAAAACTTGGGACGGCGCGCTGGCTCGCGGCGAAGAAGTCGGTTATCGCAACGCACAAGTCACCGTGCTCGCGCCGACCGGCACGATCGCGTTTTTGATGGATTGCGACACCACCGGCGTGGAACCCGACATCGCGCTCGTGAAATACAAACTGCTCGCCGGCGGAGGCATGTTGAAAATCGTTAATCGCGGCGTGCCGGATGCGTTGCGCCGGCTCGGCTACGATGTGGCGACCGTCACTAAAATCATCGCGCACATTGAGAAGCAAGACACAATTGAAGACGTTCAGGAAAATGGCGCGACGATTCACAGCGGCCTAAAGCCCGAACATTTGCCGGTGTTTGATTGCGCGTTCAAGCCATATCAAGGCAAGCGCAGCATCAGTTACCTCGCGCACTTGAAAATGATGGGCGCGGCGCAGCCGTTCATCAGCGGCGCGATTTCCAAGACGGTCAACATGCCGAACGAATGCACCGTCGCCGAGATCCGCGACACTTACGTTCAAGCGTGGAAAATGGGCTTGAAGTGCGTGGCGATTTACCGCGACGGCTCGAAACGTTCGCAGCCGCTCAACACGAAAAAGACCAACGAGGGCGGCGACAAATCCGCCCCGGCGGATTCATCCGCGCTGGCGAACCGCGTCAAGGAATTGGAGGCCGAAGTCAAAAGACTGCGCCACGAATCCGGCAAGCCGCTGCGCCGCCGCCTGACCGACACGCGCACGGCGGTCACGCATAAATTCAACATCGCCGACCACGAAGGTTATCTCACCGTTGGCCTGTTCGAGGACAACCAGCCCGGCGAGCTTTTCATCACGATGGCCAAGGAAGGTTCGACCATCGGCGGCTTGATGGACAGCATCGGCACGCTCACCAGCATGGCGCTCCAATACGGCGTGCCGCTGGACGCGCTCGTCCGCAAGTTCGCGCACCAGCGTTTCGAGCCGAGCGGCTTCACCAAAAATCCCGAAATTCGCAACGCCTCGTCCATTACCGACTATGTGTTCCGCTGGCTCGCGTTCCAATTCATTCCCGGCTACCGCGAAGGACACACCGTTCCGCGCACGCAGCCGGAGTTGTCCATGCCCGGCCTGCTCGAAGAGGAAAAAAAAAGGGTGAACCGCCCGGTGCCGGAACTGCCGATGGCCGACGACACCGACTTGGTGGAGATAAATTCTGAAAACGGCAACGGCCATCGCACCAAGACCCTGACCTCAATGATCACCAACCAGCAGGACGCGCCGACGTGTCCCAGCTGCGGCCACGTCGCTGTGCGCAACGGTGCCTGCTACAAATGCCTGAACTGCGGCGAAAGCTTGGGCTGCTCGTAAAAAAATTTACACAAAAAGCCGAAGAATTTTAAGTTCTTCGGCTTTTTTATTTTGCCACAGAGACACAGAGCGCACAGAGTAAAAATCTTTGTCTTGGCTCTTTGCCTCTGTATCTATGTGGTAAATTTTTCCGGCGCTTGTTTCATTTCACCGCCGCGCTTATCTTTCGTGCATGAGCGACAACAATTTCATCCGCGAAGACCCATGGCGCATTTTCCGCATCCTGGCCGAGTTCGTGGATTCGTTCCAGACGCTGTCCCAAGTCGGCCCGGCCGTCACGATTTTTGGCTCCGCGCGCACCAAGCCGACCGACAAATATTATCGCGCCGCGCACGACATCGCCAAGGGCCTCGCCAAACACAATCTCGCCGTCGTCACCGGCGGCGGCCCCGGCATCATGGAAGCCGCCAACAAAGGCGCGGAACACGCCGGCGGCAAATCCGTCGGCCTCAACATCGAACTGCCGTACGAGCAGAGCGGCAACCGCTACGCGAACATTCCGATCCATTTCCATTATTTTTTCGCGCGCAAAGTCTGTTTTGTGAAATACAGCCTCGGCTTCGTATTCATGCCCGGCGGCTTCGGGACGCTCGACGAATTTTTTGAAGTCCTCACGCTCGTGCAGACGCAGCGCATCCCGCAGTTTCCGCTCATCCTTTTCGGGCGCGAACACTGGCGCGGCCTGCTTGCCTGGATGAAAACGCGCCTGGAAAAAGATAAATTCATCAGCCCCGGCGACCTCGACCTCGTGAAAATTACCGACGACGTGGACGAAGTCATCGCCATCATCCGCGACTACGAACGCCGCGTCGGCCCGCCCGCTATCACGCCCCGGGCGTTTGCGTAAAAGCTTTTTTGACAGAATGAACCGAATTCATTTTTGCGAAAACGCCAGTTTCTAATTCTGATGATTCTGTTAATTCTGTCTAAAAAATCATGCGCCCGCTGATTCAGGAAATCCAAACCGTGCACACGCCCGAATCGCTCGTCGAAAATTTGCGCGGCGAATCGGGAATAATTTTGCTGCGCAGCAATTCCTTCGATTCGCCGCAAGCGCGTTATTCCTTCGTCGCGGCAAATCCATTTTTAACTTTTCGCTCCTTCGGCTCGCGCTGCGAAATCGTAGCCGCGAATGTGAATTCGCGGATTCCGCCGTTTGACAACGGCGGCTACGTTCACTTCGGAAATCCATGGCACATTCTTGACGCGCTCATGTCGCGGTTTGAACTACTCGACGAAATTGACCTGCCCTTTCCGCTCGGCGGCGCGTTCGGCTACTGGGGCTACGACCTGAAAAATTTCACCGAACCAAAATTGCCGCGCCGCGCGGTGAACGATTTAGAACTGCCCGATTGCCATGTCGGTTTCTACGACAGCCTCGTCGTCTTCGACCATCGCCTTGGCAAAGTCTGCGTCGTATTAACCGGCCTGAACGCCGACGGCTCGCGAAGTGAAGCGCGGGCAAAGGCGCAGTTGGATTTCTGGAATTCAATAATTACGGAAAAGGCATTGCCACCGAGACCCAGAGACGCAGAGGAAGCAAAAAAATCCGGTTCTCCGTGCCTCTGTGCCTCGGTGGCTGAAATTGCTTCCAATCTTTCGCGCGAAGACTTTATTTCAAAAGTCGAGCGCGCGCAAAAATACATCCGCGCTGGCGACATTTATCAAGTCAACCTTTCGCAACGGCTGACGGCACAAAATGATTTGTCCGGCTGGGAATTTTTTGAAAGGTTGAGCGCCGTTTCGCCCGCGTCGTTTTCCGCGTTTCTGGATTGCGGCGAATTTGAAATCGCTTCCTCGTCGCCGGAACAATTTTTGCGCATGAGCGGTTCGCAAATCATCTCGCGTCCGATCAAAGGCACGCGCCCGCGCGACGCCGACGCGACGCGCGACGCGCAGCTCGCCTACGAATTGCAGACGAGCGCGAAGGAACTGTCCGAACTCGTGATGATCACCGATTTGCTGCGGAATGATTTGGGCAAAGTCTGCGAATTCGGCAGCGTGCAGGTGCCGGAACTCGCCAAGCTGGAAAAATTCGCGCAAGTGCAACATTTGGTTTCGACGATTGAAGGCCGGTTGAAAAAAGACATGACGCATTTCGCCGCGTTCGCGTCCGCGTTTCCAGGCGGCAGCATCACCGGCGCGCCGAAATTCCGCGCGATGGAGATGATTGACGAGCTCGAACCCATTTCGCGCGGGCCGTATTGCGGCGCGATTGGCTATCTCGGTTTCAACCGCGAAAGCCAGTTGAACATCGCCATCCGCACGGCGATCTGCGCGCAAGGAAAAATTCATTTCAACGTCGGCGCGGGCATTGTGGCCGACTCAATTCCCGAAATGGAATACGAAGAAACGCTGGCGAAGGCGCAGGGTTTTTTTGCGGCGTTGAATTTGAAAACTGGCGGCGCAGTCGCCCCGCTTGCGAAGCGTGACGTCTGCGTGCCGGACGCTTGAGGCGGGAGCGCCATTTCGGCGAAAACCTGGCGGCGAATTTGTAACAATTTTTTGCTCGCAGATTTTTTGCGTTTCGCGTATTTATTGGGCATTAGGAATGGGCGTTTCATGATTGTCTTCCTCAACGGACATTTTCTGCCCGAAGCACAGGCGGTTGTTCCCTTGAACGACCGCGGTTTTCTGCTTGGGGACGGACTGTTTGAAACGGTGCGCGTCGTCAACGGCCGGCCGTTCCGCCTGGCGCAGCATTTGGAGCGCCTCTCGCGCGGCGCGGATTTTCTGAAAATTAAATCGCCGTTCGCGCCGAAGGAAATCCAGCGGATCGCCGGCGAACTCATTGAAAAAAACCACCTGCACGAGGCCCTGCTGCGCGTGACGTTGACGCGCGGCCCTGGCGAACGCGGCTACAGCTTCAACGGTGACTCCAAGCCGACGGTGGCGATGACGTTGCACGCCGCGCCGCCGCCGGACAATCACATAGAATGGAGCCTGATCACATCGTCGTTTCGGATTCCCGCCTCCGACCCGATTTCATCGTTCAAGACAACGAGCAAAATCCTGCACGTCATGGCCCGCGCCGAGGCGAAGGAAAAGGGCGCGGACGAGGCGCTGCTCATCAACACCAACGGCGAAGTGGCCGAGACCGCGAGCGGTAACCTATTCTGGGTGTATCAGGAAAAAATCTGCACCGTGCCGACGGGGCGCGGCGTTTTGCCGGGCATCACGCGCGCCGTCGTGCTGGAAATCTGCCAGACTATGGGGTTGCCCGTGAACAAGCGCGTCATCAAGCCGGAGGCGTTGCGGAATTCCGAGGGCATCTTCGTCACGCAAAGCACGCTGGGAATTGTTCCCGTCTCCGTTTTTGACGGCGAGCCGGTCAAGCCGTCGCCGCTCGTGGATCAAATCGCGCGGGCCTACAACGAAACGCTGACAAATTCCTGACTGCCGGCTCAAAAAAGCCGGCCAGCTTTTGCGCTTTGCGAGCTTTGCGTTCCTTTGCGGCTCGCCTAAAATGACCGGCGTGCCGCGCGAACCAACCTTCAAAACCCTCCGCGTCCGCCGGAAAAAACGCGGCGGCGGTTTCCCCTGGCTGTTTGTTTTAATAATCATTGCCGTGGCGGCCTGGTTTTGGTGGCGACATGAGGAGCCGGCGAAAATTGTTCGTCCACGGCCGGCCAGCGCCGTTGTTCGTCCGCCGCCCAAGCCGCTGGTCGTCGCGCGCCAGTCGCCGGCGGATTTTCCCCGGCCCGTCCGCGACGTGCTGGAGGCGCAGATCGCGTTGGCGCGGCGCGGGATTTCCTCCGGCTCGATTGACGGCGCGCTTGGCTCGCAAACGCGCGCGGCCATTTCCATTTTTCAGCAGTTGCAAAATTTGCCCGTGACCGGCCGGCTCGACGCCGACACGCGCCCGCAGCTCACGCTTGCCGCGCCGATTTTGACAACTTATGTCGTGACGACGAATGACCTTGCGCGGCTGCAACCGCTCGGCAAAACGTGGCTTGCAAAATCGCAGCAGACCGCGCTCGATTACGAAACGGAGCTTGAGCTGGTCGCGGAAAAAAGCCATGCGCACCCGGTGCTGATCCAAAAATTAAATCCGAACGTGGACTGGGCGAAAGTTCTGGCCGGAACCGTTCTGCAAATTCCCGACGTGAATTATCCCGAGCCGTCGGACAAGGCGGCATTTGTCGAAATCCATCTCGCGCAGAGAATTTTGGAGGCGTTCGACGCGCAGACGAATTTGCTCGCGCATTTTCCGTGCAGCATCGCGGCGCGTTTTGACAAGCGGCCGGTCGGCGAATTGCACGTCGTCGTCGTCGCGCCGAATCCGAATTACACGTTCGACCCGGAGGTTTTTCCCGAATCGCCCGAAGCGCAGGCCATCGGGCACAAGTTGGTCTTGCCGCCCGGCCCGAACAATCCCGTCGGCGTCGCGTGGATCGGTTTGGACAAGCTGGGCTACGGAATGCACGGCACGCCCGCGCCGGAGCAGGTCGGGCGCACGGAATCGCACGGCTGTTTCCGGCTGGCGAACTGGGACGCGGAGTATTTGCTGAAGCTGGCGTGGATCGGAATGCCGGTGGATGTCGAGCCGTGAGAGCTAGTGGGACAGGCTTCCAGCCTGTCTTACGCGACAACAACTATAACGGGTGGCTATTTCAGCGAACAGACAGGCAGGATGCCTGTCCCACTATCAATTCCAAATTTGTGAAGAAATTATTATTGCCCGTCGGCACGGTTCGGCCAAGCTATATGCAAATTTAACGAAAGAAAAATTATGATAACTGGAATTATTTTGGCGGAACCAACAACACTCGCGCTTGGCGCGCTGGTTCTAATCGGCGGGCTGATTATCGTGGCCATCATCGTCGCCGCAATGATCATTGGCATTTATAACAAGCTCGTCACCATGCGCAACCGCTACAAAAACGCCTACGCGCAGATTGACGTGCAGCTCAAGCGCCGCTACGACCTGATTCCGAATCTTGTCGAGACCGCGAAAGGCTACATGGCGCACGAGCGTGGCACGTTGCAGGCCGTCACCGAGGCGCGCAACATCGCCTACGAAGCTTCAAAAACGGCGGCGGCAAATCCCGGCGATTCGAGCGCGATAAAAAATCTCGCGTCGGCGGAAACCGGACTTGGTGGCACGTTGAGCCGCTTGATGATGGTGAGCGAGCAATATCCCGACCTGAAGGCGAACCAGAACATGATGCAGCTCACCGAGGAATTGACCTCGACGGAAAATAAAATCTCCTTCGCACGGCAGGCTTACAACGATTCCGTGATGAGTTTCAACACCGACCGCGAAGTTTTTCCGAGCAATCTCATCGCCGGCATGTTCAACTTCGGCGCGGCGGAACTGTTCGTCGTGGACAAGCCGGAGCAGAAGGACGCGCCGAAGGTTTCTTTCTCGTGAGATTGTTGCTGCTGTTCGGCACAAACTTATGACACAAGACGACATCAATCAAAATGAATGGAACGACCCAAAAAATTGGTCAACTCTGACATACAGCAGCCGGATAGACAGTCGGATTTTTGTGCCGAAACGTATAGGTTTTGGTGTGACCATGAATTTCGGGCATAAAAGTGGGAAGATTGTATTTGCAGCCTTGATCGCATTGCCGCTGGTGATATTGGGCATAGTGCAATTTGCAGGTTTCCATTTGTTCAAGAAGTAGTTTTATCAGCGGCTCAATTGCCCGCAAATTGCATATTTGAATGGGATTATGCACTTGACATAAGTAACGGCTTCATGTAGATTGGCGGCATGAAAAACAAGAAGCTGTTTGCCGATGGCGGATTGACCCTGATTCAACTCTTTGACCGTTTCGGCACGGACGATAAG
>Ga0302320_10030779_pt1 | contig 10211 bp, 7 predicted proteins | sample Bog_T0_3_FD_202130 | JGI IMG/M metagenome (GOLD analysis project Ga0302320, IMG submission 202130) | Peat permafrost microbial communities from Stordalen Mire near Abisko, Sweden - Bog_T0_3 | ecosystem: Environmental > Terrestrial > Soil > Wetlands > Peat | place: Sweden: Abisko, Stordalen Mire... | reverse complement strand
AGGCGGGTCGGTGCAAAGGAGATCGGCCCTCAGATTGCCCCCCCCTAAAACCTCCCTGCAATCCCCGTGAAAGATAGTGATGCCCGCGTGCGCGTAGTAAGGTTCCAATCTGTCACCTGTAAGATGTAAACTGCTCGCTGCCCCACTCAGAACAATCGCCCACTCTCTGACGCGCAGATGTTGCTCAGCCTGGTCAGGGTGTGTTTGGTCCCATGCAGATCCTCGGTGAGGATGTATTTGTGACGGCCGCTCGGCATCCACACCAGAGACCCCGGCGCGCCTGGTTTGGCGGCGCCGCCTTCCGGGTCCGCTCCGATTAGATCGCGCAGGTAGCAGAGCTGCTCCGGCGTGATGCGCCGAACATTGGGCGCAACCCCACCCCAGGCCGCCCGCGAGAAGATCGAGTCGATAAGGTCGTGAGCGGTCATGGGTCGCTGCGCTCCAGTCAGCAGTTATCAGATGACAGTGGACAGCAAAAAAACCGGCCAATGATGCTATGGGAGCCACCCGCAGGAGCTCGATGGGTCAACCACAAGCGCATCGCTCGCGTTGCTGGTGTCGCCGTAGATGGTCACAGTGACCGGGTTCGCCCCCGTGCTGAGCGTGAAAAAGAAATACACCACATATTCCGTGCCGGTTGTCACGGCGATGGACGCAATCAGCGATGTGGTCGACGTGGAGGTGATCGTGGTGAAGGAGCTCCCAAAGTAACCCGCGGGATAAGCCGTGTCCGTGAATTGCACGGGCCCCACCCAAAGGTCAGTCGGCGCAGCGCTGGCTCCAATACCAAACCCCACATTTGCCGAGGCTGTGGCCTGATGGAAAGATATCCAGCATTCGCCGCGCTTGACCGTGCTGGCCGCGACCGACGGCAACGCCAGGCCGGTGGTCACCAAAGACGTGGAGGTGATAGTGGTAGCGGCGGTGAGAATGGTTGACTGCGAGGACGAGCCCGCGGCGCTGATGATGCCGCTCGATATTGTGATCGTGGACCCATCCGGCTTGATGCAGCCGCTTTGCGACGTCGTGGCCGTCGTGCAACTGATGGCGCCCGACGAGTTGGTCAGGGTGGTTCCATCCGGCTTGACGCCGCCCAGCGTCGAACTGGTGGCCGTCGGCAGCGTGTACGTTGTGGCGCAGGCCGCGCCGTTGTCGGCGATCTGGCCGGCCGTGCCGGTGAATGCGACACAATCCCCGGAGACCGAGGAGGTTGGCCCAGTAGTCAGGCCCGCGCCCGCGCCGGCGATGGTGGCAGCCTTGAGCTTGCCGGTGCTGTCGGTGGCGACAGCCGCCGCGCTGGTGACGCCGCGGTTTTGTTCCGCGCCGACCTGGACGTTCTGAGCGGAGGCTTCGACAGGCAGGAGCAGCAGTCCCGCCACCACACAGAGATAGAGATTGAGCTTTTTCATGGATCGCCTCTTAGTTGCCGAAGGTCATCGCGCCCTGAGCCACCAGAGCGGCGGTGGTAATTGCGCCGGACGGGATGTAGACAAAGGACTGCGTGGCCACCGTGCTGGCCGTTGCCGTCCCCGCGGCCGAGCTGATGGTTCCTCCGCCGCGCGTGCCGGTTGGCCAGGTGAAGGTGTAGCCGCCGGTGGCGTTCTGGACGATCACGAAGGTGTAAAGCCCGGCGCTGGCATTGGTGAAGGTCATGGCCGACGGCGAGCCCGTGAGCAGAACGATCTGCGTGCGGCCGGTGGCCAGGTTGACGGCGCAGCTCGCCGAGCAAGTGGTGTATGCGGGCGCCGTGACCCCTGACAAGGTTGTGAAGGCGTCCGTGGCAAGGTCGGCCGTCGTGTCACCGGCCGTCTGCGTGGTCGCCGTGGTTCCATTTGGCAGAGCCGGCGTCCCGCTTAGATTTGCGGCAGTCCCGCTTGTGTTGGCCGCGTTGGCGGGGATGTCTCCGGAGGCGAGGATGCGGCAGGCAGCGCTGCCCGGCACGTAGAAGTACCCCGCCGATCCACAGCCGGTGACCGTAGAGATATAAGACGCAAAAAGCGTGCCGAGCTGGGCCGCCGTGGCGTTGGTCCAGGCGCTGAATCCGTTGGCGTAGGGGATACCAGACAGACTGCCAAACGCGCCCGTTCCGCCGCCCGAGGGGTATTGGATGATTCCGCCATCTACTATGTACCAGGTGTAGGTGCCGAGGACGTTTCGATATGTAAGCAACTCATAGGTTGCGCCAAACATCTGATTTGCCGCGAGCGTCGGCGAAATCGAAACAGCCGTTGATCCGTTTACCGAAAGAGTGGGCGAAGCGCCGGAGGCCACATCGGGATAGAAGAGGATCGTGTCGCCAACCGCAGGCGTAAAACTTGGCGACGTGGTGCAGGCCATCGCGGTGCTTGTATCGGAAGCTCCATTGCAAAGCAGCGGAGCGGCAAGGCCATGAGCCGAGCCCGAGTAGCCAGCCGCAGACCCCGTATAGCTACCCCCAGTGATCTCAAACTTCTCGCCGTTGGTTGCGGAGTTGACCGGAGTCACGGTCAAGCCGACAGCGTTGGTCGTGCTGGTGAGCAGGTTGATGCCAGCCTGCGACGTGTTGCCCGAGCCGTTCGTCTGGAACGGGATCGTGCAGGATGACCCGAGAACGCACGATTGACTATTGACCGTCGTCCCCGTGTTGGCCAGGGCAGAGTTAGGAATCGCGCTGGCGGCAACCGTCAGAGACGGGGTGGACGATGCGGTGGCCACGGTCGGAACGAGCCAGGCGGGCCAGCTCACAGACGGGGCCGAAAAGCTGGTGACTGTGCCCCCGCTGCCGATCGCGCCCTGCTGATACCAGGCGCCCCCGAGGCATTGCCAAAGCGAAGCGGTGTTCGCGCCCGAGGTTTGGATGTAACGGTTAAAGCCCGTGCATCCGCCCGAGGGAGCGCCCGTCCCCGACGACTCGGCAACGATGACATTCGCGCCATAGTTGACGGCGGTCACGAGGATGGTTTGAGCCACCGCGGGCGCCATGAAGACTGCCAGCGAAATGGCCAACGAAACGAGCAACAGAATTCTGCGCACGGCGGACTCCTTAGATGGTGGTAATGGTCATGGGACCGGTGGCGACAAACAGGTTGCTCGCCGGGATGTAGAGAAACGACTGCACGGCGGCCGTGTTGGCCGCGGCGGTGCCGTTTGCCGCGCTGATGCCCCCGCCGCCATAGAAGTTGGATGGCCAGGCGAAGCTATGACCGCCGGTGCCGTCCTGAATGATGGCGAAGGTGTAGACAGAGTTGCTTGGGTTGATGACACTCGACGAGGTGACGTTCCCAGTCAGGATGGTTGACTGCGCCACACCCTGCGAGAGGTCGAAGGTTTGCGTCGAGGCGAAGGGGACCGGCACGGCCAGGGCCGCAGTGTTCAATTGAGATTGCCCGCTTTGGACCCATATTTGAAGAATCTCAATATGCCCCGACACCTGACCGCTTGCCCCGCCCACGCCCGAGACCAGATTTTGAACAAACGCCTTCAGGGTCAAGGACGAGAGATTTGTACCCGCCGGGATGGTGACAGAAGCCGTCCCCGTGGGCGGCACGTTCGTAGGAACGTTAGAATTGCCTGTCGCGATTGGAAGCCAGGAAGGTCCTCCGACGGGGCTGCCGCCGATATAGGCCCACACCCATGCCTGACCTCCGTCGATGTAGGGCAGCGGGCTGTGGGGTCGAACATCGTCAAACCCCGCCAGGTTGCGGTAGCTGATAAAGAGAGTCGCAGGCGAAGTGAGTGTGACCGACGGAAACCCGGAAAACACGGCGGTTCCGTTTGACGCCGTGGCAAACGGTCCCGAATCAAGCACCGCCGCTGAGGAGAAATTTCCATCGAAGGCACTGTTAGCGTTGGTGATGGTTGCCCCAGAACCGGTGAAGCTTGTGGCGACAGCCGAAGGACTGTAGACGATCCCCATCTGCCCCGTTTCAAAGCCGAGCGTATACTGCCACGCGGCACAGTTGGCCAGGTTCTGAAGCTGCTTTCCAGCCAGGTTGAAGCTTTGTAACTTGATGTAAAGCGTGTGCCCCATCAGCGATGGGCCAAACTGATAGTTGGCGAACTTGTAGTTAGGCCCCAGGAAAGCGAAGAGCGCGCCCACCGAATGTGCAGCCGGGATGGACCCGAAGGCCCCGCGCCGCAGATAAGTGAGGTTGTACCGGCCGGCTGCGGTAAGCGTGGCCGTCTCATAGCTCACCAACTCACACGTCTGACCGCCCTGATCCACAATGGCGCAGAGCGTGGCCAACTTGTCAGCCAGAAGCTGCGTCACGCCGACCAGATCGGCGCTCGACTGCGAAAGCGTCAAGTCGACACTGAGCGTGTCGGTAAGGTCGGGATCACCCGACGAAGCCAGCGCTGCTGAGAGCATGCCCAGCACAGACGGCGCGTAGACGGTGCCAATCTGCGTATAGGTCTGGCCGTCAAGCGACGTGTAGACGTTGCAACCGCCCCAGTTTGCGCCGTTGCCGGCCGCGGCGATCTGCGCCTGGTAGGCTACGCCCGCACCCTGGCCTACCGTGTTCTGGACGACGATGGGAACAGCGTCGCCCGGCTGCGCAGACGACAGCGTCGGCATGAAGCTTGACGGAGCCTGCTTGGGATAGACGGTCACGTTTCCGGTGCCGTAGCTAAACTGCTCGGCTTCGAAGGCCAGCCGCCCATCCGGAGCATCCTCAATCGAGGCGATTCGCACATTTTCACCCGTCGGCAGGGTTACGATGTCCATGGGCTCGATGTAACTGAACCAGAAGGGCAGCCAGAACTTGGAGGTGTTCCGGATGTAGCACTGGCGTTTAAGGCGCAGATTGAGCGCCCAGGTTGCCGCGGCTTGCGTGGTGATCCAGTCCCAGGCCTGCGGACTCTCAATGCGGCGGCCGTAGTCGTTTATGAAGGCGTCGTTCTGCTCGTTGATCAGCTCATTGTTGTAGTCATTGAGCCGGTTGCACCACTGGGCCTGGACGTAGTTCCAGCAGTCCTGCGGCGCGCGTTGCGCGACCTGAATCAGATCGTCCTGTGTGGACGTGCCGGCCTTCTCATCCGAGGGAGGCAGCATGTCGTTCCAGGTGAGCGTGGCCACGGGCGTGGTGGCCGGCGTGTAAGTGTAGCCGCCGCCCACACAGGTCGCGTCGCCATAAGGGATGAGCTTGAGCAGGCCTCCAGACCAGACCGCGCCCACATTGCCCGCCTCGATCACTTCCTTCATGGCGTCGGCGACGGAGGTCTGCGTGTCCAGCGCCTTCGAGAAGAGGTAAGCGTTGGCCGCCCAGTAGGCGTAGCAGCTTGTCCAGGCGTCCACGTTGGCAGACGGGAAACCCACGCCCAGGAACGCGTCATAGAGCAATGTGCGGAAGGCGTCGCACGGGTGCGCATCCAGGCTGCGACCGCCATGGATGTTTAGGCCCATGACCTCGTAGTTGTAGCATGGCAGCGTCGCAGACTCGCCCAGAGCCATGGGGTTGGCGCCGATGTAGCAGAGGCCGGTGTAACCAAAGTTCGAGCCCGGATATTTGCCGGTCATGTACGCCCAGGGCGACTGGCCCACCGATCCGCCGAGGAAGGTCAGGTTGAACGTGCTGCTGTTGGTGATGGCCGAATCGTTCGAGGTGAACTCGTAGTTGATGTAGACGTAGACCCCAGCCAGATAAGAGGCGAAGGTGTAGACCCCCGAGGCCTCGTTGTAGTCGGTTCCCCTAACCAGCGCCGCGCCCGTGTCAACCCGGACCACGCCGATGTCGCCGTAGAAATACGACTGATTGTTGGTGGAGACGGTGTAGGGTCCGGAGAGCGGAACCTGCGCCGGCTGGGTGGTGACGAAGTAGTAGAGCGAGTAGGCCGAGCTGGTGGCGACGGTCATCACCGCGCCCGCATCGGCAGCGGCAAAGGTGTAATAAGCGCCGGTGCCCCCCACGCCCTGGTCGGTCCAGACGACGGTACCGTCCGCGGTGGTCGAGCCGGCGTCATTGAAGGTGGGCTGAAGCGAGCCGGAGGTTCCGGCTGTTGTGGCCTTCTGGATGTGCCCGGCGGGGTCGAGGATGGTCGCGTTCAGCGCGAATGCCTGATTGGGCTGCCAGGAGCCCGGCGAGGCGGGAGTAAAGCTGTATTGCCCCGCGCTCGGGGTGCCGGTGACGCGCTGCATGGGAACGTCTTGCGAGCCAGTCAGTGTCTGGCTACCCCCAGCGCCGAAGTCGTTGGCGACGACAGAATAGGCGGCTGCCTTGGTGACGCCCAGATCCTGCTGCGCCAGTGGAGCGCCGCCGGACGAAGCAGGAAGCGTCCCGCCGCCGCCGGGGACGGTGTAGTACTGGACCGAGACATAGTTATAGAGGCGGCCTTGCTGGTCCCAGATGTTGAGGATGTTCGGGCAGCCGCCCGAGGCAGAGCCCGAGGCCAGGGCAAGCAGCACGTCGGCATAGTACTCGAACTCCTGATTGCTTTTGCCGCCGCCGAGGCCCTTGCCCTGGCCGGGCGCAGGGACAGCGTAGAACCCGCCGTAGAAAAGCAGCTTGCCGGCCACGCGGCGCGTGCCGAAGATGATGGGCGCGGTGGTGCCAAACACCGACTGGGTGAGCTGCAGGTTGTGCAACTCTCCCGAATAGCGCGCCTGGCCGGCCTGATTCTGTCCGAAGATACCCATCTAGCTTGCCTTCCAGAGCGAGAAGTAGCGCCGCCCCATCTTGCCCAAAACGCCGTCGGCAACGCCGCCCATCTGGACGCCGTGGATCGGCAGCGCGTGAATGACAACAGGCCAGTCGAGAATGAACGCCGCATGACCGTGCGCCTGGCCGGATTTGTAGAGCACCACGTCGCCGGTTTTGGCCTGTGCCTCGCCGATCTCGACGGCGCCGTAGTTCAGGATGTAGTCAACCAGCCGCTCCTCTTTGGAGTGGGTCGCGAGCTGCGAGGTGTACTTGCGGGGCAGCGGGCTGTCGCCTGGAAGCGCGCCGGCGTTGCGGGCGACGTGGAAGATGAACTGGGCGCAGTTGACGCCGACGCCCTTGATCTCGCCGTCGGCAGCATAGGGCGTGCCGATCCACGTCAGGGCCTCGGCGGCGACGGCCGCGCGCAGAGCAGCTTCGTTCATCGCTAGCCTCCGATTGCCGTCTCGGGCACCGGAATGTCCGGCTGGCCGCCGTAGTTGGTCATGGCGGCGGTGGTTGAGCCTTGCAGGTTGGCGCAGGAGACAAGCGTCTTGTTGCAGCCCTCGCGGACCTGAAAGGTGTCGCCCACCTGAATGCCGAAGATCGGCTGCACGTCGAGCTGGATGGTGTCGCTTGATCCGCCCGCCGTCCAGGCGCGCACGAACGAGGTCAGCCCGCTGTTCTTGCCGCTGGTCCAGATCAGCACACCCTGCGTAAAGGTGCCCGCGGCCGAGTAAGTGGCGATGTGCGCGGAAGTGGTGAACTGGTAGGGATAGGTCAGCGTGGCCACGGCGCCGGTTTTGGTGAAGGTGGCCGCGGCCAGGGTGCAGCCGGCGTCGAAGAGCGTGTGGCTGCAGCTCGCCTGGAAGACCCTGCGCGGAACCTGGATGTTGAGCAGGTACATCATATCCTGCACGGTGATGGTGTTCTTGGTCATCCCGGTAAGCGGGATGGGCCCCACCATGCCGACAAACTTGGTCTCGATCAGGCTTCCGCTCGTCGGCCCCGTGACGGCCGGGAAGGCGTAGCCCGACAGGTAGCTCGAGTTATAGAGCGTGTAGATGGTCACGTTGGCCTGGCCGAGCAGGCCGAATTTGATGCCATCCGCCATGAGCGCGGCGTTGCTGGTGCCGGGAAAGTAGACCGGCACCTGATTGTCAGTGAGAACGGTCAGGTCGCAGGAGTTCGATTCCAGCCCAATCTTGGTGGTGATACTGCCGCGCGACCATGCCCCGAATTGCGCCGGCTGGTATGTGTTGCCGCCGAAGGTGACGGGGAGCTGCGCATCGGTGGCATAGATATAGCTGCCGTTCTTGCAGGGGCCGATGGCGAACAGGGTCGAGACCTGCATCGGCACGCCCGCGGCCAGCAAGGCCATGAGGTCGGAGGAGTAGGATTTCATGCGGACCTCTAAAGATTGATGGTTTCGAGTTTAAGCGACTTCAGCTCCCAGAGCTGGTACATGAACTCGTCGGCGTCGAGCATGTCTTCGTCGAATTTACAGAGGTAGCTGTAGTTGCCCGCCCAGGAGAGAACCACCCCCGACGCCGGCGGGGAGCTGAAGACCACCTGCGCGCCGCCGATCGGCGGGGCGTTCAGGTTGCTCTGGGTGTAGTTGGCGCCGGGGACCAGGGTACCGTTCGAGTAGATGCCGGTCAGGAGGGTCACGTTCTGGATCAGCTCAACCTGAGTGACGCTGCCGCCGCCCAGCGCCGACGTGGAGCGCCAGAGCGGAAAGGTGGTGGTGACGCCATCGCCGATGGCAAAGAATCCGTTGCGCAGCTTGGTGGTGTCTTGCACGACGGTCATGGTATCGAGATGGAGCTGCGACGGGTCAAAGGTAAACCAGCCATACGCGCCGCGGCAGGCCTCATAGAAGCTGCCGATATATTCCATGTCGTCGGAGTAGGTGAGGCCGGCGTTCTTCAGGAACTCATAGGTGAGCTCAAGCTCAAAAATCACGCTGCTCTGGAGCGTGGCCGAGGCTGGGTGGCGCATGTTCTTCGGCCGTTGCGTGACGGTCGCGAACTTGCGCCGCTTGGCAAAGTTCCAGCCAACACAGGTGGGGAGAACGAGATTAGGAAAAGACAGCGACACGCGCAGCTCCTGGCTGCTAGCTTCTAGCCGCTAGCTCGCAAGAAAGACACAACGATTTAGGCCCCCGAGCTGAAAGCCGGAGGCTGGAAGCTCATTGCTGCTTGTTAGTGGTTTGCCAAGCGGAGCTGGCGCATCATCTCGCGGCGGGCGGTGGCGGCGTGCTGGCGGTACATGCCCTCAACGCTGGCGCCATCGATGCCGCTCAATTGCGTGTGATCGTGGAAGTGCATGGTCGCGCCGACATTGGAAGTGGTCTGATTGACCCACTGGTCAAAGCGCTCGGTCTGGCGGGCGTCGAGCACGCGCTCTGGCTTGCTTGACCGGTTGATTCCGATATTGCCCGGGAGCATCCAGCCGCCGGTATCGAAGGCCGCGATGGCGACCGTGCTACCCAGGGCACCGGTGTAAGCAGCCGCGGCAGCCGGCCCAGCAACGGGCGCGGCGGGACCAGACGCGGCGGCCACGCCCGCGGCGGCGGCGGCAGCGCCCACGGCCACGAAACTCGCCGCGGCTGACGCATTGATGGCGCCCTGCAAACTCGCATTGGTCGCGGCGATGCCTTTAGCCGCGGCCGCCGAGGCGGCGTCCGACGCGTTTTTCGCGGCATTCACGCCCAGATGCTTGGCAAGATCGGCCATCAGAGACGCCCAAATCGTCGAGTTGGATGCCGCATCCAACGCTTTCCGCGTCCCCAGGCCCGCCGCGTGCGCCGCCGTGATCAGCAACTCGTGCGCGGCCCACTTCTCGCCGATCTTGAGCAGCGAGTTGATCGCATCCATAGCCATCTGGTCATACATCTTCTGGAAGGCCTGCGTCATGCGCTGGCCGCTGGTGAGCCAATGATCGGTAAAGGTGTTGAGCGGCCCGGTAATGGCGTTGAAGGCTTTCTGATACTGCTGCTGCTGGCGCAAAGCCTCCTGATCGGCAATCTGCTCCCGCTGCTTGGCGCCGCGCTGACAGGCGGCGGTAATCTCGTCCTGGAGCCGGTTGTATTCAGCCAACTGCTTTTCATCCAGGCCGGTAGGGCCGAGCGGCGCGATCTGCCGCTGCTGCTGCTTGAGCGCCCCGACCGTGCTGTCCTGCTCAGCCTGAGAGGCCGCCGCCTCTGCGCCGCCGGCAGCTTGGGCAGAGATCAAACCCAGCCGCTCCTTAAGCTGAACCATATGCAGCGTTGAGTCGTAGGCAGCCGCCGCGGCCTTCTTCTGCAGCTCCATCGACCGGTTGATTTTTTCGTCGAGCGCGGCCTCGGCGCTCTTCGGTTCAAGGATGGGGCTGAAGTCGACATCCGGAGGCAGCTCGATATTCTCCCGCTCTTTATCGAGCTCCGCCCTTAACTTCGAGGCTCCCGAAACTTTTTGGAACCCCTCTTCCGGGCTTTTGGCGGAGGCCTTTCTGGTTGAGCCCGCCCCAGTGCCAGAATCTCCCGGATCTCCGGAATCAGAGTCTGGTCCATGCACGCTCAGAGGCTTCTTAAAGAGGGAGCCCACAACAGCCCAG
>Ga0302320_10030778_pt1 | contig 10211 bp, 6 predicted proteins | sample Bog_T0_3_FD_202130 | JGI IMG/M metagenome (GOLD analysis project Ga0302320, IMG submission 202130) | Peat permafrost microbial communities from Stordalen Mire near Abisko, Sweden - Bog_T0_3 | ecosystem: Environmental > Terrestrial > Soil > Wetlands > Peat | place: Sweden: Abisko, Stordalen Mire... | reverse complement strand
AGACTCAAGCGGCATCTTCGCGGTTACTTAGTGAATTGTGCTACTCGGCTGGCCTGGCAAATCACTGATTTCCCACGGAAACCTGTCGGCTACGTCCCCCCAAGCGGCGTGTTTTCAAAAATTTCAAGCGGCTGACAACGGCCATTGAGAGGGACATTCTCATCCGGATCCAGTTAATAATCGGCTTCCTCCGGCATGTCTGCACGCACGGCGATGGAAGTTGGGTCAAAACCTCCAGCCAGACAAATTCTTGTTCATTCCCACTGGGATGTTTTGTTGAGCGGCGAAGGAATTTGTGGTCAGAATCCCTGGCAAACTCAGATTCGGAAAAACCGACAGTGTATTGAGATCCCAGTTGGCCACGACAATGTCCAGGCGCCCATCACCATCCCAATCTGTCACCGCCAGACCATGCCGGCCGCCGACCATGCCGGTGGACAAAATCACCGGCGGCGCAAATGAAGCCGGCGCAAAAATGCCGTTGGTGCTGACATTGTGATACACCCAGACCGCCCCATCTCCATAGTTGTCTACCACCAGATCCGGTTTGCCATCCCCATCCAGATCCGCGATGATGACTCGATAGGGAGATTGGCCCGTGCCCAAGGTCACTGGGGCAGCAACGGCAGCGGACCACAAACCGCTGGCACCCAACCAAGTTGGCAGGAAAAATCCGCTGGCATTCGCCGCTGCGCTGTGCTCTGTCTCCGCCATCGGTGCATCCGTTGTCCTTGGCGGTACCGTCACCACCAAGTTCGACGTGCTGGCCCAAAGGGCGAATGCCCCCACTGCTCCATAGCACACCACGCTGTTCGTGGCCTCCGGATCGAAGTTTAACCCGGACAGACTCAATTCTTCACCCGCCGGCCCCGTGGCTTGGCGAAAGGAGCGGATGTGGCGTGAACGTGGTCGCTGAGCGCCAGGAGTCTGCCAGATGTTGATACTGTGCATCGGCTTGGGATTCTGCCGGGGAAACCAGTTTTTGGGTGGATATAAAATATAAAAAACAACGAAGAATGGAATCAATAGCCAAAGCCTGCTTGCGGAGAACCAATCGCTGGATTTGGCTCGCGGAGCGTGACTTCGAGAAACTTTTCCCGGGGGGGCAGAACTGGTTTTGAGTTCTGAACTGTGCCGATGGATCCCCAGTTCCGGAAGCGGAGTTAAGAGCGCTTCCACTTGCGATTTGAGGACGCTGGCCTGCTGAAAGCGGAGTTCTGGTTTCGTTTCCAGCGCCCGCAATATGATTGCATCCAGCCGGACGTCAATCTGCACTTTCCGGGACGGGCGCTGCAGTGGCTTCCCCGGCAGCTCGCCGGTGAGCAGTTCGTAAAACACCACCCCAAGAGCATAGAGGTCGGCGCGATGATCCACTTCCCCGGGTGTGTGAACCTGTTCCGGAGACATGTATTGCGGCGTGCCGATGATCTTGCCGGAGGCGCTGACCACCGTGCCCCCGGATGATTCAGTTTTGCCAGAGTTTGATGGTTCGCTGGCGTCGCCAAGGATTTTTGCCAGCCCAAAGTCGGCCACTTTTACCCGTCCCAGCCTGTCCAGAAGAACGTTCTCGGGCTTGATGTCGCGATGGACGATGCCACGGTCATGGGCGAATTGCAGCGCGTCACAAATCTGGGGGACAATCGCCAGTGCCTCGCGCGGCGAAACCCGACTGTTCGACAGTAACTGGCGCAGGTTTAGTCCGTCCACGAATTCCATGAGGAAGAAGTACAGCCCGCCGGTCTGGCCGAAGGCATGGATTGTGACGATGCCCGGATGATTCAACTTGGCCAGAGCCTTGGCTTCGCGGGCGAACCGATCCGCGAAGTCGGCGTTTCCCCCGATGTCGGGCGGCAGAATTTTCAATGCCACAATGCGGTCCAATTCCTTCTGCCTTGCCTTGTAAACCGCCCCCATGCCGCCTTGACCCACAAATTCCAAGACATCCAATTGGGGGAATTGGGGTGCCAATTCCGCGATGGTCGGCGCGGAGAAGCGTCGTTTCCGACGTGCATCGGTATCCACCTCCGTGGGAAAGCCCGCCATGATCAGGCACTCGGGACAAAGGCCCATGGGACCATCCTGAGCCAGTGGCTTCTGGCAGCTTGTGCAAATGCAGTTCGGTTGCATTTCGTTCCCCCCTTTATCAGGGCTGACTTTTGTCTACCAGATCCATTCCAATGGCGACATAACCCATGGTTCTTTTTCCCTCCTTGATTTGCTGTATGGCAATGCCAAGTGTGGGATACACGACGACCGCACTCCACTTCCCGCTGGGGCAAGAATGTCGGATTTTGGTCATGAATTTGTCCCGCTGCGAAATCTGGTTGGGTTGGAAATACGAAGCAAACAGGTTGGTGTCTGCGTCCAAGACCACGCCAAAACCGAAATGTTTCTGCGTGGTAAGCGATGAAAGGTATTGTCTGGCCTGAGTCGGATCGTTGAACTCAAGCGGCGTCTTTACTCCGTCAGCGAAAATATAGGTATAATAGTTCAAATTATCCAACTTCCCCTGATCTTTCGCCGACAGCCACTTTTTCACTGAGCCATAATTCTTGCCTTCAGCCAGCCACCTTGTGAGCACCGGACCCGACGTAGACTGCAGGTCGCCAATTAATTTGAGGGTCATGTCGGTCAGGCAACTCACACAGGTAAGCAGTAGCAGCCAGTGGACCAGCCGCTTCGGTTCCAAGATGGCCAGCCCGCTGGATCGGCCCGCCCGCCAGAAGAACACCACCGAGGCGATGGCCAGGCCCGCCATGAACCACAGGTTCATCTCTTCAAAAATCGCGAGGCTGGTTGCAAAACTAAACAGAATTGAGAGCAGTATTGGCATGCAGAACTGAACCGCCACCGCCGCCATCCATTTGAAGAGCCGGTTGAAAGGAGACTGAAACCTGGCCGTGAGATGTTGGAATCTTGGCGAGGGCTGCTCCGCAGATGTTGGACCCGGGCGGCCGGGCGCGCTGGTTTCGGAGGTCATCCTCTCCAATTGCGTCTTCATCACGCTGACCTGCTGGTAGCGCAGTTCTGGTTTCTGTTCCAGCGCCCGCAAAACAACCTCATCCAGCCGGACGTCCAGTTGCACTTTGCGGGACGGCGGGTACGCTTGCTCTCCCGGCAATTCGCCGGTGAGAACCTCATAAAGCACAACGCCGAGCGCATAGATGTCCGCTCGATGATCAACTTCCCCCGGGCTGTGAAGCTGCTCCGGGGACTTGTATTGGGGTGTCCCTATGGTCTGGCCGGTGGCGCTGATCGCCGTCGGCGCCAATGACTCAGTTTTGTGAGAGTTTGACTCGTCGCCGGCCTTTCTGAAGATTTGCGCGAACCCAAAATCTGCTACTTTTACCCGGCCCAGACGATCCAATAGAACATTTTCAGGTTTGATGTCGCGGTGGACGATGCCGTGGTCATGTGCGAATTGCAGCGCGTCGCAAATCTGGGGAACTATCGCCAGCGCCTCGCGCGGCGAAAGTCGACTATGCGCCAGCAACTGCCGCAGATTTAATCCGTCCACGAATTCCATCAGGAAGAAATACAGCCCGCCGGCGCGTCCGAAGTCATGGATCGTGACGATGCCCGGATGATTCAATTTGGCCAGGGCCTTGGCTTCGTGGGCGAACCGTTCGGCAAACGCGGCGTCCTGCCCAATGTCCGGGGCCAAGATTTTCAATGCCACGATGCGGTCCAGATCCTTCTGCCGTGCCTGGTAAACCGCCCCGATGCCGCCTTGTCCGATAAACTCCAGAATGTCCAGTTGGGGGAATTGCGGAGCCAATTCCTCAATGGTCGGTGCTGAGAATTGATGTTTTCGCTCCGCATTGGCAGCCGCCTCCGTGAGGAAACCTGCCAGAATGAGGCACTCGGGGCAAAGGCCCATAGGACCATCCTGAGCCACCGGTTTCTGGCAGCTTGAGCAAATGCGGTTCGATTGCATTTCGTTTCTTCCAACCCATTCTTAGGAAATAAGGACTAAAGGTTACAGGATTAAAGATAGAAGCTTTGCGTTGATCAAGGGCGCGTTGGGTCAAACCCCAGCCAGCACGCGGAACAGTTGGCGCAATTCTTCGTCAATATCGGCTTTTCCGGACACCGTTTGGGCAATTTCCGCGCGCAACAGTTGACGGTACCGCTGGCGCAGCCGATGGACGATTACTTTGATGGCGCTTTCGTTCAGGCCCAACGGCACGGCCAGCTCGGCGTAGGGCAGGGACTTGCCAGTGCCGGCCAGGCAGGATTTCAACTGGGCAAACAGCTCGCCTTTGCCGTCCTGTTCATATTCCGACTGCACCCGGTGCAGCACCGTGTCGAGCAAGGTCAGGGCACAGCGTCGTTCATAGCTCTGCTCCGGAGTGAAGGTGTCTGCCGGTTCCTGGCCATAGCGGGTCTCGAAACTGTCCAGTTGGATAGGCACATGCACCAAGCCGCCACCGCGTTTTTGTGCTCGCGTTTTGTCCCACTCATCAGACAAAAAGCGTTGCAGCGCCGTCAGCAGAAACGTCCGGAACCGCCCCCGCTCGCGATCAGCCGCATCCACCCAGTTACGTTCCAGCAAGCGCAGAAAGAAGGACTGCGTCAAATCTTGTGCATCATGTGCGGAATGACCCCGGCGCCGCACATAAGCATACAGCGGATACCAGTAACTTTGGCAGATTTGGCTCAGGGCTGCGCCGGCCCCCGTGCTGTCGCCGTGAGCGGCGGCCAGCACGACGGACCAATGTGTGGTGGCAAACATCTGCTGGGGTCCGGCAATGGCAGAACTGCCGTTGTTGGTGTATTTCATTTTTCGTGAGGTCAAGGCAGAACTGTGAGGACGATAATTTGTCGGGATTGCGGTGGTTCCACGAGGCACCGCGCCAACCACGATTCCTCCCGCGTAAACGAATTTGAATACCCTTTCATGATTTATCGCGCAATGTTACAAAGCACACACCGAAACCCAAGTTGGTCTACGCGAAAGCCGGGAAAGGTTTGGCTGCGCCACGAGGATAACATGGTTTCGGCATCGGAGCTGGCCCACGAGGAACCGCGCAGCACACGGTAGTGCTCCACAGCGCCAGATTCATCGTTTAGTTCAGGATATCTCTTCCGCAGAGCTGCGGAGGTCATCTCTTTTCGATACAAGTCCTGACACCATTGACGCACGTTCCCCCCCATGTCGTACAGGCCATTCCGGTTGGCGGGGAAACTCCCCACCGGCGCGGTGCGCGGATACCCGTCAAGATAACCCTGAATCGTCGGCAAATTCGTGGGCCAATCTCCAACTGCCACTTCGCCGCTCGCATAATTGCCCGCGCCCGCAGGGGGCGGCCACTGGTCACCCCAAGGATACTTGGTATTCCCCGCCGCCACGCTCCATTCCGCATCCGTCGGCAGGCGGTAGTTTTGAAGTTGGTTGAGTTTGCCCTCTCGTCGCTCTTTTTGGGTTAGCCAGGCGCAAAAAGCCTGGGCGTCTTGCCAACTGACGCCGCACACCGGATGGGTGGGGCTCTGCGCGAAGTCGGGATCCCGCCAGGTGTCCCCGAAATGTTCCAGCAGGCCGTCACCTCCCAAATAAGTCCACATCACGTTGGTCGCGTCGTAACGGCTCTCATTAACAAATGTCTCGAAATCCTGCACCCGCACATCCCAAATCCCAAACAGCACTCGGGTCCCCGCGACCGGTACAAATTTCATCCCCAAGGTATTCTCATAGGGCGCAGTCAGGGTGGGGTACGGAGACTTGCCCGCCATGGAGCCTCCCGCCGCGACCTGGCTCAGGGCTGGGGCGTGAACCCCGTCTGATGGCTTAATGGCCGGCGGCGCTCCAGGCGACTTCGCCCCATGCATCCGCCCGGTGAAAAACCAACCGCCCAATCCCGCCAGGAAAAGCAGCACCGCCGCGGCAGCAGCCCAATGCAATTTCAAAGGCCAGGCGGCGGGAAACTTAATCTGAAGTGCTTCACCTCCGCGTCCATCATCGTGAGTCAGCTTGAGGTTGGCTGAGGCTGTGGGACTGCCGCCTTCAGGACCAATGCAATCCGGGCGCAAAGTCAGGAGAGGTGATTCCTCCCTGAGCCGCTCGAGCGTTGCATACGCTTCCTTCAACCGGCGCAAGGCTTCCCGATATTTGGCCTGCAAGTCAGGCGTGGGGGCATGAGCCAGGTTCTGTTCGAATTTGACTTGTTGGATTTTGAGGGAAATGCTGAGCTCGGCTGAGGTAGCGCTTTCGGGCAACCCGAGAATCTTGATGGCTTCTTCGGGAATCATGGCTTAATCCTGAATCCGCACAACGGAGAGCCGGGCCGCCGATTGCGCTTGGCAGTTCGCCTGCGCTGCCGCTGGCACCCGTTCGCGGATCAATTCGACATCCTCCGGGATGTCTGCGACCACGAAAATTCCCCATGATTCTGCCATGATAACATATTACATCGGCGGAATTTTCGCGGTGGTTAAGTAAAAGTTTTCGACGGCTTTGGCCAAGTTGATGGATTGGTGCAGGCCCATCCGATCCAAAGGCCAAAAGAATAGTGCCGCCACTCCATTTCACACCCGTCGCGGAAAAACCGGCCGACCTGAAAGAAGAGTCACCGGGGGGATGTCATCACCGGCTACGAGAATGAGGAAATGGACTTGCTGCCCTTCCTCGAGATGACCTTGCCGGAGGGAAGCGCGACGGTTTGCCTCCAGGGAAAGGCAGTGACCTGCATGCTGGCTGGCAGACTGGGTGACTCGCTTTCAAACTCCGCCTCGATCAGGCAGTAATGCAGCGGCCCATGGTCAGTTTGTCCGGCGTTCACGCAGGTGGTTTGGCCGATGCGATGGTGCTAGCAATTGGAACGAATGGGAGTGATGTGGTCATGTCCCACTATAGCGAGCCAGAGCGAAAAACGATCGATGGCCGCGACCCAATCCGGGTTACCTTCCACGATCGAGCCGCATGTAGTCAGCGGTGTGCCTATCGGAGGCTCGTGCATCAGCCAAAGGGTACGGGCAGCACGCCCGCCCTTGAGCAGCACCTCCGGCAACCATTCTCCCGACTCGATGGGGAGCGGAGCCCGGCTCCCGAGGAACGCATGCTCATCGCCCATTGAGCAGGGAAAGCCGACGATCGCCATCGGCCCCCGCGTAAAGACCTGGCCGTGCAAGGCATGCAAGGGACGGCCGAGTTTTCTCCACGGAAGGGCAAAGGCCAACCATGCTTCATCCTCGTGGTTCCCGCGCACGAAGGCAATTTCGGGGCAAGGCAGCCTGGATACCACAAAGACAAACCGATCCCGGAAGGGGGCTGCTTTGAGATTTTCCGTCACCAGGCTCAATGCGCCGGCCAGATTGGTGTCGCCATCCGCCGAGTCCGTCAGCGCGCCTAGCCGGGCCCGGACTCCAGCCGAAAGTTTCTCCCCGTGATCCAACAAGCTTTCAGCCTGGCTGGCGAAACTGAAGATATTCAGCGGCAGGCCCACCCGGTGGCAGACTTCGCACAGCAACACGATGCCTTTGAACGCCTGCTGGATTTTTTCTCCTTCCATGGAACCTGACCGGTCGATGACGAGGGTAAAGTGCGGGTCAATTCGCTGGGGGACCAGCGGACGGCTCCAGAGCCGGTCATAGAGCCGGGGGTCGGCCTCAAAGCGCATGGCCATGCGCAAATCCAGCCGGCTGCCTGAAGGACAACCTTCTCGCAGCCGGGTTCGGCCGCTGGGCCGAAACAGCCGGAGCAGGTTTTCGGCCGTGTGCTCGATGACCGGATATTGTTCCTGCCAGCTTCTTAGGTACGCATCGTAGCCATTCGACGGCAAGGCGGTTTCGGGCTCCTCACCCGAGCCGCTGGAAACATGCAAAGTGACACTCGGAAACCGTGAACTGAAGGGAAATCCACTCATCCGCCGGTCAGGCATGGCTGTTGAAAGCCGGGACAGGTAGAGCTTCAGGGGCAGGCTGACCGTCTGGCCCGGCGGTAATAACCGGCGGTAAACCGGCAGAATGTCCTCATGCACCCGGCACCACATATCATATTGGGCGAGGCGCACCGCCATCTCATATTCGCCGGGGGGAAGCGACTGGTCCGCCTCGGCATAGCTATGGGCTACCCGGCTTTGTGCATAGCGGTCGGAGATTCCCCGCAGGTTTTCAGGGGAGGGGGGTAGGGCCAGCAGAATTTGCTGAATTACAGGCCAGATGGCTTCCACCGCCTGCCGGACCTCGTCCGCCATCGGCTCCGCCGCCTGGCCATACCACCAGCGGGTGAGTATGCCGTTCAGAAATTGCCCGACTAGCGGCAGGTTGCCGTCATTTTCCAAGACCGGGCTGAATAATTTATCGTTGTACTCACGCACCCAGGGACGGCAGCCGGGAAAGCGCTTTTGCATCCAGGTCTCAATCCGGCAATCCTCCACCACATTCAGCAGGGCAAACAGCCGCCGATCCTGGAGCAGTTCCGCCGGAACGATCCCCTCCAGCCGGGTAATGGCGGCATGCGCACTTTCGTGGAGCACCAGCCCCCGGTTATAATCCGGCGATTCCCCGGTCATTTTTTCGCCATCAATGGAGATCACGCCGGTTATCCAGTTGAAATGCCACCCGCTGTCCGAACAGCCCACTACCATCCTTAAATCGGGTCGGAGGGCAGTCAGCCTTGCAAGTTGTTCCAGTTCCTCGGCGAACATGGCTGTGGCCGGCGTAACTTTAAAGGTGAGAGCGTAACCTCTGGGTTTGCGACGACGATGATTCATAGTGGTTTCAGCGGTAACTTAGGCCGGCGGCACGCAACAAGCCGATGGCCGCCTTGCGATCGGCCCCGCCCCGGATGCGCCCGAGATAAGCAATTTCAACGGCCTCCCGGAGCTGGGTTTCAAATGGTGCGGTTGCATCTTCCGACCGGGTTCGATTCGCCAGCTGGAGGCAGGTGAGCAGCGTGCGCCGGCTGAATACATAACGCTCCCGCCGCAAGCGGCCCAGCACCGGGGCCGAACCATTCATCCCGCTGGCTTGGCATAATGAGGAATGGAACAACGCCAGCGGTGGCAGCAGTTGGCGAATTTCCGGCACTGCGCCCAGCGCTGGATACATGGGCAGGCCCGGCGGCGAGGAATAGGTTTTTCCCTGAAACACGAACTCCGGCTGTTCGCCCAGCACCAGAAAGCGCAGCATGTCTCCAAACTCAGTTTCCCCGGGAACCTCGGCTTGATGCCACAGCAGCCAGCGATCCCGAAAAGCAGGACTCAACACCGAGCGCCCCGCGTAGTCCGCCGGGTTCATCCTGGCAAACAGATGAAACTTCCGATGGATCTTCACCGTGCCAGATGGACCGAACATCGTTCCATCCCCCTCGTTCAGCACCAGGGAAGGGGGATGTTCGATGGCCGAATTCAGCCGCTCCAGGACCTGCGGTTCGGCCAGGTTCAGTTCGTCCAGTATCACCCACCAGCCGTGGCGCATCGCTTGCGGGATATAGCCTTCGTTGAATCGCCAGGCAACCGACCGCTGTTTCTCCGGCAGGACGGCGGTGCTGCATTTGCTCCAGCCCGAAACGCCATCAGCGGGTTCCAGGATCCGGTGGTGGAATGCCGGCTCGTCGCCACCAGTAGATTCTCCCCCGCCGTCGCCGGGAACATAGCGGCCCACCAATTCGCCTGTGTCAGTCTGGCCGTGAAGGTTGAGCCGCACCACCGGCTGGTTGAGCAGATGCGCCAGCCAGAGTATGGCGGTGGTTTTGGAAGCGGCGGTGTCGCCCTCCAAAGCGACTGGCAGCCCATGCTCGGTCCCATCGTCGGCGGTTTTATCGTGGGCTACTTTCATTGGCGAATCATTTTTTTCATCAACCTGCCGATTGGCTTGCTGGGTTTGTATCTGGTCTATCGGCATCTCCCGGACTATCGGGAAGCCCACACCCATCCGCTCGACACGATCGGACTGGTTTTGTTTGGCTCGGGCATCGCGCTCCTGTCGTACGTTCTGGAAGTGTTTGGTGAGCATACGCTGGGTTGGGGCGCCATGCTGGGGTTGCTGGTGATTTCAGCCATGCTGCTCGCGGTTTACGGACTGCGGGCGGCTCGCACGGAGTTTCCTTTGCTCCGGCTGGCCTTGTTTCGCATTCGAACCTTTCGAGCCTCCGTGAGCGGCAGCTTTTTCACCCGCCTGGGCATTGGCGGCATCCCCTTTCTCTTTCCGCTGCTTTACCAGGTGGGTCTCGGATTCACCCCGATTCAATCCGGCCTGCTCATGATCCCGCA
>Ga0302320_10030770_pt1 | contig 10213 bp, 5 predicted proteins | sample Bog_T0_3_FD_202130 | JGI IMG/M metagenome (GOLD analysis project Ga0302320, IMG submission 202130) | Peat permafrost microbial communities from Stordalen Mire near Abisko, Sweden - Bog_T0_3 | ecosystem: Environmental > Terrestrial > Soil > Wetlands > Peat | place: Sweden: Abisko, Stordalen Mire... | reverse complement strand
ACGCCCGAAGGGTTCTCTACAAGTTTTTGCTACTACCGGCGAAAGTGCATTGCGTGGGCGGAAGAAGGTGAATTCTCACTGCACCAGGGAAGCCACGAGCCACAGGTTGCTTGGGAGCCAAGGCGGCGCGAAGCCCAAACGCGGCTCGGTCAGGTCTATTGCAAAATGTTTCCGGGCCGGCGAATGCTCCCTTTGGTTTTTGGCGTGCCGCCGCATAGGGTGCTCGAGCTCATGAGGTTCTGCCGGCAGCGGGCTCTGGGAGCTGGCGACTCACAAACCGGAGGCGACGAGCAAACACATTTATTTGATCATCAGGTCAGATAGCGTTAGCGGCGGTCAGGATTCTGTCGATTCGCTGAGTGTCGCAAGCCGACTAGGCGGTCTTTAGTTCCAGGAGCGGCGTATCTCCGGAGTGTGAAGCGAATTATTGGTGCGAAGGGGATTTCGCAACAGGAATCGGCGAAGGCAATACAGACGCTAAATTTCTGCCTCGCGCATCAGGAATCTGCGGTTACACGGCTGATCCATCGCTCTCGGCCAGTGTGTACGTGACGGGCATCTACCCCGGGGGGACCTCTTTGGGGGATCATCCCCGACTCACGATTGTTCCGTTTGCCGAATCTGTTGGCCAAGATTTAGCAACCCGTCGTGTCCCCATGTTGGCGCGAATTCCGCTATCCTCTCTGGAGGAGCGTTGTGCCATGCCTTTGTTCGCGTCTGGGATCGTGCCGCGCCTTACGTATAGCTGTACCTATTCTTCTGAGGTTGCGCGGCCGCAACCCCAACGGAACAGCGATAGCCGTGCCGCGGTTTCTACGGCCGCGGTCCGTTTGCGAATTTCGTTTGCAAAGCTACCGTTTTTCGCTGGAAGACCTTTTCAATCGGCAAAGTGGAGTTTTCTGGAAACCTTGTAATTAATTATTCTATTAAGAGAACAGATCCTTTACCGGAGTTAGCAAATGATCGGCGTTTCGCTTCAATTTGGTTCACGAGTTGTCCTCCTAGTGACACTGGCAGGCATAACCGGAACCCTCTCAGCACAGAAATCGGAGCCCGGGACACCGACGGCGCTAACAGCACGAGCCTACGTTAACGGCCTGCGCACACAGGTTTCGACCGCTCAGTCGTCATACGGCGCAGCACTTTTGACTGACTCAGCGCCCGGCGCAAAGGCCGTTGCACATATTGAGCATCTGCGGGCAGGACTGAAACAGGCACTTGTTGCCTCTGCCGAACAGATAACGGGAAGCGAGTCGGTTCTGTCCGCAAATAGAGCGGCTGTCGCTAGCCTTCTGGAAGTCATTCACGCCTATGAAGAAGCGATCGGTCGCCCGCCGGGAGCCCGAACGACAGCGTGGAACGTGCTAAGCGATGACGAACTCGCCCGGCTTAAGGTTTTGGCTATGGAGCAGCGTGCGCTGACCCGCCAAGCTATCGACGCGCTGCCTGCGTCCGAAAGACCGGCGTTTCTTCTGGCCCGCGGGAAAGAGGTTGATTCGTGGATCGCGGGTGTCGAGCGTGAAGAGGCTCTGCGGACAAATGCCGGTCCGCGGGGGCCGCCTGAGATCAGCGAGTTGTATAGTTTGCGTCAAGCTCGTTCAAAGTTCCCGTCAATAACGTCGGCCGAGGCCCGGATTCAGCGGTCTTTCGAACAACACCTTGCATTTCAGGTGGAGCTCCGGCTGACACACGATCCTGAAAATGCACCGCTGCTCACGCTCCGAGAGCAGGTCGCCAAAGCTCAGTTCCCGATATTCAAGGCAGCGCCGAAACGTCCGCCCCAAACGATTGAAAATGCTTTGGCGGACCTTGACGCCGCGCTCAGAGATGAGAGCCGAGCGACGTTCGCCCGGGATTTCGCTGGACGTGCGAAGGCACGGGCCAGAATTCAAACGAATATTGAGTGGCTTGAGTTGTCCGGCATCCGTCGTGAGTCGTCCTCGTTGTGGGGCAGCGACCTTGCTAGCACACAGTGTTTACAGGATCTGCGAAAGGCCTACTTGGATTGGCAATTTCGGCTGACCTCGGAGGCCCTCGCCGGCAAGGCGGATTTTGTCGGTGAGAGAAGTCACGCCGGGGGCCGCCTTGACGATCTGGATGCCGAAATCGACCGCCGGATCTTTGGATGGGGCGACGGGAACCTGCCTCCTCCCGAAGATCCGGGATTTTGGGTACGGTCTGGCAAGCCCCGCCCCCCCTCGGGCAGCGCCGGTTCGACGCTCCGTTCCTATGAAACTGCAATGAACCGTAACCAGTTGTCGGCGGAACTAGGGTTTCTGCAGCGTGAGATCGATTCGCTCGGTCCGATACGCGATGCTGGCCTCGAGAGGCAGTTGGAGACTACGACGGCGGCGCTGAAAGCGGAGGATACCCGTCTCGATGCGATCGCCCGGACAGCAATCGCTCAAGCGGAATCCGAAATCCTGGAGCGGGGGCGCGGACCGCAGGCCGGCGCCGAAGGCGAGCGACTACTGCAGATCCGGCAGGCGTTGGAAGACGGGGGAAAACCGTCCGACGCGATTGCCGCGATTGGCCACTCGGTTTACCGCGGGCCGCGTACGGGCCCAGACGAACCGTTGCGGATTCTGACGGAGACGGCGTTCAAGACCCCAGGAACGCGGCCGGCCTTGATAGAAATCCCGGTTCATGCTCGCAGCGCTGCGGCACCCATCGCCAATTTCGAAATGCTGTTCCCAAAAGGCCCGCTGGCGAAGAACCAGTGGACCCGCAGTTTTGATGGCGTTATGGAGGACCTGCATCGGGCCCCAGGCGGTGTAGTTGTCGATGCCCGCCTGCCTGTTTCCTGGAAAAACCGGGCCAGTGCAGTGAAGGTAGATCCGTCAAACGGTTTGCTGACCGTGCGCATCGATGACAGGTGGCTGACGGTTGAGCCACGTAGCGACGCCGAGACGTTGCGACTGGCGTACGCCTTTGTCAGGGACGGGCGAGTCATGCCGATTGACCTTCGGAACCTTGATGTCAACGAGACAGGTTCGCTGGCGAAACAAATCACCGCAGGCATTGCGCCCGGGCGATCCGATTGGGAGAAAATCGCCGACGCACTTGACTCCCTCACGGCCGTAAATGTACATCCCGTGTTGAAAGATTCCCGGCTTGCAACAGCGATGATTTACATTGACCAGTTCATTTTCGACCTGGTACCCGATCAATTGGACCCCGCGCCCCTTTACGGCGCATCAACGAGATTCGGCCTGAACGTCGGGGCATTGCGGTCTCTCTATATCGAAGACTTCCATAACCTTTCGAATCCGAACGCCTGGCGCGCACTGTTCCAGAAATCGATTCTCGCTGTAGCGGAGACGACCGCCAGCGTCGATGGCGACCGGGTTCGAGTAGACCCAGTTTTGAAATTCGCGATTTATCGTCTGCCGGCCGCGAAGTCCGACGGGCCGGCGATCAGCCTCCAAAAGAGCACCTCGTGGCTGCAGCAGAATGAACCGCAATTGAAGAAAGTACCTGTTCTCGACCCCTTGATCCGGTTCGCAGCTACGACAGCGGTGATCCGGACGGCGCTCGAGAATGGCATTCCCAACAATTTTGAAACGCTGCTGGCCGTTCCCGTAGCGGAAGTAACTACGCCCCGGCTTCTCTGCCGTCCAGAAGGGCGCAGACCATGTGGAATTGACCAGCTCCGGTAGCTGAGCGAGGTCATAAAGAGGACTAATTCATGCAAGCAACGAGATGGTGGCGGCGACATGACACGCGCGAAAAGGTTTTTTTCGTGACCCCCGATGGTGTTGCCACGAAATTAACGAGTTCGTGGTGGTGGCGATATGTTAGGAGTGGCTACGTGAGGACCTTTGCTTTAGCCCTGCTGGCCGTAGGCGCTGCCATCACCGGATACCGCTACTACCAGCAGCATACCAGGCATGTTTTTCGTCGACCGCCGGAGTCATTCACCGCGAGATTGTTTGAACCGGCATCAACTGTCTATGGAAGTTCCATCCACGTGTGGGCTTACCAAGACGATGAGGGGGTGACTGAGATTGCACTCACAGGTCACGCGGACAGTCCGACTTGCCGGCAAATGAGCGGCTTGGTAGGCAGCGCCTATATGGGGAAAACGGATGATTCGTCGGACCTGTTTGTGGCAGGAGCAGCTCGGCTCACCGCAGGAGCGTTGAGCGCCGGGCCGATGGAGCCGACCCTCGTCCGGTATCGCGAAACTCTGGAAGAGTACTACCAGGACGCGGGGGTCCTGGGGATTGTCAATCGCCGCGCTACTGACGGCGCGGCTGGGGAAAGCGCCATTCAGCAGGCGCGGCGGAGGGTGGAAGACGACAAGAAGCAGCTCGAACAGATGGAAAGGGCACCGTTGGTGCTGCGCTACGCCGGCGTCCTGAAATCGAGGCGGGCGCTTGACGAGTTCACGCGGGAAGCCGCCAATGTTGCGAAAGACAGCGGACTGGTGCAGGTGCACAGCCTGCCGGAGGAACTAGCTGCCGAGGTGCGGGAGAGAATTCAAAAAGCCGTCAGTGCCAAGGTAGCGGTTGTAGTTCGTTTCGATGATCTTCTGAAGAAATGGCGCGTACCCGCCGCCGTGATGCTTGTCGACGTGCAGCGAGTCGCGTCAGGCGAGCCGTTGGTGCTTCGCGTTCCTCTCAACGATCTTTCACCCGATGGCTTTGAAGAGGCCAGAAAGCTGAATCGAACCGACGAGGAGTCGTCAATGGTGGGCGACGCGGAACGCAGGCGGCGCTTTTACCGTGAACAGGAGGACAACTACGAAAAGGAACTGGGTCAGTGCCGTCAGATCGCGCCCGCGGAACTGGACAAGTCCATGACTCTGAATCAGGAATGTACTCAGGACGGTATTTGCACCGAATTGACAACGAAGGAAGCGATCACGAGACGGCAATACTGTGCCGTGACCATTCCCCGCAATATCGCCATTGTGAAGAGCTGGATGGGCGGCGTTGACAGAATTCTGAAGGAAATTAAGGAGGACGAAGCCTTGGGTGAGGGCAGCAAGGTCGAGGCGATGAACTATGCTGCACTTGTCGACTCCATGCTTCGCGATTGGTCATTGCCCGTTGCAATGTCCGAAGGAGCTTTCAACTACTGGCGCACTAGGCGCCGGGGGCCAGTGTGGCATGCAATCGACGCTTCGCTGAAAAAGAACGGCGTCTCGCCGGAAGCAATTGACGGTGAGCAGACTATCTTTTCGGCTCGGGTGTCGGGAAAAGAGCTGGTGATCCACGTGGTCCATGTAATGGATCTGGCCCACGCGGTGCTGGTAATAGACCCCAAATCGGACGTGAGTCGGATAGTCGATAGCTGGAGCGAGCGCGCCCCGTCCTTCCTGGATGCCAGCGAGCCGGCTGCGGACTATGCCAGGCAACAGGCCAGTAAAGCGCTGTCAGCGGCGCAACGGGGCGATTTGAAGGGGGGACAGGACGCCTTGCTAAGCGCCGTTTCGGCGGATCCGGCGACGGCATTTCATGTGGTTGAACAAACCTGGAATCGATTATTCCGCGACGATTCGTCTCTGCGGTCTCAGTTGGCGGCGACAAAAGTCAAAGAGATCAGCCTTAGGCAGGAGAGGCTCGCGGTGATTGATGAAATCTTTCGTTCGCCGGAACTAAAGGAAGACGATAGGGCGTTCGTACGCGGATTGGCCGGAGCTGTCGAGGCCGACCCCGGACTCCCGGTGGACGTTCACATGTTCCTCGCGATGCATGTCGCCAGCATACTGGCGCAGGCTATTGCACCGGGAGCGCATGGCTCGACTTTAACGAGCTGGGAGGTTATCCAGTCGCTGACGGGAGAGCGAACTAGCGCGGTTCCGGGGGCCGGCGATCCCCTCAAGGGAGTATCCGACAGGTTTGAACAGTACTACGATGTCGACCCTGTGAAGTCGATAAAAGCCGCGATTGCAGTCATTCGATCGAGAGACCCCGGCTATCTGGACGAGGCTCGGCGAGCGCAGGCAATGCCAAAAACCGAATCGGCTGAAATGCGGGCGCTGTCAGAAAGCCACGAGGTGCAGATCGCAGAGTGGGACGCGGCACAGATGGATGGCATACAGGCACAGCTGAATCAGCGCGTACACGCGCAGCGGGCGGCGGAAAAACTCTGGTCGGAGAAAGGCGCTCGATTGGCGGACGTAATCGAAGAATTGGGAAAAGCGTCCCGTAAAGATACAGGCGGGACGGTTCCCGCGTTCAAGAGCGCTTCCGAACGACTGACCAGCTTCGTCAGCGCCGGCAAGAAGCCGGACACTTTGGCACGTCAGGAGATAGCGCAGGTAATCGCGTCCGGATCAAGGGAACTGCTGTTACGGGCAAAGCAGCGAATGAAAGATCCCAAGACAGAGTATGCCGACCTGTTGTCGACACACGCACGCCTACTGGCCCGAATCAAGTTTGAGGAAAATCTCTATGCGGCGGCCTACGAGGCTCTTTTCGGGGATACCTCCCCGGTGGCGCTGTATCACTCGGGGCTGACCTGGAAAACCGAAACGGACGGGGTCGGCGTCGCGGATTCCATCAAAGCCACGTGCAGCGGCGATTCTGTCGAAGTGCGCACGGTTAAGGGTAAGGATGGTCTGAATGTGCTCCGTCTGAGCGGCATGGGTTCTGCCGATGCGTGTGGCCTGGCAAGCGCGATCAATCAACGTTGGTTTCCGTCCGAATTCGGGCTGCTTTCCGAGCAAGTGCTGGTGACTCCGGTGCCGCTCCGGCCGGAAGCGGACCATGTGCGCAAACTGCTGGTTGACGACCGTATCCGGCTGGCGCTGCTGAAGGCCATGGTTTTTCTGGATATACGGCCTGCCGAGGACCTCGTTTCATCCGGTCCGACCGACGCCGAATCGACACACGAGAAGCCGGTGATATCGTATCGGGTGCCGTCGCTCGATGAGGTTGCAGAGAGCGCGCGGAAGCGTTATCTATCGGCTGGTAATTAGGCTGTGACCGACTACATTGATCGATTTACCGACGAACAGATCCGTGAGCTCCTGAGCAGCGCGGAGGAAACGTTCCGCGAAGTCTATATGAGCGTCGCAGATCTGCCGAAGGCTGAATGGCCGGTCGCAAAGCTCAGACATCTGAGTGATCTGAAAAAAACCATCGGCCGCTACGAATCGGAGATCGCGAAAAGAACAGCGCCGCCGCACCCGCCAACGCCTTCTCAAGTTGTACCCGCGGCTGCGACCACCCAGCCGACGCGAGCCGCCCGCATATTCATCAGTTATTCTCACGCCGACGAACCGTACAAAGATATTCTGGAAAAGCACCTTTCCCTGCTGAATCGAATTGGCGTTGTAGAGACGTGGTCCGATAGGGCTTTGGCCGTGGGCCAGAACTGGGAGGCCGAGATTCGATCTCAGATTGAGAAGGCCGACATCACGATTTTGCTGATCAGCGCAAATTTTCTGGCGTCGGATTACTGTTATACACGTGAGGCTGCCTTCGCGCTCGAAGAGGCGCGAACCCGAACCATGAGCATTGTGCTCGTCATACTGTCGCCCGTGCAATGGACACTTGCGCCGTTCTCTTCATTACAATCGTTGCCACGAAACGCTCAACCAATAACCACGTGGCCCAACCAAGATGAAGCGTGGGCGCAGGTGGCCGACGGTATCCGCCGGCTCGTGCAATCGAAAGTTCTGGCGTCGTGACGCCGCGTTGTTCTTTCGATAGCACTCATTTCTTGCCGTTCGCTTCACTAACCTCCATCGCTAATGGTGAGTTGACCACGCTAGCAGGCGGAGGAAAACCAACGGAGGCTTCTTGAAGATACCGACGCGGAATGTGCGGGTCCCGATGGGCATTGCGCTGGTCCGGAACGGCGATCATAGCGTCTTCTTCTGGCGCCCACGTAACGCTGACGCTACAGCCTTTCGCATCCCCGAACCGTTCCTGGTGCGAAGGGGATTTCGCGATAGTGATCCCGGGCCGCAAAGCTACTGACTGGCGTTCTTAAAGAACCACTAAACGGGTTTGCGAACCGTCGGTCTGCCCCACAAAAGGCAGCGCGGGGGCACCGAATCTCTGCACCGATGGGCCCCAACTACAGCGCGCAGGGATTGAAACACAGCTCAGCAGGCAGACGTGGAATCGATGCGATTCATTTCCCTAGGTTGGCGAAAGGGTTGTCGCGACATGCATCGATAATCACGACTTTCATGCTTGCGTTGCTCAAAGCAAGTGTCTGAAGTATTTCCTGTTCCGAGATACCTTGCGTCTTGAAAATCCCCTCGCCAGCTAGTTCTGAATCGACTGGAGCCAAGTAATTGAACCCGGCGATAGAGGCTGCGTGCCCCGAGAAGAAAAAAAGCGCCACATCGGGATTGGGTGGCAGCAGTGCTATCCCTCGCGCCCGGGTCGCAAAGTTGCGCGTCAGCGCAGAGGTAATTGCGTCTCTCGATCCGTCCAAGACCATATCTACCGCGAATCCCGCAGTCTCCAAGAAAGCGGCCATGTCCGTAGCGTCCCTCTTAGCGTTACTTAGACCGGGCAAATTCTTATAGTTGTTATTCCCCACGGTCAGGGCGACGGCCTTTCTCTTTGGAGGCGCTGGAAGGAGAACAAGGGATCCACTATCGCTATGGCTTACCCACGGCTCCTGCCTGCCGCCCGATTCCGCCATCACTTGCCTCCGCACCTCGCCCAGCGCGGTCATGAAGTCAATCCCGGGCCTTCGAAGCGCTTCCAACAGGTGTTTGGTATAAAGCCCGTTGCGCTGGGTCGCGATCTCTGAGGCTACCCCTCCATATTGGGTTGCGTAAACAATGATCGTACCTTGTGGGCCAGAAATCCCCAACGCGGGGGACGCGACAGGCGCTGGTGCTTTCCATGAAGTATTGGCCGAACGCTGCTCCACTTCAGCAACTACAGAAGGGGGTGGCAGCATTTTCTTAACCGGTCCCGTAGGTTGACTTACAGGTTGACCACTTGTCGGAGCGGGACCTTGAGCCACTGGAAGCGCGACTCTAATCTTGTTGGACGCAACGCGCGTGAAGTAAGAGTAACCCCCAAGGCCGGCAACACCGGCGAGCAGGGTCGCTGCGACCATCTGCAGGAACCGAGTTGATGCAGTGGTTCTCGCCCGAGGCCTTCCCGATCCCGACAACGCCTGGATAAGACGGCCTGCGTCATCATGGAATCTGGTATCACTGATTTCAAAGGCCTGTCGGCGTGCCAATGGAGCCAGCGCTTCCGGGAGTTCGGTGGCACTCGGCATTGTTGCGCCATCAACCAAGACTGGGACCACGCGTATGCCGCGAGCAAGTGCAGCGCAGATTTCGATGCGAACGAAATCGTCCGGGTTGGTTAGGCGTGGCCTGCCGTCCTGGCCGGGCGTATTCAGCCATGCCCTGCCAATCACCGCGATCAGGCAGTCGCAGGAAGCGACGCTGGCGTTTAGGGCTTCATGAAAGTCCTCGCCGGGCTGAATCGAGTCGATATCCAGAAAGACATTATGACCGAACCTTTGGCGCAGCTTATCGTAAAGCCGCCCTGCGTGGGCCGCAGTGTCATCGCGCCGGTAGCTAAGCAGGATTCTGGGCGTCACGATTTCGAATTCAATCATAGCGAAAAATGTGGGTTGTCCAGAACCCAGTGAAGGACTGGGGCGAAAAGGCTCCAACCGGCTGCTGTTGATAACAGCCCTTCGCACCAGCAAGCCAGCGTAGCGGACCTGACGCAGTATTTCGGATCTGGTTCAATTCGAGAAGCGAGAGTAGGTCTTCCTCGGTGGAAAATCTCCTCGGAGCACCGCGGACCCACCGCTCCGACTCAGACTTTCATGCGTCCCCCGAAAGATTTTTGTCCAAAAAACCGTTCCTGAGCCGTTATATGTAGCACCCAAATTCGGTGCTGAAGGAAGGAGCGTATGCAGATTCACGCGTTTTTGGACACCGCAGAAGCACATTTGGCCGGGATCGGCGGCGAAGTTCTTGCCGGCTCCGGCTTTGAAAACGAAGACCCTGAGACCGATTTCGCCGCCGATGTCGTCACCGCCGTCGCGGCGAACCAGAGGGAGGCCTGAACCATGGCCAGCCCTCAACCCGCAGGCAATCCGGCCCCGGAACGCCGCGACTATCGAAAAGAGGTCACCGAATCCATCATCCAAATGCTGGAACAGGGTGTGGCTCCGTGGCAGAAACCCTGGGATGCGGCCACGGTCGGCAACCTGGCCGTGCCTTTCAACCCCACGTCGAACAATCCATATCGCGGCGGCAATGCCA
>Ga0302320_10030766_pt1 | contig 10214 bp, 6 predicted proteins | sample Bog_T0_3_FD_202130 | JGI IMG/M metagenome (GOLD analysis project Ga0302320, IMG submission 202130) | Peat permafrost microbial communities from Stordalen Mire near Abisko, Sweden - Bog_T0_3 | ecosystem: Environmental > Terrestrial > Soil > Wetlands > Peat | place: Sweden: Abisko, Stordalen Mire... | reverse complement strand
CCGACGTCCAGCCAATTGCTCTGCGCGAGATCCGTGGCGCACTGGACCAGATAATTCAGCCCCGCCAACGATGGCCAGGCGAGTTGGAACCCATTGGTGGAAACGCAATAACCGGTAATGGCCACCGGCGGCACGGGCGTGACGGTCACATCATCAAAACCAAAATAGTTCTGGTCGCTTTCAGCGGCGAATTCCAGCGAAGCATTCGTATCTTCCGCCAAGGCCACGAATTGGAAATTAGACCAGGTGAATGCGGGCGGATTCACCAAGCTGGCAAAATTGGTGCCATTCCAGGTGGCGCTGAACTGCTGGCCGCTGCCCGCCTGCAGGTCATCCAGCCAGAAGGAAATGAGATAGGGCTGGCCGGGGATGGTGGGCACGAGCTGCGAAAGTGTGGCCGCATAGCCGCTTTGACCCAACAACACGCCGTAGTTGCCGGAATGGACCACGCCGGGAAAATCCGCATCCGTCGCCACCATATTGCAAATGTCGTCCCCGGTCACCGTATCGCCCACCAGGGTCCAACCGGTGAAATCGCCGGTTTCAAAGCCGCCGTTTTGCACGAGGGATTGACTGATATCAATCTCCACCAGCACGTTTTGCACGCGCGACAAAGCCTCGTTGGTAAACATCAAGGCGGCGCGATAGCCGCCGGCCAGGAATCCACTGGGATTGACCCATTGGACATTGAGGTTCGTGGAACCATTTGGAGCCAGGATGCCGTTATCCGCCGAAACGGTCAGCCACACCGGCACGCCGCCCAAGGACCAATCGAGACGGTTCGCTCCGGCGTTGGTCAAGGTGACCAACCAGTTGGTCTGCGCAACCGGGCTGCCAACCTGACCACTGGTCGATAAAACGGATTGCGGCAGAATCCCCAACGGGTCCGGCGTGGTCAGCGCGTTGATCAAGTTGGTGCCCGCCGGAGTGCCCCAGCCAGTACAGAGATCAAACCCGGGTACCGCATTGTAATTCGTCTGGCTGCAGAGGTTGGTGTTGTTGCCGCTGATGATGTCGTGAAACATCGTCCTGTAGTTCGTTCCCCGGCACAACGCGTAGAGCGACGGGTTGAGAAAACCGACGGTCGGTTGCCCCAGTTGGGCTGCCTGCTGATTAATCAGCGCCATGAATCCCGCCCACAACGGCGCGGCACAACTGGTGCCGGCCGCCACCGCCGCCTGTCCATCAACGAACTCATATACGTCCCCGGCCGTGAATGCCACGTCGGGAACGTTTCGCCACGTGGTTGACCCGCCTGCGGCGGTCAGGTCCAAACCCAACTGCCAAACCGGAATTTCGACCGAAAGAGCGATGCCGCCGCCGCTGGCAAAGCCCCCGCCCTGATTCCACGCGAATTCTGAGAGATAATCCCCGTTGGTATCCGTGGTCAGAGCGGTGCCGCCAACTTGGGTGATGTTGGGGCTGGCGCAGGGGAATACCACCGCGTTGGTGAAGGCTCCGGTATCGCCACTGGCGTCAAAAAAAGACTGACCCTGCGCCGCCATCTGCAGGAAAACCTGTTCGGACGCGGGGTCGGGCGCGCCGCCGCTCCACGAACAACTCAACTGTGCCGCCAAATCATCCTCCGCCATCTGGCTCAAGATGTCCACCCACGGACACGGATTGGTGGCTTCATAAACATAGATATTCGATATGCCTGGCGCCATGGCGAGCACCATTTCAATGTCTAGCGTCACTTCCCCGATGCCCGCACCCGTATTAGCGACGCCGCCATCCACCGGCACCACGGCCACTTGCGGCAGGTTGTTCGTCAGGCCAATGGTGTTCGCATAGTTCGTGATGTCGTTCAGGTTGAAGCCATCGAATTCGAGCAAGCCGACGCTCTGGCCGACACCCGTCAAGGCCGTACCCGGCACGTAGGCCTGGCGCAGATCATTCCCCAAGTACAGGCCATTGAGGCCGGAGCCGCCATTGGGCGACCTACGGGGTGACGACGCAATGGGTCGTAACCAGACATTAGGATGCGGTCGGGAGAAATCATCCAGCCCGCTGGCCTCAAGCAGCGGCAATTGCACATCCACTGTGGGCGCGCGATCCGGCGCAAAGAAAATTCGCGGCTCGACCGGATGGCGGAAGTAATGCAACTGCACATGCAGCGCCCGTTCCACATCGGCTACCCGGCCAGTCACATCCACCAGCAACCGGTTTGAATGCGTCGCCGTCACGGTCAAGCCATTGGTGTGGGCGAACTCCAGGATGGAGGCATAATCGGCCGGCGTTGGCCCAAAGCGCGCGGCAAATGTCTGGGGCGTAAGGAAGTGATGATATTCCGGGCAGGCTGGATTGTAGAGGGAGAAGAGGAAATTCGTAAGTTCACCGGCATGGCGCAACGGCAGGCTAAGCGCCAACCACACCTGGTTGGTACCGGGCATCCGGCCCAAGGGCGTGGTGATTCCCCGGGCGACCGCCACCGGCGGTTGACCAACCATCCGGGCCTGCCCGGCAGCACACCAAGACCCCGCAGCAATTTGCAACAGCAAAATTGAGAGCCAGAAGCGTCCCTGGGACAGGCATTTCAGGAATAAACGTGCCGGCATGCGTGCCACACAACATGCCACAGTTTATGGGCGTTGTCAGGAGATTTCACGGGATTTCACGGGATCGAATGATTCCGCCGCAGGTGTTTCCAGATCGAGAAGGCCAGCGTCGCCAATTGTCCCAGCCGACCGAGACTGCCCGCCGTGGCGGCGGGCTGGCGAATGCCTCCGACCGCCAGCACTCCCGCTGCGGTGGCGAGGGTTGCAGTCAAAATCGGATGTTGCTTGACCAGCCGGAGGGCGTCCTCCCGCCAGCGTTCCGCAGATCGGAGTTGTTGCCATTCCGACGCCAGCAGCAGTCGGTTGGCACGGCTTTGGAGCACGAGCAATTCTTTCTGCGTCTGAAGACGGGTCAGTTCGGTTGCTTGAAACATTCGGAATCCTTTTTGAATTCTCCGATCGTGGCGGAGAAAGACTCCCAGCGTTGCAATCGGGAGCGCAGCTTGAGAATCGCCACTGTCGCCGCCACGGCGTAGATCACCGTGATCACACCCAGCACCAGTAACCGGTGACTGTCCCAGAAAATCACGACCACCGTCAGCGTCAACATCACCAGAGTCATCAACGCAAACACGATGGCGATGCCCGTCAACAGCAGCGCGTCCACCACGCGGATGCGCTCTTCCTTCAGTTCCAGCAGGAACAACTCAAGACGCACCTCCGCCGTGTCACGCAAACGCTGAAGCAGTCGCGTGACGGTCGAGAACACTCCGCCTTCCCCTGATGGCGCTTCGTCCATGCTCAGCGGCGGCCAACCAATACGCCGACCAAGAGACCCACGCCAAACGCGACCCCAACTGATTCATACGGATGTTCGCGGATCGCCTTGTCGGCCACCTTGGCGCCGGCCACGGCCTTTTCTTCAATCCGATGACAGGTGGCTTTGGCCGAATCCAGAGCGGTGGACAACCGGCTGCGTAATTCGCTCATCTTTTCGCCCGCCTGCCCAGCCGTGGCCTGCAACACTGCTTCCGCATCGCGCGACAGAATCTTCAAATCCGCCACGAGTTTTTCCATATTGGCTTCGTTTGTCATAACCTATCCTTTCCTTTGTCGGTTTTGCTTTAGTGGCCCAATATTCGTTTTTCACGGCCACACCTGAACCTAATACAGGCAGCCCAAATTTGCTAAGATTTTTTTGGCAAATCTTATGACGGAATTTCAAGTTGGGTGCGGAGCGCGGGTCTGTGATCCGCAGCAACTCCGCCAGCTAGAACACGGTTGAGCGTTTCAAAGCGCCATCCCAGATGGCCAGGACGACGACCACACAAATGATCAGCACCACCAATGGCGCTTTCAGGTCGGCGCTGCTGATCGCCAGGATTGGAATATTCATAGTGGTTTATGCGGTTACGGATGGTTGGTCGCGGTTGCACGATTCGTTTCCACGGCTTCAGGCAACATGGCGGGGGCCGGCGCAACCGACGGCCCCTGATTCGTGGAAGTCTGGCTGGCCATCGGGGCTTTCAGGAACTTGACCGCGCCATTAACGGCGGTGACTTTCACGCTCGCACTCCCGCGGCCAAGACTGCCGTTCAGTTTGTTCCCCACGGGGAATTCTTTCTCGGGCTTGAGCGCCGCAAATTCGCTGCTGATGCTGCCATTGACCGTGCTCACGGAAAAACTCGCGTCGGCAGCTTCCGGGAAGGCCAGTTCGAGCTGGCCGTTGACGGCATCCAGCGACACCGATTGCCCGTCACCGAGCCGGTCCATGCTGGCCTTGATATGGCCATTCACGGTGGACAGTTTCAAGTCATGCGCGGCATTCTTGATTTCCGTGGCACCGTTGACGGTAGAAGCTGTGATGTCGCCCGCCACGCCATCAATCTCAATGCGGCCGTTCACGCCGCTGACATTCGCCAGTTGCGCGTTTTGCGGCACGTTTACGGTGTAATCCACAGTGGCTTGGCCGCTCCACAGGTTTTTGAACCAGTTCCAGTTCCATTGGAAGCTTTTCGTGCCAGAAGGGGTTTCGGTATGGACGGACGCCTGCCCCGGCTGGGAATCAATATTGATTTCGACGGCCTTGACACGTTCGCCGGTTTTTCCGTGAATCGCGGCGGTCAGCGCGACCGCGTTGCTGCTCCAGCCGTGGATCGTGATCCGGCCATTGACATTATCAATGCTGAAGCGCCCGTTCGCGTCCAGCGGAAAGGACTGATTGAGTTCCTTACGAAACTCGCCATTCTCCTCGCGGATGCCCGCCTGCTGTAATTCCTGCGCAGTCAGTGGCTTGGGCTCCTCCGGTCCCTGGAAAAAATGCGGCGCCGAGAAGGCCGCGACCGCGAGGCCAGTCAAAACGAGGACGATGGGAATCAAAATGACGCAAGTCACGATCACGAGGAACCGACGCCAAAAATAGTCGTGCCGCCCGGGTGCCGACGCCACAAAACCCTCCCCGGCAAAAGCGGCTTTCACATCGTCGCGGGCCAGCACCACCAGCGCCCAGATGCCAATGGGCAAACTGACCAGGCTGCACGCCACCACGGAAATGATGCCGGCACCGATGGCCCAGGAATAGCTTTGCCGCCGCAACATCAAGTAGCCGCCCAATAGGATCAACACACCGGGAATGAATTTGAACAGCACCAGGCTGCCGATGGCCAACGATCCAAAGCCACTGAAATAGCTTCCGCCGACGAGTTTATCCAGCCACCCCAAGCCGCCCGGGAGCAACACCAATCCATTCAGCAGCGCCGACAATATTTTCCATAAGCCGGCGACCATCAGCGCCACCGCCGGCGCGGTGATGAGGCTGGGATTGAGCAGGAGATTGCCCGCTGCGGACGCTGCGGGCGCGAAGGGCGGCGGCGATCCGGCAATGGTTTCCACCGCCGTCTTGACCTGGCTGGCCTGCTGATAACGCCGCGCCGGCTCCTTCTCCAAAGCGTGCAACACCACCTCGTCCAGACGCACATCCATCTGGACTTTTTTGGAGGGGGCCGCGAATTTTCCCAACGGCAGCTCGCCAGTGAGCATTTCGTAAAAAACCACGCCCAACGAATAAATATCCGCGCGATGATCCACGGTCTGCGGCTTCTCCACCTGTTCCGGCGCCATGTACACCGGCGTGCCCATCACATCCCGCGCGCCGGTCAGTGAGAGCCCTTTCGCCTCCACGCCGGCGATTTTCGCGATGCCGAAATCGGCGATTTTCAGATGGCCTTGCTTGTCGAGCAGGATGTTCTCCGGCTTGATGTCACGATGCACAATGCCCTGTCCATGGGCGTATTGGAGCGCCTCGCAAATCTTTGGAACCAGATCCAGCGCCTGGGCAGGCGAGATTTTTCCACCCTGCATCACCTGCCGCAACGTCAGGCCATCCACATATTCCATAAGCAAATAATAGCGTCCCTGCACTTCACCGAAGTCAAACACGGAAACGATGTTTGGATGGCTCAAGCGGGCCAGCACCCGGGCTTCGCGCTCAAATCGCTCGGCAAACTGCGGATCGCTCTGCTTTTCGGGCGCGAGAATTTTGAGCGCCACGAACCGTTCCAAGCGCGGCTGGCGGGCCTTATAGACTGCCCCCATGCCGCCGCGTCCCAGGCACTCCAAAATCTCCAGTTGCGGGAAGAGTTTGGCCAGTTCCTCAATCGCCGGCGGCACAAACGACGGCTGGCCGGGCGCCGCGCCGCCCTCGGTGGCAAAGCCCCGCTGCAGCAGGCAGGCCGGACAGAGGCCTTCCGGCGTGTCGGCTTCCAGCGCGGCGCCGCACTGCGGACATTTGCGCGACATGACCACGGTTTCGGTGGCGACCACCGGAGCGGGGGCAGCCACCGGCGCGACTGGGGAGGCAGGCACGGCCGCCAGGGGAGTTGGCTGCGGTTTGGTTTTCGCCCGTCGGGCAATAAAATAAACTATCGCCACGATCCCAGCCGTGGGTACGACGAACACGCAAAACAAACTGATCGCCACCACCAGCAGCACGAACATACCCTCACCGGGTTCAAATAGGCCAAATATAGGTTCAAAGTTCATATTCAATCTCCACTGCGTACTGAAGGAAAACCGTAGGAAGGTTACAAGGTATTTACGATTTACGATATACGATTTACGAGTCTTGCAAATCGTAAATCGTAAATCCTAAATCGTAAATTAGCCGGCCAGGGCGGCGAACAGGTTGCGCAATTCGTCCTCCACTTCGGCCGGGCTGGCCACGGTATCGGCGATTTCCGCCCGCAGCAGGTCGCGATATTGCTGGCGCAGGCGATGCACCGCTACTTTCACCGCGCCTTCACTCGTGCCCAACCGCGTGGCGATTTCGGCATAGCGCACCGACCGGCTGGCTTCGGTCAGAGTGGGCTTTAATTGCTCGAATAATTTTTCCCGGCCGGTCGTCACGTATTCGCGACGCAGCCGGCGCAGCACTTGGTCGAGCAACGTCAGCGCCCAGCGCCGCTCGAAAATCTTGTCGGCCGTGGCGGGGTCGGCAGGTTCAAAATGGCAGCCAGTTTCGGCGGCGACCGGGTCAATGGAAATGGGAATTTGTCCGCCCCCGCGCTTTTGCGCCCGAGCCTTCTCCCATTCGTTGGCGAGAAAATGCTTGAGCGACACCAGCAGAAAGGAGCGAAACCGACCTCGCGTCGCGTCGGCGTCGGCGAGATAATTCTTGGCCAACAGGCGCGCAAAAAATTCCTGAGTGAGATCCTGGGCATCGGGTGGCGACTGGCCCAACCGTCGAACGTAGGCATACAGCGGATGCCAGTAGGTCTGACACAGGTGCGCCAAGGCGTCGCGCGCCCGGGTGGTGTCAGCCTGTCCGGCCGCCAGCACCACCGACCAATGCGTCGTCACGAAGGCCCCAGCCCCGGCGCCTGGGCTCGGGGAGGCCGACGGCAGGTCAGTTTTTTCGGTGGTGCCGCTGGTGTTCACGGCTCGACATTACTCGAACGGCTGAAAGGGTGAAATACCGAAATGTTCGCAGTTTTAAGACTCTATTGAATCAAAACCGTCCGGAAGAACTGTGGGGCGGGATTCCCCATCGCGGGAATGACTGCGCTGAACACCCCATTGGTGGGCGAATTGGTGCTGACACTGGTCCAGTGCAACAGGTCCAGGGAAATCTGAATGGCGTAAGCATGATCATCATAACCACTGAACTGCATCTGCACTTGTCCGTTGGTAGAAAGCATTTTCCCGATCGAATTCACCCGCAGCAGAGGCAATAGCTGGCTAGGGATAACTTCGTAGGCTTGATCGCTGATACCGTATTCCACCATTACGGGTGCTGGATTGGTCAAATTCAAAAACGGCGATTGTATGCTGAGTTGAGGCGTCGCCAAAATGTCGCCGATGCCCAGGAATGTCTGGTTGGGCGAGCCGGCCTTGTTTGTCTGAATGGCATTGACGATGATGGAAGCTGCCGCGGAATTGGATGAAATGACTATCGTGTCAAGCGCTGGCACAATGCTATTTCCATTGATCACCGGCATAAGATTAGTCAAGGCAGTCATGCCGTCCAGTTGCACCGCCCAAGCATTGGGATCAGGATTGTTTACTGAAAACTGGTAGCGCAGGTCATTGGTGTTGAGCATGGCAGCCAACAAGCTTACCAACTGCCAATCCGTGACCGGCGCGGAATTTGCCGCGTCAAGATATTGTCCGGACTGGGGATTCGGTTGCAAGTCTGCGGTCCAAGCGGCCCAAGTATTGGTACCGGTGGGCTGCGGGCCCTGAACACCCAAGCTCCGAGCGTAATTAAGGATGTTCGTGGATTTCAGATAGATGGTCTGCCACGGCGTCCCGCGATGCACTTGTCCCAGCCAACTCAGATTCCACGACTGGCCAGTCGGAAAATTCCAATAATCCGAACCCCAAACCAATGGGTCCTTGTAGGCCAGATTATATACATTTGTATCCACGGCAACCTCTGAAGCCATTTGGCCGGGCTCGCCCCACGGCTGAAAACGGCCACCGATGGGACTCGATGCCGGTACTGGTAATGGCTGGATAGGCACGTTATCACTATGGGTCCAGATGCCGTTAAATGCCTGCAATTTCGCACTCCAAATCGCGACCGCGCCAAATTGAGAATTCAAATCGCTCGAAAGGTAATGGACGAGTGGATCATTGGCCTGGAGCAAGTACGAACAATACACGGTTCGTGATGGCGTATAAGGTGCCAAAATGGCCAATTGAGTGTTGACGTAAGTCATTCCAGTAAATTGAAAAGTGGGTGTAAAAAATCCGCTGAAAAAGGCCGCCTCCGCCTGTGGCGTGGTTATGCCCATTGGCGTGGGTGCAGTGCTCCATTGCCCGCCCCCAGCCGGGGTTGAGTTGGGATTCTTTGAAACCATCAATTGATTGATCACGCCGTAGGGAATATTCAGCGGGATGGCGGCTTGATAAGCGTTGGTGCTCCATTGATAATAGATGTTATTGGGTTCGGGATACGGCGGGTCGGCTAGGGCCTGATTCAGGCCGCCGATGACGGTTGGGGAACAGATCTGCACGTAATCAATCACATTGCTTCCATCCACAATAAACGCCTGCAAATAATTGGTGAGCGCCAGTCCAAATTCGGGCAGTTGCGGCAACGGCGGGGTGGTTGTCTGCCAGGCGTCACTCGAATCAAATTGACCGGTGTTGAAATTAAAGGCCTGCGGCGTCTGAAACACAGAAGACCAGTTGAAGGGGAGAAAAGCGGCGGCTTGGGGGGTAGTATTGGGGGGCCTACCGCTCCATTGTGAACCCGGCCACGAATTCACCGAATAGCTAGCCGAAAAATTTGTGACCCCCGTCCAGGCGTTTGCAAAATTAGTCAGCGTGGTCGAAAGCGTGTCCGAAGCAAAAACAGTCAGCGGCCGCGGATAAGCCGATTTGTATGAATTCCAAAACACGATTCCCAGATTGTTGCTGATCCCCATGATGTACATCTGGTTCGTCGCGTAATTGGCCGTGCGTGGATCCAGCGAATCACGCGTCACTTCCAATTGGCGCGTCACCTGCACAGCGCTGACCAGGCTCAATTGGTTGAAATTCGGAAACCCCTGCTTGGCGCCAAGCACCCACGGCACACCATACACATTCACCGGGCCATTGCTGTCGGCAATGGGAGTGCTATTGCCGGGGAAATTCAGCAAGGTCTGGACCGCATACGGCGCGGCCAACTGCGGGTCGGCGGGACCGGAAACATTGGTCACCTGCTGGTAGCCGATGATGAAAATATTGCTCGAAGCATCCTCGGAAAAGAGCGGGCGGAAGACGGACGGGTAAAAGTTGGTGTTCTGGGCGTCCAAAATATTCGCCGTGACTTGCAGCAGCCGATGCACGGCCGGAGTGTATTGATTAGTGGGATACACTTGAAGCTGCCCGAGGTTCAGGTTCAACTCGCTGGACAACAGGCGGCTGGCAACATTGGTAAAAAAGCCAATCGGCGTGCGGGTGTCGAACAGCGGATCGGCCCTGACCGGGGTAAACAGGGAAACCTGCGCCAACAGGCACAGTGCCAGCCAGAGCGAAAAAGGCTGATGAAGAAAACGCCCGGTGAGGGCACCGGGCCTACAACCCTGCTGGCTTCCGGTGTAACCTTGTAGGCCACGGGCCTTCTGCCAAGCCGAGGTTCGGCCGCGGCGTGCTTCTGGGCATTTCAAAACGCGGCTGACCCGGTTTCGGTTTTTGGAGCTGCGACCATGATTTCGCATATAGGCTTTA
>Ga0302320_10030764_pt1 | contig 10215 bp, 11 predicted proteins | sample Bog_T0_3_FD_202130 | JGI IMG/M metagenome (GOLD analysis project Ga0302320, IMG submission 202130) | Peat permafrost microbial communities from Stordalen Mire near Abisko, Sweden - Bog_T0_3 | ecosystem: Environmental > Terrestrial > Soil > Wetlands > Peat | place: Sweden: Abisko, Stordalen Mire... | reverse complement strand
ATTAGTAGCTTTCGTGCCGCCACTCTCAGACATTATTGACCGGAACTTTACGATGTTCGGCGACCATGTGAATCCCGCCGGGCGGGTGGCCCATTCAAGTGGGCCACCCGGGCACTATCCACAACAGAATCAGGCAAAGCCGTCTAGGAGACTCCGTCTTCGTGCGGATACTCTACGCGCACACTGCCAACCTGCATGATGACGCGATTCGCGCGCTTCAACTCTTTGAAGGTGCAATTCGTACACAGGCAGGCGTACTCCAGTAGCTCGCCGCTGAAGCGTTCGCTGATTACCGGAATGGCCAGCCGCACCTGGGTCTGGCAGTTTTCGCAGTTCATGGGACCGGAAAGTATGTAGCGCAGCACGCCCCAGGCCCGCAGCAGGCGGATGTCGCGAGTTTGCGGATTGGGGGTGAGGGCAGCGTCATTGAGCAGGCTGAGATACTCCTGCAGGACGTTGCGCTGTATCGGGGAACCTGTGGCTTGCATAACGATCTATTCCAACATGAGGGGAAAGCCTCAGCAAGACAAAACCGCAAAAGTGTCCCATTACGGTAGGGTGAAATACGGGTGACCATCGGAGCCAACTGGATGCGGCTTTGAATTAAACTGCGAAGATGAACTCTGCTCGGGAAGAAGCAACGTTGGTCATTCGCAAAGCCCTGCCGCAGGATGTGGGAACGATCCTTGGAATGATTCGCGGCCTGGCCGAGTATGAGCGCGCTCCGGAATCTGCTGAAGCGACTGAGACAGATCTGCTGCGCGACGGCTTCGGCCCGGAACCCAGGTTCCACTGCCTTATTGCCGACTGGCAGGGCACACCCGCGGGTTTTGCGCTCTACTTCTACAACTACTCGACGTGGAAAGGGCGTCCGGGAATCTTCCTCGAAGACCTTTTCGTCTGGCCCAAGTACCGGGGCAAGGGAATTGGAAAAGCCCTGCTGCTGCACATCGGAAAGATTGCCGTGGCCGAACACTGCGGCCGTTATGAGTGGAACGTGCTCGACTGGAACACTCCATCTATTGAATTCTACGAGGCTCTCGGCGCAAAACGCATGAGCGAGTGGCTGCCCATGCGGGTGGAAGGCGACGCGCTTATCGAACTCGCGCGCAAGTCCTGATCAAAGACGAGCGCTGAGTTGCTCACCAGCTCAGCGCTCGTCTTTCGGAGGATCGAAGCTTTCCCACTCGGCTTGGTGATGCGAGTCCAGCAGGACATAGGCCTCGAGTACCCGTTTGCGCCCGTCTGGGTAGAGGAATCTCACATCGGAGAAGCGCACCAAGTCTCCCGGAGCTGGCGTGGAGAGATGTTCGGCTTCGAGCAGCGGGAACCTTGCCCACTCCATGTACGCTTTGCCTAGCCTTGTGTTTCGCGCGGCTGTAGTGGCCTCATTCGGCTCCGGCTTGAAGTAGCTTTGCGCTCTGTTGCCGGGGTCCACCTCCGGACGCAGCGAATCCACGTGCACGGAGACGAACGCCGTGGAGGTTTCCGCTACGCCAGCCCAGTGAAACGGATTCACCATGTACGGGAATGCCGCCACCTGCCTGGACGGCTCGCCGTGGAACTCATAAGCATTGAGCGCCGCCAGCGCGCGCCGGTGCTCGAAGTCGCGCAAGCCCCACAAGGCCACCATGAAGAGCAGCGCGGCGATGGCCGCTCCGCGTCCGCGCGGTCCATGCTGGCGAGCGCCAATCTCCTGCCCCACCAGCCCGAACAACCACGGCAAGGTTAGCGCCAAAAAGAGCGCGACCAGGATCAGCGGCTCGATAATGAAGACGATGTCCCAGGCATACCACTGCCGCGCAAAGGGATAAAACGGACGCACGCCATAGTTGTTGGTGAAATCCAGCAAGAGGTGCGAGAGTCCAGCGATGCAGGCGAACAGGTACAACAATCCCCAACGGCGCTTTGCGGGAGCGGGCAGTCCGCGTCGGCTCCTCCTGCGCTGCCACAGCGCATCCACCGCCCAGACAAGGCCCACGACCAGCGCGGCGATAAATGGCACTCCGAGGAATGTGTGCGTGATGCCGCGATGCGCGATGAATCCCTTGGCCGAGCCCTTGACGTAGGCGATGATGTCAATGTCGGCTGCCTCGGCGGCCAGCATCATGGTGACCGTGGCCAGAGCGGTCTTGCGATTGAAGCCCGCGCGGGCGAGTGTGGCTCCGGTCAGAAAGTGGGTTACAGGCTCCATGGCGTGAGATTCAGGTTGGCAAGAATCGCGCTGAAAGTCAAAGGAGGCCGCCCGCTTGCTGGCTCTTTACTGCGCCTCCGGCGGCATCAGCAAGGTCAATCCTTTGGGGATAATCGAAATCTCCGTCGGCGCAGGCCCCAGTAATTCCCCGTCGGCCTGTACGCGAAGCTGTGACGCGCGTGCATTGGGCACGCTGCAAAGCACAGATTTTGCGGAGATAAAAGACATGTCAGCGCCGGGCGTATCCATCCCGTCATACGGCGCGAGGCCCGTGAGCGCCTGCAAGGTGTAACGCAGCATGTGCGCGCGGTTGGAGTTCCGCAGCAGCACGAGCCGCAGGTCGTCTGAAAGCAGCGAACTGCCCGGACGCCAGTGCCGCAGCGGTCCGCCAAACGAGCGCACGCGCATGGCAACCATTTCCAGCGTGGTGGTCTCGATGACCTGGCCTTCGGCGGTTGTGATCTTCACCGGGAATGGCACAAACTCGTGACGGAAGAGCAGTCTTGCGCCGTGTGAGTAATAGGCCAGAAATCCGCCCCTCTGTTTAGCGCGCGCGCTGGCCCGGTAGAGAAGCTCGGCATGAACTCCCACGCCCGCGGCTACGGTGAAAAAGCGCGTCCTGCCTCCGGTCTCAATGCGGCCCAGAGAGATCGTACGCGGAGTGAAGGCGAGCAACTGCTCCGCCGCACGTTCCGGTTTTCCGGCCAGCCCCAGGTCGTGCGCCAGCACGTTTCCGGTGCCAAGAGGGATCACGCCCATCATTGCCGGACTTTCGGCCATGCCTTGCAGAACGTCAAAGACCGTGCCATCGCCGCCGCAGGCAAATACCGCTTCGCATCCAGCGGCGACCGCCGCTTTTGCCTGCTTCCCGGCAGACCCTCGCGCTTCCGTCGCCTCCACCTTCACCTCAACGCCAGAGCGGCGGAAGATTCCAGCAACGCGACGCACCGTCGCTGTGCGCAACTCCAGGTGCGCGCCAGCAACGGGATTAAACAGCAGCAGTGCTTTATGAAAAGCTGGCATCGAAGAGGTCAGGAGCAACTTGCAAGGCGAGTATAGCGCAGGCCCATTGCTGTTAGATTACAGCCTTTCAGGCAGGCACGCCGATCAACACTCGCGCGAATGAAGGATCAAGCCGCAAGCGTCGCGCTAGAATCCGACGGCAGTTGCCGGAGCAGCGCCCGAGCCCGCGCTGCCGTTGGGCTTTGCGGAAACTTCTTCCGCTTCGCCATCGCGCTGTGCTTCGTCAAACAAACGCAAGGCTTCCAGCAGCACCGACTGCGTACTGTGGGTGATGGTGCGCGGACACTCCGTGCGCTCAAAGTCAATCTGGAACGAGCCCTCGGTCCAGGCCGCAATCTTGTATACCACTTTCTCTCCGGTCAACTTGCCCAGCGTCGCATGAACCAGTTGCCCATCGTGGAACTGCATCTCACTCTGCTCGTCGCCATGCGCCAGCACAAGGCTGCAACTCTTGCGGCCCATATCGAGCGTCTGCAACAGATCGACCACGGACATTTGAGCCAGCGTGCCGCGCACGCTCGTGGAGTTCGCTCCTTCGCGCGTTGCTTTGCCCAGGCTTATCCTGTCCAGCACCCGCTTGATGCGTCCTACTGCCTCTGCGATAAAGAAAGGCTTCTCAATGAACTCTTCCACCAGCAGGCTTGTGCCCGCCAGTGGACCGCTGATATCCGCGCGCGATGCCATCATGACCACGGCTACTTGCGGAAATGCGATGCGAAGCTGAACCAGCAACTCCTGTCCACTCAGCCCCGGCATGCGGTAATCCGAGATGATCAGGTCAGGCGTCTGCTTTTCAGCGCGACGAAGCGCTTCCGTGGCGTTTGAGAAGGAGAGCACACTCGCTTCGCGCGAAAGCGATGCCAGCAGCAACTCGCGAATGACCGGATTGTCGTCCACCAGCAGAACGTTCAGATCTTTGCCCATATCGCAACTTCCATCCCGAAAATCAGCATCTCGAAAAAATCAGCGCTTGGCAGCCGATGGGCGTCGATAATCCCCACTCTTGCCGCCGGTCTTGCGCTCCAATTGTATATATCGGATCGAAATGCCTTTATCTAAAGCCTTGCACATATCGTAGACGGTTAAAGCCGCTACGGAGACCGCTGTGAGCGCTTCCATCTCCACCCCGGTTTCCGCCGTCGTCGAGGCCCGGGAGCCCAGTGCAACCCCATCTTTGCACAGCGAATACGAGATATCTACGTAACTAAGGTTAACTGGATGACACATTGGTATTAGCTCCGATGTGCGTTTGGCGGCCTGAATGCCCGCAATCCGGGCAACTTCGAACGGATCGCCCTTGGGATTGTGCTCCAACGCCGCCAACACGGCGGGGCTCATCTCGACGTAGGCGCTCGCCTCCGCCGTCCGCACCGTTGCGGTCTTGCTGGAAACATCCACCATGCTGGCCCGGCCCGCCGCATCGTAATGCGAAAGACCGGCCTTGCTCTTCTTTGCTTTTGGCTTGCTGATTGCCATGGAAATAGGCTCCTGTGCTTGCGGAGAGCTGCTCAAAGCACTGCACCCGCATAACACAGGATTGTAGGGGATTTCTATCGGGATTGCCCCAGAGCTAGTCTAGGAGGACGATCTTTCCCGAGCCGCCTTTTTCCGCCATCGTGTGTGCCTTGGCGGCATCCCTCAACGGGAGCCGGAAACTGATAGGCAGAACGAACTTGCCATCCCGCACATCGTCCGCGAACTCCCGCACCTTTGCTGCATCAGGCTGTGCAAACACGCGCGCGATCTTCAGTGCCGGGTACAACGCCGCCGTTCCTTCCGGCAAGAATGAGGCGTAGCCAAACGAGCCGCCCGGCTTCACCTTCGCAATCACCTTTGCCCCGACTTCACCACCCACCGTGTCGGCTATCGCATCTACAAGAGCCATCTTCGCAATTGCCTCGTCATCGTCAATGGCTAGCGTGGCAGAGGCACCGAGCGAACGGGCTTCCTCAAGTTGTCTCTTGCGAACACCCGCAATCACCTGAGCGCCCATCTTCTTGGCCGTATGCACCGAGGCCCGCCCCACGCTACCGAGCGCGCCTGTCACAAGAATCGTCTGTCCCTTTTGGAGATTTGCCGCACGGCGCACCAACTGATCTCCCGTTAATGCGATCAGGGGAATTGCAGCAGCATCCACCAGATCTACTCCATCCGGCAGATGAGTAGCACTTGAATCCGGCACCGCAACCAGCTCGGCATAAGTCGCATTGGAAAATGCAAGGACTCGGTCGCCTGGCTTGAAGTGCGTCACATTCGCACCCACTGCGCGCACAATGCCACTCACATCGCGGCCGAGGATTGCCGGAAACGTAAGCGGAAAATCCTTCTGCCGGGCACCGGAGCGAACCTTCCAGTCGATTGGATTTACGCTCGTAGCCACTGCCGCAATCAAGACCGTATTTCCGCTCACTTGGGGATCGGGAAAATTGTCTTCGAATGTGAGCACTTCAGGTCCGCCATATTGATGCAACACAACTGCTTTCATCGCGTTTTCTCCGTTCTTGCCGCAGCGTTCAGGCGCGTCACTGCTTTGCGGCGAAAGCAGGTTTGACTATGGTCATTCACCATTCCAGCAGCCTGCATGAATGCGTAGACAATGACCGGGCCAACGAACTTGAACCCGCGCTTCTTCAGGTGCTTCGACATCTCCTCAGCCAGGGGACTCGTGGACATGGGAGATTCATTCTGGATCGGCTTGTTTCCCACCATCGCCCAAATGGCCGACGCAAAATCTTCGCTGGACTTCTGCATGTCCAGAAATATCTGCGCGCCCTTGATAGTCGCCTCGATCTTCGCACGCGAGCGGATGATCCCTGGATCGGCCAGAAGCTTTTGAATATCATCTTCCTTAAAACGAGCAACCTTTGCTGGATCGAACTGCCGGAACGCCAACCGAAAGGCCTCACGCTTTCTCAGAACCGTGAGCCATGAGAGCCCTGCCTGAAAACCCTCAAGCATGAGCAATTCCCACAGGGTTCGACTGTCGTACTGGGGAACTCCCCATTCCTCATCGTGGTAATCCCGTAATAACGCATCGCTCTCAGCCCACGCGCAACGTTCCTTTGTACCTTTCGTTTTCATTCTTACTTGGAAGCTCCTCCGATGGCGTCAAGGTCGGTGATCATTTCCGGAGAAAGCCGTAGCGTCGCTGCCGCGAGATTCTCACGAAGATGTCCGATAGAAGATGTTCCGGGAATCAGCAGGATGTTGGGCGAACGATGGAGAAGCCACGCAAGCGCCACCTGCATGGGCGTCACCCCGAGCGACGCTGCTGCCGAGTTAAGCTCGGTAGACTGTAAGGGCGTGAATCCTCCCAACGGGAAGAACGGCACATACGCGATGCCCTGCTGCGCCAGATCATCAATGAAGCCATCGTCTTTCCGGTTCGCAACGTTGTAAAAGTTCTGCACGCCGACGATCTTAGTGATTTTCTGGGCTTCCGCCAACTGCGCGGGGCTCACGTTACTGAGTCCGAGATGACGAATCAATCCCTGACTCTTGAGTTCAGCCAGCACAGTCAGCGGCTCCGCAATGGAACCCTCCGATGGCTCCGCGATTCCTCCAACCCGAAGGTTGACGACATCGAGCACTTCGAGTCCCAGGTTTCGGAGATTGTCGTGAACGGCATCGATCAGGTTCTGGCGAGAAAGAGCATGATTCCACGATTTGTCTTCGCCCCGGCGAGCGCCCACTTTGGTGACGATCACCAAGCCACCTGGATAGGGATGAAGCGCCTTCTTAATAATCTGATTGGTGACATGAGGACCGTAAAAATCGCTGGTATCGACGTGGTTGACACCAGACGCAACTGCCTCGCGCAGAACGGCAATCGCGGCGTCAACATCGCGTGGCGGGCCCCACACCTGCGGACCGGCAAGCTGCATCGCACCATAGCCCATGCGGTTCAATGTCATAGAAGTGCCCGGAAGCGTGAAGCTGCCGACGAGTTCCATCTGTTTCGTCATTCTGTTTCCCCTCTAGTCTGTTCGTCACTTCAGCAAGCGTTTCTATTAGATGAAGATTGCCCGGGATCGGAAGCAATTCCTGAGCAGCTACTCCGAAATCACTCCAATCGCTCCCAGCCACGTCTCCACTAACTGAGGCCATCTCGTTGCTGTAAACTTCGTGCGCCGCAGTCCGAATGCATGACCGCCTTGTGCGTACAGATGCATCTCCACGGGAACGCCTGCCTTTTTCAGCGCAGCGTAGTAACTCAGCGAGTCTTCCACCCGGTCCACGTGGTCATCCTCATCCTGGAGCAGAAAAGTGGGCGGCGTCTGGCGAGTGATATGAGTGCGAATGTCCGGATTCAAGTCAAAGCTATTGTGTGCAAGCGACAGATGGCCGGGGTAGAGTGCCACTGCAAAATCAGGACGGCAGCTTTCTCTATCCGCCGCATCGACTGCCGGATACAAACGGTGGCTAAAATGGGTGCTCATCGCGGCCACCAGATGGCCGCCTGCCGAAAACCCTAGCACTCCAATCTTGTACTTATCGATGTGCCACTCTGCGGCATGAAAGCGCACCAGCCCCACCGCCCTCTGCGCATCTTCCAACGCCATCGGCGATTTGGGATACGGCCCCGATTTTGGATACCGCTCTGACGCCTCACCCGGCACGCGGTATTTCAACAACACGCATGTGATTCCCTTGGACGTGAGCCAGTCACAAACCTCCGAGCCTTCCAGATCGATGGCCAGAATCTCATAGCCTCCGCCGGGAAAGACGACTACCGCTGCACCCGTATTCTTCCCCACTGGCGAATAGACGGTCATCGTAGGCTGCGAGACGTTGCCCACCCAAACCCACGGCTTGCCTGCAACCAGCTTAGCGTCCGTCTGAACGGTCTCCGGACCCGTGACAGGCCGCGCATCGGGTGCTGTTCCCGGCCATATCGGGATTTGCGTGTGTCCCGGCGACGGCTGCCACGCAGCGGTTTGCGCGCTCAGACCACCGAACGCAGACACAACAAAGAGAGCGAGAGTAAGAAATTTCATCAACAATCCTCTGAAGGCAGCATAAAACAAGGAACTCTCATTTTGCTCGTTTTGCCTCTCCACTTCTCTCCGGCCTGCTCTTCTGCGAAAATTGAAGATGTGAACAATCAAAAGCTTCAGGTAGCAGTTGTGGGCGTCGGCTCGTTCGGACGAAACCACGCCCGTGTCTATAAAGAACTTGCCGACGACGGCGCAGAACTAACCGCCATTGTGGACGCCGATCTAGCCCGCGCCCAGTCTGTGGCAGCCGAATTCGGCGGGCGCGCTTTTGGCTCCGTGGGCGACATGCTCGCGGCCACCCCCGCACTCAACGCCGTAAGCGTCGCCGTGCCCACCGTCGCCCATCTCGATGCAGCCCGCCAGCTTATGGAGCGCGGAGTGGACGTGCTCATCGAAAAGCCGCTCGCCATTTCCACCGCCGAGGCCGACGCGCTCATCACGCTCGCAAAGCAGCATGGCCGCATTGCGCAGGTCGGCCACCTGGAGCGTTTCAATCCCGCCGTGCGCGCCACCTGGGCTCTGCTCACCCGCCCCATGTTTTTCGAAGTTCACCGCCTCAGCGTCTTCACTCCGCGCTCGCTCGACGTGGACGTTGTGCTCGACCTGATGATTCACGATCTGGACATTGTGCTGAAGATGGCCAAATCCCCGGTTCGCGAGCTGCGCGCCGTGGGACTGCCCGTACTCACCGGCAAAGTAGATATCGCCAGCGTGCGCATTGAGTTTGAGAGCGGCTGCATTGCCAACTTCACCGCCAGTCGCATCAGCACCGAACGAGTTCGCAAGCTGCGCTTCTTCCAGCCCGCGCAATACGTTTCGCTGGACTACTCCCGCCGCGACGTTTTCTCTCTTTCCGTGAAGCCGACCGCCTCCGGAATGCCTGAGATTGCTCCCTTCAAGCCGCCTGTGACCACCGAAGAGCCACTCCGGGCCGAGCTGAGCAGCTTCCTCCAGTCCGTACGCCAGCGCACCGCTCCGGAGGTGACTCTGGAAGACGGACGCGCCGCCCTCGCCCTGGCCCTGGAAATTCAAGAGCAGATGGCCGTGCACCAGAAGCGGGCTCACCTCGACGAGGTAGCCGCCGCCATGCGCATCAGAAGTTAAGAATCGTTAAACACTTAAGGCTGTGCTCTTTTAGCCATCCGGAATGTCCGCATAGATGCGAGAATCGATAGGAACACTAGAATTGTGATTCGTCCGTCGAGCGCCAATACCGGATGACGCAACCAGCGCTGGCAGCCATCGGACTCTACACTGGGTCCGTTTGCCCTGTGCGCCCTGTTCACCGCTTATGAGGAGTACCGAGATCGAGTCGGAGAACAACAACCAGATCACGCCACCAGCCCCTCCGCCTCCTCCGCCAAAGCCAGAGGAGCGCGTTCACGGGCATTTCGTGGCTGACGAGAATCCCGAGTTCTCCCCGCACATGCTGGCTGAACTCGAGGACGAACTCACGCGTTCGCGCATGCGCGAAGCCTTCTGGATCTCCGTAATCGTTCACATAGCAATCGTACTGCTCGTCATCTTTTCACCGGAGTGGCTGCCGAATTGGGCTCAGCCTCATCTGCTGCGCGCGGAAGATCTGGCGCGCACGAAGGAGCCCACCTATCTCGAACTGCCGCAGGACTTGCAAAAAGCGCCTCCCAAGGTTCACGCCGACAAATTGAGCGACAAGAATCGCATCGCGCAATCTCCCCACCCGCCGGACCCGAAGACTCTTGAGGAGTTACGGCGCGGAAACCGCATGGCACCGGGACCGCAACAACCCTCTCCGCAGATGCAGCAGCCTCAGGCCGCTCAGCCCAGCGCTCAACAGCAGCAGCCCAACAATTCGCAATCGGCGAGGAATAACTATCCTCAGCCCCGGGTTCAGCAGGAGCCGGAGCCGCACGAAAATCCTTTCAAGATGCCCGGTTCCGCCGGAGACGTCATCGCCCAGGCCGCGCGCAGTGCTCCCCGCTTGAGCGGCAGAGGCGGAGGTGGCTCGGGCTATGGCCTTGG
>Ga0302320_10030763_pt1 | contig 10215 bp, 9 predicted proteins | sample Bog_T0_3_FD_202130 | JGI IMG/M metagenome (GOLD analysis project Ga0302320, IMG submission 202130) | Peat permafrost microbial communities from Stordalen Mire near Abisko, Sweden - Bog_T0_3 | ecosystem: Environmental > Terrestrial > Soil > Wetlands > Peat | place: Sweden: Abisko, Stordalen Mire... | reverse complement strand
TCCAGAAACTCCTCACTTGAAAAAATGGGCTACACACCTCTTAATTGAGGTGTGTATGTTCAAGTCATGTATTCATTGTTCGAAAGAGTTCCAGGCCAAGGACAACAGAAAGAAGTTCTGCTCTCAGTCCTGTTCAGCTTCTCACGCGCAATTAGGGAAGCCGAGCCACAACCAAAAGAAGCCACGAAACCTGTGCTACTGTGGTAGCCCAATCGAAAACCCAGTCAGCGTGTTCTGTAGTGACCAGTGCCGCCAATCCCAAAAGATGGGAGGTATCACCGAATGGGTACAGGGCGGTCCAGCCCCGCTAGGGCCAGAATCAATCACCCGCTGGGTTAAGAAGTTGCGAGGAAGTGCCTGTGAAGAATGCGGGTGGGACCAACAAAACCCGGTATCAGGTAGGAGCCAGACCCAGGTGGACCACATAGATGGGGACAGCACCAACCTGATGTACACCAACCTCAAAGTGCTCTGCCCCAACTGTCACTCCATGACCCCCACATTCGGGAGCTTAAACCGAGGAAAAGGGACAAGGACTAAACGGTTCTCCAACCTCGTGCTACTTCCACGCATCTGCCCCACTTGTGGTGACTCGTTCACTCCAATCAGCAAAAGGCACACAAGCTGTTCTCGTAAGTGCCGGGGTAAGGCAACGTATCAAAAACAAATATCTCGGAGTAGTTAAACGGTAGAACCCAGTCCTGACATGGCTGTGACGGCAGTTCAACTCTGCCCTCTGAGACCATCAAAAATTTTAGACACTAACAGCAACCCAAAATTTCACCTTTGGCTGTGAAAAGCAAAATGTGTCGTGTCTACGCTCTCGTAGCTGAAAGGATCAGCACCGGTCTACGAAACCGGGTACGTAACAGTCATACGCAGGTTCGAATCCTGTCGGGAGTACCATTCGCTGAAGGCCATTGGTGAATTAGGAGAATCCCCTCCTAGCTGATGGTGTTGTTGTGAGACTTGGGAAAGTCCAGGGGTGCCGATACACTCTCTTCAGTGAACCTATCTCACTCGTAGCTCAGTTGGTAGAGCTTCAGTTTGTCGGGAGTTCGAGTCTCTCCGAGTGCGTTCCAAGAGTCAAGTCGTGAGACTTCGCGGTGTCTGTGAGCAGGATAAGGTCGCAGCGGGACAATGGAAGGGACGGATCGATATGCCGTCACCGGAACCTAACCGGTAACTTTTTCGTAAACATGCAACAGCAACAAAGTTGGAGAGTTGTGGCAGGCCGTAACCCTGTTGGATTAATCCTGAGAGAGTTCGAATCTCTCCTGTTGCACCAAATGTCGGTCGCGCCTCACTGGACGGGGCACCAGTCTGTAAAACTGGCGGGAGCAATCCCTACTGGGTTCGATTCCCAGGGTCGGCACCATGGCCCCATAGCTTAAACGGATAGAGCTTAGCCCTGCGAAGGCTACGGTTCCGGTTCAATTCCGGATGGGACTACCAAGTCTTGGTTGACAAAAAAGGTCATGATAAACATCGAACTTCTTCTTCCTCCTTTGTAGGAGAGAGCATGAAAGTTCTGTTTATTCTGAAGCACAGGGACACTTACTGGGGGGACTACTCCTCAACTACCACTTTGTCGTCTGGGCTATCTAATTCGGCCCAGTTCGTCTGCGATGCGTTGAATCTTTCAGGTGAGATCACCGCTAAGCTGGTGCAAGTAGAGGACAACAATCAAATTGACAAGGAAGTCACCCTATTCCGGCCTGATGTCTGCATTATCGAGGCTTACTGGGTTGTTCCGGAGAAGTTTGGGGTTCTGATTCCCCTTCACCCCCAGGTCAAATGGGTTGTTCGCAACCATAGCGAGATTCCTTTCCTGGCCCAAGAGGGCATTGCAATTGATTGGAGCATTCGTTATCTTCAATACCCGAATGTCTTCGTCAGTGGCAACTCCCCACGGTCCTACCAGGACATGATTAATTTCCTGGTTCCAGTATATGGATTTGATGCCATCAAACGGGTTCTGTTCCTGCCCAACATCTACCCATCTGTCCATCGTCGTCACTGCATCCCAAAGAAGCGGAACCACACCTTGGATATCAGTTGCTTCGGGGCCATCCGGCCCTTGAAGAACCACCTTCTCCAGGCTATGACTGCTATCGACTATGCGAACCAACGGCATTACAACTTGCGTTTCCACATTAATGGGAGTAGAATTGAGGGGGGCTCAGCCTCAAACTCAATTCTCAAGAATCTGCAACTGTTGTTCCAGCACACACCCAACTGCGAATTAGTTGAACATCCTTGGTATCCACATGACGAGTTTCTGGGTATTATGGAACAGATGGATGTTTCGATGCAAGTCAGCTTCAGCGAGACGTTTAACATCATCTCAGCGGATGCGGCGACTGTCGGAGTCCCTATCGTCACTTCTTCTGAAGTGCTTTGGGCACCATGGTTCACCAGAGCCACCCCTACCTCCGCTCGTAGCATCCGGAAACGGCTGGACTTCATGCTGAAGTATGGCCCTCTCCCCGCAGTCGAGTGGTTGGTCCAGAACAGTCTGAATACTTACAGCAAAGAATCGCTGGAACAGTGGCTGTTTGACTTGAAGAAACTGTAATACAAGCTGGTGCCTGCGTGACCGTCCCAGTCATAAGAGCAAAGGTCGTTAAAATTGCCACCAGTTTCCTTGGAAGATCGGCAAAGTTGGAGAGTTGCACTAGTTTGCTAAACTAGAGGCGTTTGCGTCTAGAGGGTTCGATTCCCTTATCTTCCGCCATAAGACCCTAACAGCAATTAAAATTCCCTGTTAAGGAGGTGGTAGCAGGTCCGACTCCTGCCGAACTGACATATCAGTTCGTAGCTCATCGGTCAGAGCACCTAGAAATTGGGTCTTGATTTATCTGGGTTCAGCAATGTGCTGTGGGGCCACCCCCACGGTTCCGGAGACGTTAGCTGACGAAAGCTGAGGGACGCTTCCCTTGGGCCAACCCCTTCGTGATCAATCGGCTGGTACTACGTGAGAGTCGTAGCTTGCCACCCCCGATGGTGGGCTGTAGCAGATCACGATTCACGCTCCTATGGCGCAATTGGCGAGACGCCTATGACTCAGACTCATAGTTCTGTCGGTTCGACTCCGACTAGGAGCACCAGAGGGAAAGCCGCCGTTTAACTAGGCTTGACAGTTAGGAGAGACTAACCCAATAGCCTCATCATCTAACTGGCGAGGATAGATGACTCTCAATCATCCAATGCGGGTTCAATCCCCGCTGGGGCTACCAAAGACTCTAACAGCAATCTCCCCTTTGCCTTGTGAAGCAAACGAAGCACGGTTCGACTCCGTGGATGGCGTGGGCCTAGTTAAACGAGTCTTGACCATGGTTCCGTAGTTTAACGGTAAAATACTAGCCTGTCACGTTAGTGTCGGGGGTTCAGCTCCCCTCGGGACCGCCAAAATATTCCTTGCGAAATTCTGAATTTCGGAGTAATATTAAGATAAGTCTTCTGTGACTGAATGTCCCACCCTTCCTGGGGTAAGGCGTTCTTGATGCGGGAAGAGGCACTGAAAGGTGTGGAAGTTAGAGCGTAGGAGTAGCTGGGGATCACCGCTTGGCCTCAGTAAGGACTGCCCGATACGGACTGGAAGGATCGGGGTGGAGGTAAAAGCCTCCCAAGTCGTTTGAACTGGGCCTCATGAACCCATTAGACTTGTTCGCGCTAAGTGGCGACTACACAAATAGGTTGGAGGGTCTAGTCAACTCACCCAGAAGACTTTTTTCAAAACAATGCGACTGTACCCGAATTGGTATAGGGGCCAGCTTGAGGTGCTGGTGGTGCAAGCCATTGTGGGTTCGAGTCCCACCAGTCGTACCATTCTGGCACTAACCAGTAGGGCCTGTTCGATGGGTTCGAAACCGGAGATCAGTGGCTCAGCTTACTACCCTTTGATGTTTGCTGAGTGAAACCTACTGGGAGTATAAAGCCTTTGCCGCCAACGTAGCGGATAATACCGAAAGTATTTTGTGCTCTTTCGGGCCAGATAATCAAAGCCCACGGAAGATGATGGGGTTAAAGTCTCCTTCCACTACCAACATGTGGATGCTCATGACGAGCGCCGTGGTGCCAATCGTTACCCCTAGAGTTTTGGAGATTTAGGGGTAACTCAGCCTGTGGCTATAGTTCAATGGTAGAACGGAAGATTGTGATTCTTCTCATGAGGGTTCGATTCTCTCTAGTCACCCCATTCACTAGACCAGGACAAGGTTGTCCCTTCTCGCCGGAGAGGTCTGAGGTTCGATTCCTCTTAAAGACGGTCAAGTGGTTCGATTCCACAGTCTAGTGATTCATTCAATGCCCGTAGCGCCACACGGTCGAGGCAGACGCCTGATAAGCGTCCTACGTAACAGTTCAAGCAGGTTCGACTCCTGCTGCGGGTACCAATCTTAGGGCGGCGTGGGATATAGACACGCAATCAGGCACTGATCCTGTCTGATACTTGAGGTGCTAACTGGAGGCGAACGTGAACAAATCCAGGACAACATGTGTGAGTGGCCATACCGCATGTTAGAAGCTGTGGGAGTCATGCCCCATCTCTAAGACTTTTCTTCGCCAAAACGCAGTATTAGATTGCAGGTAGCAACATCACCTGGAACCGCCCGATCCAACAGTGCCGAATTATAGTAACATTCTGACAAACAATCGGCCAATCGGGCGAGTTTATTTGACAATCAGTAAATCCAGTGCGGGACAGACCGGCCCTAGTTCAGGCCCATAACCTGATACGCAGGAGGCTCAATTCCTCCTCCCGCTTCCATAATCATTTCAACACTTACATGCCAGCCAAGCCAACTCGGGTGAGGCGCGAGATTCATATCCTCGATACGACCAGTTCGAAACTGGTGGCTGGTACCATTGGGTTAGAAGCAGAACGGTGCTGCACCAGCCTCTTAAGCTGGCTCTTCGGACTTGCGGGTTCAAATCCCGTCTAACCCACCAAAGCAGTAGCGGTGTTCAGCGGTTCTAGAGCCAATGAAGAATTCGGGGATAAATGCCTCTCCGTCTACAGCCTACCAGGGTTCTAGAACCCTGGTCTTATGGGTCGATAGCTCAGGTCGGTTAGAGCGAAGGACTGAAAATCCTTAGATCCCTGTTCGAGATCAGGGTCGGCCCACCATAAAACAAAATGCTCCTATAGGCGAACTGGTCTAGCCACTGGATTTAGGTTCCAGGCCCTCGGGCGTCTCGGTTCGACTCCGAGTAGGAGCACCAAAAAGTTGCTACCACACTCTCTAAAGAGGTGGGGCATTGAACATTAAACAAGTCATCAAAGCAATTGGAAGACTCAACGAACGGGTAGCCGTATGGGGCACCAAGTGGTTTGGTTCCATGGTGGTGTTCTACCTGTTCTTCATCTGGGGCATGTTAGGCTTGATGCCGTTCATTCCCAAGAGCTTCCAGGACATCATCCTACTGGTCAGTTCTGCCTGGATTCAGTTGTGGGCGTTACCTCTTTTGGCGGTCGGCACCGCAGTGCTGAATCGCACCTCGGAGGCACGGGCCTCCCAGGACCACGAGACCATCAAGAGCGAGTTCGAAGAAGTGAAGAACATGCACAAAGAAAATAGTGAGCTTCTCCGACTACTTAACGAGGAGACTGACGCTGACCGAGAGATGGATGCACGGATAAAACGCATCGAAACGATGTTGCTGGAGCAGAAGCATCAGAAGTAAATGGGTCCAAGGTGTTGAGGCGTGGCACACTGGTTTCGCACTCCAGAAGATCGAGTTGAACTCTCGATGGATCCACCAAATTGACTTTTCAAACCCTTAACTGAGGGGATTCAATGTATCCAAGCCAAGCCACCAGGATGCTCTTTCGGTTGAAAAACCTACGTCTGCTACCTAAAGAGCTAGCCAGCAGGGCAAATGCCCAATGGCAAAAGCACGGAGACGCAATTTGGGAAGGATGTGGAACCCCAGAGGGCGATGGTATCTCAGCTTGGCTAGGTGATTTTGATGCCATGGGTGATGCTGATGAAGAGTTTCAGCGCAGTCGTGATATCTTAATGGCTGGAAAAGTATTATATCGAATCAGAGTGCAACAGAAAGAGATGAATTGGTCTGGGTTCAGTTTCCTCACCTACGGAAGATTCTGTCACTATGTTGGGCCACTCCCTCTGGCCTCACTGGAAAAGGTGCCCCTCGATAAGTATGAGGATTGGTATGAGGTCTGTCCCAAGTGTTTGAAAGACACTGAGTTTCCAGATGAAGAAGATGGCTGTAAATGTAACCCTACCCCATTTGAAGAAGAACATTACTAACACCACGTGAGCCCTACCGTGGCTAAATAAAGGGTGGGTGATCGGGACTCCGGCGTCAACCGGGGCCGTCCATACATGACGGAAATTTCGATCTCACGGCAGTCCCTAAAACTGCTCAATTCGAGTATTAAACCTTTAGGAGTAGAAAAAATGAAAATTGGTGATATCGTAACACTCAAAACCGGTGGTCCTCAGATGGGCATCGAATCTCTCTACAGCGCAGAGCCGGTGAATCGTTGGATCTGTGTGTGGTTCAAGGAAGGAATTGGCCATCAGAGGCTGGTTCATACGGAAGATGAGTTGACTTTGGTTGGAGCGGAAATCAAGGCTGCGGTTGAGACGAAACTGGAAGAGGCCAAGGCAGTGGTCGAGATTGCGGAAACCAAGGCTGCGGCTGAAGTTGCCAAGGTTGAAGTTCAAGCCAAGGCCGTTGAAGTCAAGGTTGAGGCGGAAGTCGCCAAGGCTGAAGTCCAGGCTGAGGCGGTTAAAACTGAAGTCGAAACCAAGGTTGAGACTGAAGTTGCCAAGGTTGAACCCAAGGCTCCCAAGGCTCAAAAATAATAAAAATTGTTGGACACCCTGGTTGCAAATACAGGGCGAATGTGATAGGGCGGTATCTATAAGTCGTGCCCTGTCCAACATCCATCAGTGCGGAGTAGCTCAGTGAAAGAGCACCGGGCTTAGTTCCGGAGGTCGGTGGTTCAAGTCCATCCTCCGCAACCAATGCGTAACAGCCCCAGGTAGTGGGGGAGCCGGTTCTTAGCGCAACACCGGTATCATACGACACGCACAGGGTGCAGATTGGACTCCAAATCCGATCTTGCGGAGTTCGAGCCTCCGGTGTCGTGCATAAAGGGGCATAGGGCTACTTGGGGTGGCCGCTTCCATGGCATGGAAGATATTCAGACGAGTTCAATTCTCGTATGCTCCACCATTTCAACACTTAAGACACACACAGCATTCAAATGGATAACGCCTTCGGGCCATTTGGTTCAAACCCAAAAATGCGTCTTGATTTTCTGTTCCAAGGTTAGAGGTGCTTGCATGAGATTCCTAACCTTAATCACTCTTTTGTTTTGCCTAGCCTTTCCAATGAGGGCTCAATCAGATCCGGATTGGCTGTCCGTATACGGACTCGGCAACAGCACCTCCACTCTCAGCAGCACCTCTAGCCCCTCTGGGGATTCAATCCAAACTCACGGAGCTGGATGGGCCGCTCAGATTCAATGGAAGGAAGGTTGGAATCCTGATCAGGCTATTCAATGGCCCTTCTTCGAGTTCCGCTCTTATGCTCAAGGGCTCAACTCCACCACCGCAAATTGGGAAAGCTGGAGCATTGGTGATCGTTTCTACCCCAATTGGAATGCGTTAAAATACGAAAAGATTCGAATCGGATTTGTTGGAGCGGTAGGTCGTTTGGTTGGAACCAGCACGGTCCAGGCCACAACTTCTACAACTAATGGGGTCACCACCACAACCACTGCTTCTTCTTCCAATTCAATCTATGGGGGCCAGGGGCGGGTAGGACTTCGAATGGATCGAATTGAGCGCAGTGATCCGGCTAGTGGAAGCTGGGCCGAGTTTGGTATGATGTGGGATCCAATCATCGGCGAAGATAATGTGTATCTTACGGGTCATTACATCATCTTCGGGCGTAAGAACATTCAAGTGTTCCTTGAACCTACAACCAATTTCCATATGGGAAGCGGTGCAAAACAGAAAGATCAGTTCAGTCTGTATTACGGAGTGAAGTTCAGTCTAGGTTCTTTGCTTCAATAACTAAGGGGATGTAGCTCAGTCTGGTTCCAGAGCGTCAGGCCGTTAACCTGAAGCGCATCGGTTCAAATCCGATCATCCTCGCCAGTATTCCCTCTTAGCTCAGTCTGGTAGATGCGCGAAGCTGTTAACTTCGATGTCGTCCGTTCAAATCGGACAGGGGGTGCCAATCGGAATGTGGGTCAGGGGTTGACCACCTGTTTTGGGTACAGGGCTGTAATGGCACACGCAGGTTCGAATCCTGTCATTCCGACCATAGACCCCACGTGAGCCTCACCGTGGTTAAATAAGAGGATGATGGACTTGGCAGAATTAACGTTTCACCAGCTTGCAATGGAGATTCTGTCAAGCGGCCCCTCGTCTCGTTCAATGCGAGACACTATGCCGCTTTAGTATATTGGTATTACTCATCTTTGGTAAGGATGTGAAACCGGTTCGATTCCGGTAAGCGGCTCCAGTCTATCTAGTAACTCAACAGAACAGAGTCCCCGGTGGTAACCAAGAGGGGTTCGATTCCCCAGCTATGCAGGAATGAGCCTTGGTGAGGTGTGGGTAGATGCGGACTCGATCCCCGCTTAGATAGACCCTACGGAGTGTAAGTGAGCGGTTTACGGCAGTCCTCGGACGACTGAGACGGGAGTTCGACTCTCCCCACTCCGACCAATCGAGTAATATGTAGGCAGAGGAGCCTCAATGCAAAAATATGAACCTAGCGATCTGAAGAAGTATCAGGATGCAACTCCTGAATGGAGGGCCTGGGATCAGTGGCGAAGGGCATTTTGCTCCTCTCGGATCGGAGATATGACGGTTCGTCAACTTCTGATGGGAATGGACAAGTTGAAACAAGAACCTCAGAGGGATACGAATCCCACCGATTCAGAGTAATAGAATACAAGACCCTTCTGTGGAGAGCAACAATGCTTTGGGATTGACCTGACACACCTTTTGATTACGATATGCGGCGGCGTACCGTATCACAAGGAGAACCTATGTCAAAACCACGCACAAGACTCTTCAATCACACCGTTCCTCTCGTAACGGTTCAAGGCACAGACGTTAGTCTGAAGCCTGATCTCCTCCTCGTAATCGAGGGTGGTCGGATCCGAACCGCTCGAAGAAACCCGGTTGCCCCAATCAACCGCATCATCAGTCTGCTAGGAGATCTTCTGGAAGAACTGAAGGATGACAGGTACGCGGAAGAAATAAGAAAGAGTGGCAAGACTCTGAAGAAAAAATAAGTTCAGGGTGGAAGCGAGTAAGTGTTGGCCCGAGCAAACTTTAACCAAAGTCGGGCCTCATACGGAATGTAGGGTAGCGGTTACCCACTAGTCTGGGGGACTAGGTGTTCACACACAACGCAGGTTCGAATCCTGTCATTCCGACCAATATTTGAACTATCGAGTTCTTTAGTAAGGGGGGTTCAGATGCAACCTAAGACGGAACTTAGAAAAGAATGTGTCAGACTGAGAGTAGAGGAGCGGTTATCTATCTCTGCTATTCAAAAAAAGACGGGAGCCTCTAAAGGTTCTTTGTCAAATTGGCTTAGGCCCTACCCTCTTTCAACTGAAGAACTTCTTCAATTAAAAGCAGCACCTCCAACCCCTGAGAAAAAGAATAGAGGAGAGGAGTCCCAACTTCATAGAACAGTCTTTAAGTATAATACCGCCCCTAGTCATATTGGGAAAATCAGCGAAGCTGCCGTCATGCTCAGACTTTTGGCACATAATATCTCTGTATACGGTTCCCCATTTGATGGGGATAAAACTGATTGGGTAGTAGATACTGGTTCCAAATTATTCAGACTGCAAGTAAGGACTGCAACTCAGGGGAAAACTGGACTTCCTATTGTTAGTTTAATGAGGAAGCATAAATCAGTTAGATATCTCCTTGAGGAGTTGGATTTTATGATTGGGTTTGACCTTTTTACTGATACAGCTTATGTGTGGAGCAATGCTGAGGTAAGTGGTAAAAATACGGTGACTATTTGTTCAGATGCTCTAGAGCGATGGGACAAATTATTGGCTGACCAACTTTAGAACTCTAACATAGAGGTCAGGATGAGAGGTTTTCTGAAAATACTCAGGACTCTGAAGAAGCATGAGATGGGTAAGGAAGCAATTCGCTCCTTATCTCCGAAGCCCTGAATGAGCCCTGGCCGTTG
>Ga0302320_10030762_pt1 | contig 10215 bp, 9 predicted proteins | sample Bog_T0_3_FD_202130 | JGI IMG/M metagenome (GOLD analysis project Ga0302320, IMG submission 202130) | Peat permafrost microbial communities from Stordalen Mire near Abisko, Sweden - Bog_T0_3 | ecosystem: Environmental > Terrestrial > Soil > Wetlands > Peat | place: Sweden: Abisko, Stordalen Mire... | reverse complement strand
AACCGGGGTTCGAATCCCCGTGGGGACGCCAGATTTTCAAAGGCCCGTTGCTCGAATGGCGAATGACGAGGTTAGAGGCGCAAACCGTCACTAACTTCGTCATAATAATTTCGCCAATAACATCGTCAAAAACATCCTGCGGCAGTAGATTGCCCGCACTAGGCGCAAGAGAGGGTTATTACCAGATGACGCATAACCGAGTTTGTAGGCAATGAGTAAGATAAGACAGGTCTTTCGCTTTGGGGGTTGATGAGAGACCCGGAAAGTAAGCCTCCACTTCACTACTTTGGAGGTTGATGGATGGTATAGGCTAGCTGAGACGAAAGCGGTGGAGATGCCTTGGCCGACTCCGAGACAGGAGCGAATAGCTTGCCGCAGGAGTCGGCCCGAATGCTAGGCGGCAGTCTTACGTCCTAATGAATCGCGCTAACGACAGGGTCTTCTTCCGATACGCACCGTCAGTCGTGATCGTGGTGTTCACCTTATCCCCGGGGGGATGCCCATTCTGCCTATCTTGCCCTCAGCAATCAGGTTCCCGGACCATTCCTCGACAATCACCTGAAGCTGGGCGAGCACCGTCGCCTCCGTTTTTCCGTGGCAGCACTGTCCAATCAGCGGCGGCGCACTACCAACGTAGCAACGATCCGCATTGCTCCACTCAATGATCTTGAGACTCCGCTTAGCTACTTTCTCGATTTGATCTTTGGACGGCTTCATCTTCGTAAATTCGGGGTTTCGATTTAAAGGGTTGATTTAAGATTTTTCTGGGTAGCATCGTGGCGGTAAACCATGGACTCGCTCGCAAAACGTCGCAAGAAGCCCGATGGCCCGATGGCGGCGCTGGGCTATGCTCGCAAGTCTCGGCCCAGCGCGGCACGACCCGCAGGCAAGAGGATGCGAGAGCTGCGTGCCGGAGAGAATATGGGATACGATGAGGGGCACCTCGCGGTTGTGACAGCGTTAAAGATGGGAATCTCATTCAAGAGCCGGCTCCTCGATCGACTCAAATCGCTCGACCCCGAAATTGTCGCCCGGGCCGTTTCTTGTTTCGATTCTCCGGCAGGCGCAGCGTCTTGGCTGACCCGACCGCAATACGGACTGAACGGCTTGATTCCAGTCGAGATGCCTCGAACGGCTGCTACAAAGAGAGAACTGATGAAACTGCTTACCCGTATCGATTACGGGGTCCTGGCATGAAAGCTTAGCGCAAGGCGGCTAATCTCCTATCGTGAAACGTCCACGTGGACCTTTATCTCGCTGACCGGTGCGGACAGCACACCTAGCGATGGGTCGCGCAGGACCAGGTAGTAGGACCCTGAATCGACCGCGACTAAACGCGCATAGCTTCTGGAATTAGAAGCTCGCGAACTATTGACGAACACAAAGCGTCGCCCAGCCCGCACGTTCGCAATCTGGTCAGCCGTAATGAGGAACACGTTGACCGGGTTTCCCCGAACTACCCTTGCCTCAAGATTTGCAGTGCCGGAATACGGAAATGAAATGGGGACAGTGGTAGCGGAATCCGCTCTCAACCGAATTACCGAATCTTGAAGCTCTATCGATTGATGAGTGACACTTGCTGTGACATAAGCCGCTGCCTTCTGTCCCATGGCAAAATAGATCAAGCCATACCACGTGCAGCAAACCGCCAATACGACGAAGACCCCGCGAACAAGGGTGTCTGCCCACGTGGGCAACGCACTTCTCACTGTTGGCACCTCCTTCTCCGGCTCCTGTCGAATGTGGCCCAGAGCGAACGAAACGATCATACTAATGATGCAGTAGGCCGAGAAAAAGTAGAATCCCCACAGGGGTCTCGCACTGGTTGACGGGTCTGTCGCGTTTAAAGCAAGGCATGCAAGGAACAGGGCCACGACAAAGACATCCGCCATTGACCATTTCCCGATCGCATCTAAGGCATTCTTTATCGATTTTCGTTTTTCGTGGCCGGTACGAAGAGCCACTCCAGCCACTGCGATCTTCGTCGCTGGCATTAACACACTAAAGAGCGTTACCAGCGTCGCCGGGAACCAGTTGCCGGATGCAAAGAGCGCGACAATTGCAGAAATGATGGTCCTCGACTTGAACGCCAGAAACACTCTACCCAGAATGGGGAAAGTCGGAGCGACGCTCATACTCATGACTGGTGCCAGCAGTCCGATGAACAGGCATAATGATGAAATACCAATCAGGTGCCTGGTCGTCTTTGCCGAGAGCTGGTTGAACCGATCTCGGTGAAGAAAGAACATGAAGACCAAAAACACAGCAGTCATGCCGCAAAAGAACCATGAGAGGTCAGTCACAAGAACTGTTACCCTAGCTATCGCCGCGGCTTGAGCCTGTTCCTGCCTGATCTCGCCTGTAAGAAGCGGAAGCGTGCCAAGCGAAAGCCCTTCGGCAAATGCCCCTGTCAATTGGTGGAGGCGGCCGTGAATGTCTAAGTGGGAAAAGAACGCCTCCTGCAATCGCGCCCGAGCGGCTGACGCGAAAACGATCAATACACCAACTTGCGCCGCAATTATGTAATACCCGACAGATGCCATCCACTCAACCAGCGGAACATTGAGCCTGGACCTGATGACACCGAGACCGTCGTCAGTCGATATGGCAGAGCTGGAGGTCATTTCGGGATCAGATTTTGATCGAGGCCACCATTCTCTAGTCTACGCGCGTGCATGGGCAACCGGATTGTCGAGCGCACATGGGATTGCGCTGCAAACTGGCACAGGATAGACGCAGAGCCGATGTCGATTCTTCGCTTGGCTTTATTTCTCGGCGTTCTTTCCGCGAACGGAGCCGAGGTAACCTGGATCAAAGTAATCCCAAAGGCTACCGATCCGGAAATAGGAGATACTTACAACACTCCGCACTATGTCTACGTAAACCGCGGCATCGTTGTTGAGAGACAGCCGTTCTTGCCCAGCGATCGGCACCAACTCCTCCTTTATCTCACTGGGACGGGAGGCCACTGGCAGGATGCAAAGGCGTTTTGTGACCTAGCCGCCGATCTCGGTTACCACGTGGTCAACCTAATGTATCCCGACAACATGCCTGCAACCGTCTGCGCCGGAGATGACGATCCGAATTCTTTCGAGGATTTTCGGATGGCGATTATCCGAGGCGGTCAGTCAAGGCACATCAATATCGAGCGGGCAGATTGCATTGAAAATCGCCTCGCGAAACTGCTTATCTATTTGAGGCCGCGGAGACCTAAGGAAGACTGGGGACAGTTTCTGAATCCTGACGGGACGATAAAATGGGAGGCAATAGCCGTTTCGGGACAGTCCCAAGGCGGCGGGCATGCCGCATTAATCGCGATCAAACATCGAGTGGCTCGCGTCATCTGCACGGGCGCTCCGAAGGACTACAGCAGGCGATTGGATGCCCCAGCCGCCTGGTACGGCGACGAGTCTGCAACACCAAAATCCTGCTTTTTTACGTTTAATCACCGTCAAGACATTAAGGGATGCACTCCAGAGCACCTCCTTAGGAATATGGCTGCCTTGAAGTTGGATGCGTTCGGTCCCCCAATCGACGCGGCAACCGAGCCGTATCCATACCGACACACGAGAATTCTGACGACGAGCTACCCCGCGGTGACAGTAGACGGCGAAAGCAGCGTTGGCGCCAAGACAGCACATACATCAGTGATCGCGAATGCCAACGCCTCCCGCTGGAATCAGGTTTGGACCTATATGCTGACCGAAGCCGCGCCTTGATGTGATTTTCTACTTATGCTGACTTAGGGGATTGGGAAGCTGTCCTCTCTGCCACCCCGAACATCAAATCGCACCAATTCCGCATCAGAATCTCTAAGTGGCAAGAACCGCTTTGCTGATGCCGCGACTTGAGTCTTGTCGCCGATACGATTGCGGACCTCGCCCACAAAGTCCTGCCCGTCCCGAAAGATGCCCAGGGAGTTGAGGACTTGGTCCGCTGTGGTTTTTACACCAGGGTCTGTGACTATTATCGACACCGTTAGGTAGCTCAGGAGCAGATTCAATCTACGATCCTCGGCGTTCCCTATGCTTTCCCAAAAACGGTCATTCCATTCTCTCGACTCTCGGCGGTTCCAACGATCGTACGCATCAAACCCGAACGCTGCTTGTTCAGGCACGATTACCAAATGTTCGAGTTGATTGTCGATTGATCCAATGGCGTCAACATGTGGCTGACTTCGCCGGTTCTTAGCCATCAGCTGGGGTACGCCCAAATTCCAGTATCTGCGAATGTGCAGCAGTTCATGGAGTATATCTTCGGCTGTCATCCGGCCGAAATCTGGCAGATAGATGGTCGCCGCATCGGGGCTAATATAACAACTGGCCACCCGCTGTTGCCGGCATTCCGCCACTACGATCTCTCGACTAGCATAGTCCTCAATCTCAGCGACCAAATCCCTCACCCCGGAAGGCAAAATACCGAGAACTGCGGAATTCATGTGAACACTAACAAACTGGCGTCAGATTCAACTCCTGTTTGTCTGGATAGAAATGTGCTTTGACCGCACTACTCACGTACAGAACGTCTGCATCCGCCTCATAGTCTTCTACAAAACGAAGCATGTATGCGGCTTCAAATGGGGTTCCCATTATGATGGCGCTATCGATGTATGGAACACCTAGATTCTTAATCCTGTGAATCTCAGCGAACGTGCTCTTCCTCATCATGGCCTCGTAACCATTAAGAGCGTTGGAAACTACGATTCGAAGAAGCATATCGGCAGTTTGGAGTTATCTTACGGAAGAATGGTATCCCGCAGTGGAAGTTGGTAGCAATTATTTATGGATTCAATCGAGGCCCTCAAAGCCAGTACCTCGCGAGAGTGCCTGATCGAAAAGTTTTTTCATCGTCAGCTTACCGACGAATCACCAGGGGTTTCGAATCTCGAATGTGATAGGATTCGTTTCGGCTCGGCTACGATCACCATCGAAGTGGCACCGTTGTGATTTCGGATGGCTTCAGTAACGAACATCCGGCATTATAAATTGCCGCCAACTAACCCGTGCTTGGGCTTATCCTCATTGTGATTTGCATAGTAATCGGTGCCAACATGGGCAACGGGTGGGCGGGATTTTTCGTTGGGCTGGTCATTCTGTGGATATTCACGTCCGTAAAGAACTCGTTGAAAGGTTCGGCTAAGGCAGCTCCTCTCCAGCAACAGCCAACTCCGACCTCGTACCGTTCGCCCTATCAGCGCCAGCAATCACATTATGGCGTCCCCCCTGTTATCAGCAGGGTTTCGCTCCGGGCCGAGCTGACCTGGTGCGAGCCAGAAAGGTTGGTTCAGATTGGCTCCATCTCCTTCAATTCCGGGCTTGTCTATCTCTGTGATGGATTCTCGGACGAGCCCTCGGCAATCAACACAATGCTGCCGGTCGCGAGATCGGGCGACGGTGCCGAAAAGTTGCCCTATTATCCGTCGTATTCTCAGTTCAGTCCTGCCCAACGCACATGCTACCTCCAATGGCTGGCTGCCGGCCGAACGGACGCCAATCCCGCGTCGCGCGATTTCGGGTATCTGTTCACCTTCTTTTACGGACTTGAACGGCGACTATTCATCGACGAAGACCACAGCGAGTCGCTGGCGACGGCAGCAGCAACAATTCTACAAGAGTATGCGGCATTCGGCGTATCGCATTCACTCTCGAACTATTTCTCCTCCTATCTTCATTTTTGGGGATTCACGCAGGGTGCTGCACGCTACGCTCAACTCTGGCCTTGGATAGTCGGGCTTCCCAATAGCATCCTGCGCGAGGATGCGGTTCGACTTGTGCTGCACAGCCTGAGCGCTTGGGGAAAACCGCTTCCTGCCGAGGTAGCATTTGACGTGATGCTCAACAACCCGGAGGTGGTGAAGCCAAGTATCGCCCTTCGAAAACACGGATCTCCGTTTCACGAGTTGTTTCTCGCGCGCTTCCGCGAGGCGCTGCCAAACGGCGCACCCCTCATAAATCCGGGCACCTCCAGCAAGGTGGAGTACCTATCCGGCAACATCGCTTTGCGGGGGTTTTCGATGTCGGCTGGCCGGAAACGTAATCTCTCGGTCCAGGTCAATCGGACATTGATAGATAGGGAAGCAGGTACCCGCTGCATGGAGGTTTGGAACCAGGCGGTGAGCGAGATGAAGCGCTATGAGCGGGTAACAAAGCATGTGTCGCCAAGTGGATTCAGTATTCGCTCTTTCACAGCCCTTCCAAAGGAACTCCGCACAAAACAAGTAGAGACCCTGCGTCCGCAGTGGCAGCAGTTCGTTTCCTCCATCGGAACCGTAGATGGGCACGTGATCCTGAAGACCAGCTCGTTAGCCGGTTTTCTAGGAATTGGCCTCAAGGATTGGCTCACGAACCAGCAAATCGACGACATTAGCGTCGCGGCCCAGGCATTCAGCTACGAAATCGCGCCGGCACCGGCCGACTATGGATCGCGCTGGCGGGCCGAACAGGAGGTCGCCCTGATACCATTGACTGGACGGGAACCGGGCAAACACAGCCCCCCATTTCTGGGGATCGCGGCACTTATTCAAATGGCTGCGCACATCGCTACGAGCAACGGCGTCGTGGACGCAGGTGGCGGCGAAATGACAAAGGCTTTGGTCGATTCCAGCGGCTGCACACAGGCTGAGCAGGAACATCTACGAGCACTGGCCAATCTCCTTCTTCGAGACACTGACAATGCTCCTCGCAGCTTATCGGCGGTCGTGAAAAACATTCCGGCCGAAAGTGCGGCCAGTATGGCGAGGACACTCACCCGGATAGCCGCTGCGGACGGTGTCATTACCTTGGAGGAAGAGAAGGCCCTCTATGGTTTGTTCCGTCAATTGCACGTCCCCCGTGCCCTTGGCAGGGGAATGATCGCGGAAGTCGGAGAGCCACGAGAGGTGGTTGCTGAAGGTGCGGATGCACCGGTAAGAGGTGAGGCGATCCCGCGGCCATCCAAGAAAGCGCCCGCTAGACGCCCCCTCTCGCTGGACCATAAGAAGGTCGAGGCCATAGAAATCGAAACCCGCGAAGTAATCGCAATGCTTTCGCGGGTCATGGAGGAATCAGAGTCGGAATCCGAGCCGGCACCCTTCGAGCCAGTTTTGCAAAAGGCCGCTGTGCCGGTTATGGAGGGTCCGGATTGGACGATGGGCCTAGATCCCCAATTCGTGCCTTTGGCCGCTCGGCTTGCTGGCAAGGATCAATGGTCCCAAGAGGAACTGAAAGCCGTCGCCTCTGAATACCACCTCATCCCATCCGCCGCCGTGGATGCCATCAATGCATGGGCAGAGGACGCCTTGGGCGACTTCCTCCTGGTTGGAGATGAGCCCGTCAGTGTTCAAAAGCATTTGTTAACAAGGGCGCCGACCTGATATTAAGATAGCCGCCTCCGCAATAGCCCCGAACCACCATGTCCATTTCAGTAAAGCCCCGTGAAAGGGCCGCTGTCCTCCAATCGCTCCAAGCGGGGCTTGTGCCCAAGATTGGACTTCATCTCATTCAGGTCGGCCGAAAACGCGAACTCGACAGCATGCTGCGTGATCTTGGCCAGATCACCGACGAGGGGGCTTCCTTTCGTTTCGTCATCGGTCCATTTGGAAGCGGCAAGTCATTCTTTCTATCGCTAGTCCGCACGCTGGCGCTCCAAAAGAAGGTAGCCGTCGTTTCTGCGGACATCACGATGGAGCGGCGCCTCTATGCTGGGTCTGGCCAGGCTCAGGCATTGTTTTCCGAGCTGATGCGTAACCTTGCCATCAAGGCGCGCCCCGAGGGTGGCGCCCTGCGCAATCTCTGCGACGGATGGATCTCAAACATACGGCAATCGGTCATTTCTGCGGGTGGAGATGAGAAAAAGGTCAAAGAACGCATCCAAGCGGATCTCAGGGATGTTCAGGACCAAGTGGGCGGGTTCGAATTCGCCGAGGTCCTGATGCGCTACTTTGAGGGGTTCACCTCCGGCAACGAGGAGCTTCAGGGAGCCGCCCTTCGTTGGATGCGTGCGGAATACACCACCAAGACGGAAGCCCGGCAGGCGCTCGGCGTCCGTCGGATCATCGAGGACGAGAATTTCTATGACAGCCTGAAGTTGATGGCCGTGTTTGCGCGGAAGGCTGGCTATACCGGCCTGCTGGTAGCGTTGGATGAGATGGTCGTTCTTTCCCACCGGCTTCCCAACGCCCGCGCCCGCCAGAGCAATTACGAGGCGATCCTCTCGATGTTTAACGATTGCATGCAGGGCGGCGCCCGAGGGCTCGGCTTCATCATGGCTGGCACGAAGGAGTTTCTTGAGGACCCGCGAAGGGGCATTTTCAGCTATGAGGCGTTGCGCACGCGGCTAGTGGACAATCAGTTTGCCGGGAGCGGATTCACGGACCTGACCGGGCCCGTCATACGTTTGCAATGCCTCTCCGCTGAGGATCTCGCCGTCCTCCTTTCGAACATAGCCACCGTTCAGGCCGGAGGGGACCCCGCAAAATGGTTGGTCCCAAAAGAGGCCATCCATGCGACCCTGGAGAAAGCAAACGCAACCCTGGGGGCCGAATTCTTCAAGACCCCGCGCGACATTGTACGGTCGTTTGTTGGCCTCTTGAACATCATCGAGCAGAACCCCACTGCCAGCTGGCAGGCGCTTATCGGCGACGACTTCATCCAGCGGCCAAAGGAGGCTCTGTCGGCGGAGGAAAGCGTGGCCGCCGTTGACGCAAGCCCCGATGACGACGGACTGGCAGCCTTCAAGTTGTAGCGGTGAGCGCGCCCGCGTTCAGCCTGCTTTCGGAGGGCGTGCAACAGGCAATTTTCCGCCTGGGCTGGAACGAGCTGCGACCGATCCAGGTCGAGAGCATCCAGGCGGTGGCTTCGACAACAGATGACCTGATTATCGCGGCGCGTACCGCCGGCGGAAAGACAGAGGCGGCTTTCCTTCCCATCATATCTGAGCTGGAGCGAGATCCCAAGAAGCAGGCAATTTATGTGGGACCGCTAAAGGCCCTCATCAATGACCAGTTCGAGCGTCTCGAACGGCTATGCGAAGACATCGGGGTGGCCGTTCATCGTTGGCATGGGGACGTTTCTCAGGCCGCCAAGCAGCGGTTCCGCAAGAATCCAGGGGGTATCCTCCTAATCACACCCGAATCACTCGAATCGAATTTTTGTAACTATGGCAGGGCCGTTCCGGATCTCTATGGCGGCCTGGCATTCGTCGTCATCGACGAGCTGCACGTGTTCCTGAACGATGTGCGTGGCCTCCATCTGGCAAGTCTCCTTGCTCGCCTGAGGACCGCCACAGGCCGGAATCCACGGCAGATTGCCCTTTCGGCGACCCTAGGCGACCCGGACGAGGCGCGTTTGTACCTTCGGCCCGACGACCCCGCCTCGGTGCGTCTCATTTCAGACCAGACGCGCACCAGAGAAGTGCGCGTCGGCCTTCGGACCAGCCTCTCCGGATCGGAAAATCGTCTGAAACCGGCAGAAATCCTAAACCTCTTCGACAGTGTAGTCGGGGAATACTGGATCAGGCCGAAGCCGTTGGCGGACGCACCGTTTGATTCAGTCCGCCCCCCTGACACCGCCCAGCCTGACGACGACGAAGATGAACCCGAGGAGGCTGACGACACGGAGGGAAGCACCCTAGATGAGATTGCCCATGACATTGCATCGGCCTTTCAGGAGGGCACCAATCTGGTTTTTGGGAATAGCCGGGCGACTCTCGAAGAGCTGGCTGACAAACTTCACAAGATAGGTGAGGTGCAGCATTGGGCCTACGATCCGTTTGTCGTTCACCACGGGTCCATAAGCTGGGACATCCGCTCCGACGTGGAGTCCCGTCTTAAAAGCGGTCGCCCCACAACGGCTCTCTGCACCAGCACCTTGGAACTGGGCATCGATATAGGTGACATCCGCGCAATCGGCCAGATCGACCCACCGTGGAGTGTCGCGGCGTTCGTACAGCGCCTTGGTCGGTCGGGACGCAAGGAGGGCGATCCGTCGATTATGAGGCAATATGTCCGAGAGGATGCCCCAAGCAGGGAGTCCTCCCTGACCGATTTGCTTTTCCCACGGCTCATCCGAAGCATGGCCATTATTGAGCTAATGCTCGCCAAATGGTTGGAGCCACGCGGCGCGCAGCGGTTGCACCTAAGCACCCTGGTCCACCAGACGCTGAGCTTGCTACGACAGTCGGGCAGCATTCCCGCAGCGAAGTTGCACCAAACCCTCTGTGTTGCGGTTCCGTTCCGTG
>Ga0302320_10030761_pt1 | contig 10215 bp, 9 predicted proteins | sample Bog_T0_3_FD_202130 | JGI IMG/M metagenome (GOLD analysis project Ga0302320, IMG submission 202130) | Peat permafrost microbial communities from Stordalen Mire near Abisko, Sweden - Bog_T0_3 | ecosystem: Environmental > Terrestrial > Soil > Wetlands > Peat | place: Sweden: Abisko, Stordalen Mire... | reverse complement strand
CCGGGCGGCATGACGGCCTACGGCACCGCCGTCGGCTACGTCCCGCTGCGGCGCTGGATCGCCGAGCGCCACGGCGTCGAGGAGTCCAACGTGCTCGTCACCAACGGCTCGATGCAGGCGGACGCGTTTCTGTTCGACGAGCTCGTTGGAGGCGGCGACGGGGTGATCGTCGAGCGCCCGAGCTACGACCGCACGTTGCTCTCGCTGCGCACGCACGGCGCCGCGCTGACGGCGATCGAGCTCGAGCCCGACGGCATCGACACCGAGGCGCTCGCGGCCGCGCTTGCGAGCGGCGCGCGGGCGAAGCTGGCCCACATCATCCCCAACTTCCACAACCCGGCCGGCTGCACGCTTTCGGGCCCCAAGCGCGAGCGGCTGCTCGAGCTGGCGCGCGAGCACGACTTCACGATCTTCGAGGACGACCCCTATGTCGCGCTGCGCTTCCGCGGCGAGACGCTGCCAACGATGCTCTCGCTCGACGCGGGCGCCGGCAACGTCGTCTATGCCTCGTCGTTCTCCAAAACCGTGTGTCCAGGCATCCGCGTCGGCTTTCTGATCGGACCGGCCGAGCTGATCTCGCGGATCGTCGTGCGCGCCACGAACACCTACATCTCGCCGAGCATGGTCGACGCCGCGATCGTCTACGAGTTCTGCGTGTCCGGCTCGATCGACCGTTCCATCGAGCGCGTGCGCGGCGCTCTGGAGGAACGCGTCGACACGCTCGCGCAGGCGCTGCGGGAGGAGATCCCAAACGCCTCGTTCGTCATGCCCGACGGCGGCTACTTTCTCTGGGTCACGCTCCCCGATGGCGTCGAGCCGGCGGCCGTGCTGAAGGCCGCCGCCGACCGCAAGCTCGCGCTGGTCAGCGGCGACGACTTCGTGCTCGACGGCGGCTCCGGCGCCGTGCGGATCGCCTACTCCGGGGTCACGCCGGCGGAGATCCGCGAGGGTGTGACGCGGCTCGCAGCGGCGGTGGCCGTCAGCTAGCGAGGTCCCTCACGCCCGCGTAAAGCCCGCGGCGGCGAGATGTCGAGTACAGCTCGCGCAGACGCGCGCCGACAACCTCGGGCGCCATCCACTCCTCACATCGCGCCGCTCCGGCACGACCGATCGCCTGAGCGCGTTGCGGATTGCCCAGCAACGCCTCGAGCGCCGCAGCGAGCGCCGGAGCGTCGCCGACGGCGACCAGCACGCCGCCCTGCGACATCTCCGTCACGCCACCCACGGGCGTCGCCACGAACGGCCTTCCAGCTGCCATCGCCTCCGCGAGGATCATCGGCAGCACCTCGCCGCGAGACGGAAGCGCCACCACGCGCGCCTCGCGGATCAGCTCCCGGACGCGCTCGCGACCCACTGGACCGTGCCGCTCGAAGCGCTCGAGAGGGGCAAGCGCGAGCGCGGTTGAGGGGCCGACGACGATGCAGCGGGCGAGTGGACGGCTTGCCGCGACGGTCCGCCACGCAGCGTAGAGCACGTCCGCACCCTTGCGCTTTCCCACCTCGCCGGCGAACAGGACGACCTCTGCCGTCTCGCTGACCGCCCCGGCGGCTCCATCCAGCGCCACGGGATTGGGCAGCAGCTCGACCGGAACGCCGGGCACGAGGCGCTGGGCCAGTCCGCGGTCCGCTTCACTCAGCGCGGTGATCGCCGTGGCCATGCCCAGCACGCGCGTGACGAGCCGCGGCCAGCGGGCACAGGTTTCAGCGAAACGGTAGCCGTGGAGCGTGACGATCCGCGTCATGCCGCGCAGCCTTGCGCTCGCCAGTACCGCGGCCTCACGCACGAAAGACCCGCCCTCCGACATGTGCACGTGGACCACCGTGGCACGAGGGAGGCCGGCCAGCACCACAATCGCCCGCGCGGTCAGCGCCGCCGAGCGCGGGTGCGAGTCCGGGCGCCACGTTGGAACGGCGCGCACGACGTCGGCTCCGAGGCGCAGCTCGACCAGCGTCGCGATGACCGAACCCATCCCCCCCACCTCGGCGACGCTGGGACCAAAGTGGTAAGTGACCAGCCCCCGGTCCCTCAAAGGAGAACGAACCTCCGCTCGCCCACGGCCCGTTCCACGCGACGGCTGAGTGCCTGTGTGAAATGCCCGCGGTCGATCGTGGTCGAGTCGGCGGTTACCGCGAGGCCGCGCTCAGCGAGGTTGAGGCAGGTCTGGACCTGGTGATCGTCCACGTGCTCTCCGCGGCTCCGCAGCCTGGGGACGAGGATTGGCACCCGGCCGGCCTCCAGCGCGAGGAGCGCCGAGCCGATGCCGGCGTGAGCCACGACCACGTCGGCGGCCTCCATCGCCAAGCGCAGCTCCTCGAGCGTCATCATCGGAGTCACGATCGCCCCGGGCCAGTCGAATCGCGAAGCGGCGGTCCCCGACTGCACCGTGACCTCGACCGACTCCGGGAGGATCGCGCGCAGGCGCTCGAGCAGCCCGACGAACGGGAACCCCAGTGTGCCGAGCGTGACCAGCACGCGCCGCAGAGGCGGCGGATTCGCGACGTCCGCCGCCTCGAAGCCGTCGAACACGGACCCCGCGTAGCGCCAATGCTCGTCCGCCAGGGGCTCGTGCTGCGTATACATGTGAATGCCGCGGATGTGCGAGAGCAACCTACCGGTGATCGATGGGCCCTCTACGCGCGCGGAGCTCTCGACGTAGTGCGCAGGGATGCCACGCGCCCTGGCCAGCGGTAGAAACGACAGCGCCACACCGGCGCCAGTGCTGACGATCACGTCAACGTCGCCATTCAGCAGACGCCTCGCCGGCCGGATGTTGAGCAACACGGAACGCCAATCCCGCGGCCTCGTTTCACGGATGAATTGCACGCTTCTGCCTGCAAGCAGCGTGCGGCTCTGCGGCGAATCGAACGTAATCCAGAGCTCGTTCTCAGCCGGGGGCCAGAGCTTGGGCGCGAGGAACACGAGCTCCGTGAGGTGCCCGCCGGTCGACGCGAGAAACAGCCGGGTCAAGGCGCGCTCACCCGGCTGCGGCTCGAGGCGACCACGCCGAACGCAACGGCATCCGGCCGACCGCGGTGACGGTCGGCCCAGCCTGCATGCCTCATCGCGATCTCGGTGACTGGTACCGGCCTGCGACGCTCAAGTTGTCTACCCCCGTGGCGGAGACACGAGGGTAGAAGGTTCGCCGGGTGAAGGCGTTGCGAACGTGTTGCGAAAATGGTGGCCTACGCGTCTGCTCGCGCGTGCACGAACGCGGTTACCCGAAAATGGCGCCCGGGACGGTGAGCGGCGTGCGCCCGGTTGCGTTCAGCGGCCGTAGCGCTGGCTTCCGAGCACCAGCTGCTCAGGGAGCGCGACGCGGGGCGGCGGCGATGGGTCCGCCGAAACCGACACGGTCTCGGCGACGCTGCGCGTGATCGTCGCCCGGCGGTCCCCGGATGCGACAACGATCTCCTGTTCGTCAGCGTGAACGACCGTCCCTTCGAGTCCAGGCTCAAGGCCGGTCTGGCGCAGGTAGTGCAGCAGATCCTCCGCCTCGTTCTCGAAGCGCAGCACGAGGATGCTCGCTCCCTCGCCGACGTCGGCCAGCGGCACGCCCGGGACACGATCGCCGACGCGGATCGGGTGGCCGTGGGGGCAGGTCTTGGCGTCACCGATCGCTGCAAGCATGCGCTGCTCGAGGACCGGCGACATCGCGTGCTCGAGCCGCTCTGCCTCCTCGTGGACCTCGTCCCACGGTATCCCGAGCACGTCGGTCAGGAACCGCTCCACCAGTCGGTGGCGTCCCACGATCGCCGCGGCCTGGCGCTCGCCGACTTCGGTGAAGCTGATCACCTTGTCGGAGGCGCGCGTGATGTAGTCGCCGCGCTCGAGGCGCCCGATCATCTCGTGAACCGCCGCCGGCGAGAGCCGCATCGCGCGGGCCACGTTGGCGGCGGTCATCGGCAGCTCGGCCTCGTGCAGCCAGTAGATGATCTCCAGGTACTCGCGTTCCGCTCCGGTCAGCTCAGCCGTGGCCATCGGTTGACTCTAGCGACCCGCGGGCAGTCCACCCAAGCGTCCCGACCGCTCGGCCCGGGTGCACGCCACGGCCGTCAACGGGGCGTAGGCTCCGCCCGAACCGGGCGCGTGTAGAGCAGCGACCTCCAACGTCGCCCGGACGGCGACTTTGACGATGGACGCAAGATCGATTGCACGCGCTAAAGCTCACGGCTGAATCGTCGCGGGTCGACCAGCTGTCCATGCGAGCAACCCTGACGCCAGCAAGAATCGCCATGCGAATCCTGCCGCTGGTGGTCGCGCTGCTCGCACTCAGCGCTGCCACCTCGCAGGCCAGCGCGAGCACGGTCCCGGTCGGCCTGTACTCGGGACCCGGCAACGTCGCTGCGACCACGAACTGGTCACAGTCACTGGGCGAGCCGGTTTCCTACGGGAGCGACTACGTCCCCTACACCAACGGCTGGAGCACAGACTTCGATCCGCAGTGGCTGCTCGACCCCTGGGGCTCCTGGGTCAATGCCGCTCCGGGGCGACGCGTCGTGCTCGGCGTGCCGATGCTCGAGAACGGCTACGCGGGGGAGTTCTCGCAAGAGGCCGCCGGAGCCTTCGATCCCTACTTCAGCGAGCTCGCCAGCGAGCTCGTGGAGCACGGCCTCGCCGACACGATCATCCGTCTTGGCTATGAGGCCAACAACCCGGACATCGGTCCCTGGCAGGCAACCGACAACCCCGCGGGCTTCATCGCGGCCTACCGTCACATCGTCGCTGTGATGCGCGCAGTTCCCGGTGCGAACTTCCTGTTCGACTGGAATCCGACCGCGGGCCTGACCCCGGGCAGGCCCTTGAACTCGTTCGCCTCGTTCTACCCAGGCGATGACGTCGTCGACATCATCGGCCTGGACGTGTACGACATCGACTGGAACCAGCCGGCGGCGACGCCGCAGCAGCGTTGGAGCAATCTGCTCAACGAGACGATGGGCCTGGAGGCCCAGCGGACCTTCGCGGCGGCGCACGGCAAGCCGGTCAGCTTCCCCGAATGGGGGCTTTACGCCGACCAGAGCACTCTCTACGCGGGCGGCGGCGACGACCCCTATTACGTCAACCAGATGGCGTCCTGGATCGCCAGCGGGAACACCGCCTACCAGACGTACTTCGACCTCAACTGGGGCGGCGGAGTGCTCGCCGACTACCCGCTCGGACAGGCCGCCTACCTGACCGACTTCGGTCCGGCGAGCACGCCTCCGGTCACCGTTCCTCCGGTCACCACGCCAACCACCCCCACTGTCACGCCTGTTCCAACCCCGCCCGCGACCCCCGTCAGCACTGGGGCGGGCAACATCGGCACGGGTACCGCCGGCACGGTGTCCACCGGCACGGGCTCAAACGGGACCACGGGCTCGCAGGGACGCCACAAGGAGCGCCACACGATCGCCGAGCCGCTCGCCAGGGCGCACGCTCACAGCCACCACACCAAAGCACCGGCGACCAACCGCCACCATCACGGCCGCAAGCACAAGGCCGCTCCGATCCACCGATGACGGGCGCGCGCCCGCCGTGCGGAGCACGCACGGCAGCGTGAGCGGGCGACGGCTGTAGCGAGCCACACCGGCGAGCCAGGACTCACTAGGCTGGCCAGCGATGCGCTTCGGAATGGAGCCCCAGCTCGCGCGCGGCGCGGCAGCGCTGCCGGTTGGGCCGCAGTGGTGCTACGAGCAGAAGTACGACGGGTTTCGCGCGATCGCCTTCGTCGACGGCGAGCAGCTGGTGCTCCAGTCGCGCGGGTCGAAGGACCTCACCCGCTACTTCCCGGAGCTGACCCTGCCACCCGGGCGCTACGTGCTCGACGGCGAGATCGTGATCGACGGCGACGGCCCCGGCCAAGCCTTCGGCGCGCTGCAGCAGCGCATCCACCCCGCCGCCTCGCGGATCGAGCGCCTGGCGCGCGAGCTGCCCGCCTCATACGTCGCCTTCGACCTGCTCGAGCGCGACGGCGTGGAGCTGCTCGAGCAGCCGTTCGAGCGCCGCCGCGCCGCGCTCGAGGAGCTCGACGGCGTGCGTCGCTCGGAGCTGGTGAGCGACCCGGCGGCGGCCGAGCACTGGCTCGAGCAGACCGAGGGCGTCGTCGCCAAGCGCCTCGACGCCGCCTACGCGCCCGGCAAGCGGACCTCGATGGTCAAGGTCAAGCGCCGGCGCACGATCGACTGCGTGGTCCTCGGCTTCCGGCCGGGCGTCGAGCCCGAGAGCGTCGGCTCGCTGATTCTCGGGCTCTATGAGCCCGACGGCAAACTGCGCCCGGTCGGCCACACATCCGCCTTCACGGCCAAGCGCAAACTCGAGCTGCGCCAGGAGCTCGCGGCGTATGAGACCGGTGAGCGCGGCAGCGGCGAGCCCAGCCGCTGGAGCGCAGACCGCGACCTCGAATGGGTTGAGCTGCGCCCCGAGCTGGTGGTCGAGGTTACCTACGACCATGTCAGCGATGGACGGATCCGTCACGGCACGAAGGTCCTGCGCTGGCGAGAGGACAAGCCGCCCCGCGCGTGCACGATCGACCAGTTGCGCTGACCTGGCCGCGCGGTCGCGGCGATCGACGCTCGGGCCGGTCAGCGGTCGGGCTATGGCCTACTGATTGCTCAGTGGCAGTTCCAGGAGCCGCTGAAGGGCGCCCCGGTGATCGGGTTCTTCCCGTGGAAGCTTCCGGCGGAAGACGGTCGAGACGCGGCGACCGTCGCGAGGCCCCCGGGCTTGAGCAGATTCTCGCCACCGGAGTAGGCCGCGAGGATGCCGCCTTTGCCCGTGATCGAGAGATCGAAGTCCGGTTTGCCGCCATTGTGTGCCGTGTCATCTTCGACGCTCTCGCCGATTGCGACGATCAGCGTCGAGCCCTTGATGCACGTCCCGCCGTGGAAGCTGTAGGTCGTTCCGCCGACGCTCAGCGTGCCTGTGGCGGGGCCACAGAAGATGTAGGCCGTGTGGCCTTTGACCGTCGTCCGTTGAGCCGAACAGGCAGCGGCCGCCGGTCGAGCGAGAGCGGTGGCGGCGGAACCTGTGGCAGCACTCCCGGTCGTCGCGATCGCCGCAGTGAGCACGGCGGCAGCGGCAATGGCGAGCTTCATATGCCCCTCGTGGCCGGCGTCGACTTGCCCTGGCCGTTGAGCCACGCACCGGCGGCGACGACGATGAGCAGAATGATGTCGACGAAGAAGCCCCAGCCGTAGTTGCCGGTGTGCGAGATCAGCTTGATGATCATGAGCAGGACAACGAGGCCGACCGCTGCTGCGCGCGTCATCTCTCGTCCCAGCTGGGTCGTCGGGATCACCGTCGCCGGACTGAAGCGTGCCAGCAGCAGGTCGACGATAACCGCGACCAACACGATCAGCGCGAGCACCGCCCAGATCCCGCCCGAGCTGCTCGTGGCGACCGCGGTGGCCGTGAACCCGTCGAACGACACGGAGAACCACGGGAACGCCAAGAGCCCGATCGCCAGGAGCAGCCCGCCGCCCGCGACCATCAGGTCCTCACGACTTAGCTTTGAGAAATCCACGACCCCTCCTCACCGTCGCGGTCGTCGGTCTGTACTCGACCACCGCGGATTTGTGGCGACCTTCGTGACCTGGAAGGTACACGGCGGGAGCCCAGGAACCAGCGACCAAAGTTGGGGCAAGCGTACTTGGAGCCACGGCGATCACCGCTTTGGCGCCCAGACGAAGCCCACGCGAACCTTCAGGGCCGAAATCGGCGTCATCAATCGTCTTCTCCTCTATCGCCTTCGATGTTGCGCGCCGACGCTAGCTCGCGGCCGCATAGTTTCCGCATAGGCGGGCCGGCCGGCCCGGGTCGTGACGACCCCGTCGCATGTGCAGGTGGTGCTGAGCGCGGAATCGTGGCGGCGTCACTCGCCGGAGGCTGCCGCCGCAGTCAGCATGAGCCCAGCCCTCACTCATTCGGCGGGGAGATGCTCGAGGTCGTCGGCATCGCGCGGCCGCCCTGCCGCGCTTTTCATCGACCGCAGGTGGCCGAGGCCGCAGTAGCGAACGGGAACATCGTCAAGCCAGAACGTGAGCGCCTCGCGTGCGAGCTCGGCGTACAGGTCATCGGCGTCCACGCCGGCGACCCATTGCATGACATCAAGGGCGCCGAGGTCGGTCTCGAGCCGGAAGTTACCACCGAGCACCAGATCCTCGGCTCGCGTCGCATCGCCGGGCAGCTCACCGGCCGTGAAGTCGCCCATCTCGGTGGGATGCGCGTGGAGCGCGGACAGCGCCTCCGCGAGCCTCGAAAGGTTCGCGGGCTCCGGCGCCGGCACGATGTCCAGATCCCTCGACGGGCGGCGATAGCCATGTGCTGCGACGGCGACCCCGCCGATCAGGATGTGCTCCACTCCGGACTCGTGCAGGAAACGCAGAAGCGGCTCAGGGTCGAGAGCGTCCATCACGCCCCGCCCGGGCGGCATCGGCAACGCGGTTTGCAAAGCGGGCAAGCGCCGCCGTGGCCCTGACGTTCTCGGCCGCTCCCGACTCGCGGTCGCGCGCGGTGCGCGCGCGCGAGGCAGCCTCCTCGCGCGCCACCTCTTCGGCGGTCCACCGACCACGCGGACGCGGACGCTTGTCAGCCATGGACCAATGGTACGAGGCTCCGGCGACGGTAGGCCCGCCGCTCAGCGCCGCTTCGCCCGCGACGGCGCCACACGCGGGCCCTCGCCCTCGGCCTTGGGGAAATTCGGCGGCCAGGGCGCATCGCCCAGGCCGGCGGCCTCGTCGCGAGCGGCCAGCTCGAGCAGGCTGTCGAGCGAACCGGGATGCTCGTCGATGCTCGCCGAGGGATCGCCGTGCTCGCGCAGGCGCGCCGGCACGGTGTCGAGCCGCAGCTCGGCCGGCTCGACATCGGGAACCTCCTCCCACTCGATCGGACAGGAGACCCGCGCGTCGGCGACGGCGCGCACCGAGTAGGCCGAGGCGACGGTGCGGTCGCGGGCGTTCTGGTTGTAGTCGACGAAGACCCCGATGCGCTCCTCCTTCCACCACTTGCTGGTGGCGCGACCGGGCATCCGCCGCTCGACCTCGCGGGCCAGCGCGAGCGCCGCCCGACGGACCTCCTGGAAGCCGCGCTGGGGGTGCAGGCGGACGTTGACGTGGATCCCGCGCGAGCCCGACGTCTTCGGGAAGCCGACCAGGCCGTGCTCCTCGAGCACCTCGCGGACGCACAGCGCAACCGCGCGAACCTCGTCAAACGACACGTCCGGCATCGGGTCGAGGTCCACGCGCAGCTCGTCGGGGCGATCGAGGTCACGGCGGCGCACGGGCCACGGGTTCCAGTCGATCACCCCCAGGTTGACGCCCCACGCAAGATGGGCGGCGTCGGAGACCACCAGCTCCCGCGCCGAGCGCCCGCTCGGGAAGTGCACGGTCGCCGTGGTCAGCCACTCCGGCGCGCCGTCCGGCACGCGCTTCTGGAAGAAGAACTCGCCGGCGACGCCGTCGACCCAGCGCTTCATCGTCGTCGGCCGCTCGCGCAGGTGGCGCACCACGGCCTCCTCGCACTCCAGGTAGTAGTTCACGAGGTCGAGCTTGGTGAACCCGGGCTCCGGGAAGAACAGCTTCGCGGGGTTGGAGATCCGCACCTCGCGCCCCGCGGCCTGCACTGTCGTCGCCTCTGACTTCGCCATCTCCTGGGAGAATGGCGCACGATGGCGCTCGACGACCGCCCGGTCCTGGTCGCCCCCGACTCGTTCAAGGGAACGCTTTCGGCGCAGGAGGTGGCGGCGGCGATCGGCCGGGGCCTCGCGGCGGCCGGGCTGCCCGCCGACCTCGCCCCGGTCGCCGACGGCGGCGAGGGAACGATGGGCGTCCTGCTCGAGCGCCTGGGAGGCGAAGCGATCACCGTCGGTGCGCACGACCCGCTGGGTCGCGAGATCGCGGCGAGCTTTGCGCTGCTCGCGAACGGCCGCACGGCGATCGTCGAGGTGGCGGCGGCCAGCGGCCTCGCGCTGCTCGCGCCGGCGGAGCTCGATGCCGAGGCGGCATCGAGCGTCGGCACTGGCGAGCTGATCGCCGCGGCGATCGCCCTCGGCGCCACTCACGTGCTGGTCGCGGCCGGCGGCAGTGCGACCACCGACGGCGGTGGCGGCGCGATCGCGGCGATCGACGCCGCCGGCGGCCTGAACGGAGCACGCCTGACGGTGCTCTGCGACGTGCGCACGCCGTTCGAGCGGGCGGCTGAGGTGTTCGCGCCGCAGAAGGGAGCGGACGGCCCCGCCATCGC
>Ga0302320_10030760_pt1 | contig 10215 bp, 9 predicted proteins | sample Bog_T0_3_FD_202130 | JGI IMG/M metagenome (GOLD analysis project Ga0302320, IMG submission 202130) | Peat permafrost microbial communities from Stordalen Mire near Abisko, Sweden - Bog_T0_3 | ecosystem: Environmental > Terrestrial > Soil > Wetlands > Peat | place: Sweden: Abisko, Stordalen Mire... | reverse complement strand
TGACGGCCTGCAGGTTGACGTTCCAGCGGCGGCGCGTGACGTTGTGCGCGTGAGAGATGTTGTTACCGAACTGCGGGCCTTTGCCGCAAATGTCGCATACTTGTGCCATGACTTCACTCCAAACTTTGGTGTTTCGTGCTGCCCGGTTCAGCGCCTGGAGAGCGATGGAAGAAAACCGCTCAAACCTGTCCAGAAACAATTTAAACCAAGGCGTCTTCTCCGGATGGGCTATCGGGGCATGTGCAGACACACCGCGTCTGCACATGCCGAATCTTCAGTATACCCGAAACCGGGTTGGCCGCCAAGATGCACCTTTCCTGCCATGCAGCCGATTGAATGTGCCCGGAGCTGCGCCCGGCCTACCGATCGAAGAATTCGCCATGCCCTCCGTTGGCCCATGGATCGTACTGCGCGGCGAAGTTGGCGCGGTTTTTCACGCTGGGGTGGTTGTACTCCCAGAACTCGATGAAGGGGTTGGGGTTGGGGTCTTCGAGCCAGGCTTCTCCCAGGGCCTGGAAGCCGGCGACTGCGGTCTTTTGAGGGTCCGGGACGAGGCCGTGGATGGCTTCCTGGCCATAGACATCGGCCTGGTGCTCGAAGTAGCGGCTCATGGTGTTGGAAACAGGTTCAAGCACGAAGCCGGCGACGGTGATGGCGAAGATGAGCACCACAAATCCGGCGCGCGTGGCGAGGGGCGCAGCGGTGGCGTCCTGCGCTTGCAGGTTCCAGCGTGCTCTAAAACGGGCCGCCAGCCATGCGGAGAAGGCGGCGCAGGCCCAATAGACAAAGAATGCGCTGACAGCAGTGATCGCCAGCATCTTGGGAATGTGGTTGAGAACGTAGTGGCCGCTCTCGTGGCCGAAGACGAACATCACTTCATCGTCGGGAATGCGCCCGGCGGTTGTATCCCACACTACGATGCGCTTGGTGACGCCAATGCCGTTAACGTAAGCATTGAGGCCGTTGGTCTTGGCGCTGGCGATCATCAGGAACATGCGATCCGGTGGAATGTTGGTCCCGGTGCGGGCAACGACGGTCTCCAGCTTGTCGACCAGCGCGGCATGGTTCTTGGTGAGCGGCTCGTACTTGTTGAAGATGGGTTCAAAGAGCGGAGCGACCAACAGGGAGATCACCAGCAACGGCAACGTTACCAGCCAGATGGCGAACCAGTAGCGGCGTGGCCAGCGGCGGACGATGCGGTTGAAGAGCAGCAGGACGGGCGCGCCGAACAGCACGGTCAGGCCGAGGGATTTGGCCTGGTCGCCGAGCCAGCCGCCCCAGCCCTGGATGCTGATGCCGTAGGCGCGGCTGACGTGGTGGCCGTACATATCGATCGGCAGATTGGCGATCGCGATGAGAATGAGGAGCACGGCGAAGAACAGCAACCCCTGCAGCCAACGACGGCGGAAGATTTCTCCGGCCCAGGCCTCAAGGCCCGCGGCGACGTTGATCTCGAGCAGCAGCCACAGCACGGCGATGCCCCACAGGCCGCCGACGATGTCCAGAATGTTGCGGATGCGATTGAGTGCGATGGCCTTGGCCAGCTTGCCGGGCGGCAGCGTATACGCCTGGCCGGCCGGCTGGGCAGGGGCCGATGCAGGCTGCGCCGTGACAGGCTGAGGAGAGGTTTGTTGGGCAGCGCAAAGGCCGGGCGCCCAGCAGGCAACAAGCAGCGCAAAACCGAAAGTAATCAGGCAACGGCGTGCAATCGCCATAGGTTTTTCCTCTGAGGTGGGTAACTCTGCGACAATTCTCGCTAGACATGCTTTTATCTGAGCACTGCCAACCTATGCCACAAAAATCTTTCGCCGCCTCAACACAGTCGGCATCTCAACTCGCCCAGCGATCCAGCCTGTGCGTGGCCTTGGCCTTCGCGGCTGCAGCCCTCGTCTTTCCCGGACTCGCGAGCGCGCAGCAATCAACGACGCCTGTCCTGCTGGATGCAATGACGACGGAGTTGCATCGCGCCTTCACATCGCTAGGCAAGCAGGGAGACGACAAGCAGTTGCCGCCCTATTTCCTCAGCTACGCCGTAAGCGAAGCCACCTACGTGGGCATTCGCGCCCAGTACGGAGCGCTGGCGGACAGCTCCTCAAACCATGTGCGCACGGCCGACGTGCAGGTGCGGCTGGGCGATCCCAAGCTCGACAACACCCACGGCACGCATCGCGGCTCGGCCGTCAACAGCATGGAACTGCCATTGACCGACGACCGCGAAGCGCTGGAGCGCACGCTCTGGCTGGCCACCAATACGGGTTACGGCACGGCGCTCGACAACTATCTGCGCGTCAAGACCGAAGCCCAGGTGCGCGCCAAGGAAGAGGACACCTCGCCCGACTTCAGCCAGCAGACGCCGCAGACCTACATTGGCAAGCCGGCTCCGCCGGTGGTGGTGGACAAGGCGGTGTGGGAGCGCCGCGTGACCGATCTCTCGAAGATCTTTCGCGATTACCCAGACGTTTACCAGAATGTTGTCTTGCTTACGGTGCAGAACGAGACCGACTACTTTGCCTCCTCCGAGGGCTCGAAGATCGTCACGCCGCACCTGGCCGCGCGCCTGGTGGCGTTTGCCGTTACCCGCGCCGACGACGGCATGGACATATTCCGCGCGCAGACCTTTGAAGCCGAGACCGTGGATGAACTGCCCGCGCAGGCGGAGCTCGAAGCAGCCATGCGCGAACTGGGCAAGAGCCTGGAAGCGCTGCGCAAGGCGCCCCTGACAGAGCCATTTGACGGGCCGGCGATTCTGAGCGGGCGCGCGGCGGCGGTGTTCTTCCACGAAGTGCTCGGCCATCGCCTTGAAGGCCAGCGCCAGCGCGGCGACGAAGAAGGCCAGACGTTTACCAAGGACGTGGGCAAGGATGTGCTGCCGACGTTTCTTTCTGTGGCCGACGACCCCACGCGAACCAAATTCGGGGACACCTGGCTGAGCGGCAGTTATGAATACGATGACGAGGGACAGAAGGCACGCAAAGTCGACCTCATTGACGACGGCGTGCTGAAGACGTTTCTCATGTCGCGCCTGCCCATAGCCAGCTTTGCCGAGTCGAACGGCCACGGCCGCGCGCAGTCAGGACGCGTGCCCACAGGCCGCCAGGGCAACCTCATCGTGACCTCGACCAAGACCGAGCCGGAGAGCGAACTGCGCAAGCAGTTGATTGAAGAAGCGAAGAAGCAAGGCAAGCCTTTCGGCCTTTACTTCGAAGACATTTCTTCCGGATTTGCTGTGACGACACGCAGTTCACCGCAGGCGTTTCAAGTCATCCCGCTGGTGGTCTATCGCGTATACGTCGATGGCCGTCCCGATGAACTGGTGCGCGGCGTGAGCATCGTGGGTACGCCGTTGGCGGCCATGAAGCGGATTCTCGCCACCGGCGACAAGAGCGAAGTGTTCAACGGCGAGTGCGGCGCGGAGTCAGGAACGATTCCGGTCAGCGCGGTGGCTCCGGCCATGCTGGTGAGCGAAATGGAGACGCAGAAGCAGGCGCAGGGCACAACGCGGCCTCCGATTCTGCCGATTCCGCAATAGAGCAGGGACTAGGGACTGAGGGACTAGGGACTAAGGGTTGGCAGGGCGCACAGGACCTCGTCCGGACACCGATTTGGGAAGGCTTTGTATCAGGGCACGACTTTAGTCGTGCCGCAAGAGGCTCAAGATAATCGCGGGCTTTAGCCCCTGAGGGAATGCGGGAACGATGCTTGGAGGCACGGTGAGGTTAATTCGTCCTATTTTGATGCTGGCTGGAGTCGGATTTCTTGCGAGCTGTACGATGTTGCCGGCCTTGGCCGACGCGCAGCAAACCCGCGCCGACGCGGAAAAAGACCCCATCCTCAAAGCCATGCTCACCGAACTCGACCGCAGCATGAGCCAGCTTCAGTTGCCGGGGTTCGCCAAGCCGTTCTTCATCCAGTACCGCATCGAAGATGTGAACGACTACCAGACCAAGGCGGAGTATGGCGCCACCGAGGGCGGATCGCGCACCCACCAGCGCATTGCCCGCATCACCGTGCGCGTGGGCGACTACAAGACAGACAGCTCCGGCGGCCGCGGCGATGGCGCGCTGGAATTGACCAGCCTGAACGACGATCCCATCGCGCTGCGGTCTTCATTATGGGCCGGCACCGACCAGGCCTACAAGACCGCGCTGGCCGCCTATGCGCAGAAGCAGGCAGAGCTGAAGCAGGTGCAGACGGCTCCCCAGCAAGACGACTTCAGCAAGGAGAAGCCGGTCATTTCGCTCGCTGAGCCGGAAAATCTCAAGCTGGACGAAGCCCACTGGGTGGAGCGAACGGCACAGACCAGCGGTCTCTATCGTACCGACCCCTCCGTGAAGGCCGGCCAACGCGATGTGCAGTATTCAAACTCCGAATTTCATGGGCGCGTGACTACTACCTGGCTGGTGAACAGCGAGGGCGCCATCGTGCGCAAGTCTTCATCCCAATACCAGGAGGCCATTGCCGTCGGCACGCAGGCCGCGGATGGAATGCGTCTGGACCGGTCGTATGGCTCAACAGGCAACTCGCTCGCCGACCTTGACGCTCCCGAGGCCTTCGACAAGCATGCGCTCAAGCTGATTGCTTCGTTGACCGACCTGCGCAAGGCGCCGGTGGTGGAAGAGGAGTATCACGGGCCGGTTCTTTTCAGCGCGGACGCCGGCGCGGATACCATGCGTACGCTGCTGGCCGGCCCCGTGACCGCCACGCGCCCCAAGCTGGGCACCGAGGCGCGCACCAACGGCGTGTACTCGTCGAGTTATCACGCCAAGGTGCTGCCCTACTACATGGATGTTGTGGACGACCCTGGACTGAAGAGCTTCAACGGCAAAGGCCTGCTGGGCTCTTATGCCATTGACGACGAGGGCGTGCCGGCACAGGCGGTGACGCTGGTGACCGGAGGAACCCTCGAGAATTATCTGATCGGCCGCGAGCCGGTAAAAGATCTCCCGCAGTCGAACGGTCACGGCCGGGCTGGCGTAACCGGAGCGCCGCGACCGTCGATCGGCGTACTGAAGGTGACTGCGAAAGACGGCCTGTCAGACAGCGATTTAAACAAGAAGCTGCTGGATATGGTCAAGGATCGCGGCCTCAAGAACGTGTACTTTGTCGAGACGCTGGGCGGCGAGGTGCCGCGCCTGCTCTACCGCATCACCCCCGACGGCACCCCGGCAGGCAAGCGCGAACTGGTGCGCGGCGCGCAACTGGACGATCTGGATCAGCGGGCCCTGCGTTCAAGCGTGGAGGCCGCGGGCAAGGATCTGTTTGTCGCCAACTTTTTTGGCGACGTGCCGCAGACCGTGATCGCCCCGGCGCTGCTTATGGACGATGTAACCGTGAAGCGGGCCAACGAGAAAAACGACAAGCTGCCCTACTATCCGGCGCCGGACTAGCGCGCCAACAGCGCGCCGTTCGCAGTTATGGCAGCCGGGTGTAAGCTGGTGTGGAACCTTTCCCTCCCATTCGAGATCCCGGTTTCATTCCCTCATGAGAGGTGCAAACCGATGCTCAAATCCATCGCCGTCGTCGCCGGCAGCTACATTCTTTCGATCCTCCTCGTCCTGGCGACCGACCCCTTGCTTTCGCTCATCTTCCCCGGCGATTTTGCCAAGGGACACGTCCCGTCCAACCACGCTCTCCTGGCCAGCACGGCGTTCTTCGTGGTTGTTTCCATCCTTTGCGCATGGCTCTGCGCACGCTTTGCGCCCAGCCGTCCCGGCCGTCATGTGCTCTGGTTCTTCATTATCGGAGAAGTCATGGGCGTCGGCGCGACCATTCCCAACTGGAGCAAGGATTGGCCGCACTGGTACTGGCTGTCGTGGCTTCTCACCTGGCCGGTAAGCTGCTGGATCGGCCTGCTGGCTGCCCGCCGCCGGGATGCGTGATCGCGGAAGATTGTCGAAGAGATCCATCCCGTGAATCTACGCCCGCGTTGAGATAGGGGCTCGCAGAACATCACCAGCGGGATTTGCGGCACAAAGACAAAGAGGGCACAAGATCTGTGTCCTCTTTTTCTTCTTCTGTTTGTCCTGCATCAACCCGGCAAGACCAGCAGACCGGTTTTCAGCAACTTCTCTGTCAACCGGTCGAGCGCCTCAGGGAATTTGTAGGAGATCGACCGAATGCTCATCCCCAGCAAACTCGCTGTCTCCGCCTGCGTGTGCTCCTGGATCACGATCCGGCAAAGCATCTCGCGGTCCAGCGACCCGAGGCGTTTCAGGCAGGTCTCCACGTCGAGGACAAAGATCATCGCGTCCTCAAACGTGCGCACCGGCCGGCTTGACGCCCATCCGCGGGCTACGGGGTCGCCCAGGATCGAAGGCGCCCTGCCTACCTGCATGGAAGCATACAGATAGCGCCGCAGCATCTTCTCGGTGTGCTTTCTGTAGAACGCCAGGCTGACAACCGGCGCTGTGGCCTGCGATTCTGTTTCCTCGTGCCGTTTTGCTTTCTCTTGCGGTTCTGTTTCTTGTGGCCCGGCCGGACTCCGTCTGCACCTACCCGGTTCCTGCCGGCCCGTCCGGTTTGAACTTCCTGCCTCCCAATCCATTGGCAACTGGAGAGCTGCGCTCATTGCGCGCCTCCGGTTTCCACTGCCACGGCCCAGATTCTTGCAATCGCCTTCCGGCCCGGCCGGCCCCGCCGCTTGCGGGTTTCCGGCGTGGGAAAGTCTTGCAGTTTCGTTTCACACCGGTGGCAATACACACTCCCTTGGGTCTGAGCTCGGTACCAAAGACAACCGCACCCCTCGCAAATTTTCAAATGCACGCGCAATTCCATGACTGTTTCTCCCTATTTGAGCCAGTTCCCGACGGTTCTTGTTCTTGTTTGCTCCGCGGGGTGACGAGAACCAGGCAATGCATGTCAGGTTTCTGACGTCCTGATAGAGGGTTGCCGCCTGTGTTCTCTCGTTTTTTGTCATGTTCAAAGCGCGCAGATCATGGAATTTTCCTGCCTGGACTCCTCCCGCGACGCCTCTGCCAAGCGTGCAGGAGTACAAGTGGGACCCGGCACGGACCTCTCAGTCCTCCGGCAAGCTGCTCAAGCTCGGCTGAACAGGGTAGCCTTTCTCCCCTGGACAGCCTTGCGCCAGTCGAGCTTTTCTTAGAAGATTCCCACAAGCCATGCAAGATTAAGTAAAGCCAATCTAGAAATTTGATTCTCTTGCGTCAATCTCCCCCAAGCGTTTTCCAAGAGTGCTATTCCGGGTCTGCGTTCAGGCCCTGACAATTGGGGCCAATCGAGCCGAATAGCTTTTCCAGGAGCAAACGCGGGTCCTGCGCACCCATTGCTGGTGGCGGATTTTCCACAGATGAACTTTACGCAGATGCACGAGCGGCTCCGCCTGGAACTTCTGCGCAGGATCCAGCGGGGCACGCTCAGCGTATCGTTACTGGCGCGCCAAACCGGCTTCGGACAGTCTCACCTGTCCAACTTTCTTCATGACCGCCGCCAGCTTTCTCTCGAAGCCATTGACCGCGTGCTGGCCGCCCAGCACCTCACCGCCGCCGACCTGCTGCCGGTGCTGCAGCAACCCGGCTCTCTGCCCGTGGACGAGGATGGAAGCTCGGTGCCTGTCGTCTCGCACCATGCAGCGCTGTTTGAGCCCCATATCCGCCAGTCCCAGGCCCAGTTCCTGCTGCATCTGCCCGCCGGCACGCTGCAATCGATCCGCACCCGGGTCTCCACCGCGCGTCGCGCCTGGCAGCGCTTTGTTGCTGTGCGCATCCCCGCGGCCGACGCTTTGCCCATGGAGCCGCTGGTGCTGCCGGATGCCATCGCCCTGCTCGACCGCCACTACACCTCGCTCGCTCCCTACCGGGTGAGCCGCCCCAACCTCTACGCCGTCCGCCACGGCGCGCACCTGATTTTGCGTTATGTTGATCTCGTCTCCAACCGCCTCGTCCTGCGCCCCCACAACATCGGCTTTCCCGTAGACCTGATCGAAGTAGACCCCGACGCATCGCAGAGCGATTTGATCGCGGGCAGAGTACCGCTGATTGTGAACGAGCCGTGATGAGCGGGCCACCGTCCATGCGCGGGTGTCGGGCCGGCAAGCGGATTCCTGGATGAGTGCCTCGGCGATTTGCCAGTTCAGACCGTTCTGGGCGGGAAGAGCATCTCTTGAGACTCGGCCGCAATGACCGGCTTCAGCCGTTGAATATCTTCATCGATTGGGGAGCCGGGCCTTCGCGCCAACGAGAGTGTAACTCCCTGTTCAAGCAGGTCCTTACTGGGCACGCTTGTAACTCACCGAAGGCAATGAATCCAAGACCTGCTGGAAGCTTTCCTTGGGCCGGTCGTAGGCAGTGATCACCAGGTCAAGCTGGTACCAGCCATAGACGTCAGGCTCGCTGCCCAGCTTCGCGTAGTTCGCATTGAAAAATTGCACTTTGTCCTGTCCTGCCGGCACCGGATTCGGCATGTGTGCCTCAATCTGGCGGTAGTCGGCGATGAGGCGGTCGAGATACTTGACGTCATGTTCCCGATACCAGGCTATTGCGATGCGGTTCGACTGAATCTCATCCTGGTAGAATTCTTCGTCTGCTGCCGGCCACTTCTCCTCTCCGCGCCCCCGTGCTTCCAGCACTCTGGCCTGCAGCGAGTGCCCAAGCTCATGCACGAAGAAGAAGCGATAGAAGCAGTCCCGGAACAGGGCTTCACCCGAAGCCTGGTCCGATGTGAAGCTTGCCCATTGATTGAAGACTCCCTGGACCGGCGGCGGAAGCTCTTTGAACCGCGCTTCCGTCACCATGCCGTGCTCGTCGTAGAACGAGATCTGTGGTGTGGTGACGATGCGAATCGCGGGCGGCGGAAGGAACGCGGTGTCGGGAATACCGCGCACGTGCACCCGGTTTTGGAAATCGTTCGCTATCGTCCTCATGGCATCGAGATCGCCGTCTTGAGCCTGGACGCGCAAGGATCCCCCACAAGCCAGCAAAGCTACCATCAGAAAACAAACCGAACGCGGGATTGGCATGATTTGAGGTTAGAGCATGTAATCGTGAAAATCGAGCTTTTTCAAGAAGGCCATTCCATGTCTGGATTCCGACACGTCGATCAATGCGACGATCAGATCGAGGCCGTCGGCGATTTGCTTGAGGGCGTGCGCCACGGCGCGCACCTGACCCTGCGTTACCTGGATTTCGTCTCCAACCGCCTGGTCCTGCGCCCCCACAACATCAGCTATCCCATAGACCTGATCGAAGTGGACCCGGACGAATCGCCGAGCGACCTGATCGTTGGCCGCGTGTCTCTGATTCTGAACGAGCCGTGATGAGCGGGCGACCGTCAATGTGCGGGGTGGAGTCGGCAAGCCGATTCCTGGATAAGTGCCTCGGCGATGATGTACGCATCGAGCACCCAAGTATAATTCCGGCCATGCTTAAAGCGTGGAACCAATGTTCGCGTCAGCGTGGCGTGGGTTATCCCGCGTTGCCCGTTTCTCTGTTGCGTTGGAGCTTTTTGCTTTTGTGCCTTGCCGCTGCGGAGCAGGCCGCGCTTGCGCAACAGAAAACTGCTACTGCTGCCCCGGCGGCTGCCGAGGCCTTCAACGCAGCCGGCATCGGCACCGGCTCACGGGTAATCGACGGCCTGTGGCAGTTTCACCTGGGCGACGACCTCAAGTGGGCGCAGCCGGGCTTCGACGACAGCGGATGGGAGTGGCTGCCGGCGGACAAGCCCTGGAGTGACGCCGGGCATCCGGGCTATACCGGCTTTGCCTGGTACCGGCGGCAGATTGCTTTCGACCCCACCGATAAGAATCCGCTGGCGCTCTACTTGCCGCATGGAACCACGGTTGCAGAGGTCTACTGGAACGGGGTAAAGGTGGGCGGCATCGGCACGCCGCCGCCACACGCAGTCTGGTACTGGACTCAGCCGCCGCTTGCGATTCCGCTGCCGTCCCCGCCCGGCGCGGGTTCAGGAACGCTGGCCATCCGCCTGTGGACACCGAACGATCCGACCGAGGACAGCGGCTTCCAGGCTGCTCCCCAGCTTGGGTATGCGCCGCTGATCCGGCAGATGCGGGAGAGTTGGGTGGAGCATCGCCTGCGTACGGTGCTCGCGGGCATATATGTCGTAGATCTCATACAGCTATGCGTAGGGCTGGCAGCGCTGGTTCTCTGGCTGCGGTCGCGTTCCCAATGGATACTTTTGTGCGTGGGGACCTATTGTGTCTCCAGTGCAATCGCAAGTATTTCTGAGTGGGCGTCTCTCTCT
>Ga0302320_10030757_pt1 | contig 10215 bp, 7 predicted proteins | sample Bog_T0_3_FD_202130 | JGI IMG/M metagenome (GOLD analysis project Ga0302320, IMG submission 202130) | Peat permafrost microbial communities from Stordalen Mire near Abisko, Sweden - Bog_T0_3 | ecosystem: Environmental > Terrestrial > Soil > Wetlands > Peat | place: Sweden: Abisko, Stordalen Mire... | reverse complement strand
GAATACAATGTGAATTCGACCGAGATGATCCATCCGATTGTCTTTTGGAAGCTGCCGGATGGTTCCAGCAGGCAATTGCACGCCGACAGTGCGATGTACACAAACGGCGTCTGGACTTTTTCCAGCGCTTCTGAATATTCACAGGCCGATGCACAGTCGCCGCTCGTGCCGCTGTTTCAGACGAATGCGAGCGTGCTGACGATGCCGGAATTTAACGAGACGCCGTCGCTGATCAAGAGTGAGATTAAAATCGACACCTTCTTGAGCGAGGGAATCGTGCGAAAAACGGACATTCCGCTGAAAGATATTCTTGCTTACTTGCGCCTCCATCCAAATCCACCGCGCTCAATTTCAGACAAGCTGCTCACTGAATTGCACGGGCGGCTGGCGGCTCCGTGGACGTGTCTGGTCGTCGTATTTATCGCCATTCCATTTGGTGGTGCGTCGGGCCGGCGGAATCTTTTTGTCGGCGTCGCCGGCAGCATCGCCATTTGTTTCACCTATTTTGTGATTCAAAAAGTGAGCCTTGGGCTTGGTTCTGTGGGCGATCTGCCCGCGTGGCTGGCGGCGTGGCTGCCAAATTTGATTTTTTGCGCGACGGGCTTGTTCTTGATGTCGCGCGTACGATAGATTTTTAACGTGAGTGACGAATCTTCCAAACTGATGTTGCGCCACGAGCGGCAGCAATTGCTCTACCAGGTGAGCAATGTCATCCACTCCACGCTCGACTCGCAGGAGGCGCTGCAATTAATCGTGAGTGAGGCTGTCCGCCTGATGAACGCCAGCTCGGGTTCGGTGGTGTTGATCAATCCGACTTCTGGATTTCTGGAAATTTCCGCATCGCAAAACCTGCCGGGCGCGGCGCGAAAACTTCAATTACGGATCGGCGAAGGTGTCACCGGCTGGGTCGCGCGCCATGGCAAACCCGCCCGAGTTGGCGACGTGACGCAGGATGCCCGCTACGTGGCGGCGCGGCGCGGCGTGAAATCGGAACTGGCCGTGCCGCTGGAGGTGAACGGCGAAACACGCGGCGTGATAAATGTGGATTCGGATCGCCTGGACGCTTTCAGTGCGGATGACCAAGATTTGCTCGAACAGCTCGCAGCGCAGGCGGCGAAAGTCATCCACAACACCTGGCTCTATGAACAATTGAGGCTGAAGGTGCATTTGTTCGAGTCGCTTTCAAGCGTGAGCCGCACGATCAATTCGACTTTGAATTTGGACGAGGCGTTGCGCGTCATTACGCGCGAAGCCTGCGAACTAATGCGCGCCAGGATGTGCTCGTTGATGATGCTCGACGAAAGCCGCGAATGGCTAGACCTGCGGGCGAGCTATGGGGCGGGCGCGGCCTATATTAAAAAGCCGCGATTGAGCGTCGGTGAAAGCCTGCTCGGTGTCGTAGCGCGACGCAAAAAACCGATGCAAATTGCCAATGTGCAGACTTCGGGCCGCTATCAAAACATAGAAGTTGCGAGGCGCGAAGGCTTGATCTCGTTGTTGAGCGTGCCGCTGCTTTTTGCCGGCCAGTCCATCGGAACGCTCAATGTCTATACAAGCCGGCTCTACAATTTTTCAAATGAGGAAATCCGGATCTTGAGCGCGCTTGCGGAATTGTCCGCCATTGCGATTGAAAAGGCGCGGCTCTACGAACGCATCGTGGATGTTGAGGAACAATTACGGCAAAATGAGAAGCTTTCTGCGCTTGGCTTGCTCGCGGCCGAGGTAGCACATGAAATTCGCAATCCGCTCACGGTGATGAAATTGTTGTATCATTCGCTGGATTTGAAGTTTCCCGCCAGCGATCCTCGCGCGAAAGATGCCAGGATTATTGACGCAAAGATTGAGCACCTGAACAAAATCGTGGAGCAGATATTGGATTTTGCCCGCACGACAGAGCCGAAGCTTTCGCCTGTAAATTTAAATGATTTGGTTGAAGAGCTTGGCTTGCTTGTCCGACACAAACTGGCCAATCAAAACATCAAATTACGACGTGATTTACAATCAATTTTACCGCCGGTCATGGGGGACGCGCCGCAGCTGGAACAGGCATTTTTGAATTTAATACTAAATGCCGCCGAAGCCATGCCCGACGGAGGCATGTTGACGATCAAGTCGCGCGAAATTCGCCAATCGCGCTCGAGCGCTCAGCCGACTCACGTCACCGTGGAGTTCAAAGACACCGGAAAAGGCATGAGCGAAGAACTGCAAAAGCACGCGTTCACGGCCGTTTTAAGCACAACAAAAGCCAAGGGGACAGGACTCGGCCTGGCGATTGTCGGACGGATCATAGAAACACATCGCGGCGAAATCCGTATAAAATCAAAAATCGGGCATGGCACGAGCATCATAATCACGTTGCCCGTGAAATAGTTTCAGCACGCAAAGTTTGGTCTGTTTCTTTCGCGTAATTTCCCGCTTCAGTTGGAATCCATCTTGCGGACACATTCATTGCGAAATTTTTTTTGCGCGTTATCTTCTTGTGCAAATGCCGGTGAAATTTTCTCTGGCAGATTGTTCAATTATGAATTACACAAAATTACAATGGTGGGAGCGCTTTCAAAAATATTACACCGAGTTCCCCACGCTCGGCCTAGCGGTAGACTTAAGCCGGATGAATGTAGACGACGCATTCTTCGCCACAATGGAGCCAAAAATACAAAAGGCGTTCGCCGACATGGCTGCGCTTGAGGCCGGGTCTATTGCCAATCCTGACGAAAATCGCATGGTTGGACATTATTGGCTGCGGAATCCTGCGCTCGCGCCAACACCAGAAATCCGCAAGGAAATTGAAGATGCCATCATCCAAATCAAAACTTTCTCGGCCAAAGTTCACGCTGGCGAAATTTGTGGTGAAAGCGGCCCGTTCAGAAATTATTTGCTCATTGGAATAGGTGGTTCTGCTTTAGGCCCACAATTTGTTGCCAACGCCCTTGGCGATCCACGCGCTGACAAGCTCAAGCCTTATTTTTTCGACAACACAGATCCTGATGGGATGGACCGGGTTTTGGCAACAATCAGCGAAGGGTTGGGTAAAACTCTTTGCATTGTTATCTCAAAATCCGGCGGCACCAAGGAAACACGCAACGGAATGTTGGTTGCAAAAGCAGCTTTTGAACAAATCGGGTTAGATTTTGGAAAGCATTGCATTGCTGTGACAAGCTTGGGTAGTGAGCTCGACAATTATGCAGTTCAAAAAAATTGGTTGGAACGATTTCCGATGTGGGATTGGGTCGGGGGGCGAACCAGCGAACTTTCACCTGTCGGCTTGCTGCCAGCAGCACTGCAAGGATTTGACATAGACGACTTTGTTTTAGGCGCTTACGAATGCGATAAAATTACACGAGTCCAAAATTTGAAAATTAACCCTGCATGTCAACTTGCATTAGCTTGGTTTGCTTCGGGTAACGGTAAAGGAATAAAAAATATGGTAATCTTGCCTTACAAAGATCGTTTGGAATTGTTTTCTAAATATCTCCAGCAGTTGATGATGGAGTCGCTTGGAAAAGAACGTGATTTAAGCGGAAAAATTGTGAATCAAGGCATCACAGTGCTTGGAAATAAAGGTGCAACTGACCAGCATTCATATGTTCAACAATTAAGAGACGGATTAAATGATTTCTTTGCGACTTTTATTGAAGTTTTAGAAGATGGAAATGGCTTGAGCTTAATGGTCGAACCCGAAGTTACATCCGGTGACTTTTTGGAAGGTTTCTATTTAGGTACAAGACAAGCACTTGCAGAGAAAGACCGCGAATCAATAACGATAACAATTAACAAAGTCTATCCATTTTCTGTAGGAATGTTAATTGCGTTGTTTGAACGGGCTGTTGGATTTTATGCATCGCTCGTCAATGTCAATGCTTACCACCAACCAGGTGTTGAGTCTGGAAAGAAGGCGGCGGCGAATATAATTCAGCTTCAACTGAAAATTCTGGTGCTTCTAACTAATAACAAACAAGGCTTAACAGTTGCTGAAATTGCCAAAGAAATTGCTGCCGATGAAGAAGTTGAAAGCATTTTCAAAATTTGTGAGCATTTGTCGTCAAGTAAAAGTCACAAGATTAAAAAGATCATGGGAAGCACCTCATTTAACTCGCGTTATGTTTCCAACTAGGATTTAATGTTCGTTTATCCAAAAAAATACGAAGTCATAGTAATAGGCGCGGGTCATGCTGGAGTTGAAGCTGCACTTGCTTCAGCGCGGATGGGTTGCGAGACCTTACTTCTGACGATGAATGCAGATTCAATTGGGCAAATGTCCTGCAACCCTGCAATTGGAGGACTTGGGAAAGGACATCTGGTTCGAGAAATTGATGCCATCGGCGGTGAAATGGGAAAAGCGACCGACATGACCGGACTACAATTTAGGATGTTGAATACAAAAAGAGGTCCGGCGGTTTGGTCTCCAAGAGCACAATGTGACAAGAAAGCTTACCAATTCAGATTAAAATGGATATGTGAATCAGAACCAAATCTTGATGTAAAACAAGGACAATCTTCTAAATTACTGCATAGAAATTGCGAGGTGTTTGGAGTAGAGACTAGCTTAGATGTACAGTATCATGCGCAGACCGTGGTCGTGACAACAGGAACTTTTCTGCGAGGCCTCATGCATATTGGTTTAAATCAGCAAGCTGGCGGACGTGCCGGCGACTCGGCAGCGATGAGCCTTTCAGGATCATTAAAAGAAATAGGACTGGAACTCGCCAGACTGAAGACTGGAACTCCACCCAGATTATTGCGTCGCTCAATTGATTTCTCAAAAACTGAAGCTCAATATGGGGATGAGCCTGTTCCTTATTTTACCTATTGGAAAGACGATTTGTTCCACATGGAACATCGAGGCAGATTTGCTTGTGCTTGGAACTCTAATGACATATATCCGCGCGGCTCTGTGCTTAGTAAGCTTAACGGACAACTGCCTTGTTTTATAACATTTACGACAAATAGAACAGCGATTCTGATTCGTAAAAATCTCCATAAATCACCAATGTATTCTGGCGTGATTGAAGGAATTGGGCCACGATATTGTCCATCTATTGAAGACAAAATTGTCAAATTTTCAGATAAAGAGCGACATCAAATTTTTCTTGAACCAGAAGGCATAGAAACAGACGAGATATATGTAAATGGATTTTCAACAAGTCTTCCGTTCGAGGTGCAAGTGGACTTGATTCGTACAATTGTAGGATGCGAAAATGCAGAAATAATGCGTCCAGCCTATGCAGTCGAATACGACTTTTCACCTCCAACACAATTATATCCATCACTTGAAACTAAAGTTTGCAAGAACCTCTTTCTTGCTGGTCAGATTAACGGCACTTCCGGTTATGAAGAGGCAGGAGCACAGGGACTAATGGCTGGTATTAATGCGGCGCAACGAGTGAAAAAACTTCCGCCAATAGTTCTACGTCGCGACCAAGCATACATAGGGGTTTTGATCGACGATTTAACTACTAAAGGCACGATGGAGCCTTATCGGATGTTCACTTCCCGCGCTGAATATCGTCTATTACTGCGACAAGATAATGCTGATATGCGCCTTTCCGAAATTGGTCGTGAAATCGGATTGTTGTCGGAGCGTAATTTCAAAAAATTCTGCGCGAAAAAAGAGTTAATTAATAATGAATTGATTCGTTTATATAAAACAAGTTATGAAAATAATTTTCTTGTTAAACTGTTAAGCAGGCCAGAGGTTTCATACAATAGCTTGCCAAGTCGTAATGAGGCTTTATCCGAAGAAATAGTTCAACAGGTTGAGATTGCGGTGAAATACGCCGGTTATATTGATCGTCAAGAACTGGAAGTCCGAAAGTTCAAAAAGCTCGAAGACAAAGCAATTCCCGAAACTTTTGATTTTTCTGCTGTACCAAGTCTGCGTCACGAAGCTCGGCAAAAGTTTGTCAAAATTCGCCCCAAAACCATTGGCCAAGCAGCCCGCATTTCTGGCGTGTCGCCCGCAGATATAAGCATTCTTATGGTTTGGTTGAAAAACTCAGCAAATGAGCACAAGAATTCTAATAAGACATTTGAAGTCTGTAATCCTCATGATTCTGAGTTGGAAGAATAAATTGAGTGGCTGTCCGACATGGATTCGAACCATGAATAACGCCTCCAAAGGGCGCTGTGTTACCATTACACCATCGGACAAACCAAGCAGACCTTAAACATTTCACCATACCGGCGCAAAGCGAAAATGCGTATCGTTCCGTTTTGGTTGAAGAAAGAAAGTTTGCCCACAACATTTCTTGCCATCACAATGTATTGAATTGTGATAAATAATTTTTCAACGCCGCATAGCGAGAAATTCGCAGAAATTAAATTTTCAACGAACGCAGATTTTTCCCTTCCGGTTGTCCGTCCTCCGAAAAGCGCATTCAAGCTTTTCAAAGAAGTCCTCAATCACGGCGGGCCGGGCTATCTGCAATTTGCCATCACGAACATTTGCAACGCCGATTGTGGCTTTTGCGGGTTCGCGCGTTCAAAATTTGACCCGAAGGCGCGCCGTAGCGTGACTCTGGATGAAGCAAAACAGGCCGTTGACATCGCCTTAAAAAATCACATCGGCTATCTGCTTTTCGTCGGCGGCGAGCCGATGGTTCATCGTGATCTGCGCGCTATGACGCGCTATGCGGCTGAGCGCGGGATCCACCCGATGATTTGCACTAACGGCGGTTTGTGGAACGACGAAAACATGCGCGGCCTCGCCAGTGACGGCTTGACAAGTGTCATCATGTCCATTGACGCACATGACATCACGGCGCATGAAAAAAATCGCGGGCTGCCAGACGTGTGCAGAAAAATTAAAAAGGCAAATCAGTTCTTTCACTCCGTCGGCATCCAGACCACCGCCAGCATCACGGCGAGCCGATTGATTGAAGATTACGAGAAGCTGCCGGCTTTTCTTGAGGCGCTCGAATTCAAAAGCTGCACGTTCAGTTATCCGCTGACGTCGCTGGCGAGCAGCTATTTAAGTTTCAGCGACAGCGGGTTGGTGAATTTCAACAATGCCGAGCTCATTCAACTGTTTGAAAAAATCAAGCAGATGAAAAAGAACAGCGGCTATCCCGTCGTGAATCCGACGGAATCGCTCGACGAAATGCAACGGCATTTACGCGGAGAAAAGGAAAAATTTGGCTGCCTCGGCGGCCATAAATATTTTTATCTCGACTGGAATTTGGATTTGTATCGCTGCCATTTTTGGGAGAATCCCATGTGCAAGGTTTGGGACTGGGACGACTCGAAACTCATCCGCGACGATTGCAAGCGCTGTATGATTGACTGCTACCGTGACCCGAGCGTGTTGCAATTCGTCGCCATCAGCGCGAGCGACGCATTCAACAATTTGAAAAGGGGGAAAATTCTTTCTGCTGCTAAAAATGTTTTTGATTCGCGCAACCTGACTTCAATCAAAGCTGTTTGGGAAGACCGCAAATGGATTAGCGGCGTGTAATCAAAGGAGTTATTTAAAATTCCCGGATCGGTTGTTAAATTCTTTTCCACCAAATTAGAAACGCGGCCAAGATTCCTCCTGGCCGCGTTCTGATTTCTCGGTTCCTCTAATTTACGGTTGTCTTAGTAGCCGCCCATGCCGCCCATATCGCCCATGCCGCCGCCGCCGTGACCGCCGCCGCCAGCTGGAGTTTTTTCCTTCTCCGGCGCGTCGGTGATGAGGCATTCGGTCGTGAGCAACAGGCCCGCGATGCTGGCCGCGTTTTGCAAGGCCGAGCGCGTGACCTTTTTCGGGTCAACCACGCCGGCTTTCACGAGGTCTTCATAATCGCCCGTGGCGACGTTGTAACCTTCGTTGCCTTTGCGCTTCTTGACTTCCTGCACGATGAGCGAGCCTTCGACGCCGGCATTCGCAGCGAGCGAACGGAGCGGTCCTTCAACGGCGCGCTTGATGATGTCCACGCCGATTTGCTCGTCGTCGTTCGCGCCTTTAACAGCTTCGATCGCCGGGATGCAACGGATCAACGCCACACCGCCGCCGGCCACAATGCCTTCTTCCACGGCCGCGCGGGTCGCGTGCAACGCGTCTTCCACGCGCGCTTTCTTTTCCTTCATTTCGGTTTCGGTCTGCGCGCCGACGTTGATGACGGCCACGCCGCCCGCCAACTTCGCGAGACGTTCCTGCAATTTTTCCTTGTCGTAGTCGGAAGTCGTTTCTTCGATCTGGCGGCGAATCTGATTCACACGGCCTTGGATCTCGGAGGATTTTCCGTAGCCTTCAACGATCGTCGTGTTTTCTTTATCCACGACGATGCTCTTGGCACGGCCGAGGTCTTCGAGACCGATGGATTCCAGCTTGATGCCGAGATCTTCAGTGATGCATTTGCCGCCGGTGAGGACTGCGATGTCTTCCATCATGGCTTTGCGGCGATCGCCGAAACCAGGAGCCTTCACGGCGCAGACATTGATCGTGCCGCGGAGCTTGTTCACAACGAGAGTTGCGAGCGCTTCGCCTTCGACTTCTTCGGCGATGATTAACAACGGCTTGCCGGCTTTGGCAACTTTTTCGAGAATAGGCAGCAAATCTTTCAAGCTGCTGATTTTCTTCTCATAATTCAAAACGTAAGCGTCTTCGAGTTTCGCTTCCATCGAATCGGCAGCGGTGACGAAGTAAGGCGAGAGATAGCCCTTGTCGAACTGCATGCCTTCGACGACGTCGAGGGTGGTTTCGATGGACTTCGCTTCTTCGACCGTGATCGTGCCGTCTTTGCCGACCTTGTCCATCGCGTCAGCGATGATTTCGCCGATCGTGGTGTCCCAGTTGGCGGAAACGGTGGCAACCTGCTTGATCTCTTCCTTGTCTTTAACTTTCTTGGAGATCTTCGCGAGCTGTTCCACGGCGGCTTCGACCGCCTTGTTGATGCCGCGCTGGATGTTGATCGGGCTGGCGCCGCTGGTCACATACTTGAGACCTTCGCGATAAATGGACTCGGCGAGCACCGTCGCCGTCGTCGTGCCGTCGCCGGCCGCGTCGCTCGTCTTGCTCGCGACTTCACGAACCATCTGCGCGCCCATGTTTTCGTAAGGATCTTCCAGTTCGATTTCCTTCGCGACCGTCACACCGTCCTTGGTGACCGTCGGGGAACCGAATTTTTTGTCGATGACCACGTTGCGGCCTTTCGGTCCGAGCGTGGCGACCACGGCGCGGGAAAGTTTCTGCACGCCCTTGAGCAACGCCTGCCGGGCCTGCTCGTCGAATATCAGTTGTTTAGCTGCCATAATATTATTTCAGTTTAAAATTTTTGTTGTTGGTTTCAATTATTCCAGAACCGCGAGAATGTCGTCCGAGGACAAAATCTTGTATTCCTTGCCGTCGATCTTGATTTCCGTGCCGCCGTATTTGCTGCACAAAATGCGGTCGCCCTTTTTGACTTCAAACGCCACGCGTTTGCCGTTGTCATCGAGCTTGCCGGTGCCGAGCGCGATCACGATGGATTCCGTCGGTTTTTCCTTGGCAGAATCGGGGATGATAATGCCGCCTTTTTTGGTTTCCTTCTCTTCGACGGCTTCCACGAGGATGCGGTCGCCGAGCGGTTTAACGTTTAGTGCCATACTTTTGTTTTGTTGGTTGTTTGTTTTGTTGACTGCTTAATTAACTCCCGCCGCCCGAGCGGTGGGAAAATTCAAAAAAGAAAGCGCAGAGGAATTGTTACATTCCTCCGCGTTTAAATTATTTCTTCTCGTCCACGACTTCCGCGTCGATCACGCCGTCGTCTTTTTTCTTTTCTTCGGACTTCGGTTCGCCTTCGGGCTGCGCGCCCGCCGCACCGGCGCCGGGTTGCGCTTTGGCCGAAGCCTGCTTGTAAAGTTCGGTCGAGATCGCCTGCCATGCTTCGTTCAGCTTCTCGCTGGTGGATTTAATCGCCGCCGCGTCCGTGCCTTTGAGCGCTTCTTTCACCGCGCTAGCGGCCGCTTCGAGCTTGCTCTTGTCGTCCGGAGAAATTTTTTCCGCGTTGTCCTTGAGCAATTTCTCGGTGCGATAAACGGAATTGTCCGCTTCATTGCGCGTCTGGATTTCTTCCAGGCGAGCCTTGTCATCGTCGGCATGGGCCTCGGCGTCCTTTCGCATCTTCTCGACTTCCTCCTTCGAGAGACCGCTGCTGGCCGTGATGCTGATCTTTTGTTCCTTGCCCGTGCCGAGATCTTTCGCGGCAACATGCAAGATACCGTTCGCATCAATGTCAAAGGTCACTTCGATCTGCG
>Ga0302320_10030756_pt1 | contig 10216 bp, 8 predicted proteins | sample Bog_T0_3_FD_202130 | JGI IMG/M metagenome (GOLD analysis project Ga0302320, IMG submission 202130) | Peat permafrost microbial communities from Stordalen Mire near Abisko, Sweden - Bog_T0_3 | ecosystem: Environmental > Terrestrial > Soil > Wetlands > Peat | place: Sweden: Abisko, Stordalen Mire... | reverse complement strand
TTATTTTGAACTTCAATCCCACCGACCGCAGTAGTTCCTGCCGTCGCGGCGAAGCGGAAGCTAGGATGACGGATGCAGTTGAATTAATGGGCATAGTTTTTTAATCTTTCTTCGGGAATATTATTTTGAAAATCGTTTCTGTTTCTATCACAAATTTAATTTTGTCTGTCAATCTTAAATTACAATTGCATTTTGATTAAAATTGGAGTTATTATAGGGCCAGAAAATAAGTATGAGGTGGAAGATGAAAAAAATATTGAGTGTATTTTTAACTCTCATTTTGTTAGCGGCTTTTTGCGGCGTCGCTCTGGGCGGGGAAAGAATTGTGCAATTAACCGTGCCTGGCTGTTCCGCTTGAGGCTCCAAGGCCAGGATAGGTTCTATCCTGAAAAAAATTGATGGTGTAATAAAACAAGAACATAAGGGAAATGATTTATTGATCATTACTTTTGATGATAAGAAAACCTCTCTTAACATTATTATAGATGAGCTCATAAAAGGAAAATTTAGTGTCAATGGTGAGCCGGTATATTTGAAATAATGTTATACCAATTCGCTTGTAATTTAACACCTTCAAGGTGTTAAATTACCGGTAAGGTAAAAACCTCATTTATTATGCGCTCCCCTGCGGGATGTGCTTCCGGTCTTCGGCTAACTTTGTTGGCAGCGTCGTTGGCTTCCTCAACGTATTAGTAATACGCCTGCGGAGCCTCCTCCTTGCCCCGCTGAAGCGGGACAGTTCAACTAACGAATTCCATTTTACTGCGTAACTGTAATTCGAGTTTCACTGCCGCCGCATTATCCTTTGAAATCGAAATGGTATAAAGTGGCATTATAGATATTTCTTCAGCTGTTTTTCTTCCAGAGCCTCGACTATTTTTTTTACATTTTGGGAGGAACCTTTTTTACAAATAAGCAAAGCGTCTTTTGTTTCGACTATTATTAGATCTTTTATTCCAACAAGAGCGACAAGCTTCTTTGGACTGTAAACCAAGGATCCTTCCGTATCTTCAAAAATTGCCTTACCGCCGCCGGTCAGGACATTGCCTTTATTATCTTTGGCCGATATTTCCCAAAGAGCATCCCAGCTTCCGACATCACTCCAGCCGAAATCTCCTTGGAGCATGAAAACGTTATCTGCTTTTTCCATGACACCATAATCAATAGAAATAGATGCCAGTTTCTTGTAAACACGAGGCACGATTGCCGCTTCGTCAGGCGAGCCAAGAGCCTCATTAATTTTCATCAGTCCTGCGTATAAGTCCGGCAACCAGCGGGCAATTTCTTTTAATATTGTCGAGGCCTTCCAGATAAACAGACCGCTGTTCCAATAAAAATTACCATTTTTAACGAAGGCTTGTGCTTGCTGGAAATCAGGTTTTTCGCGGATGGATTTTACGCGAAAGACTTCTTCATCGGCTATGTGTTGAAAAGAATCTGCCTGCTCAATGTAGCCAAATCCTGTTTGTATGCTGGAAGGTTTAATACCTATTGTTACCAATCCATCTTCCTGCGCGGCAACTTTTGCTGCCGCGTCAAGAACATCGATAAACTTGCGCGAATCGGCAATGGCGTGATCGGAAGGCAAGACGACCATAATATCGTCGGGAACTATTTTTCGGAGATGCAAGGCGGCAAGTCCAATGCAGGCAGCAGTATTTTTCCCTTCCGGTTCAATAATAATGTTCCGGGATGGAATTTCCGGAAGCTGCTTAATCAAAGCGCGGGCATGTTTTTTCCCCGTCACCACCAAAATATTATTCGGACTAATCAACGGTTTGATCCGGTCAACAGTTTCCTGAATTATCGTTTTCTCACTGGTTATATCCAATAAATGTTTAGGTTTTTTCTCTCTACTGCGGGGCCAGAATCTTGTGCCCCGTCCACCAGCCATTATAACCGCATACATTTTTTAACTCCTCTGAATTTTCAAGATTCGAATACGCATAGTGAATACTTATAGTATAATGTGTCTTGCAATTTCAAGCTGGAAAAGATATTTTATCCGGAGAAGATATTTTAAAAATAATGTCAACGATAATATATCCAGAAATAACCCTTAAAAAGGGGCGGGAAGCAGCTCTGTTGCGCGGCCATCCATGGGTTTTCTCCGGCGCAATTGCCGCGATTAAAGGAAATCCTGGCGCCGGTGATATTGTTTTAGCCAAAGATTCAGCGGGTAAGCAGCTGGCCTTGGGATTTTTTAACCCCTTAACAGATATAGCTTTTCGTCTTTTAACGAGACAATGTGAAGAAAATATTTCTCAATATTTTTGGCAAGCTCGTCTGCATGCCGCATACAAATTGCGGCAAAAGATTATTGGCGAGCAAACAAACGCTTATCGTCTGATAAATTCCGAAGGAGATGGTTTTCCCGGACTGATTGTTGATGTCTATAATACAACGCTGGTTTTTTCCATCGCTACCGCCGGAATGGAAAAACAAAAAAATCATATTTTAAATGCTCTTATTTCCCAGTTAAAACCTACAATGATTTATGAACAAAGCAAGAGCCGGTCACGTACGTTAGAAGGTCTGGAAAATAGAAATGATATTGTGTTTGGAGAAAATAGCAATGGTGTTGTGGAGATAATGGAAAATGGTCTGAAATTTGAAGTTGATATTATCTCTGGCCAGAAGACAGGATTCTTCCTTGATCAGCGGATAAACAGGGAAAAGATAGGAGCGTTGAGTCACGATGCCCAGGTGTTGAATTGCTTTTCTTATACGGCGGCTTTTTCTGTTTATTGCGCTGAAGGCGGAGCCAAACGGGTCGTTTCTTTGGATATATCCAAGCCTGCCTGTATAGCCGCCAGAAAGAATTTACATCTCAACTGGTTTCCAACTGAAAACCATCCAGTTATAGAGGCTGATGTTTTTATTTATTTGCGCAATATGCAGGAAAACTTCAGCATGATCATTCTTGATCCTCCGGCATTTGCCAAAAATAAAAGAGATGTAGCTAAGGCCGTGCGAGGCTATAAGGAAATTAATTTACAGGCGATCAAACATCTTACGACGGGTGGTATCTTAGCTACTTTTTCCTGCTCCAATTTTATTGAGGAAGATTTTATAAAATTGTTCTAGCCGCAGCGCGTGATGCCGGCGCTGATTTACAGCTTTTAGCGAGGTTAGAAGCAGGGCCGGATCACCCAATTTTGTTGGGACATCCTGAAGGCCGCTATCTTAAAGGGTTGCTGCTGGTCAAGAAAAGTTAACAAGGGAAATAGGGCTGTTGACCGAGAGCGCATTTCCGCAAGGAAGCGTAATTATTAAATGGACACTTTCCTTGCCGGAAAAAGCCGAAGGCTTTACAATACGCTCATACCCTGAAGGGCACCATGGTCTGCTGTGTTGCGCTGCAAACCGCACCGCTCAATGTATATCTATATACGCTTCGCGGTTCGGTTTTTGCGCGCCTTGCATATGAGCATTCGGCATGTCCCTTAGGGTATTTGAACAGCCCCCAAACAGGGGAGCAACAAACCCAAATCGACGATTTAATCAGGCGTTGCAATTATTAATTGTCATAGGATAAAGTTTTCTTGATGTAAAATGTAAAGATTGACTGTAAATCTTTCTTCCTGTAAGTGCGCCACGAGGCTGCACAAGAGATGAGGGGTGAGGGCCCTCGGAGCCGGTTTGCAGGAACTGGCTTCAAACCACCTTGAGCTGCATTGGTAAAGAGCCATTGTGGTAAGCGTCAAGGAAAAGGCAGGGCAAAGACCCTGTCAGGTAAGGTTCAGGGAGGCGAGCGAAAGCGAACTACTTCTGAGGTGTCGAAATGAAAAGGACGATGTCGAAACTGGGGGGCTTACTGGACTCCAGGATAAGTCCGAGGGAAACCTGTTTACTGCTCGGGCGGCATCCGGCATAAAGGTAGCGCGAACCTGATCCGGGCTTTTGTGCGGAACGTGGGAACCTGTCGTCCTGATGTTAAGGGAGAAATTCAAGTGGAGGAAACCACAAGAGTGAGAGTACCGATGCGGGGCACGGGGGCGGACCAACTCGTATTAGTGTAGAAGTTTCTGTAATGGGAATGGAGCGAAGGGGTTGGATCATCTGGTCTTATTGTTTGGTCAACCAGAGATGGGAGGAGCCAGGGGATAAGATAAAACCGCCAGGTAAGCCTGGTGGCTGGATGATAAGAGCCGTATGACGGGAGACTGTCACGTACGGATCCGTGGGAACGTGGGGGTGAAATTCCCCTGCGTGACCCGACTGTTTACTTTAAAAATAATTGACATACAAACGAAACTGCCCTATATTTCCGCTATAAGCAAGCTAACATTGATAGTGGTCAATGGTCTGGATAATCATGATTTATGTTGATGTAAAATAAAAGTTCTCCGCGCAATATGCGGAAAGATAATCTTTTATAAATTGATGAATACGAGGTGACGAAATGTCGGGTAACGGTTATCGCTTAAAAATTAATGAACCAAATATTGTGCATGAAAACATCGATGGTGAAACGGTTATTTTGAATCTGGATTCCGGTAATTATTACAGTATCGTGGATGTCGGAGCCGATATCTGGAACTATATCGAAAAAGGTGCTCCCATAAGTGAGATTTTACCGTTAATCCGCGAGAATTATGAATGCTTCCAGGGAGACGAGGAAAACGCTGTCGATTCATTTATAAAACAACTCCAGCAGGAAGGACTTGTTATTCCCATAGATGACAAATTGAACGCTTCACTTTTGCCGCAGAACTGGAAGGAGCAGATAACTGCAAAAGAAAGCAGAGCGGTTTTTAATGTTCCTGTATTGAATAGATACACTGATATGCAGGATTTACTGCTTTTGGATCCGATCCATGAAGTGGATGCTACGGGGTGGCCATCCATCAAACCGCTACCATGATCGAAATTTGACACTTTATCAAACTGAATGAACACGATAAAACCCGCAGATTTTTATTTAGCCACACCCAATCAGGAACTTCTCCTGAAAGCAGCACTGTTTTCAGGAGAAGATGCGCTTGAGGCCTGGAGCAAATGGCGTGACGCAGTTGACTGGGAGGGGCATTTCGAACCAGGTTCTTTCCGTTTACTGCCTCTGCTTTATAACAACCTGCATAAGCATGGCGTCGATGATTCTGCCATGGGAAAACTGAAAGGGATTTATCGCCAGGCCTGGAGTAAGAATCAAACCCTGTTTCATGAAATGGCGAAAGTTATCGAATTTCTCCAAAACGCCGGCATTAAGACAATGCTGCTCAAAGGCGCATCTTTATCACTTCTTTACTATAAAAATAACGGCTCCCGTCCCATGGCCGACATAGATGTTCTTGTGCCGTTGAAACAAGCGCGTCTGGCTGATGAATTACTGCAAAAGGCGGGATGGACATCACCTTTCCCTTTGACCGAACTCGATTTGATTTACGGTCATGCCATTCAATTGCATAACCGCTTGGACAAAGAATTCGATCTCCATTGGAGGCCATTTAATGGTTGCCAGGATGAGTATGAAAAAGATTTCTGGGATGGCGCAATACCTGTAAAAATGGCAAACGTTGATTCTATGTCGCCCAATCCGACGGATATGCTATTTCATGTGATCATTCATGGCGTGGCCTGGAATCCCGTTCCGCCAATCCGCTGGATTGCCGACGCGATAACACTAATCAACTCGGATGATTTCACCATCGATTGGCAACGATTAATTAATACGGCTCAAAAGCATCACTTAAACCTGCGATTAAAAAAAGGTCTGCAATATTTGCATGACAATTTTCACCCTTTAATACCACCATCTGTAATGAAAACAATAATAAATCTTCCTGTATATTATCTGGAAAAGATTGAATATCGTTTTATGATCGGTAACCGGGATAATGTAAGCAGCAGCCCTTTTGCCGCGTTCTGCTGTCATCTTTGTCGATTCCGCAGACTTAATACAGGAAAAAGCATCTTTCCTGTGTTTAAATTTTCCAGATCGCTGCAATGGAGAATGAATGCACGGAATAATTATGATCTGTTTTACAAAGGTTTTCGGATTGCCGTAAATATGTTACTCTCCAGCCCTTTTCAAGTGCGCCACCGCTAATTTTTTATTTTATAAGGGTAACTGATTTATGTACAAACCACAAAAAAGCGAAATCGAGCAGCAGGTTTTCTTCCGTAAGAGTTACGACAGGTTTCTCCAGGCAAAAAACGCCGCAGGTGAAATAAATTTTTATTATCGCATCGCCGATACGACTGTGTGTTTGAAATTTGCTGGAGATCGGCTTGTTCCTTATCTCACGCCGGCATTGGATCATCTACGTTTGACCGATGTTTCCGTAGCCGACCTCACAATTTGTGTTTGGGACAGCGACTCTACAAACGTGGAAATGATCCCTCCTCCCTGTACAAAAGATTGTTTCACCGACCGGGGCGACATTTGGGGTTTCAATAGCCGCCGTATAAAAGCGGCTTTTCATTGGATCGAATGTTCCGTCAATCTCATGGATCTTGAGAAAAAAACCGGGATTTACTGGGTGCAAACAGCAAAGACATTGCCTTACTGGGTCATAGCTTCTCCGTTGCGGACACTCTTCCATTGGTGGATGGAGAATAATGGATGCCAGCTCATGCATGCTGCCGCAGTAGGCACAGAAAATGGAGCAGTGCTTATTACGGGTAAAGGAGGAGTCGGCAAATCAACGGCGGCTTTATCCTGTTTGCAGGCGGGCTTTTTTTACATTGCCGACGACTACGTGATAACAAAATTGGAGCCCATACCAACTGTTGTCAGTCTCTACAGCACTGCGAAGCTGAATGCCGATCATGTGGCCAATTTTCCTGATCTTTCCAAATATGTCAATAATACTGAAAAATTGGATCAGGAGAAAGCGGTTATTTTTCTGAATCCTGATCTGGGCCAGAAATTAATGTTTGAAATGCCTCTCAGAGCTATCTTAACACCTGAAATTGCCGACCATCGGGATTCCCGTATAAAATCTGTTTCACGATGGGACATTCAAAGGGCAATGTCATTTACAACCATGTCACAACTTCCCTATGTCGGCCATCATACTCATAACTATATAAGCCAATTAGCATCAGCACTGCCGCATTATATTCTGGAGGTTGGAAAAGATTTTATAAAAATACCCGTATCAATATCTGATTTTTTATCAGACCTTGGCACTGCCCCTCCCTTACAGAATATTGAACCATGGAGTTCCTTTCAAAAAGAGGAAAGACCCTTGGTAAGCGTAATCATTCCGGTATTCAATGGTGAGGATTTTATCAGAGAAGCTCTTGAAAACGTGTTGTCACAGAAATATCCAGCACTGGAAATAATCATCATTAATGATGGTTCAACGGATGGAACAGAGGCGATAATCAAACAGCTTCCTGTCGATATTCGTTACTTTACTCAAGACAACAGCGGTCCTTCTGCCGCTCGAAATAAAGGAATCCGTGATGCATCCGGAGAATTTATTACTTTTCTGGATGCTGATGATTTATGGCCTGAGAACAATCTGAATATCATGGTTGATGAAATTCTCCGAAACCCTGATATGGAGGTTATTCGTGGATACGCCCAGCTAATGGAGTTCAATAAGGCAAGCGGTTGTTATGATTATGTCGGTAATCCCAAGGAATCGTTTCCACACTATATTGGGGCAGCCATCTACCGAAAATCGGCATTCGAAAAGGTAGGTCTTTTTGATCCTATGTTAAGATTCGGTGAAGATTCAGACTGGTTCCTCCGCGCAGGTGAAAAGAAGTTGAATATAAAACGACTGGAAGAAACCTCGTTGTATGTGCGAAGACACGGGGGAAATATGACGGAAGGAAGAAACATGCTTGAATTAAATGTTATGAAAGTATTCAAAAAAACTCTCGAACGAAGAAGAATACAAGGACAAGTTGAAGTTTGAAACCAATCATTAGTGTTATCATACCAGTTTTTAACGGAGAGAAATATCTTGGCGACGCCATTGAAAGTGTACTTTCCCAAACCGGTTTTAGACTTGATTTGATCATTGTGGATGATGGATCTATCGACAATACAGCAAAGGTTGCCGAAAGTTTTGGTTCTTTAATCCGGTATCATTATCAGATCAACGCGGGAACCGGTGCTGCTCGTAATCAGGGCATCTCATTGGCTCTCGGTGATTTTTTTGCCTTTCTCGACGCGGACGATCTGTGGACCGCGGAAAAGATGAAGCTACAGTGGATGGAATTTGAAGCCAATCCAGAACTCGATATGGCCTTTAGTCATATCGAGAATTTTTATAGTCCGGAATTGTCCCAGACGGAGAAAGATCGAATAGATATTCCTGTTTCAATCATGCCGGGACATCATGCCGGTACAATGCTCATTAAAAAGGAAGCCTTTTTACGTGTCGGTTTCTTCAGGAAGGAATTACAAATCGGCGAATTTGTTGACTGGTATGCCAGGGCAATTGAATTAAATCTAAATAGTATCATGCTGCCGGATGTTCTGGTGAAGCGGCGTATTCACAAGACCAACCTGGGAATTTCCAGGCGGGATCAACGATCAGGATATGTTCACGCATTAAAAGCAGCTTTGGACCGCCGCAGGGTCTGAGGGTAATTTTAAAATCTCCTTTTCTTAGCTAAAGATTCACCATTTTACTTCCAATAAGCAACAATAGACGCGATCTTTTATTGGAAAGTCTCTTGATTCAATTAGTATTGCGCTTATAATGCGATGCAATCTTCGCTGTAAAATGTGTGATTGATAATGGTTCTCCTGAGCAATTTTTTAAATATCAAATGAAATGTGCAAATGATTGACAGCATATTTTCCGTGCTAACGAAATCCATCTGCCTTCCTGAAAAAAACAAAACGCCAATTCTTTTACTATAATACTAGCTTTTAATCCGTAATAAACACAGTAAGCCGCTATTTTCCGTTCTATATTTTATTGACATACAAGACCAGACTTCCTATAATTCACCAATGCAGAAACAATATCTTATCAAAAATTGGAGATGTTATCGAATAGTTAATGGAAAGATTATCCCGCCACGCAGCTGCGAGATCAATGCAGTGGATCACTGCAATATTGCATGCATGGATTGCAATCATGCTTCGCCGACTGCAAAAATGAAGATTGCCAATCCGGACGTTGTATTTAGGGACCTTTCCATCCTATCCCTATTTTACAGGCCTGCTGTGATAAAGATTATCGGTGGAGAACCGTTACTGCATCCCAATATGCTCGCGCTGCTCAAAGCGATTCGCCGCAGTAGTGTGAGCAAGCATATTATATTGGTAACTAACGGAATATTGCTCTCGCAAATGAAGGATGAAATATGGGCGGAAATTGATGAGATTGAACTCTCCGTTTATCCGCAAACAGAATTTCTGTTAACTCCACACATGGCGGCTATTTATCAATCCGCCAAGCTGCATCAGGTAGCTCTAGTCAAGTATTACTACGAAAACTTTCGTGCAACATTCTCGACAATCGGGACGACAGATCATGCGCTTACACAGCGTATCTACAATGCATGCAAGTTGGCTAGGCTTTGGGGTTGTCATTCTGTCCATGAAGGATATTTTTTCAAATGTCCCCAGAGTATATATATCCCCAATATTCTGGATAAAGCGGTTTCATACGATTACAGGGAAGATGGCGTTAAGATTATCAGCACACCGGATTTTCCAGACAAACTCAAGGAATATCTAAGTTCCCGGAAACCTCTTAGGGCTTGCCGTTACTGTCTAGGTAGCGTCGGCAGGTTGAGGGTTCACGTGCTAGCAAAAACTACCGGCTGGGAATCTGCACACGCTGTTCCAACCGAAGAATTGGTTGATTATGACAAACTTTCCCGTTTGGAGAATGGCAAGGGAGCCTCTGACATCAACAAAATACAATACAAATCCTTAAAATATTTTATTCATCATACTTTTTGCTTCTAGGTGAACTTATTAAGCACTTTTTCCAGTAATCCTCAAATAGTCAACTGTAATTAAGATGCAAGACTTCAATCTGTATAAACAAAATAACGTAATACATTTTGTGACCAAGATTTCCTTGACATAAAGAACCGCAATTTTTATAGTTTCAACCATGAACAATCAATGTCTTATCAAACAGCGGGCCGTTTTCAGTGATTTTCTAGACATTGACGCGGTGTTTGGTCCAGTCAAACATTATCATATCTATGAATTGATCAAAGACGAACGCCTGAGCAAACCATCATGAAACTACAAAAACTGAACGATGCATTGGCGCTTTTCTTG
>Ga0302320_10030755_pt1 | contig 10216 bp, 7 predicted proteins | sample Bog_T0_3_FD_202130 | JGI IMG/M metagenome (GOLD analysis project Ga0302320, IMG submission 202130) | Peat permafrost microbial communities from Stordalen Mire near Abisko, Sweden - Bog_T0_3 | ecosystem: Environmental > Terrestrial > Soil > Wetlands > Peat | place: Sweden: Abisko, Stordalen Mire... | reverse complement strand
TTGGGCTTTGAAAGCAGCGTGGCCAGCGCGCCGGGCGTGGTGCTGCGCCCGCTCAAAGAAACCGGGGCCGATCTCAAATTGCAATTTTGCGCCGTGCATCGTGATTCCGTTCATAAAACCGGCCAGCCCGCGCATCGTTTCATCGCCGTGCTGCGGGAAGTGGTGGCAAAGGCAACAATTAGAAACGGTGAGATTACCCCGGATGGCGGACGGCTCTAAACTCATTCCGTGAAGATGCAACCGGATTACCAGCCTGAATTTGAGTCCATCAAGAACCGGCTCCTGGAGATCGCCCAAATCCACTCGGTGGACACTTTGTTGAAGCCGGTGGTGATCGGCGCTCGCGCTTGATAATCGGCACTTGTCGGATTTCTTCAGGATCCACTTCGTCATGCTTGAATTCATAGATCAGGTCAACCTTCTCCGGTTTTGCACTTTCAGCCGATACTCGGTGGGCGATTGGCCAAGAATTTTCTGAAACACCCGGTTGAAATGGGTTAGCGACTGGAATCCCGCCCCATACGCCACTTCGCTCACGCGCAGTTGGAGGTTAATCAAGAGGCCCTTTGAGCTTTCGATGCGGACGCGGGACAGGAAATGCATATCTCCATTCCTCCCGTAATGCGCCGAAAACTCCCCCAGTTCGCCAAATTGATTGCCCCTTGCTTTAATTCCCGGGAGCGACCAGACCTTTTGCCGTCCTGCCGCCCCCTGCGGTTTGTCTTGCCTGCCAGTTTTTACCGGCGTATAACGGAATCGGCTATGTCTGAAACTGTCGAGGTTACCCAAGTTCTGCACGCGATGGGTCGCAGCGAAGCAGGCGCGGCTGAGAAGCTGCTTCCGCTGGTGTATGCTGAATTGAGGCGGTTAGCTTCCGCTCGGATGGCCAATGAGCTGTCCGGCCAAACGCTTCAGCCGACGGCCCTGGTGCATGAGGCTTGGTTGCGGCTGGTAAGCGATGGTGACCGGACATGGCAAAACCGCGCCCATTTTTTCGGCGCCGCCGCTGAAGCCATGCGCCGCATCTTGATCGAGCGGGCCCGCCTCAAATCCCGGCTCAAGCATGGCGGCGGTCAGGCGCGGTTGAACCTCGAGGATTTGGAGCTGGCGCAGACGACCCCCGACGACAAGATTTTGCTGGTTGACGAGGCTCTGGTGAGCCTGAAGGTCGAGGATCCCGAACTGGAGCGCATCGTCGTGCTGAAATTCTTCGGCGGGTTGAGCCGTGAGGAAATCGCTGAAACCCTCGGGCTGGCGCCCCGCACGCTGGACCGGCAGTGGGCCTATGGCAGGGCCTGGCTGTTTCGCTATATCAGCGACCACAGGTGAACGCCAAAGATTCTGCAAACATTTTGGCGAAAGTGGTCTGCCTTCGTCGCATTAGAGGTCAATGGACAAATGAGAACTCGAGTTTCGCGCGAAAGGGCGGTGTTTGTTGAGGCGCTTGAAATAGCCGACCCGGAGCAACGCCGTCAGTTTCTCGACGAGGCGTGCGGCGCCGACAAGGCATTGCGCGCGCAGGTTGAGAGATTATTGGCGCTATCGCAAACCGCCGGTGTTTTCTTCAAAGACTGTGCTCCTGCCTTGGAGCCGGTGGCCGCCGATGCCGCCCTGGTCATTTCAGCTGTTGAATCGGCGGTTGAGCCTGAAGTTCCCGAGACCAAGTGCATTGGACCTTACAAATTACTTCAGAAGCTAGGGGAAGGCGGTTACGGCGTGGTTTACATGGCGGAGCAGGAACAGCCGATTCGCCGTCGCGTGGCGTTGAAGATCATCAAGCTAGGGATGGATACCAAGAATGTGATCGCCCGGTTTGAGGCTGAACGCCAGGCGCTGGCCTTGATGGATCATCCCAACATCGCGCGGGTGCTGGATGCCGGCGCGACCGAAACCGGCCGGCCTTACTTCGTGATGGAACTGGTCTATGGCGTGAAGATCACTGATTACTGTGACCAGAACCGCGTGAGCATGCAGGAACGGCTGGAGTTGTTCATTCAGGTTTGCCACGCGGTTCAGCACGCGCATCAAAAGGGAATTATCCACCGGGACCTCAAGCCGTCGAACATCATGGTCACCATGCACGACGGAGTTCCGGTTCCCAAAGTGATTGATTTCGGGATTGCCAAAGCCACCGAGCAACGCCTGACGGACAAGACGCTCTTCACCTCGTATGCCCAATTGATGGGGACGCCCGCCTACATGAGTCCCGAACAGATGGAGTTAAGCGGGTTGAACCTGGACACCCGCAGCGACATTTACTCGCTGGGGGTATTACTTTACGAACTTCTGACGGGGCGCACTCCGTTTGACACGACGGAATTGTTGAAATTGGGAGTGGATGAATTGAAACGCACGGTGTGCGAGCGGGAACCGGTGAGTCCCTCGGCCAAACTCCAAACGCTCAACAAGGAAGAATTGACCAAGACCGCCAGAATGCGGCGCATGGAGCCTCCCGGGCTTTTGTCTCAGCTCCACGGTGATTTGGACTGGATTGTGTTGAAGTGCCTGGAAAAGGACCGCACCCGCCGTTATGCGACCGCCAACGGCCTGGCGATGGATGTAGAGCATTACTTGCTTCAGGAACCCATTCTAGCGCGTCCGCCCAGCGAGATGTATCGGCTGCAGAAGTTCGTGCGCAGAAACCGAATTGTGTTCCTGTCCGGAGCCGCCACCGCCGCGGCTTTGTTCCTATGCACGATCATTTCGACAATGATGTTCGTTAAAGAGCGCGAGGCTCGCAATGCCGAGGAACGATTGAGAAGAGAGGCTGAATTGCGAGAACAGGCGTCTCATGTCGCGTCCTTGGTGACCCAGAGTCGTTTTGACGAGGCGGACAAGCTCGTGGCAGGTCTTCCACTCGACAAGCCTTCGGTCGAGGTTTCCGCCGAATTGCGCGCGCTGGGTGACTGGCACGCCGCCGCTGGCCGCTGGCCTCTAGCCGCTGCACGTTTCGAATCGTTAATCAAGGTGAACCAACTCGATCCTCCAGACTTGGTTTCCGAGGATCAATTGAAATTGACTGTCACCTTCCTCAAGTCGGGAAACCGGCAGGGTTACGAGCAATTCCGCCAGACGGAAATAGCCAGGCTAAACCCAATCAACATCGCTTCCGAATACCTGACCTTCAAAGTCGGCTTGGTGCTGCCACCCAATCCGAACCTGCAGCAATCGTTCATCCTCGGTGCGGAGCTGGTGGAAAAGAGATTTCCGAACGCGAAAGAGTTGCGCCCAAACCCGCGTCATGCGGTGCAATGGTCGGAGGCGCTGGCTTTGCTGGAGTATCGGCAGGGCCATTTTAACGAAGCCATCGGTTGGTGTTATCGTCATGGCCTGGACACCGCCGACGCGCGAACCGCTACTACCTCCTCGATAAAAGCCATGTCGGGATGGCGACTGGCGGATTATCCAGAGGCGGCTGCGAATTGGAATCAGGCCTACGAGTTGATCCATGCCAAGGCGCAGGAAGGCCTCGATATCGGGAGCGCCTCTTCGACGCTATTTCCAGGGACATCGGAAGACTTGGAGGGTTCCTGGTATGATTGGGTAATTGCGGATCTCCTGATGCGCGAGTGTGATGAACTGTTTGCGCAGAGCGAGCGCACTCTGGATTCGATGTCCAAGTCCAATTCTGCTTCCAAAGACACCATGGCCCTGGCCCGGGCGCTGGGCGAGTGGCATGCCGTGCGTGGTGAATGGAAGCGGGCGCGCAATCGCTTTTCCCAGTTGCCCGAGGACGGTGGTGCCAGGGATCACTTCATCAGTGCAGCAACGGCTCTGAAGCAGGGTGATGAGTCAGACTTTGTTCGAATTCGCGACCACGCCGTCAGCCGGTTGAACGGCACAACGGAGCCATGGGGCTTTGAGAACGTCATGCAAGCGGGCTTGCTTCAGCCTCTCGATAGCGCTTCCGCAGGAGCCTTGGAGCCTTTTGCTCAATGGCTGGAACACGCCGTGGCCAGCGCCGGGCCGCTCAAGGAGGGAACGTATGTGCCTGCCTCATGGGATTTGACACTGCTCGGGCTATTTGAATACCGGCGCGGCAATTACGCCAAGGCTCTGGGCGACTGCCAGCGCAGCCTGCTTACCTGCACGTATATGCCAATGCCCGCCGCCACGGATCGGATTATTCGAGCCATGTGCTTCTCCAAGCTCGGCGACGATGCGAGTGCGCGCTCGGAGTTGGATGGGGCAAAGAGCCTCGTTCAGAGCGGTCTGAATATTGGATACGACCGATGGAACTGGCCGGCGTGGGTTTTCGCTCGCCTCGTGCTGCAAGAGGCTGATAGCTTGATTCCGCAAGCATCGCCTCCCGAAATCCCAAAATAGGCTTATGGAAAACTCCAGCGACAACCGGCATGACTCCAGGTTCGATCTCAACTTCGTCGCGCAAATATTGCTGGAGATTGCGCACGAGCAATCGCTGGAGAAGCTATTGCAGAAACTGGTCGAGCGGGTGATGGAAAGGCCCCACATCGTCTGTGGCCAGGTCTGGTTGATTGAAAAGGGTGACTTGTGCGCCACCTGCCCGCGTCGGCCACAATGTCCCGACCAGTCCCGCTGCCTCCACTTGGCGGCGGCGAAAGCAAAATCCATGGTTGGGCCAGGGAAAGGATTTGGGCGGTTGGACCCGGCAACCGCTCGCGAACCGCTGGGATTACCGCCGATAGGCAGCCTGGTGGTAGGCGGGCGGTCTCGATTTGTGCCGGATCTGCACGAACAGCTTGTATCTCCGCTCGATCCTGTCTGGATGCGTGAAGAGGGCATCCATGGCTATGCGATCAATCCGATCAGCTACAAAGGGGAGGTGTTGGGCGCGATCGTATCCGCCACGCGCGAGCCGTTTCAGGAGGAACTCCGGCCTTGGGGCCCGGTGATCGCTAATCACATAGGAGCGGCTATTGCCAACGCGCGGGCGTTCGAGGAAATTCGCGTGACCGGCAAGCGACTCGAGCAAGCCAACCAACGGCTTGAGCAGGAACTCGCCGAGCGTAAAGCGGGCGAGGAAAAGCTCAGGCAAAGCGAACAGCGTTACCGCCGACTCGTGGATACGGCGTCCGAGGGCATTTGGGAACTCGATGAGCACTACACGACCACGCTGGTGAACCGGCGCATGGCGGAGATGCTGGGGTATGAACCACAGGAGATGGTGGGCCGGAAGCTCGGTGAATTTCTATTTGAGGATGATTTGGCCTCGCTGCCAGGGCGGATAGCCGCACGCCGCCAAGGGCTGACCGAGCGCTATGAGCAGAGATACCGCCACAAGGATGGCCGCGTGGTATGGATGTATGTTTCGGCAACTTCGGTCCGGGATGCCGGGCATCGTTTCATGGGATCTTTCGCCATGCTGATGGACATCACCGAGCGCTTGCGGGCGGAAGAAGAATTGCGCAAGCACCGGGAGCATCTCGAGGAACTGGTGAACCAACGCACGGAAGAGCTGGTTTTGCTCAACCAACTGGTCCATGGCTCTCTCGAATCGGCCGATGTCGGTGCCTGGTGGATTGATTTCAAGGAACCTGACACGTGCCACGCTTTGGACAATACCGCCAGAATGGTGGGCCTGAAGCCGGATCCAACCGGACAGAAGGCTTACAAGCTCAGTGTCTGGAACAAAATGCAGACGGACACAGCCGTGGCATATCCCGAACAGGCACCGGTCATTGACCAAACTCTTGAGAGGTTTGCCGGAGCCATTTCCGGAAAATATGACAACTTCCGGGCGGTTCACCCGCTGGCAATGCCCGATGGTTCCATCAAGTGGCTGGACTCCCGCGCCGAGGTCGCCCAACGGGACGAACGTCGGCAGGCCCGGTTGATGACCGGCACACTCATTGACATCACCAAGTTAAAGCGGGCCGAAGCTGACCTGGCTGAAGCCAAAGCCCGGGCCGAAGCCGCCAATCGCGCGAAGAGCGCGTTCCTGGCCAACATGAGCCATGAGTTGCGCACCCCCCTCAACGCGGTGCTCGGCTTTTCCCGGCTGCTCAAGCGCGATCCGGAGGTGACACTGCGCCAGCAAGAAACGTTGGATATCATTGCCCGCAGCGGCGAGCATCTGTTGAACTTGATTAACAATGTCCTCGACATGGCGAAGATTGAGTCCGGCCGAGTGGTCCTGGAGAAGTCCGAAGTTGATTTGCCTCGATTGATGAGCGAAATCCAGTCGCTGATGGGTGTCGGGGCCGTGGAAAAGGGACTCCGTTTCGCTTTGGAGCATGATCCCGATCTGCCCCGGTTTGTGGCCGTGGACGCGGGCAAGCTGCGCCAGGTGCTGCTGAATCTGGTTGGCAACGCCATCAAATATACGAACTCCGGCTGGGTGAAGCTCTGTGCCCGGCTCGCCAGCACCCACGGGTCCGAAAAAGCCGAAATACGATTTGAGATTGAGGATTCCGGGCCTGGCATCAGCCAGGAGAATTGCCAGCGCATCTTCTTTCCCTTCGTGCAATTGGGTGGTCAGACTCCCGCAGAGGCCGGGACGGGATTGGGGTTGGCCATCTGCAAGCAATATGTCGAGCTCATGGGCGGCCAGATTGGCGTTACCAGCAAGCCGGGCAAGGGATCAATGTTTTATTTTACCATTCTGGTGAGCGTGCTTCCGTCGGTGGCGCAGCCTGAAGAACCGAAGCACGGCCGCATTTTGGGATTGGCCGCGGGGCAGCCGTCCTACCGGCTTCTGATTGTCGAGGACCAGCCGGAGAATCGTCTCCTGTTGCGAAGGCTCCTGGGCCCGCTCGGTTTTGAGCTGCGCGAGGCAGTCAACGGACAGGAAGCCGTGGCCCAGTTCGAGCAATGGCATCCCGACCTGATCTGGATGGATATCCGCATGCCGGTCCTGGACGGGTTGGAAGCCGTCCGGCGGATTCGGGCGACCCAGGCCGGCGCCAAAACCAAAATCATCGCGCTCACGGCTCACGCTCTGGATGAAGAGAGCAAACCCATTCTGGCAGCCGGTTGCGATGATCTCGTGCGCAAGCCATTTCGCGAACAAGAACTCTTTGACGCCTTGGCACGACACCTCCGCCTGAAGTTCATCTACGAAAAAGCACGGCGGCAGAAAAGCACGACGGAGCGCCCAGGGCTAGCCCTGTGTCCGGAGCACTTGGACGCTCTGCCGGCGGAGCTGCTGCGGGATTTGCGGCAGGCCGTCATCGAACTGGACACGGCTCGCACTCGGTCTCTCATCGGGCAGGTCACCGAACAAGATGCTTCGCTGGGGCGGGCATTGAACACGCTGGCCACGCAGTTTGACTACGAGGGTCTTTTGAAATTGCTGGAGCGGGAGCCTTCTCACCCAGGACAGACGTTATGAGCGAGGACAAGCAACCGACACTAGCGCCGGAAGAGATTCTGGTGGTGGATGACACGCCCGCCAACCTGCGTCTTCTGACCGAGCTTCTGACCCAGCACAACTATCACGTCCGACCGGCCTCCAACGGCGCTCTGGCGCTGAAATCCGTGGCCGCCAAGATTCCAGACTTGATCCTGCTCGACGTAAATATGCCTGCCATGGATGGCTACGAGGTGTGCCGTTGCTTGAAGGCGGACGAGAAGAGCAGCCGCATCCCCGTCATTTTCATCAGCGCTTTTGGTGACACGCGCCAGAAAGTCACCGGCTTTGAGGCCGGCGGCATTGATTACATCACTAAGCCCGTTGAGGCGGAGGAAGTGCTGGCGCGGGTCAGAACGCATTTGCGGCTGCGTAAGGCGGAAGAAGCCCTGCGCAACGCCCACAGCACGCTGGAACTCCGGGTGCAGGAACGCACCTCTGAACTCCAGACCTCCAATCAAGCCCTGCGGGTGAGTGAAGAACAAGCGCGCCGGGCATTTGAGGAAATCGAGGTGCTCAAGTCCCAACTCGAGATGCAGAACGCTTACTTGGAAGAAGAAGTCGTGCAAGCCAAAGCTTTCGGTGGGCTGGTCGGCCAAAGCCGCGCGTTGCACAACATCGTAAAACAAATTGATCTCGTCGCACCCACCGAAGCCTCGGCCTTGATTTTGGGCGAAAGCGGCACCGGCAAGGAACTCGTCGCGCGTGAAATTCACCATCGCAGCCGGCGCAAAGACAAGCCGCTCGTCCGTGTCAATTGCGCTTCGATTCCCAAAGATCTATTCGAAAGCGAATTTTTCGGCCACACGCGCGGTGCTTTCACTGGGGCCGTAAAAGACCGCGCCGGCCGCTTTGAAGCCGCCGAAGGCGGGACAATTTTCCTCGACGAGATTGGCGAAGTGCCGTTGGACTTGCAAAGCAAATTGCTCCGCGTGTTGCAGGAGAAATGTTATGAACGCGTCGGCGAGGACCGCACGCGCCAGGCCGATGTGCGGGTGATTGCCGCGACCAATCACGATCTCGAACAAGCCGTGGCGGCGGGACGTTTTCGCGAAGACCTTTACTATCGGCTCAACGTGTTTCCCATCCAAGTTCCGCCGTTGCGCGAACGGATGGAAGATGTTCCCTTGCTGGCGAAACAGTTCATTGAATCGTCGATCAAAGAACTGGGCTGTCCCAAGCCCCGACTCACGCGCGCGGCCATCGCCAAGCTCCAAAATTATCATTGGCCCGGCAACATCCGCGAATTGAGGAACGTCATCGAACGCGCCATTATCCTTTCGCGCGGCGGCGCGCTGGACTTCGACTTGCCGGTGGCCAGTTCTCCTGCCGCAGCACCTCGATTCACGCCACAAGAAGCGGACGCCACCGAACCGGGAATCTTGACCGAACCGGAAATGCAGCGGCGCGAACGCGACAACCTCCTGGCAGCCCTCAGAAAAACTAATTGGAAAATCAAGGGTGCCGACGGCGCCGCGGAATTGTTGGGTGTCAAGCCAACGACGTTGAAGGCGCGAATCAAGAAGATGGGATTGAAGCGGCCCGCGTCACTTTAGGTGATGGCTCAAAGCGCCGATTAGATATAACCTTTTCTCAACCAGGTGGCTGATGGCTTGTTCCTTCGCCAGCGGCGTGTATTGCTTCACCGGGCAGTGATTGCCGTGATGTTTCAAATGCTGGACGGATATCCGCCGCATCCACACGCAGTGTGGGTCGGCGGCCATGTCTGGCATGACGAACACGGCTGGCACAACGCCCGCGGCCATTGGCGGTGAGGGTCCAAACAGCGCTGCGCTGGGGCGCAACTCAAAGGTCACACTAAAGCCTGTTCCAGAACCTCCGCCCGTAGTCGCCGTTGGATGTGGGCAATCAGTTCCTCCACCTGCCGGACCTGTTGTCCAATGACCATTGCAACCTCCTCCGGTTCGAAGCCTTCAACGAAATACAACTCGAACACTTCTCGTTCCGTGGTTGGCCAAGAATTGGCCGTTCTTCGTGTCTGTGTCAGCAGCTCCTGCCGTCCCACGACTACATCAGGTGGTTCCACCCGCACATCTGGAAGCAGGTCTTTGGTTTCGGCCACCGGCGGTTCGAGTTCCATCTCGATGATATCAAGCGGTTGTTCGGGATCGTAGCCCGCTACGGCTTCTGCATCGTGATGCAACAATCGTGGCGTTTCCAGTGACAGTGTTTTCTTGACCTGTATTTTCAATGCGTGGCGGCGACTGGCGATTTCCTGCCAAGCGAGCATATAGAGCCAAATCAAGTAGCCCAACTGAGCGGGCTTCGTTTCTGGCGCGGCGAGTGCGCGGCGCGCAACTTCGTCCACAACCTCGCGCGCATCAATCGCGCCGGCCGGCAATTCCGAGGTGGTTGTGACATGCCATAAATGTCTGCGTACGTAGCGAAGCAACCGCTGACTATGCTGTTTGAGCAAATCGCCGACGACATCGGTCTCACTCTGCGGACCCATGCCTTCGGCTTGCGGCTGGGCCGTGAAACCCGATGCCTTGACCTCGAAAAGCCTGCTGCGCCGGGCTTTCCGTTTCCAAAACACCTCGCGGCGAAGTTCCGACTTCAAGGAAACCAGTTCGCGCAGTAGCGCCTTGACCGCATCGTCAAACGCCTTGATCACATCGGACGCGGACTTTTTGCTGTGGAGGATGTTCGAAGGAACCCGCAGTGTGAGCGCCGCGGTGTGGAAAGCCTTTCTCGGATGTCGTTCCAGCGCAATATGCAGGTGAACGGTGTCAGCAGGGAAATGGGTCAGATGTTTTTCCAGCTTGAAGATTTTCTCCCGCAGCTTTTTTCGCAGCAGTTCATGGCCGTGAAGATTCTTCGTGACCAGATTCCAAGGCAGTTCTGTGAGATGGGTGCTTTTCATTG
>Ga0302320_10030754_pt1 | contig 10216 bp, 12 predicted proteins | sample Bog_T0_3_FD_202130 | JGI IMG/M metagenome (GOLD analysis project Ga0302320, IMG submission 202130) | Peat permafrost microbial communities from Stordalen Mire near Abisko, Sweden - Bog_T0_3 | ecosystem: Environmental > Terrestrial > Soil > Wetlands > Peat | place: Sweden: Abisko, Stordalen Mire... | reverse complement strand
AAGCAGAAGCCGTTCTACGGCGAGGTTGAAGCGCTGCGGAAAGTAACGTGGGTCAAGCCCGAATTAGTCGCGGAGATCGAATATGCGGAATGGACCGACGGCGCCACCAGCGGCTCCGGACCCAAGCTGCGAGCTCCCGTGTTTCTCGGCTTGCGCGACGATAAAACTCCCAAAGAATGCACGCTGGAGGAAGCGCGCCCGGCACTGGTTTGATTCGCGTTACTTAACGTCCTTCACTGCCAGCAGCGTGCCGTAATCGCGCCCGCTGGGGTCGACCGCGCGAGCCACCACCGAAGAAAATGCATCCCGCAACTCTGGATACTTCGCCAGCAGCGCCTTCATCACCGCAATGTTTCCCTGATAAGCCAGGTTCGTGTTCGAAACATCCGCAGCCTGATACTTCACAACCAGGTCAAGATCGCTACCCACGACCTCGGGAAAAACATCGACGAGTTTGTAGGTGGTCGCCCCAGCGGAAAGATCGACGGTTTTTCCATCGGCTGGAAAATCGGCAGGTTGTGCCTTCTGCGATTCGTCATAGAGCTTGTCCGTAGCCGCCGTGCTCATGAAGGGGAGCGGCGAAATCAGCGATCGCGCCTCCAGATAATAAAGCCATGCCGCGTGTGCCTGTCCCTTCGCCTTAAATTCGCGAGCGCGCGTCAAAAACCAATCGCTATCGTGGCCGCCGATCTGCGACGCTTTGATGTAGAGCCCGCCCAGCTTCCAATCGGAGCCCATCAACTGCAGGATCAAAGAAACCGTGTAAGCGCCCTTGGAAGACGGAGCATCGAGAATGACCACGGCGTATTTTGCCGGCGGAAGATTGTTCAAGTAGAAGGCGGCGCTATCACTCGTCTGCCCGTTTCTACCGAAGACGCCGCAATAAAATTCCGCGCGCGCGATCGGCGCGGTGCCATCTGCTTCCAGCAAGAAGGGCGGACGAGCTGCTCGCTTGGTCCCCGCGAGGACGGTTTGATTGTCTTTGATCGTGCTTTCGATGCCGGAAAAGTCCGCAGCCAGGCTCGGAATCGCACTTTGCCGCAGCGAGGCTGCGTCGCCTTTCGCGATGGAATCGAAATAACGCTGAGCCGCCGTCAGCAGCGCCGTCCGCGTAGCTGGTTCCATGTCGCTGGCGGTAACGCAATTTTCCGCGATCGCATTGGTTGCGCAAAATGCCAGCGCAGCCAGCACCGCACATCCGAGGAGCGCACATCCCGCGAACGAACCTTTCCAGCTAGCCTGCGACTGTGACTGTAGTTTCGATGGCTGAGGCTCGTAGCAGCGTAACCCTAGTGTCGCGAAAGATTCTTTCATTCCGCCCCCAATTCAAAAAATTGTACGCCTCGCCGAGTTCCATCCAGCGCAAGGACTTGCACATCCATTCCGGCATGCAACCTCAAACTTCATCTTGCAAGAGCGTAAAGTCAATACATTCTATTGAGTAGGGAGGTCGGCTGCTTAGGTCACATTTTCCATGGCCTGCGACTCCGGTGCTAGAATTGCTCTAACATACTGGACTATCCCCCTGGAGGCCGAAAGATCAGGCCGAAAGATTGAAAGATTAACCAAGCGCTGAAGGAGTTGTCATGAGCAGGGGCATAAAGTTAACAGGCCTTCTGATGGCTGGCGTTCTATGCCTGCCGGTAGTGACCCTGGCCGATACCCAAAGCACGCGTCACGCGCATAGCAAGAAAAAAGCCCCGCCGCTGCCGCCCCCGCTACCCTCCGGAACTCGAGGGCCGGTACCGCAGATTCCGCTGGATTCCATAACTCCGGTCGCTCCCCAGGTAACCTATGAGGGCGGATTGCTGACCATCGTCGCGCCCAACTCCACCCTGGGCGATATTCTGCGCGGCGTCCGCAAAAACACCGCGGCCGATATTGATATTCCAGCAACCGCCAACGAGCGCGTCGTTACTCGCCTGGGTCCGGCGCCGCCTTCGGAAGTGATGGCGGAACTGCTGAACGGCTCCCGTTTCAATTACATCCTGCTCGGTTCGCCGACGGATGCGAATGCGTTGGTGAAGGTCGTCTTAGTGGCCAAGACTTCGGACACTCCGGCTCCCACCACCACCGCCGCCGCGAACGGTGCATTGCCCGTTCCAACGCCCAACGGAGCCGATGCCGCCGCGGCCGAAGCCGAGACCGAAGACACGGCGGATGAAGGCGCAGAGGCTGCAGCCGAAGCGGAACCCGCTCCCACTCCTAATCCGGAACAGCCCGGGGCTAAGACTCCGCAACAAATGTTGCAGGAGATGCAACAGCGGCAATTGCAACTGCAGCAGCAACAAGCCATTCAACCGGGAACCGTTCCGGTGCCCCCAGGGATGCCAGCGCCGCGCCAGCCGGGAACGCCTCAACCGCAAGATCAGTAACACGAGCAGCTGAGATTTGGGTGGGGTTGGTGACCGTTCGGGCGCGCAGACTCAGCGTTCGGTTGAGGGTAGTTGCAGCGTCCTTGCATCGCGCGCCGCCAGTTGAGCGCCGGAAGCGTCGGTAATTTTCTGCAGGAGCGACCAGTCTCGATCCACATCGGTTGCGGAAACCTTCGGCGGATTCCCCCGCCGCAACTCCTCCTGCAGCCGCACTTCGAGCAGTTGTTTCGCCAGGCGAGCCGAGGAATCCGCAGCCAGAATGTTGCCGTGCGTGACCCCCAGACTTACCGTCTCATCCCCAATCTTCATGCGCAGAACGGGATGTCCCTCGGAATCGAAGCCCGGCGCGGCGTTGCTCATCATCCGCGCCAAAGTTTTTTCTCCGTGCGGATTGGCAGTATTCGCAACGTCCGCAGCGATGAAATGGCTGAGTTCCAGCTCATAGGATCGGCGATCCTCCGCCCCTACGGGCGGCTCCAGATCCCGCGCGGAGTTATAAACCTCCGCGTTCCGCGAAGGATTAAATCGTCCCGCCTCCGTGCCTACATAAACCGCTGCCACGCAACCGGCAAACACCGGGCTGACCACGGCGCTCGGTACGATGTACTTTTTCGATTTGAAGAAAGACTCCACCACGCCGTGAACCGGCGCGCTGCGCGCCGCCGTGCCCGGAACCTGCGGAATCACGTAATTCGAAAACTCGATGTCGGAATGATGCGCGCTGAACTTCACCATGGTCTTCGCCATCTGCTTCGGGGTGCTGATTCCCACGTCGGCGACCAGGTTTCGATGCAGCGCTCCCGGATAATAAAAGTTGATCACGTCCTTGGCAAAATCGGCGCAGTTGCGCGACACAGTCATGAAATGCGAACGGTTCGGCGCCTTGTTGTAGGCATCGATGAAATCCCGATCTCGATCCGCCGAAGTCTCGATTTCAAAGGCATAGGCCGTCCGGTCATACGCCGAGCCCACCAGTTCATACCAATTTCCAGCCGGAGTTTCCCCGTGGCTTCCATCCGGAGCTATCTCTTCCAGGTGCTTGCGGCGATATTGATCGCGCAAGAACGAAACCATTTTCGGATTCGCAAACAGGGGAATGTCTTCCGGCCTCTCCACCGCATAAAGATAAGGGATCAAAGGAATCGCGACCCAGTCGTAGCCGCCAACACCGTTATAGCGGCTGATGACGGCTCCGAGTTCGCCCGGCGCGCATGGCCGCAGGGTGAGCGGCGTCTCGGCGCAGACTCCGGACAAGTAAACCGCGGCATGTCCCGTCGCGGTAAAGAAACCTAACTTGCCGTAGGGCTCCTCCAGAAGAAGCGTGGCGGAGGCGCTGGCAAGGGCGGCAGACACGAGCATCAATATGCCTAACTCGCCCACGGAGCGCCGCAATTTTGCCAAAGCACACATTGCCATTCTCACCGTAACTACAGATAAGGAAACCCCTTGGCATAACATTAGTTGCCATTCGTGGGTTCAGCGAGTTACCTAAGTCAAAGGACTTGCCAGGAATTTTGACAGGAATTAGCCAGGTAACAGAAAAGACATAAGTTATGCGATTGTAAATGCGGGGTTGAATCAGGATTATGCGCCCTAAAAGGCGGTCGCGGTTCGGCATCCTATTCTCGTTCGACCCTTCGTTCAGCCTTGGCACTGCGAAATTCTCGTCCGCAGTTGTTTGATGGCCCAAACGGCGCTGGCAGCAACCACCTCGTCATCATCCGCCGTCAGTTTCTCGAGCAGCGGGAAGAACGTCGCATCGCCGCTATTCCCCATCGCGATAACCGCGTTCCGTCGAAGCCCTGAACGCTTAGCCCGCTTCACCGGCGAATCTCGAAAGGTTGCGCGAAAGTCCTCGGCGCTCATCTCCGCCAGCCAGTCCAGCGCGGGATTCACCAACTCCGCGCGTGCCTGAAACTCGGCAGCCCCGGTCGCCGGAGCTTTGCGGTTCCACGGGCAAACATCCTGACAGATATCGCAGCCGAAAATGTGCCGTCCCATGCCCGGCCGCAGCTCGTCAGGAATCGCGCCACGCTTTTCAATCGTGAGATACGAAATGCACTTGTTCGAATCCAACTGGTAAGGGGCGATCAGCGCGTCCGTGGGGCAGGCATCGATGCAGCGCGTGCAAGTCCCGCACCGATCGGGCGCAGGCAATCCCGGAACCAGCTCCAGCGAAGTCAGAATCACGCCCAGGAACAGCCACGAGCCCATCTTCTGGTTGATGATGCAGGTGTTCTTGCCGATCCATCCCACTCCCGCATACTTCGCGACCACGCGCTCGACGATCGGCCCGGTATCGACATAACAGCGTGTGATCACGCCGTCCAATCCGCTCGCCAACTTCACTGCATTCTCCACCTCCCGCAGCCGCCGCATCACCGCCTCGTGATAGTCCTCACGCCCCCAGGCGTAGCGCGAAATCCAGCCCCGCGCGGGGTCCGCCGCCTCGGTTGAATACGGCTGCGCTGTGTTGTAATTGATGGCGCAGACCACCACGCTGCGGGCCCATGGCGCCACATGCGCCAGCGAAGCCCGCTTCAATCGGCCCTGCAGGTCGCGGCTCTCGAGATACTTCATTTCACCGGCATGGCCATCCGCGATCCATCGCGCGAAGCTCTCCAGCTCCGGCGAACTTTCTACCGGAGCGATGCCGGCCACATCAAATCCCGCCCTCCGCGCCGCTTCTATTACAGCGCTCGTGATTTCAGCAGCCAACAACATGATAAATAACGTCAGGAACGAGGAATCCAGGAGTAGATCTGCAACTCGCGATCTCTAGCCCTGCCAAAAAACTTCATCAGCGAGAAGCTTCGTCAGGAGATTTCAGTTCCAAATTGGAATTCAATTTCACTTTTAAATTGCGAAAGCTGATCGACTCTTTCGGATTAGCGTATAAGCTTTGGCTCATAGAGTCACGCAACTCACGCTGCGCGTTCTCCCAATTTCTTTACAAGGAGAGAAGCTATATGCCGCAAACCTCCACCCACGTGCAAACTCCCACCATTCAAATTTCCATCATTAACGAGAGCACCGTACTGGCCGACGCGGATGTTACGCCGGTCGTGGCTGCGCTCCAGAAACAGGTCACCAACGACTTCCGCCCGGTGTGGGGCACCGATGCCGAACTCAGCATCGTTCCCAAGACTTCCACGCCTCCCGCCGGAAGCTGGTGGTTAGTGTTGCTGGACGATTCCGATCAGGCCAATGCTCTCGGCTACCACGATCTCACCACCGAAGGGCTCCCCATGGGCAAGGTCTTCGCCGCCAGCGATCTCAAAGCCGGCACCTCCTGGACCGTGACCGCCAGCCATGAGTTGTTGGAGATGCTGGGTGATCCCAACATCAACCTCAGCGTCTTCGTGCAGAACAGCAACACCGCCGGAACTCTCTATGCCTACGAAGTCTGCGATGCTTGCGAAGATGATAGCTTCGGCTATCAGGTCGACAGCATCCTGCTTTCCGACTTCGTTTACCCCTCCTGGTTTGAAAGTTTTCGCACCGAAGGTTCCACGCAATTCGATCGCATCAACAAAATCCAGAATCCTCTGCAGCTTTTGTCCGGCGGCTACATCGGGATATTCACCATAAACTCAGGCAGTGGCTGGCAGCAACAGACCGACGAGAAGCGTCCCACCAACCTCAGGAATCGGGGAGCCGTCGGTACCCGCCGGGAACGCCGCAGCATCCCGCACGATCTCTGGGTCAACAGTCTGCCGCAGCGCAAGATTGTGGGCAATGCGCAGAAATACCGCCAGCAACTGCAGACCATCCAGAAACGCCGGGAAGCCGCGTAAAGCTTTTTCGCTACCATAAACTTTTCTCTGGGCGTCACCAACTCCCCGCGCGCAAGCGCGGGGCTTTTTTGGCTCGCAGCAATCGCGCGCTCCCCTTTTCTTCCATCCCATCTCTACAATATTTGTGCCCGCCATTCGTCTACAACAGTAGATGAACGAGTCGTCCATCATGAGCGCGATGATCGAACAGGATCGTCAAATCTCCGAAGTCATCGCGAAAGAACGATCCCGGCTGCGGAATTTTATCCGCAGGCGCGTGCCCAACCCCGCCGACGTGGAAGATCTTCTGCAGGAGGTTTTCTGCGAACTGGTGGAAGCCAATCGCCTGCTGATGCCGATCGACCACGTCACCGGCTGGCTGTTTCGCGTGGCGCGCAATCGCGTCATCGACCTCTTCCGCAAGAAGAAGCCGGAAAATTTCGCCGACGCGGCTATCGCCGACGGAGACGATGAGCAGTTGATGATCGACGATCTGTTGCCTTCGCCCGAGGCCGGCCCGGAGGCGATCTATCTCCGCCACATGCTTTTGGAGGAGACGAAAGTTGCGCTCAGCGAACTGTCGGCCGAGCAGCGCGAGGTTTTCATCGCCCACGCAATCGAGGGGCGCAGCTTCAAAGACTTGGCCAGAGAGACTGGGATCAACATCAATACGCTGTTAGCCCGCAAGCGCTACGCGGTGCTTCATCTGCGCGAGCGCTTGCAAAGCATTCACGAGGAGTTTACGAACTAAGCTTTGAAGATTACTGAGGAGCACGATATGAAAAAGAAATGGATTTTTGTTGCGGCCCCGATCGGAATCGTAGTTTTTACGGTGCTTTTTGGCGAAGTGGTTATGCATCTGTGGAACTGGCTGGTCCCGGCGCTTTTCGGCTGGCGCCAGGTCACCTTCTGGCAGGCGCTGGGACTGCTCGTGCTCTGCCGCATCCTCTTCGGAGGCCTGGGCAATCACAGTAACAATCGCTCCAAATGGCGGCAGAAAAGAGACGAGCGCTGGGCGGCCATGGCTCCCGAAGAGCGGGAAAAGTTTCGCCAAGGTTGGCGCGCGCGCTGTGGCGGCGTAATCGACCCGCCCGGCGGCGGAACCCAGCAGCCAGCCTAGACGGCTTAACAAAACTCCGGGTCAGTGACCCATATCTCGCGTCGTTTGCGGGATGTGGGGTATTCGGCGGCCAGGCTTAAATGCCCAGCTTCTTCACTTCCTCGTTGTAATACTTGCGGTAGAGAATGTCCCACTCTTGCGAGCCTTCGAGGATGGTGCGCTTCTGGCTTTCGATTTTCTGGCGGGCGGCCTGGTCGATTCTCTCTTCGTGATTGAGTAGCTCTTCGAGAATTTTGCGGGTTTCCTGGCGGATGGTGTTGGGGTCCTCGATGAAATCCACTTCATCCATCGACTTGAGCTCGTCGGCGACCGCGCGAGCCAGCACGTTCACTTTATCGCGGCTCAGCCTCACAGCACCGCCTTGTACTTGCGCACCAGTTCGCTCTTCACCTTGCGAAACATCTCCTGGTAGTTGGCGCCGGTCTTATTCATCTCTTCGGAATAAGCCTCCAGGATGACTCGGACTTCATCGTTGATGCGGTCCTCCAGCGTGAGCTCATTGAGCAACGCCGCATGGACGCGCTCCGTCACCTTGGGGACAGCGGCGGTCTCGATAGCCTTCCCGGCAATCAATTTCTTGGTAACTTCGCGGGCCAGGTAGCCCACATATTCCTTGGAAAGAAGCATGTGCGGATAGAATGTCCTGTGTCAGCAGGTCGGTTGTTCGCGAAACATAGAGTGTACCACGGCTAACGCCTTCCCTTTACGCGAGGCCCTCTTCGTTGACACCCCATGCATCATTAGAACGGTAGCTGAATCGCTTCGTCGATGGTGTGAGGTGCGCGAAATCGTTCAAGCTCAGTTCCAACTCTTCGGTTTCGTCAAGAAGCAGAAGGGATGGTACATTGCGCACTGTCCCCCCTTGGACATCACTACGCAAGGAAGGACGGAGGAGGAAGCCAGGAAAAACTTGATTGAAGCGTCGGAGCGCTTTGTAGTGAGCTGTTTCGAGCGGGGAACGTTCGAGCAAGCGCTGCGCGAATTGGGATGGCATGTGGTCTCCGGCCGGCCTGTCCCATTACATGTCTCGAGATCCTCCCGCCGCAGCGATAAGACTTTTCAGTTCCCGTTCCAATTCCCTTCGGCTTCGAGAAAGCGGCCGATGGATGCCCCGCCTAACACCGCTTCCGTGGCACAAGCTGGTTTGCGTATTTGAACAAATCGGCTATCGCAACGCCGGTCAAAAAGGAAGTCACATCCAGCTGGAAAAACCGGGCGTCGCTCGGCCGCTTATCGTGCCCCGTTACGACGAAGTTGGGCAGGACATCGTCACGAACCTCATACGCTCCGCTGGGATCACCCGGCAGGCGCGCATTCCTCGCGCTTCTGAAGAATTGTTAGCACCAAATTGCCATTGACTTTGGGAACACCCCAGAGGATAATTGCGCCTCGAAAACCGGGGGGGGGTCCATGGAAACCGCGATTGGTGTTTTTTCTTCTCACGCCGCAGCCGAAAGCACGGTGCGTGAATTACTAAAGGCTGGGGTACCGGAAGACTCCATCGTCTTTTTGACTCGCTCCGAGCACGAGACCACCACCCAGGGAAAGCAGGCGGGCGCGACGGTGGGCGGCTTCATGGGCATGGCGACCGGCATGTCAGCCGGAGTGGTCGCCGCCACCCTGATGGTGACCGGTGTGGGAGCAGTTTTCGCCCTGGGTTTTGGGGCCGCCGCGCTTCTCGGCCTGGCTGGCGCCGGAACCGGCGCCGCTGTGGGCAAAGCCGTGGCCGAGCCTGCCAATCGTCTTCTGCCTACCCCGGACGAAAAGTGTTCGGAAGATGTGCTGTTCTTCCGCGAAGTCTTGAAGGCGGGCCGGTCGCTGGTTGTGGTGCGAACCGATTCCAAGGAAGTCGCGAGCACTGCATCCGCCATCCTCGATGAAATGGGCCTGGGCATCGGCGCAAAAACTCCGGTCAAGATGCAGGTCGTTACCCGCCAGGTGGCGGACGTCTCCGTGGTCGACGTCGGCGGGCGTATCACCATGGGTGAAGGAAACGCCATGCTGCGCCAGGCCGTCCGCGAGTTGCTCGACGCCGGTCGAAAGAAAATTGCTTTGAACCTCTATGAAGTTGGCTATATCGACAGTTCAGGCATGGGGGAGCTGGTCAAGACGTTGACCACCGTCCGTGGTCACGGTGGGGAGTTGAAACTGGTCAATCCCAGTAAGCGGGTGCATGATCTTCTCCGTCTCACCAAGCTCTCCGCAGTTTTTCCCATCGAAGCAGACGAGGCTAGCGCAGTTCAATCTTTTAGAGGGACGCGCTCGGAAGTCGCATAATCCTTCTTGTGACTCCTCGCTGCGACGGACTGGAAAGTCTGTCCCCGTCCGGCTTGCATACGCGCGCAAGAAATCGAAGCTGAAGGCAATGATCGCATCGCTTCCTGCGCGCTGGCACCTTCCATCCGGACGGCATACAATACTGAAGGTAAACGAATTTCGTATGTCTCCCACTCCCGACGACCTTACCATCATCAAAGATGACATGATTGCCTTTATCGAAGGCCACGGTATGAGCCGATTTCATGGCTACGTGGACTATGAAGAGGTGCAATGCATTATGTGGGAAACCGGCAACAATCCTGACGCATGGAAGGATTTCGTCGAGCTTGCCAAGAGCGCCGGTGCCCCCTTCCTTACTATGCACGCCTGGAAACTGGACCGTGAGGAATTGGACGAACTGGTAGAGCGTTTATCTCACTCCGAATTCTCCGACGGCGACGATATTGAAGACGCGCGCTGGCTGCGGGCTCACACCGGCAAGGTCGGATTTCTGCAGCTGGGATGGGCCTACCAGGGTTCCATGTTCCTGTGCGAGGTCAATACGGAATGGTATGAGCGCTACCAGCACCTGCTGGAAATGTCGGAAGACTTCGGGGGCATCCCTATCGACGAGCCCGATCAGGACGACGAGACCTAACAGTGCGCGAACACTCCCGCTGGGAATT
>Ga0302320_10030753_pt1 | contig 10216 bp, 8 predicted proteins | sample Bog_T0_3_FD_202130 | JGI IMG/M metagenome (GOLD analysis project Ga0302320, IMG submission 202130) | Peat permafrost microbial communities from Stordalen Mire near Abisko, Sweden - Bog_T0_3 | ecosystem: Environmental > Terrestrial > Soil > Wetlands > Peat | place: Sweden: Abisko, Stordalen Mire... | reverse complement strand
TCACGCTAGGGTTCGGCTCAAACTTATGGTCAAGCATAGCCACGTGCCGATCTCAAAATCACAGATCGGATTCTGAAGGATCACAACGGGAAACGGAAGATGGGGTCAAAACACCGCTTACAACTCATCGACCCGAAATCGTAGGACCAGCGGCGTCCGCCGAGCGGATTGAAACGCTTGAACGCATGGGCTCCCTTCAGGACGCCCATTCGACATCGAGGTCTCCGATCGCCTTGCGCGGCTCGGCTCGTCGTTACAAGGCCGCGTCTTTCCCGCAGGCCCTTTTCGCGCGCGGGATTTGAGCCCATATTGCGCAAATGCCAAAGCCGTCCAAATCCCCGTCGCGATCGACCCGCCCCAAGGCCTCGCGGCCCGAGGTCCAGCCCCTCACGGAACATCTGGCGGCGCTGCTCAACCCGGCGCTCAGCGAAGGCGCGCCCGGGCTGGCGGAAGCGCCGGCGGCCTTCGACCACAAGTCCGAATTGCATCCGCGCGGCGTGACCGGCGCCTCCGCGACGATCGAGGCGCTGCAGGAACTTTTGGAGCAGGGCGATCCCAATATCCGCGACCGACCGCCTTGGACGCCGCATCGCCCGCCGCGGCCCGCCAAGTCGGAGGGCGGGCGCAGTTTCAAGATCGTCAGCGAATTTGAACCGAAAGGCGACCAGCCCGAGGCGATACGCCAACTCGTCGAAGGCGTGGCGGCGCATGACCGCGACCAGGTGCTGCTGGGCGTGACCGGTTCGGGCAAGACGTTCACCATGGCGAAAGTCATCGAGGCGACCCAGCGCCCGGCGCTGATTCTTGCGCCGAACAAGACGCTGGCGGCGCAGCTTTACGGTGAATTCAAGAGCTTCTTTCCCGATAACGCCGTGGAATATTTCGTTTCCTATTACGATTATTATCAGCCCGAAGCCTATGTGCCGCGCAGCGACACCTATATCGAGAAAGAATCCTCGATCAACGAGCAGATCGATCGCATGCGCCACGCGGCGACGCGCGCCGTGCTCGAGCGCGACGACGTCATCATCGTGGCCTCGGTGTCCTGCATTTACGGCATCGGCTCGGTCGAGACCTATACGGCGATGACGTTTTCGCTTCAGGTGGGCGAGAAGGTCGACCAGCGCCAGCTCATCGCCGATCTGGTCGCGCTGCAATATCGCCGGTCGCTCGGCGATTTTTCCCGCGGCGTGTTTCGTGTGCGCGGCGATACGATCGAATTGTTTCCCGCGCATTATGAGGATCGCGCCTGGCGGATCGGCCTGTTTGGCGACGAAATCGAGTCGATCGTCGAATTCGATCCGCTGACGGGGCAGAAGACCCAGGACCTGGAGTTCGTCAAGGTTTACGCCAACAGCCATTATGTGACGCCGCGACCGACGCTGCTGCAATCGACCAAGGCGATCAAGGACGAACTCAAACAGCGGCTCGACTATTTGCATGAACATGGCCGCCTGCTCGAGGCGCAACGGCTCGAGCAGCGCACACTGTTCGATCTGGAAATGCTCGAATCCACAGGCTCCTGCGCCGGCATCGAGAATTATTCGCGCTACCTCACCGGTCGCCGTCCCGGCGAGCCGCCGCCGACGCTGTTCGAATACCTGCCCGACAATGCGCTGGTGTTCGCCGACGAGAGTCACGTCACCGTGCCGCAGATCGGCGGCATGTATCGAGGCGATTACAGGCGCAAGGTGACGCTCGCCGAATATGGCTTCCGTCTGCCCTCCTGCATGGACAATCGTCCGCTCCGCTTCGAGGAATGGGAGACCATGCGGCCGCAGACGATCCATGTCTCCGCGACCCCGGGCCATTGGGAAATGGAACGGACGAGCGGCGTGTTCGTCGAGCAGGTGATCCGGCCGACCGGCCTCATCGATCCCCCGGTCGAAGTGCGCAGCGCTCGGTCTCAGGTCGACGATCTTCTGGGCGAAGTGCGACGCGTCGCTCTGGCCGGCTATCGCGCCCTGGTGACAACGCTCACCAAGCGGATGGCTGAGGATCTCACGGAATATCTGCATGAGAACGGCGTGCGCGTCCGCTACATGCATTCCGACATCGACACGATCGAGCGCATCGAAATCCTGCGCGACCTGCGCCTGGGCGCCTTCGACGTGCTGGTCGGCATCAATCTGTTGCGCGAGGGTCTGGACATTCCGGAATGCGCGCTGGTCGCGATCCTGGACGCGGACAAGGAAGGTTTTTTGCGATCCGAGACGTCGCTCATTCAGACCATCGGCCGCGCGGCGCGCAACGTCGACGGCCGGGTGATCCTGTATGCCGACAAGATCACCGGCTCAATGGAGCGGGCTATGGGCGAGACGAGCCGTCGCCGCGCCAAGCAGGAGGCCTATAATGCGATCAACGGGATAACGCCGTCGACGATCAAGCGCGGCATTCAGGACATTCTCGGCTCGATCTACGAACGGGATCACGTGACCGTCGATATCGGCCTTGCCGACGGCGCCGCGGCGACCTTCGGTCACAACTTCCAGGCCACGATCACGGATCTGGAGCGGCGCATGAAGGAGGCCGCGGGCAACCTCGAATTCGAGGCGGCCGCGCGCTTTCGCGACGAGATCAAGCGCTTGCAGGCGGTCGAACTCGTCGTCGGCGACGATCCGCTGGCGCGGCAGTCCGACGTGGAAGCCAGTGCCGGCGGTTACGCCGGCGAGCGCCCGTTCGGCAAAGCCGCGAACACGCCGCAAGGCCGCCCCCGCAAGCCGACCGACGAAGACATGGGCCCGCACAATTGGGGCGGCGGCGAAGCGCGGCCCAAGGGCGGCGCGAAGCGACAGGGCAGGCGCTGATATCGGGCAAATCCGCAGGGACGCGATTCCCGCCTTGACCTTTGGCGGTTATTGAGGGCATCGGGCCGGTATGAACACGCTCCTTCACGAACCGCTAGGCGTAGTCGCGCGCCTCGAGGCTCTTCGAGTCCAACTGGAGCGGCGCGCGCGGGATTGCGGCCGGGCGCCGGAAGACGTGACGCTGATCGCCGTTTCCAAGACTTTCACCGCCGACGAAGTCTGGCCGACCATAGCGGAGGGTGGACAGACCGTGTTCGGTGAGAACCGCGTGCAGGAAGCGCAAGCGAAATGGCTCGATTTGCGCGGCCGAGCGGCAAAACTCGACCTGACGATCGAGTTGCATCTGATCGGCCCATTGCAGAGCAACAAGGCCCGCGAAGCCGTCGAGACCTTCGACGTGATAGAGACCGTGGACCGCGAGAAGATCGCGGCGGCGCTCGCCGAGGCGATGGCGAAGACGGGCAGGCGGCCAAAATTGTTCGTCGAGATCAACACCGGCGCCGAACCGCAGAAGGCGGGGGTGCTACCCGAGGACGCCGATCGATTCCTGGCGCTGTGCCGGGAGCGTCATGGGCTCGAAATCGCCGGGCTGATGTGCATTCCGCCGCACGAGGAACTCGCCTCGCCGCATTTCGCTTTGCTGTCGGAAATCGGCCGCCGCAATGGCGTGCGTGAGCTTTCGATGGGCATGAGCGCGGATTGGCCGCTCGCCGTGCAACTGGGAGCGACCCATATCCGCGTCGGCTCGGCGATTTTCGGCACGCGAACGATTCCGCGCTGAGCGGCGGTCGCATCGTCGAAGGAGGCGTCAAAGTCTGAGGTCCGTCGCGGCGACGCCGAGCGCCGCCTCAACCTGCCGCCCGGCGCCTTTCCCTTCGCGAGCCATTATTGCGAAGTTTTGGGCGCACAACTGCACTACATCGTGGCTGAAACTGTTGCCGCCGGCCGGCGTGACGCGGCTCGTCCAATGCGGTCATTTTTTGTGGCTGGAGGCGCCGGATGAAGCGGCGGCGGCGGTATCGGTATTTGCGGGGAGGTAGGCGGATCGCTTCGACCAGTCGCGACTTGTTCGCGCCTTGGCGTTGGTTCATGCTGGCCACGACAGCCAGCTTGAGGAGGCCAACATGGTGTCAAAAGTCATCGTCATCACCGGCGGGTTTGGGGCGCTGGGCCGTTCGGTCGTTGAGGCGGCCGTTGCGGAGGGGCGCGCCGCGGCGGCGCTCGATGTGGCCCCGTCCCCGCCCGCGGCGCTGGTTCAAGCCGTCGGCGCGCACGCGCTGCTGATGCCTTCCGTCGACCTGATGTCGTTAGAGGGCGCGCGGCGCGCCCTGGCCGCCGTCGAGGCGCGGTTTGGCGTCATCGACGCGATCGTCAACATCGCCGGCGGGTTCGTATACGAATCGATCGAGGACGGCGCCGTCGAGACCTGGGACAAGATGTTCGAGCTCAATCTCAAGACGACGCTCAATACTTGCAAGGCCGCATTGCCCTATCTGACGAAGAGCGAGGCGGGCCGTATCGTCAACATCGGCGCGGGCCCGGCGCTGAAGGCCGGCGCCGGGCTGGGCGCTTACGCCGCCAGCAAGGCCGGCGTGCTGCGGCTGACCGAAAGCCTCGCCGAGGAGTTGAAGCCGAAGGGAATTACCGTAAACGCGGTGCTGCCGTCGATCATCGACACCGCCGCCAATCGCGCCAGTATGCCCAACGCCGATTTCAGCAGGTGGGTCGCGCCGCGCGATCTCGCCAGCGTCATTCTTTTCCTCGCCTCCGACGCGGCGCGTGCGGTGACGGGGGCGCTGCTGCCGGTGACGGGAGGCTTGTGAGGGAACCGGCGCGATTATATGAGTTAAACCAACCCCTTCGTCCTGAGGCGCCACGAAGCGGCCTCGAAGGGCGGGTCGCTGCACGAGAGTTGACCGCGCCCGGGTTCCGCGCCACATCCTTCGAGGCCGCTTCGCGGCGCCTCAGGATGAAGTTCCGTGGTGGCGCAACGCCGTAACATTTGCCCTGGTTGCCTTGTGAGCGGCGGGCTTCCGGGGCTATGAGCCTCGCGCAACCTGAACCACGAGCCCCTGAATGCCGGCCTCTTCGGACGATCTCCTCGCTTTTCTCGACAAACTCGGCATCGGCTCCGAAACCGTGGAGCACCCGCCGCTGTTCACCGTCGAGGATTCGCAGAAGCTGCGCGGCGACATTCCCGGCGGCCATGTCAAAAATCTGTTCCTGAAAGACAAGAAGAGCCGGCTGTTCCTGCTCGTGCTCGAGGAGGAGACGGTCGTCGACCTCAAAAGGGTGCACGAGAAGATCGGCGCGCAGGGGCGCGTTTCGTTCGGCTCCGCGGAATTGTTGGAGGAAGTCTGGGGCGTCAAGCCGGGAGCGGTGACGCCGTTCGGCGCGATCAACGACGCGACGGGACGCGTGACCGTGGTGCTCGACGCAGCCATGATGCGCTGGGAGCGGCTCAATTTTCATCCGCTGGTGAATACGCGCACGACAGGCGTCAAATCAGCGGATCTCGCGAGGTTCCTGCGCGCCAGCGGCCATGAGCCGCTGATCGTCGCCCTCGGCGCAGAGGGCGTTGAATAATTGCGCGTAAAGGGCCATCTAGAGGTCGAATTGATGTATTTTGACTTCGAGGATGGATCCGATGGCGGGCAATGGGGCGGTAGCGGTGAAGGACGTGACGACGGCGTCGTTCAAAACGGACGTGCTCAATGTGTCGCTGCGTCAGCCGGTCCTGGTGGATTTCTGGGCGCCCTGGTGTGGCCCGTGCAAGCAACTCGCGCCTGTGCTCGAAAAAGCGGTCGCCGACTCCAAGGGCAAGGTGACGCTGGTCAAGATGAACATCGACGATCACCCGCAAGTCGCGGGCCAGCTCGGCATCCAGTCGATTCCGGCGGTGATCGCTTTTGACAAGGGTCAGCCAGTCGACGGCTTCATGGGCGCCTTGCCCGAGAGCCAGGTGCGCGGCTTCATCGAGCGGCTCGTCGGCCCGTTGGCCGCCGACGCCGACGCGATCCTCGTTCAGGCCGAGGCCGCCGTCGAAGCCGGCGACGCCCCAGGCGCGGCGGAACTCTATGCCCAGGTGCTCGCGGAAGACGAGACGAACGTAAAAGCGCTCGGCGGTCTCGCCAAGCTGCACGTCGAAGCCGGCGATCTCGATCAGGCCAAGGCGGTGTTGTCGATGGCGCCGCGGCCGGCGCCGGGCAAGGATCCAGATCCCGCCATCGCCGCCGTGATCGCCGCCATCCAGCTTGCCGAGCAGGCGGCGTCCGTCGGCGATCTCGGCGGGCTGTTGAAACGCATCGCCGAGGACCCCGACGATCACCAGGCGCGCTTCGATCTGGCGCTGGCGCTGAACGCCAAGGGCGATCGGCAGGGCGCCGCCGACCGATTGCTGGAGATCGTCAAGCGCGACCGCAAGTGGAACGAAGACGCCGCGCGCAAGCAGCTCCTGCAGTTCTTCGAAGCCTGGGGCCTCATGGACCCCTCCACGATTTCCGCGCGGCGCAAGCTGTCGGCGATCTGGTTCTAGAAAAGCGAAAGCCGACGGGTGGCCAATGAAGCTCAACCGCACCTATCGGGATCCCGGCGAAATGCCGGCGACGCTGCCGCTGTTTCCCGTGGCCGGCGCGCTGCTGCTGCCGCGCCGCCCCATCCAACTCACCTTGTTCGAGCCGCGTTATCTGACCATGCTCGATGACGCGCTCGGCGGCGAGCGACTGATCGGCATGATCCAGCCCACGGTGGGTGACGCCGCCGCCGGGCCCGCGCCGGAGCTCTATCCTATCGGCTGCGCCGGACGCATCGTGCAATATGCGGAAATCGGCGACGGCCGCTGTTTCCTGACATTGATGGGCGTGGCGCGCTTCCGGTGGGAAGAGGAATTGACGACCTTGACGCCCTATAGGATCGTCCGCGCGACCTATGATACTTTTCCCGCCGATTTCGTCGAGGGCTATGGCGAGCCGGAGGTGGACCGAAAAGCGCTCGTCGTCGCCCTTCGCGACTTCGCGCGCGCCAACGACGTCAAGATCGACTGGGACGATGTCGAGAAGGCGCCCAACGAAGCGCTCGTCAACGCGCTGTCGATGATGAGCCCCTATGGCGCGAAGGAAAAGCAGGCGTTGCTCGAAGCGCCGGATTTGAAATCTCGCGCGGAAATCCTGGTGGCGATTTCGCAGATCGAACTTGCGCACGGCTCGGACTCGCCGCGGCATCTGCACTGACTTGCAGGCGTCACGGTTCGTCGCGCAAGCCGAGTAAATCCTTGCGCACGTAAAGATCGACCGGCCAGTCCGGGTTGGCGTTGCTGGTCACGAAGCGATAGGACGCTCGCGCCTCGCTGAGTTTGGAATCGTTCATCGCCCAGGCATGAAAGCGCGGGCCGTGGCGGCCGACGAGCAGAATGTCGGGCGCGTTGGCTTCCAGGTCCGCCGCGACCCAGTCGCGTTCGCGAGCGATGATCGGCGCCAGCCGCGCCTTCAAGGCCTCGTCGCCAGGGTTCAAATCCATGAGGCGGCGCGCGCCCGCCGTCATCAGCATGCCCTGCACGCGCATCGTCCAGACGCCGTCGACATTGCGCATGAGCGGGAAGCCGATGCCCAGACCCTCGCCAATCGACGCCAGGCGCGGATGGGGCGCATAGGACAGCAGGGTCCGCGTGAAATCGGGCGTCGGGCCTGGGAAGGACAGCGCGAACAGGCCCGAAGCCGCGCCCATCATCGCCCCGCCGGCGAGGATCGAAAGCCGCTCCCGCCCTCGGTCGGGCGACCGACGCATCAATGCGAGCCGGGCGACGAGCGCGCCGGCGAGCGCCGTCGGGATCGGGGAAAGATCGAGCGCCGCCGCGCCCAACAGCGTTGCGGCGGCCAGCGCGCCCGCCAGCGCGAAGGCCGGCCAATCCCGCGCCCGGGTTTCGAGCGTCGCGCCGAAGGCGATGGCGGCGAGCGCCAGCGCCGGATAGATATGATAGAGCCAGCCCTTGCCCTGGACGAAATAGGCGAGAATCGCGCCCGCCGAGGCGACGAGAAAGCCGCGCGCGATCGGATTCGGGGTTCGCCGCGGCGACGCGACGAACACCAGCCCGCCGAGGGTCAGCGCGCACACCAACCCGGCATTGGCCAGCAGCGTGGCGATGTTTTCGCGCACCGGCAGATAGGCGGCTGTCACCATCGGCAGCACGTTGGTGAAATAGGCTGGGAAGCCGAACCAGCTCACGGCCGCCATAACCCCGACGGTCGCCGCCGCGACGACGGGCTCGATGGCATACATCGCCCCCGCTCCTCCGGCCGTGGATGCGACGTAGAGCATGAGCAACGCCGGCGCCGCGCCATAGGGCGGCTTGATCGCCACCATCAGGCCGGCGCCTAGCCCGGCCAGAACCGCGGGCAGCCAATCTACCGGCGCCCGGACGGCGCGGGCGCAAGCGACGGCGACCCAGGGGAGCCCAAACAGCAGGGCGAAGAAGTCCCGCTCGTCGAAAATGCGTCCCGGCAGCACGGTCACGGCCAGCAAGGCGATGGGTCCGAAATATGTCGCCCGTCGTTCCAGTAGCCCCGCGCGGGTGAGGATGCCGGTGGTCAGGGCGACCGCGGCGCACGCGACCGTCAGTCCGTAGGCGGCGGTAACCATTTCGGGGCGTAGGTGCAGCGCCCGCGCGACCCAGGTAGGAGGCATGTAAAGAAGAATCGCCGGCGGCGGATTGGTCTCGATGAAATCGACGTAAGGCGTCTTGCCGTCGAGCCAGCCCTCGCAAACTGTGATCAGCCACGAGACGTCGCCGAAGGCGCCGAAACGTACCTGCAAGCCCACGGCGAGCAGCACAGTCAAGGCCATGACGAGCTTGCCGTTCGTCACGAGCACGCCGGCCGGCCGCGCGCGCGCCGCGGCCAAGTCGAAAGCGACGCCCTCCGAGCGCGCCGGGCTCACCGCGCCGCCTCCGGCGCGATTGTCGAGCGCAGATCGAAAAGGTCTCGCCGCGCCCAGAGTTCGCCCGGATGGTCTTCGAGATCGTTGACGGCATAGAGCCGATAATCGCGCATGGCGGCGGCCAAGGCGGGATCGGACCAGACCGCTGCGTGAAAACGGCTGTTCAGGGGCCCGACGATGATCGCGTCGGGCTTGCGATTGACGATGTCGGCGACCAGCCGCTGGCGATCCGCCTCGACATAGGGCGCGAGTTTCGCGGCGAGCGCCGTGTCGTCGGGATGCTGGTCCATCAACAACCGCGCGCCCGACGTAACCACCAGATTGGGCACGCTCTGCACCCATACGGCGCCGACGCGCCGCACCATCGGATGCACATAGCCGAAGCTTTCGGTGATCGCCATCACGGTCGGATGGGGCTTGAGGCGCATCAGCGCCTTGCCGAGCGCATCCGAAGGCGGCGAGCCGGGGACGAAGGCGGCGCAGGCGGCGCCAAGGGCGGCGGCCGCGGCCATCCGCGCGAAAGCCGGGACGAGATCCGCCGGAGCGCCAAGCCAGAGGCGGCGCAGAACCAGAGCGAGGATCGTCGCCGCGATGAGCGGCGCGCCCCAGCGATCGACGAGCACGCCCAGGATCAGCGCGACGCCGAACGAGAAAAACGCGACGATGCGCTCGCCTGCGTCCGGTCGCGAGCGCTCCCAGGCGAGGCCGGCAAACAGGGCGGCGAAGGCGATCGCAGGATAAGCCTGATAAAGCCAACCTTTGCCCTGAGCATAATAGCCGACGAACGCGCCGACAGCGGCGAGCCCCGCAATCGCCAATGCCGGATCGCGAATCCTTCCGCGGGCGAGAAAACCGCCGAGCAACATGAGCGCGCAGAAATCGAGTCCGCCCTCGCTATGAAGCAGCTCGAGCGCGCTCTCGCGCACCGCGAGATAGACGTTCATCAACGCTGGCAGCATGTTCAGCGCATAGGCGGGAAACCCATACCAGGCGACCAATCCATAGGCGAGGACGACGAACGCCGCCGCGGGGACCTCGATCGCCTGCAATACGACGCGCGGTCCGGCGCGCCACAAGACATAAAGCGCCGGGAAAACGGCGGCGAGCGCATAGGGAGGCTTCAGCGCCACCATCATGCCGACGCCCAGTCCCGCCAGCAGCGCATGGCGTCCGTCCACTGCCACGCGCAGCGCGCGGGCGAGGCACAACGCGAGAAACGGAACCAGGAACACGGCCGCCAACACGTCGCGCTCCATGAACGCGTCGCCGGGCAGGCAAAACAAGGCGAGCAGCGCGACGGCAAAGCCGAACGCGCCGATCTCCTTGGAACGTTGCGCGCGTGCGAGTATCGTTCCGGCGAGCCCGAGGGACAGCGTGGTCGCCACGAAACCGGAGGCGACGACGATTGTTTCCGACCTGAGCCCGAGCGCCTGCGCGAGCGCCACTTCGGGCGCGTAGACGAGCAGCGACGCGGGCGG
>Ga0302320_10030751_pt1 | contig 10217 bp, 8 predicted proteins | sample Bog_T0_3_FD_202130 | JGI IMG/M metagenome (GOLD analysis project Ga0302320, IMG submission 202130) | Peat permafrost microbial communities from Stordalen Mire near Abisko, Sweden - Bog_T0_3 | ecosystem: Environmental > Terrestrial > Soil > Wetlands > Peat | place: Sweden: Abisko, Stordalen Mire... | reverse complement strand
TCCTCGCCGCCCCATTAAAACCCACTTTTCCCCTTCCCACTCTCGCCCATCGGAATCGAAGCCCAATTATTTTCCGGCGCGATAGCTTTTTTCGCCCTCTCCCATGCTGGCTAAGGATTCGGGTGGCTTCACCCGCCCCCAATAAAAGACTTTCTGCCAGGGAAAAAACTGCTTGAATATGGGGGTGAGAATCAACGCCCACGCCCACGAATTGCGGCTTGTCCATCCGTGGAAGATAGCCGGCACTTCCGGTTCGGTTGCCCACCAGACAGTCATTGTGGAATTAACCGATGGCGACGGTGTCTTTGCCCTCGGCGAAGCCGCGCCGGCGGCGGCGTATGGCGAGTCGATTGCCGGCGTCCTGACGGCGTTGGCCCGGCTGGACCCGGCGATGCTGGTGTTTGAGGATGTGGCGGGAAGCATGGCCGGTCTGGCTGATATTCCAGGGCTGCCGATCGCCGCCAGGTGTGCCTTAAACCTGGCCCTGTTGGATGGCGCGGCTCGAATCCACGGGCAGGCACTGCATGATTATTTGGGGCTCGGTTTCCGCGAGGGGCGGCACGTGACGTCCTTTAGCATCGGCATTGATTTGCCGGAGATCATCCGGAAAAAAGTGCTGGCTGCGGCGGCATTTCCAGTGCTCAAGCTCAAGCTGGGTGATCCGCGCGACATGGAGAACTTTGCCGCCCTGCGGGAGGCGGCGCCCGACAAGCCCGTTCGACTGGACGCCAACGAGGGTTGGAAAACCCGGGAGGAAGCCTTGCGGATGATTGAATGGCTGGTGGCGACCGACCCCAACATCCAATTTATTGAGCAACCAATGCCCCGGCATGCCAGTCCGCGGGATATGCGGTGGCTCAAGGAACGCTCGCCCTTGCCCGTGTTCGCCGACGAGTCGTGCCATACCGTAAACAATATCTCGCTCTGCGCGGAATGTTTTCATGGCGTCAACGTCAAGCTCATCAAGGCCGGCGGTGTCAGCATGGCCCTGGAAACACTGGCGGCCGCGCGTCAGGCCGGGTTGAAAACCATGATCGGCTGCATGATCGAGACCAGCGTGCAGATTAGCGCCGCGGCCCATCTGGCGGAACTGGCCGATTATCTGGACTTGGACGGCAGCTTGTTGATTGCCAATGATCCTTACGCGGGCGTGACGGCGGAGCAGGGGATGCTTTCATTCGCGGGCGCCGGAGAAAAACTCGGCCTGCGCGTGCGACCCCGGGTGCCGACCATGACTCAGGACGCCTCGTTTACCTTCGCCCATCATACCACAACTTACAGGCCTCCCGGCGCCTCAGCACTCGACGGTTAAAGGTCACCTGCACCAGCAGTTTGAAGTGGTCCCAAGGCGTATATAGGTGCACTTTGCGCGCGGAGGTCACCAGCGGATGCCGGTGGAGGATGACCACGCGCCGGCCATTTTGACGAGCGAGCCGTTTCAGGCGGCGGCTGAGTTCCAGTTCCTCCCCGGCGAACATTTCCTCGCTAAACCCGCCCAGCTGGCGAAACGCCGCCGCCTCCACAAAAATGAACGAACCAGCCAGCCAGTTCCCGAGTCGGCTGGCTTGATTCCACAGCCAGGCGACCGCGCGCACGACCGGCAGCGGTTCGTCCAGTTTCAGGGTGGCGCCGCCAGCCAGGCAATCGCCGGACACAATCTGTTCCGCCACGTCGGCGAACAGCTCCGCGCCCGGATGCGAGTCGGCGTCCACAAAAATCAGCCAATCGCCGGTGGCGGCAGCCGCGCCGGTGTTGCGGGCGCGGGCAATCTGGTTGAACGGCTCGAACACCACCCGGGCCCCGGCGGCGCGGGCGATCTCGGGCGTGCGGTCAGTGGAATTGTTATCGCAAACGATCAGTTCCCAATGCCAGCCTAACGGCTCGAAAACGGCGGCGGCCGTCTGAATGCGGGCCAGCGAAGCCCCCAGCAGCTTCTCCTCGTTGAACGCCGGCACGACGACGGAAATCTTCACACGACTACGATACCGGGTGTCTCAAGGTTTGCAAAGGCCCGCGATTTTCGTCGTGCATTTTTTGCGGGATGATTTTTAATGAACCCATGTTCATTTGGATTCTTGCCGTACTGTTGATGGTGGCGGTTGCGCTGGCCGGTTGGCGGCAGGGGGCGATCCGCGCCGCATTTGCCTTTGTCGGCATACTTCTGGCGGCAGTGCTGGCGGCGCCGCTTGGCCGGCTTCTTCATCCCCTCCTGCTCCATGTGGTCAGTGGCCCGTTTACGGCCTGGGCTTTAGCCCCGGTCGTGGGCTTTATTGTGGGATCCATTCCCTTGAAGGTCGCATCGCAATATGTGCACCGGCGGGCGGAGTACTTTTACAAATACAAGGCCGGCGACCTGCGGCTCGCCTTGTGGGCGCGGTTGAATTCACGACTGGGCATCTGCATTGGCCTGCTGAATGGGGCGACTTACTTTATTCTCATCAGTTTTTTCATTTATAACCTTACCTATTGGACGACCCAGGCGGCGGCTGATGATGACATCCAACCTTGGCCCATCCAGTTGGTGAACAATTTGGGTGCAGGCTTGCAATCTTCGGGCTTCGCCAGGACCGCGAGTGCGGTGGGCACATTGCCGCCCAAGTTTTACAAGCTGGCCAATCTGGCTGGTTTGTTGATGCAGAATCCCAACCTTGGAGACCGCTTTGCGTCCTATCCGGGCCTCACCTCCTTGTGGTATCGCGACGACATGCAGCCGCTGGTCACGGATGCTACGGTCACCAACGCGCTGGAGTCCCACGCGTCGCTGGGCGAAATTGCCAGGGCCCCTTCCGTGCGGGCGTTTCTCGCCAACAAACAACTCTCCAGTTCAATGGAAGAGACTTTGGAATCCAACTTGGATGATCTAACGACCTACCTCAGCACGGGCAAATCGGCGAAATATGGTAATGAACCCATTCTGGGTGGTTGGCAGTTCAATGTCGGCGTGAGCCTGGCCTGGCTCCGGCAGGAACAGCCAAAGATGGCAGCTAGCGAAATGCGCGCGATCCGGGCCTTATGGTCCCAAGCTTACGCCCAAACCACGTTACTATTGACGGGTGACAATCAGGTCTTTATCAAAAACCTTCCGAAGTTCGTCACCGTCACCCAGCCGAACCAGCCGCCGTTCCAGCCCGAAGACTGGAATGGTGACTGGAGCAGGGATGGGGCGGCTTACACGCTGCATGTCAGCTTGAATGGCACGGATAAATACCTCATTGGCAACACCGATGGCTTGCGGTTGAAGCTTAAGGACGGGCGAAATTTGCTCATCTTTGACCACACGGATTAAGGATAAATTTTGGACACATTATCAGACATGAGTATGATTTTAAGACAAAATGGATCATTGCAAGTCTCGTGCTTCCTTTCCTGGTGGCGGCTTGATAGCTGCTCCCGCCAAGGCATGCGACAACTATTTGTTAGCGGCATTTTGCTGCTAGCTGGCATGCTTATGACTGGTTGCCATAAGGGTTTGTCAGCAAAAGGGGCAAAATCTTCCGCCACCAACAACGCCCCGGATGTTCCCGCGATCGTCATTACGAGCATCAGACCGCATACAAACGAGCAGTTTTCCCTCGATTTAGGCGTCGTGACTCTGACCAACCACAGTGAAACCTGTGTTGCCCTTGGTTCCGGCAGAAACTGCCGATTTACCCCCTTGATGATTGACCGGCATAATGTTCAGCTTACGCTCACCGTGGAAGCGACCAATGGATCTGGAAAGATGCAGGATCTGTCCGTTACGCAGGTTACTACCAAGACGGATGAGCCTTTTGAAGTTGAGGTGGGAGAGTTCAGCTTTAGCTTTACGCCGAAAGTGATTTCAGAATAATTCAGTTCATGGTCGCCCGCGTTCGCGCCGCTCCAAGGTTAAAAGGCCCAAGTTTTACCAGCCGTTCAGCGATGCAAACCCCTATTTCCAAATAACCGTAGCGAAGGCTTTACCATCGATTGCTGCTCAAGCAAAGAGGTGGGTGTTTTGCTTGACGGGATTACTCGGTAAATTTTGGGGAATTCCGACCAGTCGGCGCGGGCACTCGCCACCAAAAAAACGGCCAGCCTGAACCAAAAAACAGGCTGGCCGAACCATACCTAAACAAACAAACTATAACCGATTATTTTGTAAGCAATATCCTTGCCGAAAAAATAATGGTGTGTGCCAATGGAAATATTAGCTTCCGACAAAGACCAGAAGACAGAAGTCATTAACAAAGGTCGGCTTTCCGTGCGGAAAAATGGTCGGGGCGGGGAGATTTGAACTCCCGACCTCTTGCACCCCAAGCAAGCGCGCTAGCCGGGCTACGCTACGCCCCGAACCACTGGAACAAGCATCCTACAACATTCACAGGCCGTTTCAACCTCGAAGATGAACAAAAAATTCATCGCGATGTCGGGAGAGACAAAAGCTTGATTTTTGAACCCGATAGCAGAAACCTGAAACGATGTCCGCTGTGCGGCGCCGCAAATCCATCCGGATATGACCATAACGCCAAGGGAGTGGTTCTGGGATCAGCCTGCTCCCGGAGGTGGTTGGATGGAGGAATCTGCCTCCAATACCCCGGTGGTGTGGCTGGTCTGGCTGACTGGTGAACCGGCCATTTTGTCTTTTTTGGGGACGCTGCTCTCGGCGGAGGAACGTGTCCGGCAAAAGCAATTCGGTCGCTGCGAGGATCACCAGCGCTTCACCATTGGCCGGGGTTTGCTGCGGCTTTTGCTGGGCGCCCACCTGCGCTTGGCGCCGGCAGATATATCACTGAACCTTGGTCCCCGCGGCAAACCCCGCTTAGGTCCCGGCGGCCAAAAAGCAGGTTTGCGTTTCAACCTCTCGCACTCCGGTCAATTGGTATTACTGGCCTTTCATGCGGTGCAGGAAGTGGGTGTGGACGTCGAGGAAGTGCGGCGTGACTTGGGTTTTGAGGCCCTGGCTGACCAGGTGTTTTCTCCAGCCGAAAAGCGGGATTGGGAGCGGTTGAATTTGGAAGCGCGCCTGCAGGCATTCTTTCAAGCTTGGACCCGTCACGAAGCCCGGCTAAAAGCCTGCGGCCTCGCAATTGGCGGCCACGGTATTGCCGGGGAGGCGCTGACGGATTTCGATCTTCGCTTGCCGGCGGGCTATCAGGGGGCGCTGGCCCTGAGTTGTGGCGAGCGGGATGATCCTGGATTTTGAACAAATTATGCAAAATTTATTTGCACCCCGAGCGCGCCGTCGCGCCGCTTCAATCCGGACGTTTGGTGACGATTTCGACCGTCGCCTTGTTCTTTGCAATGTGGTTGGCGCGTAAGAATCCGCGCCAGAACACGTTCGGATAAATCATTGCGCCCCGGCCAAGGATGCTTCCGGGATTGAGTACCGCGTTGCACCCCGCTTCGGCGCCATCGCCCAAGAGGGCGCCGAACTTGCGCAGACCGGTGTCCGTAACCGTGCCTGCCACTTCTACGGTCACGTTTCCGGGCAACAGTTTGATGTTGGAAATCTTGACGCCAGCGCCGAGGTGCGCCTTGTGGCCCAGGATGGAATCGCCGATGTAATTGTAATGCGGCGCCTGCGCGCCGTTGAAGAGGAGCGCGTTCTTGAGTTCGCTGGCGTTGCCCACCACACAGCCATCCCCGAGGAGGACGTTTTCCCGCAGGTAGGCGTTGTGCCGGATCTGGCAGTTCTTGCCAATGATGGCGGGGCCCTTGATCATGGCGCCGGGTTCGACGACGGTGCCTTCGCCGATGACCACGCGGTCGCCGATGTGGGCGCCGGGAAATTTTCGGGGCGGATTCTGGCGCGGGAGCTTGGCGAGATAGGTTTCGATGGTTTTCAGAGCCTCCCAGGCATGGTCACATCCGTCGAAGATCGCGGCGTGTTCGGTTTGGGTAAGATCAAATAGATCGGCAGCGCTGAACATGGCTGTAAAGTAACGGAATCAGGTCTCGCGGCAAAGGAAAACGGGGTGGGCCAGGTGGATCGCGAACTTTTGACGTTGGGGCCCTGCGGTTTTTCGAAATGTTGATAATATGCTGTTGCGTTCGTTAAAATCCGGGTGCATGCGGTGGCGGCTGCGGTTACGATTTGCTGATGCAAACAGAATTTATGCGCGAGGCCATCCGACTGTCCCGGATCAAGATGCGGCGAAATTGCGGCGGTCCATTTGGTGCCGTGGTGGTGCGCCAGGGCAAAATGATTGCGCGCGGATGGAATCGAGTTACCTCCGCCAATGATCCGACGGCCCATGCCGAAATAACGGCCATCCGGTCCGCCTGTCAAAAGCTAAAGTCGTTTCATTTGAGTGACTGCGAGCTTTACACCAGTTGCGAGCCGTGCCCGATGTGCCTGGCCGCGATCTACTGGGCGCGCCTTAAGGAAGTCTATTTCGCCAACACGCGGGCGGATGCGGCCGGGATTCGGTTTGATGACGACTGGATTTACCGGGAGGTGGCGCAGCCTGTTGCGCAGCGGAAAATTCCGATGCAGCAGGCGTTGCGGGATGAGGCGCTGGAGGTGTTTGCCGAGTGGGACGCCAAACCGGACAAGGTCCGATATTGAAAATGGAGTTTCAAATTGCCCAACGGGCTAGTTGTTTTAATCGCGGTGTCAGCGGGCTCGGGGAGAAGGCGGGCCACAAAACCAAAGCTGACACCCATCAACCCGTGCCGAGCAAACCGATACGAGGGACGAGGGGAGGCGCTGCGGTTTCCAAACATGGGCGTTCAGTCGCCCATACACGTGCCGACATGTCGCGCGGTTTTCACCCAGGTATGATCGGGTGGCACACATTTGCGTTTACCCGCCACTTTTTCCAGTGGCACGGGTTCAGTGGCGTCGCCCCGGGCGGCAACCATCACGCCAAAATGGGCGTCGTTAATGAGGTCACCGCACGCGCTGCCCAACCGGGTGGCCAGGATGCGGTCCGCCGCAGAGGGAGTGCCACCGCGCTGGACGTAGCCTAGGATGGTAACGCGGGATTCCAAATGGGTAAGCTCCTCGAGTTGCTTCGCCAGCCGAAGTGTGTTGCCCTGATGGCGGACTTCCAGCGAGGCCATCTCCAGTTTGGATTCTTTTTTGTCATGCAACGTTTTGGCGCGCTCGAGTTTTTTCTCCGCTGCTACAAAGGCGATGGCGTCCTCGCGGCTCATGGCGCCTTCCGCCACGGCCACAATGCTGAAGTTCGTTCCATGCTTGCTCCGGCGCCGGATGGCGGCGGCAATCCGCTCCACGTCATAGGGAATCTCCGGAATCAGAATGACATCTGCCCCGCCCGCTATGCCCGACCCGAGGGTCAGCCAGCCCGCCCGGTGGCCCATGATTTCGGCGACGATGATACGGTGATGGCTATGGGCCGTGCTATGGAGCCGGTCAATGGTTTCGGTGGCAATGTCCATGGCGGTGGCATAGCCAAAGGTGGCGTCGGTCATGGCCACGTCGTTGTCGATGGTCTTGGGCAGGGTGATGACGTTGAGGCCCGCCTGATGCAGACGCAGGGCATTCTTCTGTGTGCCGCCGCCGCCCAGGCAGACAAGGCAATCGAGGCCCCACTTGTCGTAGTTGTTGACAATGGTTTCGGTCATGTCACGGGTGCGACCGTCAATCACCATGCGATGCGGCTTGTCGCGGCTGGTGCCGAGGATGGTCCCGCCGACGGTCAGGATTCCCGCGAGGGTGTTGCGGTCGAGTTTGAGTCGCCGGTTCTCGACCAGACCGCGGAAGCCATCGCGAAAGCCGATGATTTCCATGCCGTAATAGCCCAGGCAGGTCTTGCCGACGCCGCGGATGGCAGCGTTAAGGCCGGGGCTGTCGCCACCGGCGGTGAGGATGCCGATACGTTTGGGTTTGGATAATTTGGGCATGCCGCTGGTGATTTGAATCTGCCACCAAAAATTTGTCGAGCAGAAGTTTGATTTTTTTAGAAATGATCTCCCAGTTTGCGACCGGGTGCCGGCGGCAAATCCCGGCGCCGTAGGGCGAGATAACTGACCAGGCAATTTACCCACATACAGATCGAAATGGCGGCGCCAATCGCGAAGGAACGATCCTGATAAAATAGGTGCACCCGGTGGACGCCCGATGGCACCGGCACGGCTTGGAAGGCGACATTCGCGCGCAGCAGCGGCGCGGGGTGGCCATCAATTTCCGCATGCCAGGGGTGATAATATGTCTGGGCAACGACCGCCAAGGTGGGTTCTGCGGCTTGGATTTCAAAATCAACCATGGTGTTGCCGAATTTCGACGCCAGGATTTTCGCCGGCGCCGGGTTGGAAACCGCCACCAGCGACTGTTCGTCGGGTGACAAAAAGACCGTGGTGGCAGGGTCAAAGGCATTTCGGGCAAATATGGCCAGCGTGCTGGGGTTGTCGAGAAAGACCGGCTTTTGGCCGGCCGTGATGAGCGGCAGGAAGTTGGTGCGCGCCTGCCAGCCGATAAAGTTCGTGGACGAATATTGTGATACCCCCAAGAAATCTTTCAGCCGGGTCCAGTCGCTGCCGGTCACGCCATAAACATGCGACAGTAATTCGTCAAAATGGCGTGGGGCAAGCGAGAAGAATCCGTCCACCTTGGGAATGGCATCGAGCAAATTGGCGTCGGCACACCCGCCCATGCGCTTGGCGAGGAAATTGTTTCTGGGATCGGTGATGCCAAAACGGGAGAAAGCCAGGGCGGCGTCAGGCGAGAGCATGACCCGCGAACCGCCAAGGGCGGGTTGCGGGTTCATGGCAAGCCAGGCGCGGCCAAGGCCGGGTTGAAAAATGTCGGGTGTTGTTGTAGGATTCTGTTGTGGTTCGTGAGTTAAAACGTCGAGCCACGCGGTTAAAATCAGGAGCATTGGCGCGACGGCCAGCACGTTACTTTTTTGCTCCCCCGCCAGACCAAACAGAATGGCGCCGGTGATCAGCAGAAAACCGGCGCGGGAAAGCCCGTTCATCAGCACCGCGTGTGAACTGTTTGCGTCCCCCGCCGGGTGTTGCGTCCAGAAGACGACACCACCCAGGAGCAGGAGTAGAACGGCGCCAACGGAAACCAGACGGGTTCGGGAATTTGGAAGCTCCGTCAGGGCAAAGGCCGCCAGTAACGGCGCGGCGAAGATCGCGACCAGGATGAATTTCACCGGATACGTCACCATGCTGAGCTGGGGAACCAATTTTCGCAGCCATGGGTAAAAAGGAGTATTTTCGCCAAGGGCGCAGAGCAGGGCGATGCCGGAGAGGACGGCCAGCAGCCAGGCGCGTTCGTTGCAAAATTCTGCCACCCAGCGGAAGATCTGGCGGGATTCTGCCAGTCCAAGCACCCGAACTGGTTGAATGCCCCGAATCTGTTGCCAACGTTGCGGGAAGCCGGAAATGGCCAGCAATGCCAGCCACAAGGTTCCGATGCCAAGGTAGTAAGAGGAAGTCCAGTTTTGGCCGAATTGGAAAAAGATTCCCTCGGTTGCCGTGGTGCCAAAGGCCATGGGTACGAGAAAATTGGCGAGGCCAGTGCGCGGCATTGACCAGCGCAAATCCGTATAGCCGGTCTCGCGTTGGGCGTGAGCCACCAAATCCAGGAAGGGCAGCAATTGCGCTGCGCTCAAACTCAGCACCAGCGCCAACACGAGGGGGCTGCGCCAGAGCAGCACGCCCCTCGGCGTTTCGGCCTTTCCAAATGCTTGCACCCACAACGCCAGGACGATTAGCCAGGTAAGGGCAATCGTCTCCGGGCCGCCGGCGAGCATTTGGAGGGCGCCGGCGAATGCGGCCAGGGGAATTTTCTTACCGCCTTCGCGCCACGCGCTTTCCATCGTCAAGACGACCCACGGCATCCAGCTAAACGTCGCGATATGGCTGGGCCACATGAGCAGGTTTAGGGTGAAACCGTTGAAGGCGAACGCCGTGCCCGCAAACGTGGCGGCAAAGGGATTGCCGGTCCAGCGCCGGGCGAGCAGGAACATGCCCAACCCGGCAAACCAAAGGTGCGCCAGGCTGAAAACACTCAAGGACCATGCGAGCGGCAGGGTCAGGTAAATCAGGGCCGGCGGATAAAGCGGCATGGTATTCCACTGCGCCAGAAACGGCACCCCGCAATTGTTATAAGGGTCCCAAAACGGCAGTTCGCCGCGCCAAAAACATTCCCTTTGGAAATAGGCGAGTGGATAGGCAAAGAAGCCGAAGTCTCGCGCCACAAAGGTTTCCATGCCAAAAACGACCTGCGGAAAGGCGACGCAAACAAATAGCGCAAGCAACAGGCCAAATTGCCACGGCGA
>Ga0302320_10030748_pt1 | contig 10217 bp, 9 predicted proteins | sample Bog_T0_3_FD_202130 | JGI IMG/M metagenome (GOLD analysis project Ga0302320, IMG submission 202130) | Peat permafrost microbial communities from Stordalen Mire near Abisko, Sweden - Bog_T0_3 | ecosystem: Environmental > Terrestrial > Soil > Wetlands > Peat | place: Sweden: Abisko, Stordalen Mire... | reverse complement strand
TCTCGGCTCAAGCCATTCCTTGTTTATCATGATACCCACAGACCACTTCTCCCTGATTATCACGATGTTTTTCTCCCAGAATTTCGTGAAGCGGAACAGGATGTCCTGGAGGCGATCTTTCCATCCAATTGGAAGAACCAAGGTCTGCTCATTTAGGGCATGCACATAGCATTTGGCCATCTGAGCCAGATAGGAGTGCTCATGAGCCGCGTCGATAACTGCTTGCGCCGCATCCGTGTGAAAGCAATCAATGTCCTCCGTGATGAACAGCTTGCCTGTTTCATCGTCAATTTTATCATCTTCACCAAGCAAATGTCGCAGTCTAGGAGCAAATTCGTCATTGCCAATCTGATAGGAGGCTCTCCCAACAATAATCAGCGTCACTTTTTCGGTAACGCGCTGATCTAAGGCGTTCAACAACGCTGCCACGTTCGTTTCCCCTTTTAGGGCGCGCTTTTCTTGAGTGGTAGGCTTTTGCAGTTTCATTGCAGTTCGTAAACATTCTTCACACAACTTCAGGCAGTTACACTTTCCGGCGACTTTGCTTCAACCATGAGCGCTACTCGGTTCTGGTTTCTGATCATGGCCCATCTGTATTGCTTCAAGAAGTCCGCCAAGGGCCAGTTCACATAAAGCCCGTATGGCCTGAAAAACTCGAGATAAAGTCCTTCAGGCTCGTTGGTCCCATTTGGGTCATTCCAAGGGTCTTGTTCAAGAGTAAAGCGATGGGTCAAGACGGCAACCCTCTTTAAGGCCACCACGGTCTCCATTGCCCAAGGCATCCCAAGCCGCGAATGATCTGTGAAAAAGATTCCAATGGCCGAAGCCAGCCGAAGCCGTCCACGGAGGTTCTCGGGTGTGGCCTCCAGTAGCGCTTCAGTATCCCATTTGTTAAAGATGAGAACGGGGCAAAGACATTCAAAATCCGCCGCGTCAGCAACGCCGAGCGCCAAAGCGAACGCCCGTTCAATGGGTTCCACGGCAGGAGCTTGGGCATTCTTTGGCTGTCCAATCATTCCGTAATGCCAGCGGAGCACGTTCACTGCATCAAACACTGTTTGCATCAATGGTTCAGTTTAACTCTGTTTTGTTTCGTTGCAATTGATTTTCGCATAGCGGCTCTTGTCTGTGCTTTCAGCAGAAACGACAGTCTCACAAACGGTGAATGCGCGTTCAGCTGATATTCGGCTTATGAGGCGGAGCGCGGTCGTGCAGGATGGTTTCGTATCCTTCAATTCACCATGACGCAGCACCCAATCGGAACGCGCGGTTTTTTCTGAGAAACTCGGGGGGGCGGGGTGTCATATCCATCGAACATGGTGTCGGCTCACGAACGGCAGAACGATAGAGCGGCTGGCGGGCGAAATGACTGGCATTGAATCACGGGGGAAGAGCACCGACGGATTATTGCGCGCGAGACAAATCAGGAACGGCGCGACTACTACGAGCTGCTGTGGCACACGGGCGGCTCCCAGACCGACGTCGCCTCCATCCATGCGGAGGACATTGACTGGAAGGAGCGAATCATCTTTTACCGCCGGAAGAAAAACCAGGAGCACGCGATGCCCCGCTTCGGCGACGAGGCCGCTGCCATGCTCAAGCGGCGTCCCAAATCAGGCCCCCTCTTTCTCTACCTGATCACGGTTCGCGAGGCTGACCGGGCCACGGAGTTCAAGCAGCGCTACGATGGTTTGGGGATTGAGGGCATCACGCTCCATTCCTACCGCTACGCCTGGGCGGAACGCGCCGCGAAAGTGGGATATCCTGAACGGCATGCGCAGTCCAATCTGGGCCACGGTTCCAAGGCCTTTGCCCGGGCCTACGCGAAGAAGGCAAAGGTGATCACGCCTCCATTGGAAGATTACGAGAAGGCCTGCCGCGGCGGAAAAGTCATTCTGTTCCCCCGGGACCTGGACACCGAGGGCCTGCGCCTCCAAGCCGCCCTGGGCGAAGCCGGTGCCCCGCCAGCCGCCCCTGCCATCTGACGGCCGACGCGCCCTCGCGCGCAGCGCTTCCGCCCGCCGCCGGAGCGGCTTTGTTTGACGGCCCGATCTGCTGTCACACAAAGGGCCATGAAAATGCCGTTCCCACGGCGCCATGGCCAAGTCCGGGCGCTGACCACCCAACAATTAAATCAACTGACTCAGACGGATCTGAACAAGCTGGCGGAGTTCGCCGAACGCCGGATGGGCGGGCTGCCGCGCACCCGCGTCGCAGCCGAAGACGTCGTGCAAAAGGCGCTCCTGGCCATCATTCGCGGGACCGGCAAAGGCGGCCAAGGGCGCCGGCCGCCGCGGGAGGCGGTGCGGAACAAGGACGCGTTTTTGCACTACGTCCGCTCCGCGATCAACTCCGTCGTGGAGGCGACAAGACGCCCGCAGGAACTGCGCTTCATCCATGAAACCATCGATCGCCAAATGGACCCCGAGTCGCACGAGCGGGTGATCGTCCCGGCAGCCCTTCCCAGCCCGGACACCGATCCTGCCATGGTGGACCTGAAGCAGGAGTTGTTCTCCAGGCTGCGCGAGATTGCGCCCGTCCGGCTGTTGCCCACCATCGCGGAGTGGGAGAAAACCTTCTTCTGGGAAACCCAAGTGCCGGTTGGGAAAGACCGCCACCACCGCGACCAGGTCCGCCTGCTGGCGATGCGCGTGCTGCGGCAGATTGCGCGGGACTTGGGCGGCTAAATCTCGAACACGGATGGCTCGGACGCCGGAGCGGTTGGCGGCTTGGTTGCAGGTTCTTCGCGCGCTTTGATGTGCTGGCGAAGGCTGTCCACGCTGATGAGGCGAATCCCGCGCTGAGATCCTCTCCGGCGCAGCACATGACTGCGCACCGGCGGCCGATGGCCGTTTTCCTCACACGAGAGGATGAGATGGTTCAAGAACGAGCGTGACAGCCCGAACAACGGGTCCCGCTCTGTTGATTTCGGGAGCCGCAGAAACTCGACCCCTGCGTTCGGCTGGGCAGGCTCGGAATGCTCGTGCGGAGTCCGATCCGCGCCAGCGCGCGCGGCTGACGGATCGGTCTGATTTTTTACATACGTGCGCAAGCTTGCCACGTTGACCAAACGCACGCCGGTTTTCGCGTGGGGCTGCCGCAGAACGCTGCTCCGCACAGGCGGGCGGTAATCGTTCTCTTTTGAGGGCAGGATCAGGAGATTCAAGTAGGAGCGCGTCAACCCGAACAACGGGTCCAGTTTTCCCGGCGGCGGCAGCCGGACATATTCCGGCCAGACGGCGACGGAGGCGGCAACCGCGGGCGATGCAGCCGTCAGTTCAAATTCTTGATTGAGCATAGAGCGACAGTTCCATGGATAGAGAGCTACGGAGGCGGGGAATCTGTAAAAAGTTTATCGCGTTGCGGCTCGGAGATGAACAAAATGACACCCCGGGTCAGCGGAACCAAGCGCCCCCCGGGCCGGAAGTTTTTCGCTCGTTACCGCATGAAGTCACGGTATATTCGCTGGCGTGTCACACGCACTGGCATTATCTCCCGGCGAACATTTGTTTGTCGAACCGGACGATCAGGCGGAACCGAAGATCAACTCAGCCGCCGCAACGCGGCTGACCGAAGCGTTTGCCGCGTCGGGAGCGCGCGGCTTGGAGATTCTTGCGTCCGAGTTTCTGCACGAGCCGCTGCCGCCGACATTTGGCTTTTGGCGCGGGCTGGCCCGGCGTTATTTCACGGCCCTTTGCCATAATCCGAACCTGGACAACGCCGACGGCGTGACTGTCGCGAAACCGGGCGAGAACGATTGGGCCGCGCTGGTGGAAACCGCGCCGCCGATGAAGGGGCTTGAGTACCTAAACAGCATCGCGCTCGCACGATTGTGGGATGAATTGGACGCCCACGTTCATGCCGGCATTTCCCGCGCTTCCGGTGGGGCGGCGGCTTATCTTAAAAGCTGCAATCCACTTTGGAACGCGGTGGGGCGCGTCACGTTTCATCTGGCGGAAAACAAGCGAAATCCGGCTTATCCCTTCGCTTTTCTCGCCACCTACACAAATCGGGTTTCCGAACAGGGGAAGGTGCAGCATTTGCCGTTGGGGCGGGCTTTGGAGGAATACGCCGGGTCCAAAAACCGGACGGCGCTGGCGGCGTTGCTGTCGCCGGTCCAACGCGCGGCGGAGAGGAGCAAAGTCGCACGTCAATTATTGGATTCTCGCGCCATTTTTCACCCGCAGGTTTGGCGGCCGGATCAGGCCTTCGCCTTTTTGAACGAGATTCCGCTGTTCGAGCAAAGCGGTTTGGTCGTCCGCATTCCTGATTGGTGGAAGGCGGGCCGTCCGCCCCGTCCTCAAGTCAGCGTGCGCATCGGCGAAGCCAAAGGGAACCTTGTTGGCAAGGATAGTCTGCTGGATTTCCAGGTGAGCCTCTCGCTGGAGGAAGAACCGCTGACGGAATCGGAATTGGAGGCGATTCTGCAATCCACCAGCGGTCTGACGTTGCTCAAGGGCAAATGGGTCGAGGTGGACAAGGACAAACTTCAGCAGGTGCTCGAACACTGGAAGAAAGTTCAATCCGCCGCCGGGCCGGACGGTTTGCCCTTGTTGGAAGGGCTGCGGCTTCTGTCCGGTTTTCAGCCCGGCAAAGCAATCGAAGCGGAAGCCGGGACGGCGCGCGCGGATTGGTCGAGCGTGATCGCGGGCCGGCAATTGAAAAAATTGCTCGATGAAATGCAGCGGCCAGAGGTTTCGTCCGAGTCCGACCCCGGACAAGATTTGCGGGCGGAGTTGCGCCCGTATCAACGTCAAGGCGCGCATTGGCTCTGGTTCATGAACAAGCTGGGTCTGGGCTCGTGTCTGGCCGACGACATGGGTTTGGGCAAAACCATTCAAGTGATTTCATTGCTGCTGGCGCTCCGGCGCGGACGGGCTGCGTCGAAAACCACCGATGTTGTGGGGCCGAGCTTGCTGATTGTGCCCGCTTCGCTCATCGCCAACTGGAAGGCCGAAATCCAAAAGTTTGCGCCGTCGCTGTCGGTTTTCTACGCTCATCCTGCGGAAACCCCGAATGAAAAGCTCACAGCCGCGGCCAGGACTCCGGCCACGGCGTTGACCGGCAACGATCTTGTCATCACCAGCTACTCGATGGCGGTTCGGCTGGCCTGGCTCAAGGAGGCGGCGTGGAACATCGTTATTCTTGACGAGGCTCAAGCCATCAAAAATGCCGGCGCGCGCCAAAGCCGCGCGGTCAAGGAACTGCGTTGCCGGCACCGCATCGCGTTGAGCGGCACGCCGATTGAGAATCGCCTTTCGGATTTGTGGTCGCTGTTTGACTTCCTCTGTCCCGGGTTGCTGGGTGGCGCCAGGGACTTTGCGGCGTTTGTCAAAAGCCAGTCGCAGGAAGATCAAAACCAGTTCGCCCCATTGCGCCGGTTGGTGCGGCCTTACATTTTGCGGCGACTCAAAACGGACAAACGCATTATCAGCGACTTGCCCGAAAAAACCGAGGTGACGGCCTTTTGCCCGCTGACCCGCCGCCTGCGCGAATTGTGCGAGGAAATCGCCTCCAAACAGGAGAAAGTTTTGGTCTTTACTCAGTACCGCGAGGTCACGGACCCGCTGGCGCGGCATTTGGAATCCGTCTTCGGCCAATCCGGTGTCGTTCTTCACGGAGGAACGCCGGTAGCCAGGCGCAAAGAATTGGTGGATGCCTTTCAACGCGACGGAGGCCCGCCCTTTTTTGTCCTCTCGCTCAAAGCCGGCGGCACCGGCCTCAATCTCACTGCTGCTTCGCACGTCATTCATTTCGACCGCTGGTGGAATCCAGCCGTCGAAAACCAAGCGACGGACCGCGCCTTCCGCATCGGCCAAAAGCGCAACGTCATGGTTCATAAATTCACCTGTCGCGGCACGCTGGAGGAACGAATCCACGACATCATCGCCGGCAAAAGCGCGTTGGCTGAGGACATTTTAGGCGAAGGCGCGGAACGATTGATGACGGAAATGAACAATTCCGAATTGCTTCGCTTTGTGGCGCTGGATATAAAAGCCGCCGCCGAAGCCGTCCGACAGACGGCGGCGACCGATGGCGCCCCGGCTCTGACAAACAAAGAACTGACCGAAGTCTTTGGCATCGAATTAGCCGAGGCGCAGACCGTTGTCCAACCTGGTGCGAAGGTGTCAGAACCAGTGAAGCCGCCCGGCCAGACTTCCATTCCCGCGCCCATTCCACAGCCAAAAGGAAAGCCGCCAAAGAAGGCCAGCCGGAGAATAAGCGCTGCGGTCAGGTCGAAGATTGCGGCGGCAGCGCGAGCGCGGCGGCCAAAAGCCAGGGAACAAGCGAGTAGTCGTAAGCCAGCCGTCCGAAAATTGAGCGTCGCCGCCAAGATGAGAATCGCTGCGGCGATGAAAGCCCGATGGGCAAGACATGAAACGACCATCAGAAAATAAAGAGCGAGAAGATCGGTTTATGGAGGAAGTGGTCGTTGACGCTTATGGCGAGGAAGAGCGAGCGATGGGCTGGTACTATTACGCCGCTGACAATATTACTTTTCCCTTCAAGGCTCAGTGCTCGGCAAAACGCGCCGCATCGCCCCTCAAAATCGGAGAAGCAATCGAGGTGACGGGCATGGCCGACGCTGATGACTGCGCGCATGAATTAATGGTTTTGATAAAATGGCACGGAGAGAAGCTGGCGGTTCCCCTCAGCCAATTGGAAGCCCCGGTTCAGTCAAAGAAACTGATCCGCCAGGTTCTGGCGGACTGGCATTATTGGGTGGCAAGGGGCTACTGCTTTTGAGAAATCCCCAAACAACAATGCTTGAATTTCTTGCCGCTGCCGCATGGGCACTGTTCATTGCGACCCACTTTGCGCCGGACAGTTGCCGGCGCCACTTGTGAGAGTCGTTCCAGGTGATGGCGAAGATAGATATTTTGCATCAACAAGTGCCTTCGCTCCAACATTTGATTTAAAAGCGGATACGTCTTCTTTAACGCCGCCAACAAGGCGGGGGGTTCAGGACACTCTCCTTTTCCTGGAAAAGCTTCGCCGGCGGACCTGGTGCCATGGTTGTAACGAATGGCGGGCGGGTCGCTCGCCGAGGTTGTCTTTGCGCCAGCGGCGTCCTGGAGCCTCAAAAACGAGAGAACCGTTTCCTTGCAATCGCAGTTGGGCTGAACACAGTACATCTCATCAGCAGCCCAAATTTCATCCTGCATCGGAAAATACAGCGCCAGGCCAAAAGGAAAAACTTCAATGAACGGGACCATTCGGCCGCCGGTCGCGTCTGGCAAGTCATGGACATCAATTTCAGAAGAAGTCGAGATTTCCAGTTTTGACACCCGATGCCACTGATAGAGCCTTTCCCAATCGCTCGAGGTCAGGGCTGCGGCGAGGTTCTCAGCCAGGCGCATGGATTCCGGTTCTTTTTTCAATTCAACCGTTACTACAGCTTTTTGTGCCCGCACATCCAGCCAGAACTCCCGCGATCCATTCGGTGTCGCAACTTTCCCTTCTGCGAAATCGGCCCTGCATTGGAACAGGACATCGCAGCATCCGCACCTTGGATTATTGCACGGTTGCACAAACACTTGATACTTGACGTTCGCCACTCCGCCCTGATTTAACGCCAGCAGACCGCCTTGATTCGCCGCATCAGGCTCCAAGACAGACAACTTGAGATTTTTCTCGGAAACCAACTCCTTCAGATTCGCGCCAGCATTCACAAATCAAATCAGCAAAAATGTTCGGTTCGGCTGCTTCAACGATCTGCGAAATCTATCCTGGCTCCGCGATTCATGCCCGCCATCGTTGATTTTCCTCCATGCGCCAGATTCGCGCCAATCGCGCCATTGCTAAAGTCACCATTATTTTATTTCGTTGTTTCGTACCAAGTGCTCTTGCCAGTGCCATGTTTGATAAGCAGCCCCCTTTTAGTCAACTCCTGAAGGGCGCGTTGCAGTGTGCGTTTGGGTAACGTAAAGACCTTGGTGAGGTCGCCCAACCTGACTTGGCCGCCCTTGGAGATGTGCTGCATGACGCGCAATTGTTGCTCGTTCAGCCCCATTCTCCCAAAACGCCCGCTTGGCGGTGTTGCCAGACGAAAGATGATTCGGAAGGTTGACGCCCGCGACTCGAAGTCTGGCTCCGGCACGCCAGCCTCCAGGCAATCGTTGATCATCCGCCCCGTACCAGTTCCGAACTGCTCGATATACTTGATTAGAAAAAACGCGCGCGCAATCAGTTTATTGCGGGGCTTCGACTCATGGGATTTTCTGAGATCATCCACCGTCAACCCAGGGGGCAGACTGCCTGGGTTCCAAATCTCAAGCCGGTCGTCAAAAATTTTTACGAGTACATTTCCGCTGTCGGCATAGTCACGATGGCACACTGCATTGGTAATTCCCTCGCGCACGGCGTCCGACGGGTACTGTCAACTGCCCATTGCGCATGAGGTCCAACTGATTGAGCGCCTGTTGCACCGGCGTCTGCGGGTCAATTTGCCATTGCTGTTCCGCTATCGCGCAGATGAGAAATTTGCGAACTTTCTCCGGGTCAATGTCGATGAGTGTCGCATCGGGTTTTACGGTCTCATCCCATGTCAGCCCTCTCGACATGAGATACAGTTCGGCAACTTCACTGGCCGATAACACCTGATTGGTGCACCCCGACCGGCAATACGGGCGGCCGAATGCGGTAAACCATCCACGAAACCTGTTATATCAGGAACGGATCAGAAACCTTAGCCTGCGAACAAATTTCATTAACTTACTTCCGAACAGGCTCTTTACTCCAGTCGACACTCATCTCCTCACGAATGAAGCTGGCAAATGGCAGGATATCCTGCGCTACCGATGCCGCATCGAGGGCATCGAGATACGCTTTTCGCTGCGTCGTGCGCACAATTGTCCAAGGATAGCCGCCGGATGCCATCATCACGTTCATCAGAAACCGAGCCATTCGGCCATTCCCATCTGTGTACGGGTGTATAAATCCAAAGAGCCAATGTCCCAAAACCGCGCGAACAATGGGCTCGGACTCGTTCTCCAAAGTGTCAAACAGGGCATCCATAGAGTCATTGACCGCCTCGTGAGGGGGAGGCACATGACGCGACGCTCGTATATACACGGGACCATTTCTATGGCCTGCCAGGAGATGGGACTCCAGAATTCCAGCACGGACGGATTCGCTGAACAATGCCCGATACCACGGCTGGTAATCTTTTCGAACCACCTGGCCGGCATTCTCGCCGTTTAGCACACGCCCCACGCTTTTCTTCACCGCGCGAAACGCAACCAAATAACCCTTGGCCGCCATGGCAGCAATCTGTTGGAGGTCCTGGGGGTCGCCATCAGGATTCCATGCCCCTGTGCGAATCTTCTCGATCAATTCCGGCGTCACCTTATAGCCTTCGATGGAGAGGGAGTTATATGCATCATGTTCGTAAACCGCCTCGACATGATGCAGATATATTTCAGGTTTGGACACAGGCGTCGGCAGCAAATCTTTAAACGTTTCAAGCACCCTGGCCCGGGATGTTTTGAAAAGCGCCTCAATGCGGCCGGCGTAAGGAGATGCTAACCGAATGCTCTCAGAGAAAACCGGAGTTGGCTGAACGAATGGGTTCTTCGGCTGGCAGTCGATGTCCGCAGCCTGTGCCGCGCTGATTATTTGATCAGCCCTCCCCGTATCTCCAAGAAACTGGTAGGCGCCCGCAAGTCTCCCGGCCAGGGCAGGAGAATTTATTTCAAGTATGATTCGCGCCAGAACGTCCACCGATTTAACCGCGCGTAACGCAATCTCAGCGTTCAGAGGCTGGTTTTCAAAAAAGACCGGAGGAATGCGACAGAGCGCCAGAGCAAGCGGCATGGCACGAACCCCCCGAACTGCCTCAACCGAAGCTGGCATGTTTTTTGCATCCTGATACACCAACAAAGATGTATGGTGGGGAAGACTGAGCTGCATAGTACCTCTCTTTGCCGTCTTGGCGATGACTTGCTGTGGAACTACGTTTGCGCCAATATGCAAATCGAGAGATGAAGAGGCCGAAAGGCAATAATCAGTGCCAAATCGCGACTCAAGATACACGGAGAGGAAGTCCCAGAACGCCGCATACCAAGCTGTGCTGTTTCCCGGCTTATCGGATGGCCGGCCCAGCAAATACCAACCTTTGACGATCTCCTGTAGATACCCTCGATCCACCAGATATTCGCGGTCCGCACGAATAATCGAAGATGTCTGTAAAATCTGTCTGCGCGCAACCTTCGTTG
>Ga0302320_10030743_pt1 | contig 10219 bp, 8 predicted proteins | sample Bog_T0_3_FD_202130 | JGI IMG/M metagenome (GOLD analysis project Ga0302320, IMG submission 202130) | Peat permafrost microbial communities from Stordalen Mire near Abisko, Sweden - Bog_T0_3 | ecosystem: Environmental > Terrestrial > Soil > Wetlands > Peat | place: Sweden: Abisko, Stordalen Mire... | reverse complement strand
CGCGATATCGACACGATGGTGATCAACTCGCCCAACCACGTGCACGCGCCCCAGGCGATCGCGGCCATCGAAGCCGGCAAGCATGTGCTGCTGCAGAAGCCGGTCGCGGCAAATCTTGCGGACGCTGAGGCCATTGCGCGCGCGGCGGAGACTTCCACTCGCACCGTGGGACTCTACATGAGCTACTTCGATCAGCCGCTGATGCACGATCTCCGCGACTTGGTGTCGCAAGGACGCTTGGGCGACGTCGTGCAGTGTTATGCGCGCCTGATGCATCGCGGCGGCGTGATGTGGTCGCGCGAGGCGCTGGCGGGAAAGCCCACCTGGCGCGGCTCGCTCGAAGAGACCGGAGGCGGATGTTTCATTCAGCTCGCCGTGCACTACATCCACATCTTTGAATGGGTCACCGGCCTGAGAGTGAAACGCGCCACGGGCTTCACCGGCAATCTGCATTGCCCCGGACTTGAAGGTGAGGACCTGGCATCGGCCGTCCTGCAAATGAACTCCGGCGCGATCGTGACGTTGGATACCGCGTGGTGCGCGAACGGCGAGGAACTGGCGGTCCATGGAACCGGCGGACGTCTGGAATATCGTGGTAACCGCTGGCTGGCCGTCTCGTCGGCGTCGGGTCCGTTTGCAGGACGTGTGGTGCACTACTCGGGCGGAGTGACGGAAGCCTTCGGCGGTCCGGAAGGCGAAGAGCAGGTGAGCGAGGTTCAACCTCCGGCTTTCGGCGATGCGGCCAATCCGCTCAACCAGCATCGTCTGTTCCTGGAAGCTGCGCGGGATGGGAAACCCGCGCCCGTCTCGATCGAGTCCGGCGTCCACGATATGCGGGTGGTCGCGGCGGTGTACCAATCGGCAAGTAGCGGACGCGTGGTGGACGTTCCATGAAACTCGGCATTGTGGCTGACGAGATCGACCGCAATTTCGCCCACGCGGTTCGAATCGGGACGGAGTTAGGGATTCGGCGCTACGAGATCCGCAACCTGCCGGGCGGACGCGCGCCGATGTGCCCTGTCGAGGATCTGCGCGAAGTGGAGCGCATCGCGGATAGCGAGGGCGTCGAGATTACGGCGCTATCGCCGGGCCTGTTCAAGTACACCGGGGATGAAGAGTCGTTTGCGCGCGAGATGGCCGAACTCTATCCGCGGTCCGTGGAATGGGCGCGGCGCTGGAAACTACCCGGGCTGATTACCTTCGGGTTTCACAAGCCCGGCGCTACCGAAGAGAATGCGGGTTCTCTGCCGCGGTTGGCTGTGCCGGACCGGATCGTCGATTGGTTCGCGCGAGCCGGCGAAAAGGCGGCGCACGACGGATTGCTGCTGATGATCGAACCTGAGCCGATCTGCTGGGCCGATACGGCGCGAGTCGCCGCCGAACTGATCGAGCGCTCGGGGTCGCCAGGTTTGCGGATTAACTATGATCCCGGAAACGTGGCGTGGCTGGAGCAGCGCGACCCGATTGAAGAGTTCGATGCGGCGGCCAGGTGGATCGCGAATGTGCACGTCAAGGACCTGCTCCCGCTGAAACCGGGAGCCTCGCGTCCGGAATTCGTCCCCGCCGGAGAAGGCATGATCGATTTCAGAACGCATTTCGTGAAGCTGCGGCAAGCCGGTTATCGCGGCCCGGTCTCCCTCGAACCCCACATGGACGGCAGCCCGGAAACCATTCGCCGCTGCCGGGACGCGTTCGAGCGCTTGTGGGAGTAATGGTGGGGCAGCCTATCCTGGCTGCAGCCGCCTTTCAGGCGGCTCGTTCCGCCAAGCCAAAGCCAGCTGAAAGCCGGCCAGCCCCGCCTTGGGTACTAATGCGAGTGCTTCTCTAGTCTGTCTTGGTCAAGGAGTAACTATGTGGTCGCGGTCTAGCAATAGAATCGAGCTTGGTGGTAAGTTGTTCGATTTGCTGTCGGACGTCCGCCATGACCGCTTTGGTCTTGTAGTAGCTGGCAACCAGGCTGCTGTAATAAGCGTAACCGCCGCTGTCACCTTTCAGCTTCTCTATATATTCGGTCAGATATTGCCGAATCTGCACGTCATCGCTCAAAGGGATGTTGTGGGGACGCAGCAGGTTCTCCTCCACTTTGGCCACGTCCCGAAGTTTCACGATCAGTTTGCGGCGTTCCTCGTTCACCGCAAGAACCTCCTGGGCCTGGCGAAACTGAGGCGCTTTCGGATCCAGCGCCAGGTTGATTCCGCGCTTGAGTTCGGCGGATGTGAGTTCCCCGGTCGCCTCGCCGTCGATCGACAGACGATATCGGCCCGCAGCCAGGCCGGGCACCGCAAGGGTTTCCTGGTCTAGCTGAGTTTCGACACGAACCAGACCCAGTCCGTCTTTGGCGGCCGCCTCCGCGGGAAACGGCAGCGATGTTTCGGAGACCTCGAACTCGAGACCCGTCCCGCTGCGAGTCGTCTTCGCGATCCGGCAGCGGATGCACTCCGATGCAGCATCCTTTTGGGCGTCGACGGTCATCTTGGACACCAGGGCCGGTACGTCCTGCGCTTTCAGGAACAGGTAAGCCATCACCAGCATTCCAGCTTCGCCGGGATGGACGCGGTCGGGTCCGACGATCGTGTAGGAAGGGTTTCCGTGTTGTCCCAGGCGATTCAATTCGACCATCGGCGAGTTGAAATCGACCACCGATCCGCCGGTTTTCACGGCGAGGTCGTGTAAAATAGGACCAGTAGCTTGGAGGGCTTCGTTGACTCCGGGAAGGTTTGGAGTCGCGATGTCGGCGGTATCGTCGAAAGGCGACGAAGTTACGAAAATGAACCGCCGGACGCCGCTTTCGGATAACTTCGCTGCTAGCTCCGTAAGGTTAGTCCGGTAATCGTCAAGCGCTTGGCGGCGCGCGGCGAGCGTAGCTTCGGACGCAGTGCCCGGCGTGTACAAGTTGCGCTTCACATCATTCATGCCGAGCATAATCACCGCGACGTTAGGATGCTGTGGGAGTATGTCGGCTTCGAGGCGCTTGAGCGCCCCCGCCGCGGTGTCTCCCGAAATACCGGCGTTGAGGAAGCGAATCTTCCTTTCCGGAAAGCGGGTGAGGTAGTAATCGGAAACGTACTTATGCCACTTCCTTGAATGCGTGATGCTGTCGCCGATGAAGCTGACGGCGTCCCCGTCCTGGAACTGTGGAACCACGGTCAGCGGATCGATCGTGTGACGCAAAAGGAATTGGATAATCGGCGTGGGATCGTCGAGTCCATGCTTGTGGCCGATTCCCGGCTTATGAATGACGGCTATTTCGCCGCCAAGAGCCTGGTAGCGCTGGGCCAGGACGGCGGTGTTGCGCGCGACTGGAACCACATCGTCGGCGTCGCCTACCACGTGCAGCAGCGGCACTTTGGCTCTCGCGAGAGGCTCGAGGATATCGATCGGATTACCTCTGTAGGCGCGGGCGTCGTCCGGAGTCTTAAACCCGAATGCCGTGGACAACAGTTTCCAACCTTGCGGGCTGAACGCGCCGTCAGGACCGGTCATCGGCCACGTGGTGATGTCGCAGACGGGCGCATCGGCGTAAATCGCGGCGACCTTGCCTGGATTGGCGGATGCCCATGAGTAGACATAGAGCCCGCCGCGGCTCATGCCTTCGAGCGCGGCCTTCGGCGCCAGTCCGTACTTGGTGGTGACGAGATCGTAGAAATGGTTCCAGTGCTCGACAGCCTCCTGGTTGCCCAGCATCTCGACGACGTCCATGTAGACGAGATGGAAGCCCTTGTCGAGCAGCGCCAGGTCAACTTCCGGACGATGTCCAAAGAATCGGGCGCGCCAGAGCCAGGGCTTGCCGGGCGCGGGTTTCTTGGGCTGGACGACAGAACACGGGCGTCCGTCAAACGTGAAGTTGTCCCGTACGTAACCGTTCCACTCGTCGGTCCGTACTTGGCCGGCAACGAAGAGCGGGGCTAGCAGCAGGCACAATGCAATAGCGCGGAGGAATCTCATGAACAGAATTATCTCCCAACACCATAAAGTGACCGGCGCCCAATGCCGATAGGAGAAATGAGTGAACAGGGTGCCCTGGCAGGCTGTCACTCCTGAGGTGTGAGTTGGGTCGAGGGAATTACGGATCGCCTGGACAGGTCGCATGAGCTTCGGAACGTGGCATCGGGTTCTCGTCGGCGGCTGGCTCCGCAGGAAGCGGCTGGAAGAGCTTCGAGATGTGGTGGAGTCTCACCTGCCGATGTTGCCGGTGGTAGACGCCCAGTTGCGGGATACCAATCAGCAGATGGAGCAGGCGGTAACGCAAGTCGGCGCGAGCTTTCAACGGATGGTGGAACGCGCCCGGGAAGGCGTGAGTGAAGCTTCCAGGCTAGTCGGAGCTGAAGCCGGGTCCGCCGCTGCAGGCGGTGTAGGAGCCCTGCTGTCCGCTTCCCGGGACACGCTCGAGGACCTGATGGATCGGATCGTGCGCGATAGTGAGGTCTGCCGCAAGCTGGTTGAGCGAATGGATACCCTTGGAAAGCACCTGGACCGTATCGTGCGCGCATTAGCGGATGTAGATCGCATCGCGTTCGGAAACACGATCCTGGCCCTCAATGCCAAGATCGAAGCCGCCCATATCGGCGAGCGCGGGGCGGGTTTCGAACTCGTTGCCCAGGAGCTGTGGACACAGGCGCGCAAGAGCCAGGAGATCACGGAGGGCATCCGCTCGACCGCTCTTCGTCTGGCCGGCGACGCCAAAGAAGCCGAGTCGGACATTGGTGAATTGGCCTGCGCCGACCGCGGCAGAATCGCTGAACTCCAGAGCCAGGTGCAGGCAGCGCTCGATCGCCTGGAGCGCGCCCATGGGGACATGCGGCAATCGGTGGCTGAAGCCGGTGGGCGGAGCGAAGCCCTGGCGGCCGAAATCGCCACTGCGGTCCGAACCCTGCAGTTCCAGGACCGGCTCGGACAGCGGATCGTCCATATCGTCGAGGCTCTGGAATCCATGCAGTCGTCCCTGCAGGGGCGGCTCGCGCCGCTTGGCCGCCGTCCCGATTCCGAAACCGGTCAATCCAAGGCGGCCGAACTACTGTCGGGTACTTATACCATGGCTGGTGAGCGCTCGGTACATGCGGCGGCACTGGGCGAGCAAACGGTCGAGGAGGAAGTGTTGAACGACGTCGAGTTTTTCTGAAGTGTATGCGGACCAAACCACAGCGTCGCGAGCTCGTGCGACGCGGTCCGGATCCAATCGCCGTTCGTGTAGTGTCGGCGAAATAGACCGACTCGAACAGCCCATCATCCGGCAGCGCCTAGCCGGACATCGCCGTTAGTATAGTGTCGACGAAATAGATCGACAGTCTCGCAAGCAAGAAAGGCCGCCTCTCGGGAAACCGCACCGGTTGCGGGTTTTGCCTGCTGCTGAAGTCTGGCAAACAGGCGAAAGGCCTACTCTACAAGGAACGGCCGCGAGGCAGCCCGGGAGGATGTGCTGAAGGAGGGTGCCGCATGTTGTAGACTGTCAATCCAGAAGGACTCCCATGAAAACTCGAATCACCAGACGCAGTTCGGTACGGGTCAGTCAGTCATGACACGGCGAACGTTCGTAGTGGCGGGGCTGGCATCGGCATCGGCCGGAGCGGCAAGTCCCCAGATCGTCGATACGCACATCCATTTATATGACCCGACGCGGCCACAAGGTGCGCCGTGGCCGGCCAAGAGCGATACGCTGCTCTACAAGCCCACGCTGCCGGGAGCCTACGCTGCCATGGTCCGGCCGTTGGGAGTGACCGGCGCGGTGGTGGTGGAGGCGAGCACGTGGGTCGAGGACAACCAGTGGATTCTGGACCTCGCGAAGGAGAATCCCATCATCGCCGGGCTGGTCGGGCATCTGTACCCGGGAACGACCGATTTCCGGCAGCATCTCGCGCGATTCGGCAGGAACCCGCTGTTCCGAGGAATCCGGTTGAACGGAACGGCTATCGCCAGCGGAATGGCGAGCGCCGCGTTCGTCGAAGACTTGCAGCGGCTGGCTGGCGCCGGCCTGATGATCGACGCGCTCGGGGATGCCGGCATGATCCGCAGCCTGCTTGCAGTTACGGAGAAGATCCCGGCGCTGCGCATCGCGATCGATCACATGCCAAGCGCGTTTTCAGGAAGGGCCGAATCGCGGACGGCGCTACGGGAGCTCTCGAGGCGTCCGCAGGTCTACTCGAAAGTCTCCGGCGTGTTGAAGAAAGTGGACGGGAAGACGCCGGAAGACTTGAGTTTCTATAAGGAGTCGTTAGACGAGGTTTGGGAGATATTCGCGCCCGACCGGGTGATGTATGGCAGCAACTGGCCGGTGAGCGAACGGCTGGCTCCCTATACGGCGGTGTTGGGAGTTATGAAGAAGTATCTGGCCGGCAAAGACCCGGCCGTCTCCGAGAAGTACTTCCGGAAGAACTCGCGAGCTTGTTACGGATGGATCGACAGGGGTTGACAGGGGAAGATCTTCCACTCCGGACCATCGCTGAATTGGTCAACAACGCGGTCTATCTCGGAGGCCAGCCGCACGATAACGTTTGAACGGGGACGCCATTCGCACGTCTGGCAAGCAGTTCAGTAGTATTCGCTGCGACCCCACCAGGAATGCGGCCTACGAGCGCCATCTTCGGCGAGATTGCCAGCCAGGCGAGCCCTCCGCGGTAGTCCTTTCGGGCTGCGAGTACGAGAACCTCTGCGCCGCACGGGGATTTGCGAAGCAAGACCGGCGGGGTCACGCGCATAATCCTCGCAAGGCGCGTCCGAGGGGTCACGGGGCCATGCGCGGGTTTCTTCGGATTCGGTGAGAACGCGATTATCGTCGCGTTTCCGTGGGGCCAGCGCGTTGTGTCAGGGCTGTGACAGGTTGACGAGATGAGGATGCGCGCGCCGGCTGCGATGAAGTTCGGCGGAACGGTGTCGGCTGAGCGTCGCATACAATGCGGCTAGTGTAGTGTCCAAGAAATAACTAGACAACCCTGAAACTGGCTGCTTGGCTGGCGTCGCTCTGCAACACGCGCGGTTCCACGTGACAAGGAGCCGACGAGGGCGTCGGCTGCGGGGTCAGGGACCCGCCCCACAAGGCTTCAGATCTGTCTAGCTATTTCATGGACAGTACACTAGCGTTACCGGAGTCGGCGTTAACTCGGGCGGTAAGTTGTCAGTTATCAGTTGTCAGTGATTAGAGCCAATGATATTCAAGAAAGGCTCATTGTTAAGCGATTCTGACGGCAACGCTGTGTTACCATTCTCCGTTATGCGACGAAAGTGCTTTCGATGGCCAGGGCCCACCTGCCCGAAGAGCTTTGCCAAGCGATTGGTATGCCCCTGAGGGAATTTGGACGACATCTTCTACTCATTCTTGAGAACTGCGATCGTAGGTCTCCACGCCGGTCGCGACCGCGATTCCCCCCGATGTGCGAACCTGGATCGAAGTCAGTCAACCGAATTCTCGCAGCCTTACCGGAAAGCTGGCCGAGTTTCCCAATGGTGAGCCAGATCTTATGCCCAATAATGTAACGGAAGAAGTCTTGGACGTCATAGCGGAAACACAGCGAATTCCGCGCGAGAAAGTCCTTTTCGACAGCCGGTTTGAAGAGCTCGGCATGGATTCCATGGACGCCGTGAACATACTTTTCGCACTCGAAGAGAAGTTCGACATTACCATCCCAGACGAAGCGGCAAAACAGATTCGCACCATCCGCGAGATGGTCGATGGAGTGCAGCGCATCGTTGACGCCAAGGCTGCTCTCTAGATGGCGCAGCGCGTCGCCATCACCGGAGTGGGAGTCATCTGCGCCATTGGCAATACCCGCGAAGAGTTCGCCTGCAGCTTGCGCGAAGGGCGCTGCGGAATCGCCGGGATTACGCTGGCGGACATCTCCGGGTTCCGTTTCCGAAACGGCGCTGAGGTCAAGGGCTACCAGCCGGAGCGCCATTTTGAGCCGCGGCAAATCGACGTCATCGATCGCTTCGCACAGTTCGCTGCTGTAGCGGCGCGTGAGGCCGTTGCCGATGCCGGCATCGAATGGACCGATGAACTACGCGAGCGCTGCGTCATCGTTACCGGCGCTTGTGTCGGCGGTCAAAGCACCCAGGACCAGGGCTTCTGGGACCTCTATAAAATGGGCAAACCTCGCGTCCACCCGATGACCATTCCGCGGACCATGGCCAACGCCGGCGCCAGTTACATCTCCATGGATCTCGGATTAACCGGCCCCGCATGGACCGTGTCGACCGCGTGCTCCTCGTCCAACCATGCCATTGGACAGGCCTTCCGAATGGTACGTTCGGGTGACGCCGATCTGGCGATTGCGGGCGGCAGTGAAGCCACTTTCAGCCTCGGCATATTGAAAGCGTGGGAGGCCATGCGTGTGGTCTCCGCCGACGCCTGCCGGCCATTTTCGAAAGATCGCACGGGAATGACCCTCGGAGAAGGCGGCGCCATGCTGGTTCTGGAGTCTCTCGACCGGGCTCTCGCTCGCGGCGCAAAGGTCTACTGCGAAATCACCGGCTTCGGCATGTCGGCCGACGCGCGTCACATTACCCAACCGTCCGTTGACGGTCCGATTCGCGCCATGAAAATGGCGCTCCGTGACGCGTCCATCGATCCCGAAGCCATCGACTACATCAATGCTCATGGCACGGGCACGCAAGCGAACGACTCCACCGAAACAGCAGCCATTCGACAGGTTTTTGGCGAGCACGCGAATCGTCTCGCCGTGAGTTCCACCAAGTCCGCTCATGGGCACGCGCTCGGCGCCGCCGGCGCAATCGAGGCCGCCGCCACCGCGCTGGCCATTCGCGACGGATTCATCCCGCCCACGGTGAATTACCGCGTTCCTGATCCCGCGTGCGACCTCGATGTGGTGCCCAATGAGAGCCGACCGGCGAGCATCCACTGCGCCATGTCCAACTCCTTCGCTTTCGGCGGTCTCAACGCCGTGTTGGTGTTCCACCGTTGCGCAGACTAATGATTGCGCCTGCCCCAGTCTGAAATCGAGGCAGGTAATCAGGGCCTGTCTCATTCAGCGTTTTCATTCAGAAGGGGAGATTCTACGGGTGGCAGAGAAGATGGATCCGCCCAAGCGACCCTCAAACGTCGAAGCGGTCGGCCTCGCTGAATTCGATCAAATCGTGGCGATGCTGGTATCGCAGCCGTTCCGCCAGACGAAACCGATAAGTGGCGTGGTGGGTATCCCCTTCACTCAGCTAGTCGCGCCCGGCAGCCGTTAGTGGGGCGGTCCCCAGGGCGGTCCCCCTGGACCGCGCAGGACGCCCTCGTCCCGCTGCTTGAAGCGGGGGTGCGCCCCAAGGTGAGCGACGGCGCATGTCCCACCGGGTATTGCGAACCACGCGGAACTGAGTCGTGGGGATACCTGACTAGTGGCGTAATCCAGGTGTCGAGGGGCTTTACAGCGGCAGGAATCTGCTGGAGCTATCGTTGGGGCGGGCGTGGAGGTAGCGGCCGGTGGTGGTGATGCTTGCATGGCCCAGGGTGGTCTGGACGAGATGAATGGGAGCCCCGCGGTCGAGGGCGTGAGAAGCGTGGGCGTGCCGGAACCAGTGGGGCGATACCGGAAGTTCAATGCCGGCGCGTGCCGCAGCCTGGCGCACGACACGTAGTACGGCCAGTGGCCGCAGAGCACCACCGTTACCCTTCTTGCGGGAGCGGAAGACCGGATCTCCGGACTCGGCATCGTCCCCCCGCAAGCCGTTGACAAGTTTCCAGACTGAGGCCGGGATTCTGACCGCCCTGGTGACGCCACCTTTTCCGAGCACTGTCACTTGGCCACCGTCGGAGTTCGGCTGCAGATCGCGCCAGCAGAGGCCGCACAGTTCGCTCACACGTATGCCGGAGGCATAGAGGAGGGTGAGGATCGCCCGGTTCCGGAAGTTCGGCTCCAGGCTCAGGATGCGGTGCAGTTCGGCTTCTGGCAAAATGCGCTCAGCCAGGCGACTGCGGACCGCCGGCAGACGAAGAGCACGCCCGACATCGTAGGGCAGGTACCCGGTCCGGTGGGCGAAGGCGAGGAGTGACTTGATCGCGGACAGCGTCCGGTACCGGCTCGCCGGCGCGAGTGCGCCGAGCGAGTCGGCGAACTGCTGAAGATCGGCCAGGGTCACCCGCGGCAATGGCTTGCGGGCCAACTGTCATCTTTCTTAGTTCCTGCGACAACCTGCAAGCAATTTCAATAGCTTAGAATCCGGCTTCTTTCAGAGTTCCTGCGACTACGCGTCAAAGTTCTTGCGACAGAATACAGATTTCTTC
>Ga0302320_10030742_pt1 | contig 10219 bp, 11 predicted proteins | sample Bog_T0_3_FD_202130 | JGI IMG/M metagenome (GOLD analysis project Ga0302320, IMG submission 202130) | Peat permafrost microbial communities from Stordalen Mire near Abisko, Sweden - Bog_T0_3 | ecosystem: Environmental > Terrestrial > Soil > Wetlands > Peat | place: Sweden: Abisko, Stordalen Mire... | reverse complement strand
AATACATCGGACAGAACCCATTGGATCCGATTTACAGAATCACAAATAATTTCGGAAGACTCCAACGTCCCCGAGCAGCACACGATCGCTTGCAGCGCGTTGCGAATGTGATGGTTCATCAGCGCGATGCTCTAAAGCCGACTTAATTCCGATAGCCGGGAACGCCTTGTTCGCAGACTCATGCCATGTACCAGCAGTGCGGCGAAAGCTCCAGAGATTACGGAACCGACCAAACGTAATCCGTTCTGATGCAGGAATCGGTCGTAAATGATCCATTGGAGCGCTAGAGCGCATAGAAAGACTACAAGAACGGAGCCCAGCGACATCGCCCAGATCTCAGCGTCTGATCGGATCTTTAGACCGGGCTTGCACAGAAACGGGTCGTTCTCGACGACTCTGGCTGCATCCTCAGGCGCAGAATCCTCAGGCGAAACCATCTACAGACCTCTTGACAGCCGCCACCTGCGTGCTGGTTTCCTCCCACGACGATACACAGTGTAGCTCCGGATTGGACGTGAATCCAAGCCATGAGTGAAATCAGGCTTCTCCTACTTTGGCTTCTTTGGCTTCGGAAATAGCAGGGATGGATGAGTTGTCCCGGCCATCAGCACAGGAGACTTCTTCGCCCAGGTACGGGCAAGTTCGTTCAGCGGTCCTGCATAAAGGGCGTCGCCTGTGCATGCGGAGTCGCAGGCGGTCTTGTTGCCGTGCTTGATGTCATCCAGACATAAGTCGCATTTCTGCATCTTACCGTCGGTTCCGTACTGCGGAACACCGTAGGGGCATGCCGCGCCGCAGGCTTTGCATCCGACACACTTGGACTTATCAACCACCACAATGCCATCGTCGGAACGCTTAGACAGGGCCTTGGACGGGCACGCCGCCACGCAGGCGGGCTCGGCGCAATGGTTACAAGAGAGGGATTGGTTCGATAGACGAAGGTTGGGAATTTTGCCGGACTCCACGGTCGTCACCGTGCGCCAATAGAGTGATTCTCCCGCCTCGTTGTCATTCCGGTCCTTGCAGGCAAACACGCAGGCACGGCAGCCAATACACCGGTCCGCATCGTAATAAAATCCGTATTGCGTCGTTGACATAGCGCTCTCCCCTAGACCTTCTTCACTTCCACAACCACGCTGTTATAAGTAGCCGCACCACCGACTCGATCAATAGTGTCGATGGTCAACGTGTTCACTCCGCCGCCGCGATCAACGCCGTCGGCTCCCGGTTTGAACCACACTCCCTGATGCATGGCGATCACACCGGCAGGTACGCGTTCGCTGACTTTGGCCTTACGCTCGATCACTCCCCGATCATTGAATATCTGCACGTTATCCCCGGTCTTGATCTTGCGGTGGGCTGCGTCGACCGGATTCATGATCACGTCGATCGGATAGAGTTTGTTCACCCAGCGGTTGTTGGAGCGGCTGTGCAACCATGCAACCGAATGCGGCGTGCAGATAGCCAGCGGATACTTCTTGGCGGCGGAGTGCCGCGGGTTCTCGAAATCGTCGAGATACGTCGGCAGGGGCGGCAGCCCCTTCTCCTCCATAGTTTTTGAGTAAAGCTCAATCTTGCCGGACTTAGTCGGGAACGGCTTGCCCTGCGTGACTTGTTCCTGGAAAGGAATAAAGGGACGCGGACCAACAAATACCACTTTTTCTTTTTGCAGACGTTCCAGCGTGAGATTCCCCATTTGTGGAGAATTCGACGAAGCCTTCAGAGTCTCCCGCATCCAGTCCACGTCCTTCCAGTCAGAGTGGAAGTCCGCGCCAACACCGAGCCGAGTTGCGACCGCCGCCCACATATCGAGGTCGGAACGGCATTCATACATTGGTTCGATGCACTTTTCGCTGTAGACGACCGCATGGCCCGCCTGAGCGTAGTAGCCTGCATCATTGCCTTCAAAGACTGTCGTCGCCGGCAGCAGAAGGTCCGAATACCGTGCCAACGGGGTCATGAACTGGTCGGCACAGATAACGTAATCGAGCTTCTTCAACGCCTTGACGATCTTGTTCGAATTGCCGGTCTGGTTGACAACGCTCGCGCCATGGCCGATCAGCATCCGGATCGAAACCGGGGCTACCTTGTAGTTCGATTGGACTGCTTTGCCGGTGAGAATCGCATCGGCAATCTGACACTCGTTTAACTGCACCTTCACCTTGCTCTTTTCGGCAGCGCCAAGTTTCCCAATGCTGACCCCCTTGTTGAAGCCGAATCCCGCAGTGGCGTTCGTGCCGGGCTTGCCTACGCTCCCGGTAATCGCGGCCAGCGCGCCGCAGGCCAGCACCCACTGCGAGGGATCGTTCCCCACGCGCGATGGGCCATCTCCCGGGAATATTGCGGAGGGCTGATTAGTTGCATATTCGACGGCAAGACTGGTAATCAGTTTCTCGGGCACGCCAGTGATCTTGGCTGCCCATTTCGGGGTGTACTGCTGCACGTGCTGCTTGAATTCTTCGAATCCAAACACGTGCCGGGCCACGAAATCCTTATCGTATAGATCACGATTAATGATTACATTGGCCATGGCCAGCGCCATTGCCCCGTCGGTTCCGGGCATGATCGGAATCCATTGGTCCGCCTTGGCAGCCGTTTGCGAGAAGAAGGGGTCGATCACGACGATGCGCGTCCCTTTTTCCCTGGCATCCATCAAGATCCGCATGCCTTGGCCTGCGAAGTCCACGCGCCGGTTGCTGTCGGCGAAGCCGTAGCCCCAGATAATTGCCAGCTTCGAATCCTTAATGGTGTCGAGATCGCTCTCGGTGTTCGTGATGCCGTACATCATGGGAGCAACCGAAGTCTTGTTATTGATGCATAGCGAACCCCAGACCGTCGTCATCCCGCCAAGGACGTTTGCGAATCTCACCCTCGGAGCCAACCGGGCAAGGCCCATAGTGCCGCGCCCCGGATAGAACAGAATGGACTCGTTGCCATATTTGCCGCCGATCTCATGGATCTTTCCGGCATAGAGGTCAATCGCCTCGTCCCAAGTGATGCGTTGGAACTTGGCTTCCCCGCGCTCACCCACTCGCTTCATCGGGTACTTCAGACGGTTCGGGTCATTGACGGTCGAACGTTGGGAATGGCCCTTCGTACAACAAAGGTAGTCGGGATGATTGGTAATGTGCGTGATCCGCCCTTCCTTCACCGTAACTTTCAAGGGGCAGGTCGCCGTGCATAGTCCCAACGATGGACAGCAGGCGGAAAACTCTCTTGCGCCCTCGGCGGCATGAATCACATTTGGTGTCCCGAAGAAGTTCAAAATCGGCTCGCCAACTAGCCGATCGCCCACTGCAGCGGCAATGCCGGTGACTGCGGCCGACTTCAAAAAAGTACGGCGGTTCACTGAGCCTTTCTCAATGTTGTTGCCCATCGTATCGCCTCCTGTTCGGCGAACTGCAAACTTCAAGTCTCTTCACACAACATGCTTCTATGATCGACCTTATGTCGCGCTTACTCCTGCGGCGGTACCCAAACGACGTTCGAATTGCTTGTATGTGGTGATTCCGCCAGAGAGATTCTTCACCGAGAAACCACGCTGGCGGAGTAAACGCAATGCGTAATAGGCACGCTGTCCAACTACGCAGTTCACCCAGATCTCACGATCCCGAGGCAGTTCGTTTAAGCGGGTCCGCAACTGGGGCAGGGGAAGATTGATTGCACCCGGTATATGACCGGCAGCAAATTCTTCGGCGTCGCGCACATCCACCACTAGCGCCTTCGTGGACGATAACAACTCCCAGTCAGCCATTGCAGAATCGCCTCTGAGTACGTTGCTTGCGATCATCCCCGCCATGTTGACCGGGTCTTTGGCGGCCCCGAACTGCGGTGCGTAACAAAGTTCAGCCTCCTCAAGGTCGAAAACGCTCGCGCCATTCTGGATCGCCATGGCGATGACGTCGATTCTCTTCTCGACACCCTGTTCCCCGAAAGCTTGCGCCCCGAGAATGTGGCCGCCATCTGAGGAGAACAGCAGCTTCATATGAATGGGACTGGCTCCAGGGTAATATGCGACGTGGTTCCCTGGATGCAGGTATATCTTCTGGTATCCGGTGATCCCGAGACGACGAAGCGTCTTCTCGTTGACTCCAGTGGTGGCGATCGTTAATCCGAATAGTCCGCAGACTGCAGTGCCTTGCACCCCTCGGAACTTTGAGTCGCGCCCGCATATGGAATCGGCGGCCACGCGGCCTTGACGATTCGCCGGCCCGGCCAACGGAACGACACCCCACTCGCCGGTCACAATATTGCGCGTCTCCACTGCATCGCCCACTGCCCAGATATTTGGGTCGCTGGTGCGCATCTGCTCGTCAACGCGAATTCCGCCGCGATTTCCAATCTCAAGCCCTGACTCTTTTGCCAGCTTGATTTCCGGGCGAACTCCAATGGACAAAATCACTAACTCAGCGGCAAGGCGAGCTCCAGACTTGGTATTGACCACCAGACCACCTGAAGAAGATTTCTCAAATCCTGCAAGAGGATCGGCCAGATGAAGAACGACGCCGTTCTTCGTCAGGTGTTCCTGTACCGATTCGGCCATCTCCGGATCAAGCGGTGCCAACACTTGATCAAGCATCTCGACCACTGTCACGGCGATTCCGCGCCGCGCAAGATTTTCGGCCATCTCCAATCCGACAAGACCGCCGCCGACGATCACCGCGCGCTCAACCTTGTGGTCTTCGATCCAGGATCGGATCTGCCGGCTATCGGGAATCGTCCGCAGAACAAAAATCCCCTGCAGATCGGCGCCTGGCAGGGCCGGTTGAATCGGCATGGCTCCCGGCGACAGCACCAGGGCATCGTAACGTTCGTGGTAAACCTCGCCGGTCCGCAGGCGTTTCACCTCGATTTCGCGGCGCGCGCGGTCAATCGACAGGACTTCATTCTCGGTGCGCACCTCAATGTTAAAGCGCGCATGAAAGAGTTCCGCCGATGCCAGCAGTAACTTCTTTTCATCTTCGATGACGTTGCCGACGTAATACGGCAAGCCACAGTTTGCAAATGACACATACGGCCCACGGTCGAAAACTACGATCTCCGCGTCTTCCGCAAGCCTGCGTACTCGCGAGGCACACGTCGCTCCGCCCGCCACACCACCAACCACCAAAACTCTTTTCGCCATCTGATCTCCCTCTGCTCTACGAAAACGACTGAATACCACCGGAACCCGGATGCATCGGTCTATTTGACCACCATTGCCACACCGGCGGGCATCCCGGCTATCATCATCCCAATATTTATAACTACCGCACTTACCAGTGTGACCGAGATTCCGACCTTTACCAGGTCCTTGAAGCTGAAGTAACCATATGCGAACGGCAGTACCATCGCCGGCGCTTGAGTCACAAGAATAAAGTGAATAGAAGATGCGAATCCGGCTGTCAGCGTTAAGGCCAATACCGGCAATCCATGTTGCTGAGCGTAGGCAATAATAAAGGGAACGTTCACAGAGGCTGTGGTTGCAAGGCTGGAAAAACCGAGTGAATCGGCGGCGATTAGCAGCGTCACAGCAAGGGGTTGAAGGAAGACCGGCAGGAGGGCCATCGGATGCAGTAGCCGCTGCACCACCCAGGTAGCCAAGCCGCTCTTGGAGGAAGCGGTTCCCACGATGAACCCGCCCACCACTAGCAATACCGCTCCCCATTCAATGCCCTTATTGAGGTCACGCCAATTGTCAAACACGCCCACCCGTGGGAGAGTTATGCCGCCCAGAATCAACAGGGAAATAAAGGAGATCGGAAGCTTGGTCAGGTCGCTGGTCAACCACAAGACGACCGCAGCCAGAAAGACGACAGTAGTAGTTTTCTCTTTCAAACTCCATGGCCCGAGCGCTTTTGCATCGCGTTTCAAAACATCTTTGCCGTAAGGAAGGTGCTTGAGTTCCGGTGGAAATATCTTAAGGATCAGCCACCAGGTTATCGCAGCGATGACCAGACAAATCGGCGTAGCGAGAACTGTCCAATGGAGGAAGGTGATGTGCATGTTGGCACTTTTATTAAGGAAGGCCAAGGTGATGATGTTGGAACTCACCCCGGCAGGGGTGCATATTCCTCCGATGACGGTGCCAAAGATGATTGCCATCATCATCCCTTTTCCAAAGTTGCTGGTTCCCGGCTTCACATCGACAGTCTTGAGAAGTCCAAGCACCAGAGGAATCATCATCGCGATCACGGCCATATCATCGATAAATGCCGAAAGGAAAAACGACATCCACAGATAGCCGCCAATGACTACGGCTGTATTAGTCCCAATCACGGCCAGCAAGTAGTAGCTGATCCGCTTGCCTAGCCCGGAAGTAGAAAGGGCCACCGCAAGTCCAAGCACGCCAAGCATAAAGGGAATCAAAGGATTGCCGAACGACTCCCTGAGCGCGTCAGACGAGGAATGATCTTTAGAGCGTGAACCATGACGGGAACCATCAGGGCAGTGATAGGAATGGGAAGCGTTTCCGTTATCCACCACAGCAAAGTGGTCAGCATTACGGCCAGCGCCCGCACGGCTTCAACCTTCATTCCTGCGGGCGGGGGAATGAAAATGGACGCCACAAGCATAAGTAGACCTGCGACCAGGTAGACTAACTTAAGAGATTTGCCTGTCCCCTGCTTTACGGGGATCGTGGTTGCAGTTGTTTGAGTTGCTGTTGCCATGTGCGTTCTTTATCCCTTTACTGAGTCTGCGTTCGGTTCGTTCGGCAACCAGGCGTCAATGGATCTTGACTACAACCTTGATGGCATTATCGATTTTGTCGCGAGAATACTGGAAGGCCGTCGGCAGCTCCTCCATTTTGAAGGTATGAGTGTGAATAAGCCTGGCGTCAAACCTCTTCTGTGCCATGAGGGCAGCAGCACGGTGAGTGGCGCTCTTGCCTTCTCCTCGAATGCCAAAGACGGAAAGATGATTCCGTATCAGCTTGCCGAGTTCAATTGTCGTTCGCCCCGGCGGAAATCCGATCAGGCAAATCCGTCCGCCGCGCTTTACCATATCCATGGCATCGTTCAGTCCGTCGGGGTTGCCGGAGCACTCGACGGCATATTGAACTCCCTTGCCTCCGGTAATACGTTTCACTGCCTCAATCGCATTTTCTTTCTTCACGTTGATGACATGGTCTGCGCCGAGTTTGGTTCCCAACTCTAATCGGTTGTCGCGAGTGCCGATGAGAATCACAGGATCTGCACCAAGGGCTTTGGCCACGGCAACTACCATAAGCCCAATGCCACCAGGGCCAGTGACTACCAAGCTTTCTCCAGCGATTAAACCACCCAGCGTATCCAGGCCGTACATCGCCGTTCCGGCGGTCACAATCAACGTCGCTTCCTCGTCACTCATGCCCTCCGGCACATGAACCAGCGTGTTGACGTGATTTATGACATATTCGGCAAAGCCGCCGTCCGTTGTGAAGCCGTTCGCGCGGTGGCCCTTATTATGCCCTTCATAGTTCATGCCATAGTTAAGGCAGGCCGTGTACATCCCCGACCGGCATCTTTCACAACGCCCGCATCCGGCATGCACCTCCACCACAACCCTATCGCCTATGGCGTACTCATCTACACCCGATCCGAGTTTGACGATAGTGCCAACGTACTCGTGGCCGGGGGTGAAGTTCTTATTGAACGGTAGGCCGCCCTCCACCAATGCCGGTTGCCCTTTCGTTATGATGGAGATATCTCCGGCGCAAAAGGCAACTGCGTCAATGCGTATCAACACTTCAGCTGATCCTGGTTGAGGAACTGGTTTATCTGTCAGCCTGAGCTGGCCAGGGTCATCCAAGACCCAGGCTTTCATCGTTTCAGGAATAGGGAATTCACCGACTTGAACTGCTGCCGCTTTCATCAATAGCGCTCCATCATCAATAGTTTTGTATATGCCGCTGCCATGTACCATCAGTCCAGGCATGGGTTCGGCCTGTTCAAAATCGAAACTACGACTTCGCCGGCGGTTTGGCTGGCAACAGGCTTTTCTCTGCCAGGAATTCTCCCAGCAGTTGATCGGTGGCAGCGAGTATTCTTCCGCAGTTGCTCTTTTGTTCCGGCGTGCCATATTCGTGAACTTGTAGTACCTTGCAGGAGTTGTCGCCGAAACGGGCAACAAAACGTTCGCCAAGCTCGCGTGCATAGGTGTACGCCGGTTCACGGCTCCCCTCCGGACCGTTCCGGCCAGCCAGCAGGCTGAGCACCATGACGGCACCCGAGAACGCCCCGCAAAAGCCGGACTTCCCAACTCCACCACCGCCAAAACAGGTTGCGACACGCATGGTTTCGTCACTGAGTTCAAAGGGGAGCCGATTACGATACGCATGCAGAACCGATTCGGAGCAGTTACAACCTAGCTTGTAGCATGAGCCCACTGCTGAATTACTTTCCTGTTCCTTCTCCATCACCATTTACACTCCAGATTCCGTTTTTAGTGTCCATCATGCATCACTTTCACCCACCGAATATAACCGGACGCCGGCTTTTGCCGGTTGAGCAAACTCCTGCTCCACGACTCACGGCCAGCGAGCCGAAATGAACGCGGCATGGTGCGCTATGCCATCCACAAATAGCGTCTACATGCTAATCACACCTAGTGGCAGGCATAGCATACCGATTGGTGATTGGAGTCGATGTGTCACCGGTCACAACGCATGGTGACTGTTGAGCAGGAGCGGCATGGCTGGCGTAAGCGTCTAAAGGATGTCACTGCCGAATGCGGGAAGGTCGGGGCACCCCCCTCGAATGCGGAAATAGTTATGGTCGACGCCTTCGGAGAAGTGCAGAAGATTTGCATTGGGCGAACCAGTGGGAACGAACATGCGCAGCCAGAATGGAAATAGCGGTCGCAATTGCGACCGCTCCCGGCGAAGAATGGCGCCGCTACTGCTTGACTGGTGTGCCGATCTGATCAGGCTTGGCTGAATGATCCATCATCTCGCTGTGCCCCATACCTTCCTTTTCCGGCATCATTCCCATGTGGTGCATGCCCCCGCCGTTCATCATTTGCATATGCGAGTGCATTTGGCTCATGAAATGTTCCCACATTTCGACATTATCGAGCAGCGCGGCTTTTGTGTTCTTGTCCTGGACCTTCTCCGCATTCGCCCGCATCTTTTCAATCCGTGCCTTCAGTTGCTTCATTTCAGCTTGCATCTGCGCCATATGATCTTTCATGTGATCTTTCATGGCAGGCATGTCCTCGGACTTCTTTTCATCCCCCATGTTCATGTTGGAAGGCATCCCGGTGGATTGTCCACCGGCTTGTGAAGGCTGACTGCTCTGCCCAACCATACTCGCACAGGCGAGTAATATGGTTCCGATTGTGAGATACACTCTCATACTTTTCTCCCTGCTGGTTTGTTGTGGTGATGAATGTGGTTTGAGCGTCTTCTGCTCTTGCGTGACAACTTGGCGGCAAACTGGGAATCACCCTTTGGCATGCGAATCCTTAACAATTCTATAACTGCACAGCTGTGCAGTTCCTCAATACAGCAAGCGGGAACCTGTATCACCGGCAGGTTTCTCTACAAAGAGGAAAGTCTCCTTTCCATGGAACGTGCTCAAGATCAATTGCTGGCGCTCTGTTTCAGTGCTTCAGATGCGAGCGCCGCCTTGATGTTCCGCTCAATCTCATAGTGGGTGATGAGGCCGGGGACATATTCGAGCACTCTGCCATCGCGTCCAATGTAGAAGGTTGTAGGCAGCGAGTAGATTCCTCCATACATATCGCTCACGTCGGAGTTCCCGAGTAGCACTTTGTAGTTGATGCCGATTTTCCTGGCGAAAGGTACAACTGCGGCCATGCCGCCGTCGTCCATCGAGACGCCGACGATTTGAAGTCCTTGCGGACCATACTTGTTCTGAAGATCGATAAACCAGGGAATTTCAGCTTTGCAGGGTGGACACCAAGTCGCCCAGAAGTTCAGAACGACAGCTTTGCCGCGCAAGTCCGACAATCTGACCGTGTGTCCATCAATATCTTGCAACGCGAAGTCGGGCGCTGTCTGTCCCCCCGCCATCCTCGAGTGTGAAGCCTTGCTTGAGGCATATAACAAGATCGCGACGATCAGAACAAGGAATGCGGCGATTATTAAGTTTCGTTTCACGTATTTAAGAGCTCCTTTATGTCGCGAAGCGATTCAGTAACGAAATGACAAATGCATCAGCGGATGAGGAAAGCGCAGCAACTTGCATGGGTTAGTTACCCACAATTCCTCCATGCGCAAAAATAGGGCAGCCAAGAC
>Ga0302320_10030740_pt1 | contig 10220 bp, 5 predicted proteins | sample Bog_T0_3_FD_202130 | JGI IMG/M metagenome (GOLD analysis project Ga0302320, IMG submission 202130) | Peat permafrost microbial communities from Stordalen Mire near Abisko, Sweden - Bog_T0_3 | ecosystem: Environmental > Terrestrial > Soil > Wetlands > Peat | place: Sweden: Abisko, Stordalen Mire... | reverse complement strand
CGGAAATCTTGCGTCAATATCATGCGCAGCGGCCCGACTCATCGGCCGCGCTCAAATATTTCGTCGAGACTCATTTCACCCTGCCCTCGGAGGCCGGCGGAACGCCCTCCCCGCCGGGCCGGGTATCCATCGCCGCGCACATCGACGCTCTGTGGAGCGAGCTCACGCGCACGTCGACCGACGCACCGCGCTATTCCTCCCTACTGGCACTGCCGCAACCCTTCGTGGTTCCGGGCGGCCGCTTCCGCGAGATCTATTATTGGGACTCGTATTTCACCATGTTGGGACTGGCCGAGAGCGGCCGCCAGGATTTGGTCGTCGGCATGGTTCGCGACTTCGCGTACATGATAGATACCTTCGGTCATGTGCCGAACGGTGCGCGCACCTACTATCTCAGCCGTTCGCAACCCCCGTTCTTCTATGCCATGGTGGGTCTGCTCTCGCCCAAAGACCCCGCCGGCGCCTTCGCGAGATATCTACCGCAGTTGCGCCGCGAATATGCCTTTTGGATGCAGGGCGCACAGGGCTTGCGCCCCGGCGCTTCCCATCGGCGCGTCGTGGCGCTACCCGATGGTTCCATTCTGAATCGTTTCTGGGATGACAGGGACACGCCGCGCGACGAGTCCTACCGCGAAGACACGGAGCTTGCGCGTAGCAGCGGGCGTCCCGCCGCAGCATTGTATCGCGACATTCGCGCCGCGGCAGAAAGCGGCTGGGATTTCGGCTCGAGATGGTTCGCCGACGGGCGCACGCGGGCCAGCATGGACACCACGGAAATCGTGCCGGTGGATCTCAATAGCCTGTTGTTCGGTTTGGAGAATGCCATCCACGCAGGCTGTGAGCGCAACGGCGATGAATCTTGCGCTCACGAATTCCAGCGCCGAGCCGCTGCGCGGCGCCGGTCCATCGACCGCTATCTCTGGGATGCGCCCGAAGGTGCCTATCTCGATTATCGCTGGACTAAGAAGATTCGATTGCCGCGAGTATCGGCCGCCACCCTCTATCCGCTGTTCGTGTCCGAAGCGTCCCAATCGCAGGCCACGGCGGTGGCGAACATCACCGCCCGAGAACTGCTCAAGGCCGGCGGCATCGTGACCACCACGCTCGACACCGGTCAGCAATGGGATTCACCGAACGGCTGGGCACCGCTGCAATGGATCGCCGTCTCAGGCTTGCGCAGCTACGGACAGAAGCCGCTGGCGGAGGCCGTCGCCTGCAGGTGGATGGCTGGCGTCAACGACGTCTATCAGCAGAGCGGCAAACTGGTCGAGAAATACGATGTGGTCACCACCGGACGCAGCGGCGGCGGTGGCGAATATCCGCTGCAGGATGGCTTCGGCTGGACCAACGGCGTGATGCGCAAGCTCATGGCACTCTACCCCGCCGACGCGGAATCGACCACGCCGGCTCACTGTCGCGGCGTTTCGATCTCAAGCCACCTCGAATAAGCCCGCAGCGCCCTGGCCGCCGCCGATGCACATGGTGACCACCACGAGTTTGGCGCCGCGGCGCTTGCCCTCGATGAGTGCGTGTCCCGCGAGACGCGCGCCGCTGACTCCATACGGATGGCCTACCGCAATGGCGCCGCCGTTGACGTTCAAACGCTCGTCCGCAATGCCCAGTTTGTCCCTGCAATACAGCACTTGGCACGCGAAGGCCTCATTCAGTTCCCAAAGATCGATATCGCTGACCTTGTAGCCGGTACGCTGCAACAACCGCGGCACCGCATAGATCGGACCTATCCCCATTTCGTCCGGCTCGCAGCCCGCGACCGCGAAACCGCGGAATATGCCGAGCGGCGTGAGTCCTCGCTGCCGAACGAGATCCCCGTCCATGACCACCACCGCGCTGCTGCCGTCGGAGAATTGGCTGGCATTGCCGGCCGTGACGACTCCGCCCGGCAAAGCCGGACGAATTTTCGCGACAGCCTCGAGCGTCGTGTCGGGACGTATGCCCTCATCGCTGTCGATGGTGACTTCGCGTGTGCCGATGGCGCCGGTCGTCTTGTCGACGACCCCCATGACGGTGGTCATTGGCGCGATTTCGTCCCTGAACTTGCCGGCGGCCTGCGCGGCCGCGGCGCGAAGCTGGCTGCGCACTCCGTACTCGTCCTGTGCCTGCTTGCTGATCTGGTAGCGCTTGGCCACCTGCTCGGCGGTTTGCAGCATGCTCCAATACAGCGTCGGTTTGTGTTCCATCAACCAGGGATCGCGGCGCATATGGGTGTTGGCTTCGTTTTGCACGCACGAGATGCTCTCGACGCCGCCGGCGACGATCGCGCCGACGCCCTCGGTCAAGATCCGTTGCGCAGCGAGAGCGATGGACTGCAAGCCCGAGCTGCAAAAGCGATTGATGCTCAAACCCGCGGTCGTGACCGGAAGGCCCGCGCGCAAGGCGATTGCGCGCGCGATATTGCCGCCCGTGGTGCCTTCACCGAAGGTCGAACCCATGATCACGTCCTCGACTTCGGCCGGATCGATGCCCGCGCGCTCCACCGCATGCCGTACCGAATGCGCGCCTAGCGTGGCGCCATAGGTCATATTGAATGCGCCCTTCCAACTCTTGCCGAGACCGGTACGCGCCGTGGATACGATGAACGCTTCTGTCACTTGGCTGATCCTTTGAATCCATTGAAGGTCTGGCCCTGCTGAGCCAAACGAGTGAGCAGCGGCGCCGGCGTCCATACGCCCACGTCGCTGCCGGGCTGCGCAGCGATCCGCTGCAAAGAGCGGACGACCTGGTGCAACCCGGTCTGATCCGCAAAGAACATGGGACCGCCGCGATAGGCCGGAAAACCATAGCCATTGAGATAAACCAGGTCGATGTCGGACGCCCGTTGTGCGATGCCGTCCTCCAAGATACGAGCCCCCTCATTGATCAGTGCATAAATACAACGCTCGACGATTTCCTGGGAGCTCACGGGGCGCGGCGTGATGGCTTTTTTTCGCCGATATTGCTCGATGAGTGCGCTGACCTCGGGATCCGCAGCGGGTTGCCGCGTGCCGGGTTCGTACCGGTACCATCCGGCCGCGGTTTTTTGCCCGAAGCGCCCGGCCTCGCACAAAGCATCCGCGACATTGGATAAATCTCGGTCGGGAAACTCGGCAGCCAGCCGCTTGCGGCGCGCCCATCCGATGTCCAGACCCGCCAGATCACCGACGCGAAATGGGCCCATCGCCATCCCAAAATCCTCCAGCGCCGCATCGATTTGCTGCGGCAATGCGCCCGCCATGATCATATCGTGGGCAGCCGCGGCGTATCTCGCTAGCATGCGGTTGCCGATGAAGCCATCGCAGACGCCGGAAACCACCGCGATCTTGCCCAAGGTCTTGGATAAACGCATGGCGGTGGCCAGAACGTCATTGGCAGTCTTGGCGCCGCGTACGACTTCGAGCAGGCGCATCACGTTGGCGGGACTGAAGAAGTGCAGGCCGATCACGTCTTGCGGCCGTCGCGTGAAATTTGCGATGGCGTCGAGATTCAACGCCGACGTGTTGGAGGCGAGAACGGCACCTTGCTGCATCACTCCATCCAAGGTTTCGAATACCTGGCGCTTCACATCCATGCTTTCGAACACCGCTTCGATGCTCAAATCGACGTCGCGAAACAAGGCGTAGTCCAAGGTTGGATTGATCAGTGCCAGCCGCTCCGCGAGGCCCGCTTCGCTGAGCGTGCCCCTGCGCAGCGCGCCCTGGTAATTGCGGCGGATATTGGCGAGTCCGCGGTCGAGCGCCTCCTGCTGAGTCTCCAGCAGCACCACGGGCAACCCGGCGTTGATGAGACTCATGGCGATGCCCCCGCCCATGGTCCCGGCACCAATAACACCGACTTTGCGGATCGGTCTGGCCGGAATGTCGTCGGGCACGCCCTGAATGCGGGAAGCCGCGCGTTCGGCTTGAAACACATGACGCAGCGCCGCCGACTCGGGCGACAACATCAAGCTGGCGAACAGCTCGCGTTCGCGTTTGAGCCCCGCATCGAAAGGCCGTTCCACGGCAGCCGCGACTGCCTCGAGGCACGCCAGCGGCGCAGGATAGGGACCTGCGGCCGCTTTGATGGTATTGCGCGCGAATTGAAAAAAAGCCTCGGCTCCGTACCCGTCCAATGTCAGATCGCGCACGCGCTTGCGGCCCAAACCTTCCGCAACGACCCGGCGGGCGAATGTTACGGCGCCCTGCAACAAGTCGCCGTCGGCGAAGGCATCGAACAATGGCGTGCCCCGCAGCTTGTCCGAGGACACCGTTGCGCCCGACACGATGAGATTGAGCGCAGCTTCGACGCCGAGCAATCGAGGCAGACGCTGAGTACCGCCGGCGCCGGGCAATAGTCCCAGCTTAACCTCCGGCAACGCCATTCGCGCCCCCGAGACGGCGACTCGGTAATGGCATCCCAGAGCCAGTTCGAGACCTCCGCCCATGCACACTCCGCCGATGGCGGCAATCAGCGGTTTCGCGCTCTGTTCGACCTCACCGATGACATCGCGCAGGTTGGGGTATGCGGCCGCCTTGGGTGTCCCGAATTCACGAATATCGGCGCCGGCGGAAAACCCGGCCGGCGAGCCGATCAGCACCACAGCGTCGATGCCGCTATCGGCATTCGCGTGCGCGAGTTCGGCCACCAACGCCTCTCGCAGTTCATGGCCCAGACTATTGACCGGCGGATTGTCGAGTCTGAGGACGGCGATCCTGCCTTGAACCTCGAAGCTCACTTTATTCATACTCACGCCCGCTCGAACGCCAGAGCCGCGCCCTGCCCGACGCCCACGCACATCGTGGCCAATCCGTAGCGCCCTTTACGACGCAGCAGCTCTTGGACCCCCGCGCCCGTGATGCGCGCGCCCGACATTCCCAGCGGATGACCCAAGGCAATGGCGCCGCCGTTGATGTTGACTTGTTCCGCGTCATCGGCGAGTCCGAAAGCGCGCACGCAAGCTACGGCCTGCGCCGCGAATGCCTCGTTGAGTTCGATCACATCGAAATCGGCCATTTTTATCCGCAGCCTGTGCAGCAGCCTCTCGACCGCGGGAATGGGACCTACGCCCATGATGCGCGGCGCGACTCCTGCGGAGGCGAAACCCAGTACGCGCGCGCGCGCCTTGAGTCCGTATTTCTCGACCGCCGCGCCGGACGCCAGCACCAAGGCCGCCGCACCATCGTTGATCCCGGATGCGTTTCCCGCGGTCACGGTGCCGCCCGGACGCACCGCCGGCTTGAGTTTCGCCAGCCCCTCCAGCGTCGTATCGGGCCGTAGCTGCTCGTCGCGGTCGATTACCTGATCCGCCGCCCCTTTTGCCTGGGGAACCGTCACCGGCACGATCTGCTCGGCGAAAACACCGGCGTCCTGGGCCTTCGCCGCACGTTGCTGGGAGCGGAACGCGAAAGCGTCCTGAGCTTCGCGCGACACCTTGAAGTCCGCGGCGACATTCTCGGCGGTCTCGGGCATCGAATCGGTGCCATAAAGAGTTTTCAGTTGCGCGTTGACGAAACGCCAACCGATGGTCGTATCGTAAATCTCCGCCGTGCGCTGGAAGGCACGCTCCGCCTTGCCCATCACGAAGGGAGCGCGGGTCATCGACTCCACTCCGCCCGCGATGGCAAGCTCGATCTCTCCGGCGCGAATGGCGCGGGCCGCGGCCGCCACGGCGTCCAGTCCGGATGCGCACAACCGATTGACCGTGATCCCGGGTACGTGCGCCGGCAGGCCGCTCAAGAGCAGCGCCATGCGCGCCACATTGCGATTGTCCTCTCCGGCCTGATTGGCGCATCCGAGGAACACCTCATCGACCGCCTCGCCGATGTTGCGGTTGCGGCCGACCAGATGCTTGATCGCGGCCGCCGCGAGATCGTCCGCACGCACCCTCGACAAACCACCGTCATAGCGGCCGATCGGCGTCCGCACGAAATCGCAAATGAAAGCTTCGCTCATTGAATCGTCATCCTGAGTTGCAACAAATATGTGTGCACGCGCTCGACTTACACGTGCGCTCGTTTGTAAAGCGCGGTGAGCTCGCTCCATGCGCGTTCGGCTTGCGCCTCGTCGTAGATGGGCTTGCCGGCCTGCAGCGGCATGTCTTTCACGCACCATCCATGCAGAGTTCCTGCGTAGACTTCGATTTTGGCGGGCAGATTGGCCGCATGAAATGCCTCGTCCAATTTCGTCTTCGCGTCCGGCTGGCGCTGATCGTCGTTCGCCGCAATCCCAAAGTAGTACTGGCCCTTTATCTTCGGCACCAGCAAGTGGGGGCTGTCCGGCTTGTCGGTCACCAAACCTCCTCCATGAAACGACGCGCCGGCGCCGATTCGGTCGGGCACGGCGGCGGCGGCCTGCAGCGTCATCGGGCCGCCCATGCAGTATCCAAACACGCCCATTGCGGCGTGCTTGTCTACGCTGGCCTGCGAATCGAGAAATTTCACGTAGGCTACGGCGTCCTGTATGACGGCCTCGCCGGTGATGGGCGCCCGCAGCGCATCGAGTTTCGCCCGATCCGCCGGATTGGTGAAATCAAATCCAGGATCGATTCCAGGAGCCTTTGTCGAGCGGTAATACGGGTTGGGCACCAGCACGGTGTAGCCATCCGCGGCAAGACGCTTCGCCATATCGCGCATGGCCGGCCGCAGGCCGAACGCGTCGACGAATAGAATGACGGCCGGCCAACGGCCCTTTCCCTGGGGATGAACCAGCGTCGCGTCGCAGACGCCGCTTGGAGTTCGCACTTGCACATCGCTTTCGGTCACGCCCGACACGGAGGCGCCGGCGGGCGAGGCGGCTGAAATACCCGTCGCAGCGGCGGCGCCCGCCGCGATTGAAAGGGCCGTGAATTCGCGGCGTGAAATCTTGTGTGATTCGTCGTTCATGGTTTCCTCGGTGGCATAGGGGTGAGGCTGGGCGGCACGGATGGGCCACCGCAGAGCGGACACTCGACCGATAGCGCCCCAGTATAATCCCTTGAGCCGGGCCGGAAAAGATTCTTCCCACCATGCCTGTTTTCAGCGTTGTTCTTTAATATAGGCGGCATATTCCGATCACACACGGTAGCCCCATGAAATTCATCGATGCATTGATTGCCGGCGGCGCATTGACTCTGACCGCGGGATCGTTGACCGTCGCCGGTGCCGCGGACTTCGGCCCTGCAAATCCCTTCTATGCGCCGAGCGCCCTGCCGTTTCACGCCCCGCCCTTCGACAAGATCAAGGACGAGGATTACCAGCCGGCAATCGAAGCCGGCGTGGCGCAAAGCCTCGCCGAGATAGGCCGCATTGCGGATGACTCCGCGCCGCCGACATTCGACAACACCTTCGTGGCCATGGAGAAAAGCGGGCGGCTCCTGGATCGGGCGTATGCCGCATTCAACGGCGTCAGCCAATCCAACACCAACCCCACCTTGCAGAATGCGAAGACGGCCTTGGCGCCCGAGCGGGCGGCGTACGAGGACGCCGTCCATCTCAACAAAAAGCTTTTCGAGCGCATTGCCTCGGTCTACGAACGGCGTGAGTCGCTCAAGCTCGATCCCGAGTCGCGACGGCTGGTCGAGATCACGTACGACGAGTTCGTTCACTCCGGCGCGAAACTCCCGGACGCCGACAAGGAACGCCTCAAGAACCTGAACGAGAAAATTTCGACGCTATCGAACGATTTTTCCACGAAATTGCTCGATGCGACCACGAACGGGGCCTACGCGACCGCGGAGCGGGGCGCGCTTGCCGGCCTGAGCGATGCGCAGCTTGCCGGCGCGGCTCTGGCGGCGAAGGATCGCAAGACGGAAGGCTTTGTCATCCCTCTGCAGAACACCACCCAACAACCGGTTCTCGCTTCCTTGAGCGTACGCGCGACCCGGGAGGCGGTCTTCAAAAATTCGTGGAATCGTACCGAGCACGGCGACTCGAACGATACGCGTTCCATCGTTTCCGAGCTCGCCCATCTGCGCGCCGAGCGGGCGCATCTGCTCGGTTACCCGAACCATGCCGCATGGAAACTCGCGGATCAGATGGCCAAGACCCCTCAGGCGGCGCTCGATTTCATGAATGCCCTGGCGCCGCTCGCAACCGCGAAGGCGGCCCGCGAGGCGGCGGATATTCAAGCCGTGATCGACGCGCAGAAGGGCGGCTTCACGCTGCAACCCTGGGACTGGAACTTTTACAGCGAACAAGTCCGCAAGGCCAAATACGATCTCGATGACGCCGAGGTCAAGCCCTACTTCGAGCTGAACAGCGTGCTCGAAAATGGGGTGTTCTATGCGGCGACCCAGCTGTATGGCATTCGCTTCAAGGAGCGCAAGGACATCCCTGTTTATCATCCCGACGTGCGGGTATTCGAAGTCACCGATGTCGACGGCAGGCCTTTGGCCCTGTTCTACTGTGATTACTTCAAGCGGGACAACAAGAGCGGCGGCGCGTGGATGTCGAATTTCGTCCACCCGTCGAGATTGCTGGGCGAACTGCCGGTCGTCTTCAATGTCGCAAACTTGCCGAAGCCCGCGGCCGGTGATCCCGCTCTCATCAGCTTCGACGATGTCATCACCATGTTTCACGAATTCGGCCATGCATTGCACGGAATGTTCGCGAATACTCGATATCCGACGCTGTCCGGACCCACGCCGGAGCGGGACTTCGTGGAGTTTCCCTCGCAGTTCAACGAACACTGGGCGCTGTATCCTGCCGTCTTCGAGCACTACGCGAGGCATTACAAAACGGGCGCGGCGATGCCGGCGGCACTGGTGGAAAAAATCAAGAAGACGAAGAACTTCGGCGAGGGCTATGGCTTGACCGAACTGGTGGCCGCGGCCGAACTCGACATGCAATGGCATCTCCTGCCCGCGGACGCGCCGCTCCAGGACGCGGATGTGTTCGAAAAACAGGCTCTCGCCAAAACCCATCTCGACGTCAAGGCCGTGCCGCCCCGGTATCGCTCGAGCTACTTCAGCCATATTTGGGCCGGCGGATATTCGGCCGGCTACTACGCCTACTTGTGGACCGAGATGCTGGCCGACGACGGCTACCAATGGTTCGACGATCACGGCGGATTGACCCGGGCCAATGGAGAGCGCTTCCGGCACATGATTCTGTCGCGAGGTAATACCCAGGATCTAGCGACGATTTATCAAGCGTGGCGCGGCAACGCCCCGACGGTCGACGCCATGATGAAGTATCGGGGTTTGAATCAGTAGGCGATATTCACGACCTGGACTGTCGTATATTCTTTGAGACCATCGACGTTGAATTCGACGCCGATGCCGGAACACTTCACTCCTCCGAACGGCGCCATGGGATGCAGGGCGCCGTGTTGATTCACCCATGCCGTACCGCATTCGAGGCGGCTCGCGTAGCGCGCCGCTTCCTCCGGGTCGTTACCCCATACCGAGCCGCCGAGGCCGACGTCCAACGAGTTGGCGCGGCCGATGGCCTCCTCGACGGTCTTGTACTTCACTATGGGAATAACGGGCCCGAACTGCTCCTCCTTTACCACGCGCATGTCATCCGCCGCATTCGAAATGACCGTCAGTGGATAAAAGAACCCAGGCGCTTTGGGCCGCACGCCGCCGGTGACAATCGTGGCACCGCGGGCACGTGCGTCCTCCACATAGGAGACGACCTTGTCGAGCTGCATCTGGTTGGAAACCGGTCCGATGAGATTCTTCGGGTCGAGTCCGTTGCCGACGGGGATCTTGGCGACGTAATCGGCGAACTTCTTGACGATATCGTCGTACTGATCCTGATGGACATACAGGCGTTTCAGCGCCGCGCAAGTCTGGCCGGCGTTGATGAAACAACCCCAGAACAGCTTCTCCAGGAGCGGTTCTATATTCGTGCCCGGCAGCACGATGCCGGCGTCGTTGCCGCCGAGTTCCAGCGTCACCCGCTTCAGGCCCTGTGCGGCACTGCCCATCACCTTTTTTCCGGTGGCAATCGAACCGGTGAACACGATCTTGTCTACTCCTGAATGGTTCGTGAGATGGTTGCCGACTTCGACGCCTCCAGTCACCGAATTGATGACCCCCGGCGGCAGGATCTGATTCATCAGTTCCACCAGGCGCAGCGTCGAAAGCGGCGTGAAGGGCGAGGGCTTGATGACCACGGCACAGCCGACCCGAATGGCGGGCATCACGTGCCAGACGGCAATCATCAACGGCCAGTTCCAGGGAGTGATCGATGCGACCACGCCCACGGGCTTGCGTCGCAGCGTTATCTTGCCGCTCTTGTCATCCTGAATGATCTCCTCGGGAA
>Ga0302320_10030739_pt1 | contig 10220 bp, 6 predicted proteins | sample Bog_T0_3_FD_202130 | JGI IMG/M metagenome (GOLD analysis project Ga0302320, IMG submission 202130) | Peat permafrost microbial communities from Stordalen Mire near Abisko, Sweden - Bog_T0_3 | ecosystem: Environmental > Terrestrial > Soil > Wetlands > Peat | place: Sweden: Abisko, Stordalen Mire... | reverse complement strand
ACCGCGCCGCCTAAGACAGCCCCGATCAATATCCATAGAAGACCAGGAAGAAATCCGAATTGTGCGGCCAAAACCGGCCCGACCAGCGGACCAGCACCGGAGATTGCGGCGAAATGATGGCCGAAGAGCACGAATTTGTTGGTAGGGTCATAGTCTTTGCCGTCTTTATATGTGTGCGCCGGCGTGACTTTGTTGCTGTCGAATACCAAGACCTTCGCCATGATGAAGGCGGAATAATAGCGGTAAGCAAGCGCGAAAACCAGAAGGGCAATGAAGATGATAGTAAGTGCGTGCATATGTAATTAAGTATAGGGAAGTTCAGAGTGTGCGCAAGCAAAAGATGAATATGTTTTTTTGTTTTGACAGGTGTTTAAAGTGGTATATATTGAAAAAAGTTAAACTAAACATCCGAAATGGCCCCGATGAAGAAACTTCTCTATATAGTCACCGCAGTCGCTTTCTTTTTTATTTCTATTTCTCCCGCTCCGGGGTTTGCTTTTAGTGTCAATGTGTTGCAAGGCGATGCCAGTGTCAGCACTAATGGGAACACCGTTACCATCACCGCCACCGGCCGAGCCATTCTTCAAGGCAATACCAGCATTCCTGCCGGCATTACGGTCAAGGTGGTGCAGGGGCTCAATGACATACTCTTACGCGATACCACAGGCACTGCCACGAATATTTTAGGCTCTTTGTTTTCCAATGGAAATATTATTTTGATCAATGCAATGGGTGTTTATATCGGCCAGTCAGCTAATATTAATGTAGGCGGCCTGATTGCGTCAACCCTGAATATCCAGAACCAATTGTTCATGAGCGGCACCTATCAGTTCTCCAAGATCCTTGGTCTTAACCCGGCACAGATACTTAATGATGCTAATATTACTGTTGCCCCAGGCGGTTATGTTATTTTATTAGCGGACCGGGTGGTCAATAATGGAACTATCACGGCGTATATGGGCAGTGTAGCGTTAGGTTCAGGCCAGCAGGCCACGGTCAGTTTTGACCAGGGAGGGTTGGTCAATTTAGTGATCAATCAAGGCTTGGTTCAACAGTTGACCGACAGCAGCGGCAATCCCCAGGCCCAGATCGTTAATAACGGGGCCATTCGTGCTAATGGGGGCAAGATCCAGATGACAGCCCAATTGCTGGAGACCACTTTTGCCGGCATTATGAATAACACCGGAATTATAGAAGCCAATAATGTGGTTCTGCATGACGGGTTTGTGGAGTTAACTGCCAGCGGAGCCATTGATAACAGCGGGACTATCAGCACCTCACTATTAAATGAGAGCGGATCTGCCTTCCGTTCAACAGGAACGCTGGAGCTGGGCCAAGGCTATTTTGATAATCTGGATGGCGCCATTAGTGATCTTTCAGGGAATGTTGAGGGGATTATAACTGATACCGGCGATATCGATTTGGGGGGGGATGTAAACTTGATCGGTGATTTGACGCTCCACGCTGATTCACAATTCTCCGACAGCGGTGAGATCGTCATGAATGGTTATTCCGTGACCGGACACAATTATAACCTGACCCTTTACTCCGGTGAGAATGAGACTTTAGACGGCGCCATCACAGGTATTAATATTTTGAGCCTAAACTCTACGACGGCTAACAATGTGACGTATACGTCTTCGAGCGAGGCTTTTTCTATCAAAACCATGCAGACTAACGTTAACGCGGATGGCGGCGATGCGTTTTTTTCGCGCGCACAAGGATCAGGCACATCAAGGGATCCCTATATGATCTATTCAGATTCGCCGGTGTTAGGGGGTTTACAGGACATTGGCTCTGCCGGCCAAAGCCTTAGCGCTTATTATAAACTGGCTAACAACATCGATGCTTCCGATACATTGAGTTGGGGCGCCGGAGATACAGCGGGGTTTAATCCTATAGCTACATTCACCGGTAATTTTAATGGCAGAGGGGATACGATCTCAAATTTATTTATTAACAGACCTTCAACGTCTTACGTTGGTCTTTTTGGTCTGACATCCGGCGCCACCATTGAGAATGTCAGTCTGGTCAATGTCAATATTACGGGATTATCTGCTGTCGGCGGTTTGGTGGGGTTTAATTATTTATCCACTATTGATAATTCTGATGCAACGGGAAATGTGGCGGGGTCTTATGCTGCCGGCGGTCTGGTTGGATTTAATAATTTATCTACCATTGATAATTCTTATGCCACAGGTGCTGTAGAGGGGGTGATTGGGGGCGGTGGTTTGGTGGGGATCAATGAGAATTCTTTTATTAATAATTCTTACTTTTCAGGTGATGTGTCGGGGCTTTTGGGTACAGGCGGCCTGGTGGGGTACAATTCTAACTCAAGCATTTCACGCTCTTATGCGTCTGGAAATGTTTCCGGTGAGGATGCTGTCGGCGGTTTGGTGGGATTAAATGTTAACTCAATTATTACCGGCTCTTACGCTGCTGGAGATGTGTCTGGAGGAGTTGTCGGCGGCTTGGTTGGGTATAATATATCGTCCTCTATTGATGATTCTTATGCTACCGGTAATGTGACGGGGGTTGCTTATAATGGGGTTGCTGATGCCGGCGGTTTGGTGGGGTATAGTGTAAGTTCCTCCATTGACAATTCCTATGCGAAAGGAAATATAACCGGGAACGCGGATAATATTGGCGGCTTGGTTGGTTATAATTCCCAAAGCTCCATCATTGATAATAGTTATGCTGCCGGCTCTGTAAGCGGTATTAATAATGTCGGCGGGCTGGCTGGTAATAGTAATTCAAGCAGCATAGACAGTAGTTATGCCACCGGCTCTGTCAATGGGAGTCAAGATGTCGGAGGTCTGGTTGGTTATAATAATTTTGTCAGCCTCATCAACAACAGCTTTGCCACCGGCAGTGTCAACGGCGGCAGTGATGTCGGAGGCTTGGTTGGTCAAAATTTTTCAAGCACCATTGACAACAGCTATGCCACCGGAAACGTGACAGGGGCTTATGATGACATCGGAGGGTTAGTGGGGAAGAATTGCTCCGGTCCGTATGCCTCCGCTGTGATCAACAATTCTTATGCGACCGGAAATGTAACGGGGACTGTTACTGTAATTTACGGTTTTGACACTGGAAATAATGTCGGCGGTTTGGTTGGCTATAATGACGGTTGGAATAGCGGCAGTGTAAATCCTAGCATCGTTGACAATAGCTATGCCACGGGTGTAGTGAACGGGAGCTATAATGTCGGCGGCCTGGTGGGCTATAATTATCAAAGTTCCATCGATAATAGCTATGCCACCGGAATGGTCGCAGCAACAGGCGAGAGTTACGGAAATTCTAATGCCGGCGGCCTGGCGGGTTGGAATCGTTACTCCACTATTGATAATTCTTATGCTGTGGGAAATGTGACAGGAACAGGTAATAATGTCGGCGGCCTGGTTGGTTATAATAAGGCCATATATTCCCAGGGTACTAATATTTTTTATCCAGGTATCATTGACAACAGCTATGCCACCGGAACTGTTAGCGGTAATGCTAATGCCGGCGGTCTGGTAGGGAAGAATTCTAATTTAACGGACATTTCTAATTCCTTTGCCACTGGTGTGGCGACCTCTACGTCTGACGCGGATGCTTCAGCCGGCGGTTTCATCGGTTATGATCAAGCGACCGCAACCCTTGATAATAACTACTGGTATAACACCGCAAATGCGGCGGGCATAGCCAGTGGGCTAGGCAGTGGCAATGCGAATGTATCAAAAGCAAATGCTGTCAGCGATTTTTACGATACCGGCAGCGGGACAGGTGGTGCGGTTTATAGTAGTTGGGATTTTACTAATATCTGGGTGGAAACAAACACGTATCCTATTCTTCGCTTCAATTGGACGGGCCTTTTAACGTTCCGTCAGTTAGAGGAATTGCGCATTGGCTTGCCTTTTGAACTGACAGGGCAAGACCATAATAACGCAGAGATAATTGTTTTTGAGCATCAAACCGGCGAAGATCAGAACAACATTTATGGTTCAGGGATAGGCCATTTACAAGAAGCTGATCATGCAGTTCAACAGCCTTGGGGTGTGGAGCTGGAATCTCTATGAGCAAACGTGTGTTGTTATTCTTCGCAGTGTTATCAGCAGGGATGATGGGGCTGCCTGGATTTGTTTTAGCTGCCACCAGCAGTCAAATTCAGCAAGGCGTCACCCAGACGGACATGAGCCGTCAGCTTAGAGAAAGTCCTTTGATCGAGGAGCAGAAAAACGCCGAGGTGCATGTCAAGAAGGTGAAAACTCTGCCTCAGGCGCAAGGCCCATCGTTGAAAGTCCGTGAGATTGTATTGGAAGGCAATACTATTTTTACCACCCCGCAGCTGCGCAGGTATGTCAAATCTGCTGAAGGGCATGACCTGTTCTTAAAAGACCTGCAGGGCGTGGCCAATTTGATCACTGCTCATTATCAAATGGCGGGGTACATCTCTGCCCGGGCGTATATCCCGCCGCAAAAGATCAAGGATGGCCGGGTGGTGATACGTATTGTGGAAGGGCGGGTTGGGTATATTATTTTGAAAGGCAATCACTGGTTTGCTGACCGCCTTTATTTACAGAGGATCACGCTGCAACAAGGGCAGTTCCTTAATCTTCAGCAGTTATCCATGTCGGTGCAGGACATCAATCAATTGCCGGACCGTTCGCTGAAAGTTTATATTGAGCCGGGAGTGGTAGCGGGCACATCGGATATTACGATCACAGCCCATGACCAGAACCCGGTGCATGCTTCATATGAATATAATACCAATGGCAGCCAACTGACGCATATCTCCAGGGACCTTTTTCATATTACCGATAATAATCTCACCGGACATGGGGATACGCTCCAAACCACTTTTTCAATGACCGAACAAAACGAGCTTTTAGGCGGGGTTTTGCAATACGTTTTTCCTGTGCCTTTACAAGGATTGACGTATTCTTTCAATGCCGGCGGTGCATATAGCCGCTTAGGTAAGGATTTACGTCCCTTCAAGGTCACCGCGGATTCCTATTTTGTTTCACCGCAAGTCACCAAGAATTTCATTAAAGAGCCAGGCTTTAAGCTCGACGGGTTCTTAGATTTTGAGATTAAAGATGCCAAAACCATGGTGGACAATCAAAGGTTGTCGTATGACCGTGACAGGGTGCTGGATTTGGGCCCGCGGGTGTCCATTGATGATGCGATGGGAAAGACCTTTTTGGCTGGTGATATGCGCGGGGGGATACCGGATTTTTTAGGCGGTTCAGAATTACATGATCCCTCTGCCAGCCGCTATGATTCAGGTGGACAGTTTATTTACTGGACCGGCAGTGTGGATAGGATCAACCGTCTTCCTTTTGGCAACGCGTTGGTACTGCATGGGGGCGGACAATACAGCCCGATGGCGTTAACGTCATTGGAACAGTTTTATTTAGGGGGTATGAATTCAGTGCGTGGTTATGCTCAGGATGATAGTTCTGGAGACAGCGGGTTAAACTTTTCAGCTGAGGTTCGTACACCGCTTTATTTTATCCCTAGCGATTGGCATGTTGGGGCAAGTAAGGACAAAACCTGGCGTGATGCATTGTCCTTTGTTACCTTTGTGGATGGAGGCCGCGTGTTTAATTATTATCGTCAAAATGTGGCGGCTCCTTTGGACAGGACTCTTCTTTCGGCAGGGGTGGGTTTAAGATTTTATCTGACTCCGGACATGAATTGCCAGGCCGGCATAGGCTTTCCCTTTGGGGATGCGCCTAACAGCGGGAACAAACATGATCAGATTTATGTGATGGCTCGTGTAGGATTTTAAGGCAACGCTGATTTTAGCGATATTGTCGGGTTGGGAGGTTAAGAGACTTCAAGAGTCCCTTGATGGTCAAGGCCTGAATGATGATGCTGAACAATACCACGCCGAATGTCGCTGATAAAAAGAGCGGCTGATATTGGAATTTTGGCAACTGAAGCATTAAAATGATCGGTATAGTCCCTCGAAGGCCTCCCCAAAAAAGCACGTGATCCCACCCTGATGGTATTGAGGATCGAAAGATCCGGTTGTTGGCCCATATCGTCGGGTAAACGACGATTGCCCGTGAGATCAAGACGATGATGATCGCCGTTAATATCTTTCCTTTGAATTCGATCAAATTATTGATGCCGATGACCTGCAGTTGAAGACCGATGATCAGAAAGATAAGGATGTTAACGATAAAATCGAGGACTTTCCAGAAAGTATCCAGGCCCATCTTTTTTTCCGGTGACATATGCGATAATTTACCGGCAGAGATCATCATGCCTGCTACGACGACAGCGATGATCCCTGAACAGTGTAAGGCTTCCGCAGTAAGAGGCGCGCCAAAGGCAAGGGCAACGCTCAAGGCCACTAGAGGAAAAAGACCGGTGGTCATACGCATGAACTGTATGATCAAATATCCGCAAAAGCCGCCTATTAAAGCCCCTCCCCCGGTAACTAATAAAAATTGAGAAAGGGCGTTGTCAAGTTTTAGCGGCTGATCATTTTGGATCATGGTTAGAATGACCATGAACAAGACTACTCCCGTCCCGTCATTAAATAAGCTTTCAGCTTCCAGGATCGTGCGCAGACGTTCAGGAGCCTTTACTTTTTTCATGATCGCCAATACCGAAACAGGATCTGTCGGAGAAATGAGGGCGCCAAAAAGAAGGGCGTCATTTAATGGAATGTGCCAGAAGTAGGCTAGCGGATAGCCCACGATCAAGGCGGAAATGACGACACCCGTAACGGCTAACAGAATAACGGGTTTCCAGTCTTGTTTGAGGTTCTTTAAATTCAGGTGCATGCCTCCTTGAAATAAAATAGGGGGCAGGATGAGGAAAAAGGCCACCTGGTGCGTTAATGAAATTGGGGGAAGAAATTTAGTCAGTGCTAAAACTAAACCGATCAAAACTAAAGCAGTCGGCGTAGGTTGTTTAATCCAGTGAGACAGTTTGCGCATGTTTTAAAATTAGCTTTATTTGGCGATAAAATCAAGTCTTTTATTCTCAAATTTAGAAAAACGCTTGCGTAAGATTAGATTTTATTTTATACTCTATTAATCATATAGGGATAATAGTAAATAGAAGTATTTGAAGTCAACAGGAGGTGTTTAAGATGTGCGAATTATTAGGAATGAGCGCCAATGTTCCTACCGATATATGCTTCAGCTTTTCCGGTTTGATCAGGCGCAGTAAAGCCACCGGTGTTCATAAAGACGGTTGGGGAGTAGCTTTCTTTGAAGATAAGGGCGTGCGTCTTTTTTTAGAGCCATACACGGCACTGGACTCCAAATTAGCCCAATTGGTCAAGTCGTATCCTATTAAAAGCCAGACTGTCATCAGTCATATACGACAGGCTGACAGTGGTAAGGTAGCATTAGCAAATACCCATCCTTTTGTACGTGAACTATGGGGACTCAATTGGGTTTTCGCGCATAATGGGAAGATTGATCCTGTTAAAAAGAGGAAACTTTTCTTTTACCAACCGGTAGGTGAGACAGACAGTGAATATGCTTTTTGCTGGATCTTAGATCAAATACGCAGGCGATTTTCTAAGAAGAGCATTTCATCTAAAAAGTTGCATCAATTTATTGGCACCCTGATCAAAGAGCTCAATCACCTGGGGACGTTTAACGTGCTTCTGGGCAACGGTCAATATCTGTACGCGCATTGCTCGACACATCTATGGTGGCTAACCCGTAAAGCACCTTTTGGGAATGCTAGTTTGATCGATGCCAATCTTCAAGTGGATTTTCAGCGTCATACCACCTCCAAAGATATCGTTACAGTCCTCGCCACGCAACCGTTAACTTTTGATGAGTATTGGAATATGATGGATCCCGGCGAGTTTAAAATATTAAAGCACGGTGTTTTTGTGGATATTTAATCGCACATTAAGTCTTCAATGATGATCCCGCCTCCGGTGATCTCGAAGCGATCGACAATAACAAAACGACTTAAAGTTTCAATGTCTTGCGCCAGGTCATAGGCGATCGGCCGGGTAGCTTCAAAGATGCAGGTGGCGACATCATACCGGTTGACGGTTTCCTGAAGGGTGGATGAATTAAGGTCCTGAGCGTCAATGATCCTCAAAATATCAACAAGTATGACGGGCAATTGGGCCGTTGCTATTTTTAGTTTGTATGTCCGGTCTTTAACGAGAGGCGAATGCCCGACCCAAAAAATGTTCGCCTTAAATTGTACGGAAGTTTTGGGCGGAGGTACAGACGGGGTCGTCATGATCTCTCCGGGCGTAAGGTAGAGCTCGTCAGTCAGGGTAAATCCAATGGATTCTCCGCTTACAGCCTCGCTGCGGGCTGGAGAGTTAAATTCTTCGATCGATCGAATATGCGATCGTTTTAGCGAAGGGTAAAAAACGACAGGTTCTCCGGTCTTGATCTTGCCTGTTTCAACTCTTCCCGCGATGATGCGGCGATCATCATGGTTTTCGGTGAACTTGTAAATATCCTGAATGGGAAAACGAAAAGGAAGTTGGGTGTCCTCTTCTTTGGCGGGCAGTTGTTCTAGTTCGGCTAAAAACGGGCATCCTTGATACCATGGCATCCGACTAGAGGATTTGATCAGATTGTCGCCATAAAGGGCACTGACCGGAATAAAATTAACGGGTTTAATGGCGAGTTCATTGAGGAATTCTTTAAATTGAGAAGTGACACTGTCAAAGACGTCTTGTGAAAAACCGACTAAGTCCATTTTGTTGACCAGAACGATGATGCGCGTAACACCGATCATCGAAAGGACCATGCCGTGGCGTTTAGTGTTCTCCCGGATGCCTTGCTTGGCGTCTATAACGAGTATCGCCGCGTCGGCCCGGGTAGCTCCGGTAACCATGTTCTTGAGAAATTCAACATGGCCGGGAGCGTCAATAATGATGTAGTCGCGTTTGGCGGTTTTAAAGAAACAACGAGCGGCGTCGATCGTGATGCCCTGGCTTTGTTCGTCTTTGAGGGTATCAAGAAGGAAGGCATATTCAAAAGGTTTGGCATTGCTTTCACAACTTGCCCGGACTTGTTCGAGCTTTCCTTGGGGCAATGAACCGGTATCGGCCAAAAGGTGCCCTATGACGGTGCTTTTGCCGTGGTCAACGTGGCCGACGATGACTGCGGTCATGTGTTCACGCGTCATTTCACATGTATCCTTCCCGCCGCAGCGATTCCAGAGTGCCGAAATCTTCTTTATCCTGAGCACGGCCGGCGCGTTCAGCGATATTGCTGAATTTTCCGGTCTTCAATTCTTTAACGATGTCTGCCGGGGTCTTTGCGGTTGAGTCGACCGGCGAGCTACACGGATAACAGCCCAGCGAGCGGTAGCGCTTGCCGTTGCCGGTATCGTAATACAAGGGGATCATGGGGATATTTTCTCTTTCAATATATTCCCAAATATTCAATTCAGTCCAGTCCAGCAGCGGATGGATGCGTACATGGGTGCCGGGAGCAAAATCCGTTTTGAACAGATCCCAAAATTCCGGCGGCTGGTCAGCGATATTCCATTCACTGTATTTGTTGCGGGCTGAAAAGTATCGTTCCTTGGAACGGCTGCCTTCTTCGTCAGCCCTGACACCGACGATAACTCCGGTATAAGGGGTGCGGTTAGGGTCGGCTTCGTAATGACCGGTGGTATGGTTTAAACGGTAACGCGTCCATTCGCCGGAAAGCGTACGGTGCAGCGCTTCGCTTTTAAGTAATTTACAGCACTGCAAACGGTCAACTTTCCCGTCGGGAAATGTTTGTTGTTGAAAGATCGCTTGGGAATTCTCACCGTAGATCATATTCAAATGCCATTCACGGGCCAGGCGGTCACGGTAGCTGATCATTTCCGGGATCTTGTAATGCGTATCGATGTGAACCAGAGGGATGGGCACATGATTGAAGAAAGCTTTGCGGGTCAGCCATAAAAGCACCGTGCTGTCTTTGCCGACGGACCAGAGCATACACAGGCTCTTAAAGTTTCGATAGGCTTCCCTGAGTATATAAATGCTTTGTGATTCAAGTTTTTGTAAAGAGTCCATAAGGGATTTCTTTAAATTGAATACGTTGGCACTTTTTGAAGAGATTCGATTTTTTGGGCCAAATCTGCAAACGTGATATGATCTACTATATCGGATGTGGCCTGGAAAACTTTCTGCCAGACAGGTCTAAAGACGCATTTGTACTGGTCTGCGCAATCCGTATATTTCTTATTGACGCAGGCAATGGGCTCCAAGGGGCCGTCGACAAACCTGACAACTT
>Ga0302320_10030738_pt1 | contig 10220 bp, 11 predicted proteins | sample Bog_T0_3_FD_202130 | JGI IMG/M metagenome (GOLD analysis project Ga0302320, IMG submission 202130) | Peat permafrost microbial communities from Stordalen Mire near Abisko, Sweden - Bog_T0_3 | ecosystem: Environmental > Terrestrial > Soil > Wetlands > Peat | place: Sweden: Abisko, Stordalen Mire... | reverse complement strand
AGGCCGCGCTCGATGCTGTCGCCGGCCTCGAGGAGAGCCTCGGCGTCCCGCTCACCGCCACCCAGCAGGAGGTGGCGACCGGACTCCTCGTGAGTGGGCACCGTCTTGATCTCGTGATGGGTGTGGCCGGGTCCGGGAAAACGACGACGCTGGCGGCGGTCCGCGACGGCTTCGAAAGCGCTGGCTACACCGTGCTCGGCACCGCGACCTCGGGACAAGCAGCCAAGAACCTCGGAGAGGGCGCCGGGATGGACTCCCGCACCGTCGCCTCGCTCACCTGGCGATTGGAGCACAACACCCTGGAGCTCTCCGACCGGCACGTACTGATCCTCGACGAGGGCGCCATGACCTCAGATGTCGACCTCGCCCGTCTTCTCACCGCGGTCGAGCGATCCGGGGCAAAGCTGATCGTCGTAGGAGACGACCGCCAGCTCGGGTTCGATCGAAGCCGGGGGCGCGTTTGCCGCGCTCGCACGCGACCTCGGCGCGAGCCGTCTGACCGACAACGCGCGTCAGGTAGAGACGTGGGAACGCAATGCCTTGACTGCTCTTCGTGAGGGGCGCACCGGCGAAGCCGCCGGCGACTATCGACGCCATGGCCGCGTCCATCTTTCCCAGGAGCCCAGCATTTTCCTGGAACAGATGGTCGAGTCGTGGTGGACGGCGCGTTGCGCTGGGGACGATGCAGTGCTCTACGCGTACGCGCGCGAAGCGGCGCGTGTGCTCAACCGCATGGCCCGAGCGCGAGCCGAAGCTGACAACAAGTTGTCCGGCCTCGAATTGAACGTCGCCGAGTGGACGCAAGGCGATCTCTCCGGGCGCGCGTACCGGGTCGGCGACGAGTTGTGTTGTCTTCGCAACCACAATCGTCTTGGCGCGAAGCGCGACGCTTCTGGTCGAGGTGTCCGCAATGGCACCCGAGGGACCATCGTCACGATTGACCACGAGGCTGGCGAGCTCACGCTCGCGACGACCGATGGGCGACGACTCGTGCTGCCCGAGGAATACGTCCGTCGATTCACCGACTACGGCTACGCGTGGACGCTGCACAAGGGTCAAGGCCAGACGGTTGGGCAGACCGATCGCGGCACGGAGGCGGACGAACTTCGCCGGCGCGGACGTGCCTTCGTCTTCGGAGCCGAATCACTCACTGCGGAAGCCGCGTTGGTTGCCGCGAGTCGCGCCACCGACTCGACCGAGCTTTTCGTGCTCATCGATCCCGACGAGCACCCCGAGACACCAACCGCTGTCGCTGAAAGTCTCGGACGGTCGTGGGCACGCAGTGAACATCAACACCTCGCGAGCGAAGAGCTCGATGCAGCCTCGGAGATCGCGCGGCTCGCGCGAGTTCCGCGCGTGGACCTTGGCGAGGAGCGCGACGCACTCGTCGCGCTGATCGGCCCCGGTCCCGCCGCCGACCTCCGGTGGCGAGAAGACGACTCGCTTAACCGGCTTGGTGCTGCGCTCGTACATCGTGATGAGGTGATCGAAGAGGAACGAGGCCACGAGCGCGAGGTTGCCGACCCGGAAACCTTCGACGCAGCTTCCGCACGCGAACAACTGCGTGCGACGCGCAGGGCACGCGCAGTCACTGAGCACGAGGCACAAGACGCGCATGCGGACGCAGTCGCGGTCGAGCACGCAATCGTTGCGCAGGCGCGAATCCGTCGGGAACGAGGTTCAGACGTGCGAACCGCCCTTGATCGACTCGAGATCGTCGATTCGGCGCTCTCGACGAGACGACAACAGGAGCTCGCTGCCCTGGCACCAAGCCCGCCGCGTTATGCAGTCGGGCTCCTTGGACCCGAGCCAGCAGATCGCGGACGCGCTTTGCGATGGCGCCAGGGGCTTATCGAGATCGAGGACTGGCGTCGGTCAGTTGACCTCCCCCCGAACAGCGATGGGGCGAGTCCGTGGGAATCAGCCCTCGGACCGGCGCCGGACGGTTGGGATGGTCGGAGGAGACGAAAGACCGTTGCGAGCCTTCGTGCAGTGCGCCGCGATCTCGGCCTCGAGCAGCCAGTCGCCGCTGCAGGCAGTGGATCACCCGATCCACAACGCGATGTCGCTGCAAAGATTCTCGCCCGGAGCGGTCGCCGAATTGCGATCGGTGCGAGGACGAACCGCGCCGGCAGTCCACCGAGTCGAGAGGCGTAACGGTGCCGCGCACCGCCAATGAAATGCGGCCGTCCGGTCAGGTCCGTGACCGTCGCGGTGCCGAGTTCCGCGCACTCGTCAAGGAGCACTCAGGTGCCCCGCGTCGCATGCGACAGACGGTAGCGACAGATCATCCGCGGTCAACGCTGTCCATCCCCGAAGCTGCATGGGAACTTGGCATCTGCACCGAGACCGCGTACCGACAAGCCAAGCGCGGTGACCTTCCGGGGGCGTTCAAGTTCGGTCGCCGCTGGCTCGTTTCACGAGATGCCTTTGAGCGCTGGCTCGCGGGCCGCTAGGTCGCATCGCCATTCGTCCCGCCCTCCAACGGAGCATCACTCCCCGGCGTTCCTCCGATCGCGTACTCGCTCCCGATCGCGGTCAGGCGCGGTTCGATGGTGCTGCGGACCGGGTGGACGTACGTGTTCAGGAAGTAACTCAGCGACGCGTGATCGAGCTCGCGCGCAGCGATCGCTGGATCAACCCCTTCGCTCACCAACTTGCTGCCTCGGTGATGGCGAAACGAGTGCAGCGTCGAATCGGTACCGACCAGCTTCATCAACTTGGAAACTCGCCGTCCGAAGAACTCCGGGTTGCCAGGTTCGAGGCCCAGGCCGTCACTCGAGAACAGCCAGCCATCCTCGGCCGGCGTTGTGCCGGCCTCGGAAGCTCTCTGGACCTGACGGTCTCTCAGCTCGTGCAGCCGCGGCAGGAGCGCCGAATCCAGATACTTGGGCGGCGGCGCAGGCTTGCCCCGCCGGTGCTTCGCGTAGTCGACGAGCACGACGCGCCCACCGACAACGTTGATGACGCGCCGGATGAAGATCGATTGCGTCTCGAAGTCGACGTCCGACCAGCGCAGCCCACAGAGTGCTTGGCAACGAAATCCGGTGAGGGCCGCGGTCGCGACGAACACATCAAGATCGGGGGCGAGGGAACGCGCGATTTTGAATGCCTGATCGACCTGTTCACGCGTCGGGATGGCTCGGGTGCTTTTCGCCTCCGGCGGCTTCGTTCGGACGAGGGACGCGGGATTGAACAACATCCAACCCTCCCCCATCGCGTGGTTGAACGCCGAGCGGAGCGCCTTGTGGACCTGCACTCGACGAGCGGTACCGATCACCTTCTCGAGGGCCTCGTAGGTGTCCTCGACCGGTTGCCGGTTGGTCAGCTCCTCCAGTCGCAAGGAGGCGAGGCGCGTCGCCTTCAACGTCCGCACCTGAAGCTCGTAGTTGTTGTAGGTGTTCTGTTCGAGCCCACCCCGCCCCGGCTTGCCGACTCGCCTCGCGCAGGAAGCGAGCCACTCATCGAGCAGCTGTCCGACCGTCATCGGAGCATCCGCACGACTGCCCTGGCGTGCCTGAGACTCAAGTTCGTTCCGCGCGCGTCGAGCGTCGCGGATGCCGCCGCGAACTATCCGTTCGAGCTGCTTCGGGCTGCCGGTCACTTGGTCCCGACGTCCGGTGCTGACGCGCACTCGGAACACGTCGGTCTCGATCTCGCTGATACCTCGCTCTACCCGAAGCGCCGCACGGACCGCGCGAGTGCGGGACCGCTGCGAGTGCACTGGGACTTCCGCGAGTTCACTTTTCCGGACCACGATTGCTCAACCTCCGTCGTTCGCCGCTGCGCAAGCAGCGGGAGCCTGAGGCCGAACCGTGTTCGGATCGTGCGATCCGGCAAGCGACTCACGTCGATTGCCGTACTCCAAGGATACCGGCAATTCGCCGGGATTTGTAGGGTTGTTGTAGGGCTAGGGACTTCGGAGCCGGTGCTTTCACACCGGTTTTAGGCCTCTGACCTGCGTCGGGCTGGGGAGATTTGAACTCCCGACCTCTTGACCCCCAGTTTTCGTAGGTGTGTTTGCCGGTGTCCGCCCGTGTCCGCGTGTTCGCAGGCCACCCGGACTATCATGACCACCGGCGTGTGGCGGTGCGCAGGGGTGTCGGGCGGTCCGTAGCTCCCTTCCTAGCTCCCTGCCCACGTCGGAGCCGAGAGGTAGGACGTGGACGAGGACCAGGGCGGTGACCAGCTCATAGAGAGGGTGCAACAGGCAACTGCGTCGGCGTGTGCACGGTGGCTTGGCCATAAGGCGACACAAGGGCTCGTAGAAGCCAGGCGCCGGGACGTACTCGACCGACTGTGGCCAATGATCCAGCCGTTGGTGTGCGGTGATGAGCACTGGTCGGCGACGTTCGCGCTTGCGAGTTGTGCAGGCCTAACTCGGGGCGACATGACCTTGGACTGGCCTTCCATCGCGCTAAGTGACGGGACGATCGATCGCCCCGTGAACCGATGGATCGAGGCGCTTGACGCGCAGGACCCGAGGCTCGCACGGCGCGCGCTCGACCTGGTCGTCGAGATGGCGTGGGTCGCCCGAGACCTCGCGCAGCGGCTTCAGGATGCCGGCGTACCGATTCTGCCAGACGAGCCCTCCGACCTGGCCCCGCTGGTGCTCCTCCTGCTGCTCAACCCGGAGCAGCTCGACTGGGCTCACCCCGAACTGCTCGCCAGAGTGCTCACCTTCTTTCCTGGTTTCGGATTCCTCGCCAGCGGGTCGGCGATCATCTATGGCGACCGCCTCGCCAGCAGTGTCCGGCAGCGGGGGGATGCGGACCGTCTCCGTCAGGACTTCTACGAGCGTCAGCCGGGCCGCGACGTCCTACGCAACCGAGGAGGTCGACCGCAAGGGTCCGCCACGAAGGGATCGGTGGCTCAGAAACTTGCCCAAGTACTCCCGCAGGTACTTGAACGCTTCCCTGCGGCCTCTGCCGCAGAACTGCGGGAATGGACCGGCAACGGTGACACGCCAGGACTGATGTTGCGCCGCCTGATGGACAAAGGGCCAGGGGATTTGCCCCCCTCGGCGAGCACGCTCCAAAGAATGCTGAAAAAAACCCGCGACCAGTAACTTGCGCGCGGGTTCATTGACCGGCGATTGGGCGCACACTGCCGTCCATGAGCACATATGTACAGCCAGACGCCACGACAGTTCTTCCGAATCGTCGCCAACGCCGGCACCCTGAGCCGCGTCTGGCTTACTCCCCCGAGGAGGCGGCGGAGGCGCTGGGCGTCTCACGCTCGACCATCTACTCGATGATGCGAGCGAACGCCCTCCGCACAGCAAAGGCTGGCTCGCGAAGGCTCGTGCCTGCTGCCGAACTGGATCGGCTACTCGGCGATCTCCACGACGAGCGGTGAGCCCGGCCAGATGCGCCGCCGCCCCCGGCTGTAGACCGAGGACAGGCGGTACGAACATGGTCCCGACGACCGTTACCGACAAGGTTATCGCCGCCGACTTCGCGATTGGTGACCGCGTTGTCACAGCGTCGAGCGTTCGGCCAGTGCACTACGCAAACAGGTCCGGGACCATCGTCAGCCTGAACGTCAGGGACAACGAGATCGGCCTGTGGCTTGGCAACTACGGATCAGACGGCCACCGCTCCGTCATCTGGTTTCGACCGCGCGAGATAGTGGCCTCGGATACCGCAACGACGGCCCCCAAGCGCCCGTGCTGCCGTCGAGCGTCGTTCCGAGTAGTGACCGGCCTGGCAGAGCAGGCGGTAAAACGGTGAGCGCCGGCAGTGCGCCACTCGACATCGCAGGCATGACGGCAGGCCGTGAGGCGGCAAGCTGGAACGGCTCCGCTCGGCATCCCGATAACGAGCCGCCCTGGGAGCCAGCCGAGCTGCGCGCCGCATCGGGAACCACCGACCGACGAGACCCGAGACGACGACCGGCCGACCTCGACGCCGCTGGAATCGCCCCGATCGACTGGCCCGCGCTGTGGGCGCTCGACCCACCCGGCGAAGAGTGGGCGATTCCTCAGATTCTCCCGCGTGGTCGCGAGTGTGCGATCTTCGGCTCTGCGGGTGTCGGTAAGTCGCTTGTCATGCTCGACGTGGCATCGGCCAAAGCCACTGGCCGCTCCGCGCTCGGAGAGCCGCCCACGGACCCGGTGAGCGTCGTTTACATCGACGCGGAGATGACCGCCGGTGACCTCCAAGAGCGCCTAGCCGATCTTGGCTACGGCCCTGATGATGACCTCTCGCACCTCCACTACTACCAGCTTCAAAACCTGCCGCCCCTTGACACGCCCGATGGGGGTGACGTGCTCGAAGCGATCGTGGCGCGCCATCAGGCCGAGCTAGTGATCCTCGACACTATGACCGCGCTCACGGCCGGTGAGGAGTCGAGTTCGGACACTTACCGGGCCTTCCATCGCAACACCGCGCAGCGGATCAAGGCCGCGGGCGTGTCGCTCCTCCGAATCGACCATGAAGGAAAAGACCCGAGCCGTGGCCAGCGCGGTAGCTCGGCGAAGGGCGACGAGGCCGACGTGATCTGGCGGCTCACGGTGACTGACGAACAGCTCGTCTTGAAGAACACCAAGCGGCGCGTGCCCTACGTGGCGTTGAGCGTCGCGATCACCCGACAGAGCGAACCGCACCTACGCCACGCGCTCGCGCCTGCCGCCTTGCCTGCGGGCACGCGCGACACCGTGAACCTCCTCGACACGCTCGGTCTGGCGGTCGACACCACCACGGCTATCGCCATGAGAACACTGAGAGCGGCGGGTCACGGCCGCCGAAAGGAAACGGTCCTGGCAGCCATGAAACTGCGTCGTGATCGTGCCCGTGCGGTTCCCGGAACCAACTGCGCGGAAGCGGGCGCGGAGGCTCCGGAACCACGCGCAGAACCAATCGTGAGCACTTCTTGAAAAGCGCAGGTCAAGACACTGTTTACGGTTCCCGGAACCAACGGGAACCGCGCGGAACCGGCCCCACGGCCCACCGGTTCCCGGTTCCCTCCCTCTAAAGAGGGAACCAGGGACCAGGGCGATTTGAGGATGGTCACTACGCCGGACGTCACCTCGGAGCTTCCGGGCGCGAAGGCTGGACTCATGACTGCCCGGGCCACATCAAGGTCGTCGTACTTGGTGCCGCCTCATCGAGAAGCGCTCGAGAACACCCACTCGCGGTACTTCGGTTCAGTGCGTGAGCTGACCCAGGCGTAGGTCAGGGAATCGCCGCTTAGAGCCCACACGGGGACGCCGCAGGAGCCTCGCAAATGCCGAGCTTCTGACGCACCTTCCCCGGTGCTGAAGGCATCGAAGCGGAGTAGCTTGAAAGCCAGAATCATCTGGAGTCAGCATCATGAAGCGTCTCATCGTTTTAGCCATGGCGGTGGCAGCCTTGGTCGTCTGCGGGTCGTCCGCGGCCGCGACGACAGCTCCCAAGGCAAAGCAGGTCATCCAAGAACTAGCCGCTCACGGCTTACCGGCGCATCTGACAGTCGTCTACACCGCGGCCACCGACCCGAACCACCTACTCGGCCGGCCGAACGGCTACCTCTCCAAGGCGAGCTTCAGCGACCGCCGCGTCTCCTCGTCGGATACCGAGGGCGACACGAAAGGCGACGTGGACTTTGGCGGCAGCGTCGAGGTGTTTTCGAGCGCGAGCGGGGCGAAGCGCCGAGCGGCCTATATCGAGTCCATGGAGAAGGCCCTCCCGATCCTCGGAACCGAGTACGACTACCTGAACGGCCCGGTGTTGCTTCGCGTCTCGCAGGACCTCACGCCGACGCAGGCGAAGGGATACCAGCGGGCGCTCGCCAAGCTGAAGGTGTAGTGAGCCAGTTCCAAGGCTTCGTCAAGAAGGCAGTGGCGAAGCTCCCATGACCATTCGAGGAATCTGAGAGGGGGCACTCGATGCAGGACATCCGGATCGACGCCGAGGGGAACCAGCGTTGCTGGAAGTGCGGTGGCAAGAACTTCGACGAAAAACGGACCTTCAGGTCGAAGGCAACGCTAGGCGTTGGAGCGCTGCTAACTCACAAGAAACTGAAGTGCCTGAAGTGCGGCGAGTACAACCAGACCGGCAACGCGAAGCCCTTCACGGGTCCGATGACCGGGATGCGGGTGAGGTGCGGCGACAAGGTCCTCGAAGTCGCGACGGCGGTCGAAGCCGCCGATGCCGCCCGGGCGCTCGTGAAGGCCACGAACCAAGCGGCAACGATGACCCACATCCCAACAGGCGTCGCTACAACGTTCAACCCGGACGGGACAACTACTGAGCCACAGGTGCCGGAGCCAACACCTATGGCCGCACCTAAGGAAACCGCAGCGCCTATCGCATCGGTCGCCGACGAGCTCAAGAAGCTGGCCGACCTCCGCGACGCAGGCGTGCTCACGGACGAGGAGCTCGCGGCCCAAAAGGCGATCCTGCTCGGGCACGGCAGGCCAACATCTGCACCAGCAGTGCCGCCTCCCTCAGAGAGCACCATGCCCTCGGGATGATCCGGGCCGCTCACCTCGTTCCTTCTACGCGACGCGGCCCGCTACCCGAAGGCAGCCGCATGTGGCCGTCTCGCCCCGGCACTCAAGGCTAGGGTGCCCCAACAGCGTTGATCGTCTACGAAGAGGACACCGATGCCACGTAAACGCTCGCTCACATCGCAGCTCTACCGAGCAGCACGGCTCAGCAACAACGCCCGCGCCGCGAGCCGTGGCCCCGTCGCCTACGGCAAGCGGGTCGTGCGGCGGAAGTCCTACGGCAAGTCCATGGGTGCCACAGGGCGGTTTCTACGGTTATTCGGGCTCAAGTGAAGCAACTGAACACCATCCGCTGACCTTACGGCTTCGTCGCTCTACTCCCCTTCGGAGAGCTTCGCTACTCCGGCCTCTTGACCGACGAGGAGTTCGCTACGCAGAAGGCAAAGCTTCTCGGCACGTGAATTCAAGTCAAGTCACCTATCGTGAGCGGCATCATGAGGGAGGACCATTGTGAGCGAGGCGAGAGTGTCGTGCCTTTCGGTACTTTCGGGTGTTGTGGACGACGAGTTGGGCGGTGACCTGGAGCCGATCCGCTCTGAGCTGGCCGAACGTGCGCTGGGGATGCGCAGGGAGGGCGCGAGCTACATCGCCATCGCTAAAGAGATGGGTTGCGCCACCTCGACAGCCTTCGAGCGCGTGAAGTGGGCAGAACGCCGCGAGGGCACAGAGACAAGTGAGGAACGGCGCGCGCACGCTGCGGCCCAGCTAGACAGGGTAATCCTGCGAATGAATGCGATCATGCTGAGCCCTGCCACGAAGGAGTCCTCGGTGATCCGAGCGGCGGAACAGCTGGTCAACGCTGTGGCTCGCAAGGCGCGCCTACTGGGCGACGAGGCGCCGGCGCGGCAGATCATCAAGCTGAACTACGTTTCGGAAGAGGCCCTGGCAGAGGAGCGCGAGCAGCTCGAGGCGACGCTCGTAGCAATGGGCGTGGACCTCTCGGCGTTCCCGACGCCAGAGGAGATCGCACAGAGGCTTCTCGCCTCGCGGCCAGCCGTGGCGCTGCCCGAGCGGGTGAACGCGGGTCCGGTGGGATCGCACTGAGGCCGCGGCGTGTAGTGCCCTCATTGGCCTCGGACGTTGCGCCGCTACTTTGAGTCGCTGACCGTTTGCAGCGCTCCTACGGCGTTCCGTCAGGGTGTGCGGCCATTCTGGGACGCACCGCTGCCGCCGTGAGGCGCCGCCGCCGCCAAACTCATCGAGCGCCTACGCCGTTGACCTTTCGCAATCGTGCAAAAGGTCGAGTACGCCCAACGCCCGTCAGAGCCGAAGGGGACGCCGCAGGAGCCTCTCAAACACCGAGCGAGGGTGGAAGTACCCGCCGATGCCTTTAGCCGGCTAAAGCAGAAGGCCCCTACGCGCGAGCCACAGACAGGGGCGCGATGATCGTTGACGTGAATTCTCTCAGCCCTAAGGGACGTTTCAGTGATCCGCACCGAGGGGCCACCGCGGTAGCGGCCGTATTTCAAACCGTTGCCGCCGTGGTGCTCGGGCTAGGGATCGTTGGTGCGGTTTGGGTCGGCCTCTATGTCCGCCAGCATCTGGTCGAGTCGACTACTCGATCGATTGGTTACGCGCTCGCGGTTGCTTTGGGCGCTGTCTTCTTGGCGAGCGTGCTTGCCTTCTTTGGATACATCCTCGACCTCCTTATAGAGATCGAGGAAAATACTCACTAGACGCCCACGATTGCCCAGTGCTCGACTTCGCCGCCATCGCCAAGCGGGCCAAG
>Ga0302320_10030737_pt1 | contig 10221 bp, 4 predicted proteins | sample Bog_T0_3_FD_202130 | JGI IMG/M metagenome (GOLD analysis project Ga0302320, IMG submission 202130) | Peat permafrost microbial communities from Stordalen Mire near Abisko, Sweden - Bog_T0_3 | ecosystem: Environmental > Terrestrial > Soil > Wetlands > Peat | place: Sweden: Abisko, Stordalen Mire... | reverse complement strand
CGGATGGGCAAGGGTTCGCGGCCTTCGGTCAGGTGGTTGCGGGGATGGATATTGTGCGCCGCATTTGGGCAATGGATGCTGCCGGCGCGAGCGACGATCCTTACGTAAGGGGCCAGATCCTTCACGAGCCGGTGAAAATTATTTCCACGCGGCAACTCTGAAACTCGTAGAGCGGATAAGCGAAGCGTCATCCGCCGCCGCCGTCGCCCCAGGGGTCGTCCGGCGGCGCCACAAACACCTAAAAATTATAGCTCACTGACGCCGAAACGTAATCCCGATCGACCAAATCGTAATACGTGCTCGGCCCCACCGAAAAATGGTTCGTGTATTGAACATTAAACCGAATCCGCTGCAGATAGACGCAATCCGCCCCGATGCTCACCGAATCCTGACCCTCTTGAAAACTCCCCTCGCCCAGCGCATCGCGACCCGCGAAACCCATGAACACGGCAACGAAAGGCTCGAAATCAACGCCCCAGGGCAGCAAATTCGGCATTTCACTCACCAGCGCCACCACGCCCCCAGCCGCCGCCGGGGTAATCTTGCCCTTGCTTTGCAGCACGCCATGCGCGGTGGCGGCCGGCGCGAAGGCGGAGTTCACATCGGTCGCCCAGGGCGAATCGTAAATGCCGCCATTCTTCGGAAAATCCGGCAGCCCATTCACACCCAACTCGCCAATCACCGTCCCGCTCGCGATACCCAGGCTCGGCACCGGCGGCAGCAATTTCGTTGCTGAAACCTGCCCCTGCACCACCTGCGCGCGCTGGAACTGCGGATAAAACTGCGCAAAACCCGGTTGGCCGCCGGCCGCCAGCGTCACCGGATCGCTGCGCGCCTGGCCGCACGCGGCAACCGCCGGGGCGCCGAGCGCGCCCAGGCCGAGCGAGGCCAGATAATCGCCGAGATGGCACAAAAACGGCGCTTCCACCGCCAGCACGGCATCGGGCGTTGCCAGCAGCAGCGGCTGGTTGAACCGGTCGGAAACCTCGCCCTGCAAGCCAACGCCGTCCGGCAGGCTGGCCGAGAAGCTGCCGCCCAATAAATGAATATCGCCGGGATAGTCGGCAAAATAGCGCACCGAGCTGTTGTAGGTCACACCCTGGCCACCCAGCAACAGCCGCTCATTGGCGCGCGTCGCGGCCAGCGTGCCCGTGGTGTAACCGGCAAACGGCGTGCGGCTGGCGTAGTTCTCGAAATACAGCCCGAACTCGGTATCGTTCAGGACCGGCGCGGTATAGCGCAGCGCCAGGCCGAATTCGCCCTGATTCGGCGGATGGCGGTCCACGCCGCGCAGCAGCACCGGCCCGAACGGATCGTTGGTCGCCAGGTTAAATTTATTGATATTGGCCGGGCTGTCCGGAAAACTGCGGTCCTCCACGGCATAATAGCCACCATCGGCAACGGTATCGTTATCTGAATAAAACGAACCGTTCGGCGGGAACCGTGTTCGCACCCAGTAGAACTCGTAGAACGCTTCGGCCGACAGATTATGCGTAATGTCGCCGCGCGCATCGATCGCCGGGATCGGCAGCACCGCCTCCTTCAACTCCGCACCCGGCCGTTCCAGCGCATTGGCATCGAACGGCGTGGCCGAATTGATGCCGCCCTGGATAAAAATACTTTCGCCCCAGTTGATCACCTGATTGCCTAGCCGGAAGGAAATCTTTTTCCCGCCAATCTCGGCATCCGTATAAACATAGGCGTCCAGCAGCCGGGAATCGAAGCCCAGGCTGCGCACCGTGGCGCGGTCGTACCGCATGAAATCCGGCGTCAGCCCGTCATACACCGGATCCCAGAATGTCGTGGCGCGAATAAACGCGCCATAATCGTCGCGCCTGATGTCAAGCTCCTCGGCCACCCGGAATGGCGCCGCGGTCACCGTCGTGCTGCGAAAATTCAGCGTGCCATTGTCCAGGTTCGGCGTGCGCGCCTCGCCGCCATTGGCGATTCCGACAAAGCGGTAATCCACCGGCGACGCACGCAGTTCGATCGCCGAGGATACGGTCGTATCCAGGCTTATCTCCCAGCCATCCGACGTGGTGAACGATTCGGCGCCCGCCGCGGCGCAGAACCACAATACGCAGGCGCCGCCCATAATCGGCACGCGCCGCCACGGCCGCACAAGCGCAGATGCCATCGTCCCCCCGCTCCGCCGGCTGTTAGCGCCGGATTCTGGTCACCCGCGGATGGTGCCGCGAGAAGAAAGGCAAGCGCTTCTTTTTTAAAAAAGAAGCAAAAAACTTCTTCATGTTGTCGCGCGACATTTAGCCACACACACAAAAACAGTAAAAGTTTTTTGGTTCTTTTTTTTCAAAAAAGAACATTCTTACTGTTTCTCGCCGCGCGCAAGCACGTGGCCAGGGCAAACAAAAAGGCGAACCAGCTCGCGCCGGTCCGCCTTGTTGCAGTCTCAGCCCGCAAATCCCAGGCTGGGTCTATACGCTTAGTTAATGGTAATGCTCTGCGGCTTGGACTGGATACCGTTCGTCACCACCACCAACGTGCTGGCCCCGGTCTCGATCCCGCTCGGGATCGCCACCGAAGCAGTCGCCGGCGCCTTGTTGACCACCGCCATCGAACTGAAGCCGGTGGTGCGCGCAAACGTCACATCGCCGGTCGCCGTGTTGGTAATGCGCACCAGCGGATAATTCGTTGCCGCCTGGTAATCATCGCCATACGCCACGGCCCCGGACCACCCGTTCAGGTATTTGCCGGTCAGCGTATAGCTGCTGCCATGCGTAACCGTGCTCGGGAAGCTGGTGATCTGTGGCGCCCACTTCGCCGACGCGGTGCCTGTCGGCGTGTAGATTTCAACGTCGCCGCTGAAATCCGTCTGCATCACCTGGCCCGTCGGCAACAGCAGCAGCGCTACGTTGTATGACGAGTTGTTTGGCGAGTTCGGTGTCGCCGGCACGGGATTCAGCTTCTTGCCGTCGAACTCAAAGAATTCAACGCCAGAGTTAAAAACCCCGGGGCTGGCGGCTACCAGCACGTTGCCGTCCGGCAGCAGCGAGGCTGGGCCATCGGCTTCGTCCAAATAAACGCCGTTGACCTTCGGGAAAGCAGGTCCCTTCTTCCACTTGGCGGCTTTGATGGAATAAATGCCTGTATATCCCGTCGCGCCAACCTGAAACACCGTCCCGTCCGGCCGCAGCACTGCCGGGCCGAGCTCTTCCGAGGACTTATCCGGGAGCACCTGAACCGTGTCACCGGCAAACGCCCATGTACCGGAGGTCAGGATTTCGCTGTGCTTCGGATCCGAGTCCTTGGTGTCAACCGTCAGCACCTGGCCGCTCGGCAACAGCGTCCAGCCTTCCTCGTCATACGTGTCGGCTTTGCCGGTGCCGGTCGTCGTCCACGCCTGAGTCGAAAGATTGTAAGTGGCGGCCTGCGTGGTGCAGCAATTCGCCAGCATGTACGTGCCGTCCGTCAGCAGAATGCTTTGCGCGTCGCCAATCGTCGACCAGCCCTTCGGCGGCGTCACCGACGTCCAGGTGTTGCTCGGCGGATCATACAGCGCGCCCTTGGTGGTCCACACGCCGCTGCCGCTGCCGTTGTATTCGCCACCGTTGAAGATGACCTGGCCGTTCGTGAGCACCTGCGAAGCGTGGTACAGCGGAGAATAACCCGTCGGCAGCGAGGCCAACTGGGTCCAGGTGCCGTTGATGTAGCTGCCGGTCTTATCCGGTGTCAGCTTCCACCAACCGCCGCTGCCGCAACCGCAGCTACCGGCGTCCTGCACCGCTACAGTGCCATCGGTCAGCAACAGCGCGGCGAAGGGATTGAAGGTGGGCTGGTGATTCAGCGGCGTCCATGTCTGAGCAGCGGCTGTGCCGCCCATGGCCGACGCAAGCAGGCCGGCGCGTAAAGCGGCCGCGCCAAAGGTTTTAAACGATAAGCGCATTAGGTATGCCCCCGGAAGTCTTGAAGGGCGCGACCCTAAACCTGCCTTGCGGCGGCGCGCCAGCCTCAATCTGGCCGGTTTTGGAAAATAGTGATCACTGCGGTGCGGAACCAGTCTCGCTTACAACCCAGGCGAGAAACGCGGCAGGGCCTGGTTCTACCGCTCCGGCCACCCGGCAACGGCAAGCGGTTCTTTTTTGAAAAATAGAACCAAAAAACCTTAGCTAGTTTCACGTTCCACACCGCTCGCTTGGCGCGGCGCAGTAACAATGGCACGCAGGCAACGTGACGCTTCTCTCCGCACCCGCCTGCCTCGCTGGACTGTTGGCGCTGGCTGCCTGCACGGCGCCTTCCCCCAGGGCGCTAACGGCGTGCCCGCATATCCCACCGCCGCCCACGTCCGCCACGGCATACACATCGCCCCCTATCTCCGGCTTCCGGCAAATTCTTCGCCCAGGCTACTGGGACTGGCAGGATGGCAACTACGCCTGGACCCCGCCGCAATGGCAGACCCTGCTCGGGCCCGGCCAACCAAGCTGGCACTCCGGTTTCTGGACGCCAAACGCCGGCGTCTGCGTTTGGAATAAAGCCCACTTCATCATGCCGCCCCCACCCCACGCTTAATGGCTTGCCGCCGGGCGCCGCTTGGCTTATGGCCTTCAATTGAGAATGCGTCGCAATAACCGCGGAGCCGACCTTGCTGGCAAGTCTGATCGTTGTCTTCCGGGAGTCCCTCGAAGCCGGCCTGATCGTCGGCATCGTGCTGGCCGCCACCCGGGGCGTGGCACGGCGCGGCAGTTGGATCGCGGCAGGCATCGCCGCGGGCATGGCTGGCGCGGCGCTGCTGGCCGCCTTCGCCGGCGCGCTGTCGGATGCGCTCGATGGCGCCGGCCAGGAAATTTTTACCGCTGCTGTGCTGGCCATCGCCGTCATCATGCTGGGCTGGCACGTCACCTGGATGTCGGCGCACGCGCGTGAACTGTCCGCGCAGATGCGCGCCGTCGGTCAGGACGTGAAACTGGGCCATCGCCCCCTGGCCGCTTTGTCCGTTGTCGTCGGCGTCGCCGTGCTGCGCGAAGGCGCCGAGGTGGTGCTGTTCCTGTTTGGCATCGCCTCGGGCGGCGGCCAATCGGCAACCGCCATGGCCGTCGGCGGCTTGGCCGGGCTGGCGCTTGCCGCCGCCGCGTCCTTCGCGCTGTACCGCGGGCTGACGTCCATTCCGCTGCACCGCCTGTTCGGCGTGACGAATGGATTGATCATGCTGCTGGCCGCCGGCATGGCCGGCCAATGCGCCGCCACCCTGCACGCGGCCGACCTGATCCCCGGCTGGGGCGAACGCGTCTGGAACACCGGTTTTCTGGTGGACGATGGCGGCATTGCCGGCCGCACGCTGCATGCCCTGGCGGGCTACACCGCGCGGCCCTGCGGCGTGCAACTGGCGGCGTGGCTCGGTACGCTGGGATTACTATATATCTTATCGCGCATCGTCGGGCGGCCGCGCCCGGCCGCCCGCATTGTCCGCGCCGCCGCCCTGACCATGCTGACAATCCTGGCCAGCGGTGTGGCTGCCGTTCCAGCCCATGCCGCCGAACCAATCGCGCTGATATTCAGGCAGCACCGTTTCTACCCGGACCATATCACGGTGGCGGCCGGCGAGCGCTTCAGGATAATCGTGCAGAATACCGACGATACCGCCGACGAATTCGAAAGCACCGATCTGAACCGCGAAAAACTCGTCGCCGCCGGCGGCCACGCTACCGTGTTCCTGGGCCCGCTCAACGCCGGTTCATATCGCTTTTTCGGTGATTTTCACCCCGACACGGCCCAGGGCGTTATCGAGGCGAAGTAATGCCCGCCGCGCTGCGTATCAATTCACGACAGTCTCGCCACTGGTTTTTTGTGGTGGCCGGATTATGACCTGCCTATACACACGTATGCAATTGACCTTGCTGGCCGCCACGCCGCCGGCAACGCGATGACGGGGAAAACAATGAAACGCTTCACGCCGGCCATTTTGGCCCTGCTGCTGTGTATGCCGTTGGCCGCCAGGGCTGCGGAAACGCCGCCGCCGGCTGCCGACGAATGCGATAAACTCGAAACGCTGTTTCCGGAGCCTGGCCGCCAGGGCCTGGGCGGCGACAACGCCTTCCGGCCGCTGCCGGTGATGGCGCCGATCCGTACTGGCCCGGGCGCGCCAGGCACTATCACGTTGGGCATCAGCGTGGACCATGTCAGCTCCGCGCCAGCCGGTAAGCCAGGCTATGTCTATGTGGGCAATTATCCGGTGACCGATATCCCGGTTTACCGCATCACCCACGGCGCCGGCACATCCAGCCAGGTGATCAAGACGGAAACCGGTCACGTCCATACGATGCCGGATAAGTGCCTCGATAGCCCAAGCTGGGGTTTTGGCGGCACGCAATGGGCGTTGGTGCAGGGCGATACGCTTGATGTGATGCTGTCGAGCAAGCTCGACTACACTGGCAACAAGGCGATCGAGGAGCCGACCAACGGCGCCGTGCCGTGCCGTGCCAGCAACCTGCATACGCACGGCCTGCTGGTCAGCCCCTACCACCCGCAGAAAGCCGGCCTGGGCCCGTACGGTGACTATATCTATGACGTAACGCAGCCGCACGGCAGTGACGACAACGGGTCATCGACCGATACCTGCGGCACCAACCTTGGCACGATCGAGCATCTCGGCCACGGCCTGACGAATTTGCCGCTGCATTACAGCACCTACATCCCCGGCCAGCCGGGCGTAAACAGCATGGTGACCGGCGAACACCCCAGCGGCCTGTTCTGGTACCACCCGCATCCGCACGGTTTCGCCCAGCCGCAGGTGGCCGGCGGCACCACAGGCGCCATTACCGTTGGCGCCCTGACCGACTACGCTTGTCCCACCGGCGATGGTTCACCCGGCAGTTGCACGATCACCAACACCAACGTGCGCGTGCTGGTGCTGAAGGACACCGAGCTCCTGCCTGCCGATAACGGCATGTGGTCGGCCCGGCACAGTTCGGAATCCGGGTATTGCGCCACCTCGGGCGGGACTCGACATGGCGAGTGCCAGTCCTCCGAAGCCCATAAGCCTGGCAAATGGGTGTTCACCATCAACGGCGTGCAATACCCGACCCTGAAGGCCGATGCAGGCCAGATGGAAATCTGGCGGATCGTGAATGCGTCGTCGAACATGTCCTATGGCCTGTCGATTGAGGCCACGCGCCCCGGCGAGGCGAATCTCCCGTTTCAGGTTCTGGCCACGGACGGCGTCAGCATCCGGACCAAATCCGGCCCGGATATGCGCCAGGCCCTGATGATCATGCCGGCCACGCGCGTGGAAATCGCCATTCCGGCGCCGCCGCAGGGTGGCACCTATATTCTGCGCAACATATCGATGCAGACGGGCCAGAGCGGTGCCGGCGACATCTGGCCGAATGTTGACCTTGGCCGCATCGTTTGGGCCAATGCCGCGCCCGGCGCGACACAGACCGCAAACCCGCATAACGAGGTTTCGGTGGCCGGCCCCAGCACGCCAATTCCCAATTTCCAGACCAACCAGACCGGCCTGCCCGCGCGCTGCGTGATGAAACCTGGCGATACACGCGTGATCTATTTCGTGCATCGATTCCTGAAGGTGTACGGCGCGGCTTTGCCGGACGGTACGAAAATCAATCAGGTTGTCGATGAAGACAACGACGATCCCGATAGCCCGGCGCCGCCTTCTGGTTTGTCCGCGAGCACGCATGAAATATTCGGCCTGCTCGCCGGCGTGCGGCACGCTAACGGCAGCATGGATTTCTGGGGCGACGACGGCAAGGTTCTGCACGGCGTGGAAGCGGTGTGGGAGGACGGGGTAAAATTCGGCGATAACGATTTCCCCGCTTTCGGCCACAACAAATACGGTACGATCTGCACCGTGAAGGGCAACGTCGAACCGTGGGAATTGCAGAACTGGACCGGTGAGGACCACAACTTCCATATTCACCAGAGCCGGTTCTCGGTGAACCCCGCCGGTAATTTCCAGTTCCCCGATCCGAAACTTGAACCAACCGAGGATTCCGGCATCCGGCGCACCGACGTGTTCGTGCGGGACTTCGTCGATCCCACCTATGCGGATACGTATCACGATACGGTTCCCGTGCCGCGCGGCCAGAGCCTGTGCCGCGCCAATCCGGACCTTCCCGGCTGCAAGGGCAATCCAAACCTGGAATGCAGCGGCAAACCGGACGCGCCACGGTGCGCGCGCCCGGGGATCATGAGCGTGCTGATGGACTTCTCCCGCGCCGAACAGGTGGGGAAATTCGTCTATCATTGCCATATCCTCGAACATGAGGACGGCGGCATGATGGCGCAGATTACCGTGATTTGTCCGCCGGGGGACACGAGTTGCGCTTCGGAGCAGGCGGCGGCGAATATTTGCAGGACGCCGCAGGCCAATTAAAGCAAGCAGTTCTTTTTTGAAAAAACGAACCAAAGCACTTTTGCGCGCTGTCGCCTTGTAGCCGGCGACAGCCGCGTAAAAGGTTTTGCTTCTTTTTTCAGAAAGACGTTCTTCCTTGCGTCCCGCCGCGCAGCCATGCGCGCCGCCCAGATGCGAATGAGTTGCAATTGCGCTTGGCGCGGGATATCTAAGCTGCGACAGCGAACGCCGCCAGGACCCCATCACCATGCGCAGTTCAGGGCCATATCTGCCCGCCGATGCACGCAAACGCGATATCCTGCGTAACTGCGTCATTGAAGTGTCCGGCCTATGCGCAGCCTACGCCACCATGGCGCCTGGCGCCGCCGCGCAAACGCAAACCCAGCCTTCCCAGGCGCCTGCCCCCGCACCAGCCAAGCCGGCGCTGGAGAATATCCACGTCAACGCGCGCAAGCGGCCGGGCGGCTTGGACAAATTGCCGTCCTCAATTCAGAACACGCCGCAATCGATCGACGTGATTACGCAAACCGCGATGAAGCAGCAGGCCGCCACGTCGGTGACCGACGCGCTGCGCTACGCCCCCGGCATTACGCTGAATTCCGGCGAAGGCGGCGCGCATGGCGACAACGTCAACCTGCGCGGCTTCAACTCCATCGACGCGTTCTTTCTGGATGGTATCCGCGACCCGGGATCGTACACACGCGACAATTTCGATCTGCAAAGCCTGGAGGTGCTGGAAGGCCCGGCCTCGGTGCTATTCGGCAACGGCCCAGCCGGCGGCGTGGTGAACCAGACATCGAAAGAACCAACCCTGGCTACCAGGCGCGACGCCACGGTGGAAGGCGGCACCAACGGCGAAGCGCGCGCCACGATCGATGCGGACCAGCCGATCGGACCCAACGCCGCGGTGCGCCTGAACCTGATGGGTGAAACCACGGGCGTGGCGGACCGTGACTACGTGCAGCAGCGCCGCTGGGGCGCCGCCCCTGCCATTGCGCTGGGCCTGAACACGCCCACCACCTTCACGCTGAAATACTACCACCAGGAAGAAGACAATATCCCGGATTACGGCATTCCGTTCCTGTGGGGCGAGCCGGCGCCGGTGAACCGCAGCAACTACTACGGTCTGAAGAATTACGACCGCACCCAGACCGACGTGAATATCGTCACCGCCGTGCTAAAACACGAGTTCAACGACGATGTATCGATTAGCAACAGTTTCCGCTATGCCAGCTACTGGTCGAAATACCTCGTCACGGCGCCGCATTTCGGCAACGGCACCACCGGCGGCGTGCCGGCGGCCGGCACGCCCCTGGACGATATCCCGGTCTATCGCGACCGGCCGAGCAGCGCGGGCACACAGCAATATATCACTGACCACACCGACCTGACCTACCGCTTCGAGACCGGGGCGTTGACGCACACGCTGATCACCGGCGTGGAACTAGGCCGGCAGAGCACGGACTATGTGCGGTTCAACAATGATAATCAAGGCATCGACGGTACCGCGCCCACCTCCCTGGTGGCGCCCGATGCCGGGCAGGCAGCCCCCGCGCAGACCGAAATCGACGCGCGGCCGGACACCACCTCGAACATGCTGGGGTTGTACGCCACGGACCAGGTGCGCATCACCAAACACCTCAGCGTGGATCTCGGAATGCGGTTCGATCGTTACACCACCGCGTTCAGCGATTCCGTCAGCCTGGAATCGTTTCACCGCATCGACACGGGCTGGAGCCCGAAGCTGGCGCTGGTGTATCAGCCTAACGACCGGCAAACCTATTATGCCGCCTACACCACCAGCTTCGATCCCGCGGTTTCGTATCTGACGCTGGCGCCCGGCTCCCAGGGGCCCGCGCCACAGACGGCAAAGACGTATGAAATCGGCGCGAAAG
>Ga0302320_10030734_pt1 | contig 10221 bp, 6 predicted proteins | sample Bog_T0_3_FD_202130 | JGI IMG/M metagenome (GOLD analysis project Ga0302320, IMG submission 202130) | Peat permafrost microbial communities from Stordalen Mire near Abisko, Sweden - Bog_T0_3 | ecosystem: Environmental > Terrestrial > Soil > Wetlands > Peat | place: Sweden: Abisko, Stordalen Mire... | reverse complement strand
ACAGCGCCGACGCGTCCCTCTGGTCGGTCTTCACTCTCTCCCCGTACGTGCTCCAGTCCCGCGGCCGAACCACCAGGTTGTGCACTCCCAGGGCGCTCAGTTGCCGGTGCAAAACGTAGCCGAACGGCCCCGCTTCATAGCAACTGTGCACCGATTGCGCTACGGCCACCTGGCGCCGCACAAACCCCAGCAGCCCCTCCAGGTTAAACCTCTGGGCCGGCTGCGACACGGCTTCATCCACCTGGCGCACCACCACGTAGTCCTTCGCGTGGACATCAATCCCCAGCTTGATCACTAGGGCAAGCGGTGTTACCACCGCGCTCTGACGAATGTGGGCGCCGCTGGTTACGACGCCGATATTTAGGTTAGGCATTGCGAGGCGATCAGAGCACGGATTTACCTCCGTGTCTCTGGTCGCCTCATGTCATCTACCCGGTTTCAGTCAAATGGACCCAGTACCGCCCGCAAGGGGCCGTTGACATCAGGCTTCTGTTTTGCTGGATTTGACCCTCCCATGAGCATCGTCCTCGGCATCCTTACTTTCATACTGATCCTGGTTTCACTGTTCCTGATGATCGTGATCCTGGCCCAAAAGGCCAAATCCGACGGCGGAATGGGCGCCGCCCTGGGCGGCGGCATGGCGGAGGCCACCTTTGGCGCGGATACCGGGAACGTCCTGAGCAAGGCGACCATCAACGCGGCAATTGCGTTCTTCGTGCTGGCGTTCGGCCTGTATCTTTTCCGGATTCACGAGCTCAAGCATCCGTCAAACCCCGGAGCGGGGCTGCCCGCGATCGCGCTTCCGGCGCTTCCGGCGTCGTCACCCGCCAAGGCTCCGGCTCCCGCCAAGAACCCCTAAGGGGTTCCCGCCAGCCCGATGAATCCGGCCGGCCGCGGCAGGCAAGCGTCCGCCCCGCGGTGGCTGCCCGCGCTCTTGCTGTTGGTTTCGGCGGCAGCACCGTCGTTCGGGGGGCCGACGACTGCCACGCCGCCGCCGGCCTTCGGCCCCGCAGGTCCGGCCGAAGCCGCTTCCGCCCTCGAGGCGCTCGACCAGTTCAGGAATCCGGGACAGTCGTCACCCTACTATCTTGAGTTTGAGCTTCTGGAGATGCCCCGCCGGGGCGCCGGGCAGACCTTCCAGGGCCGGCTGTGGGGCTCCCGGACCGGGGAGGGAGCGGTCCTGCGCATAGAGGTACGGGACGGCTGCGGAGGGGTGCGGCGGTTCCTCCTGCAGAACGGGCCGCATGCCGAGGCCTGGTCCTTTCGGGGGGGCGCGCTGAGCCGGCTTGGACCGGGTGATCTCGGCCGGCCCCTCGTGGAGGGTGTTGAGGTGACCCCTTTCGACCTGCAGATGCCGTACCTGTACTGGCCGGACGTCAGCGTGGTCGCGGTCACCCGCGTCCTTGGCCGCCCTGCGGACGAGTTCCTCTTTCGCGGTGCCGGCGGGGCCGAGGTCCGAGCCTACCTCGACACCCAGTTTCGCGCCCTGGTCAAGACCGAGCTCGTCGATTCCTCCGGGGCCGTGCTCAAGACACTGTCCCTGGTCGACCTGAAGAAGGTCGGGAAGCAGTGGATACCGAGGCAGGTCGACGTTCGGACTGAGTCCACCCGTTCCAAGACCCGCATCGACTTCACCGCGGCCGCCCTGGGGCTGGATCTTTCCCCGGCGCTGTTCCTGCCGGGGGCACTCGGTGAGGAGGTCGCCGGCCCCACGGAGGGGCGGATGGAGCGGTTTCCCCGCTGACGAGAATTGGTCTGCACTTTTTCGTTGCGGCAGGGGCGGCTCCCGTGCCATTCACAGGCGCTCCAGCCAACTTTCCACTTCATGGCTACGTTATCCCGATCAGCGTCCGCGCCGCTGACATTCGACCTGCCCCTTTCGCTCATCACCCGGATCGAGTCCATCCGGCGCAGCCGCGCCCTCAAGAGCGCGAGCGAGGTTGTCCGCCTGGCCATCGAACAGTGCGATTTCGAGGGCTGCGACCCCTCCCACGACCCGAGGAGGCAGATCTCGGTGCGCATCACTCCAAGGCAGCGCGCGACGCTGAAGAGGTATTCGCGGAAGAAGCACGCCAGCGTCGGGGAATTGCTCCGTCTGGCCCTGGAGAGCCTTCCGGCGCGGCCGTCCCGGAAATCGTAGGATTGTGTGAAACCGCTTTCCTCCTGGGCCCGCAATATTTCGCCCTCGCCGACGCTCGGCATTGACGCCCAGGTCAAGGCCCTGCAGGCGGCGGGCGAGGATGTATGCGGCTTCGCCGCCGGCGAGCCTGATTTCGACACGCCGGAGCACATCAAGCAGGGCGCTATCGCCGCCCTGCAACGGGGCGAGACGAAGTACTCGGCCACGCCGGGCATCGAGCCCCTGCGCAAGGCGATCGCCGAGAGCTACCTGGGCCTGCGCGGACTGAAGGTCGCGCCAAGCCAGGTGATCGTGAGTCCGGGCGGCAAGTTTTCCTGCTACCTCGCGATCCTCGCGGTCTGTTCTCCCGGCGATGAAGTGGTCATTCCTGCCCCGTACTGGGTGAGCTACCCGGAGATGGTGAAGCTTGCGGGCGCCGTACCGCGGTTCATCCTCGCGGGCGATGATACCGGGTTCCGCCTCACGGCCGCCCAGCTTGAATCCGCGATCACGCCACGGACGAAGCTGCTCATCCTCAACTCGCCCTCAAACCCGACCGGAGCGGTCTACACGAAGGCGGAGATGGAGGCGATCGTCGCGGTCGCCGTCAGGCACGACCTGTTCATCCTCTCCGACGAGATCTACGAATTCCTGGTCTACGACGGGGTGCGCGCAACGGGTCCCGCCACGCTGGGGCCCGAGGCCGCCGCCCGGACGATCATTGTCTCGGGGTTTTCCAAGACCTACGCCATGACGGGCTGGAGGCTGGGCTACATGGTGGCGCCGCCCCCGATCGCAAAGGCCGTGAGCGAGCTGCAGAGCCAGATGACGTCCAACGCCAGCACGTTCTCCCAGTACGGCGCGCTCGCCGCCCTGCGGGATACGGAGAAGACCGCGGCGGCCTTCGCGCCGATGCACGAGGCGTTCGACCGGCGCCGGAAGTTCCTCCACGCCGGGCTAAACGCCATCCCGGGAATTTCCTGCGTATTGGCCCAGGGGGCCTTCTACCTTTTCCCGAGGATTTCCTCGTTCGGCCTCAGCTCCCACGATTTCTGCGTCCGGCTACTCGAGCAGGAAAAAGTCGGCGCCGTTCCCGGCAGCGCCTTTGGCGCGGAGGGATACCTGCGCCTGAGCTACGCCACCAGCGACAAGATCATAGCCGAGGGAGTGACGAGGATCGCGCGTTTCTGTGGGACCCTCGCCCCAGGCCGATAGCAGCTTATCATGCCCTACCAAAATGTGACGCCGCCCAAGGGCGGAAAGATTGCGATCCAAGCGGGCAGGCTCAACGTGCCCGACAACCCGGTCCTCCCGTTTATCCGGGGCGACGGCACCGGGCCGGATATCTGGGCCGCGTCCGAGCGGGTGCTGGACGCAGCCGTGGCCAAGGCCTATGGGGGCGCGAAGAAGATCAGCTGGTTCGAGGTCTTTGCGGGCGAGGCGAGCTTCAAGCGCTTCGGCAGCTGGCTTCCGGACGACACGGTCGAGGCGTTCCGCGACTACCTGGTGGGCATCAAGGGCCCGCTCACCACGCCGGTCGGCGGCGGCATCCGCTCGCTCAACGTGGCGCTGCGCCAGATGCTCGACCTCTACGTCTGCCTGCGGCCCGTCCAGTGGTTCACCGGGGTCCCGAGCCCGGTCAAAAGCCCGGAGAAGGTGAATATGGTCATCTTCCGCGAGAACACCGAGGATATTTACGCGGGCATCGAATACGCGGCAGGAACGCCCGAGTCGCAGAAGATCCTGGATTTCATAGAGAAGGAGTTTCCCAAGGCGTTTGAGAAGATCCGGTTCGGGACCAAGGCAAAGGCCGAGAGTTTCTGGGCCAGCGTCGGCGCGAAGAACTTCCCGTCGGATGTGAAGGTGGGCATCGGAATCAAGTCGGTGAGCTACTCGGGCAGCGTGCGGCTCATCCACAGCGCAATCTCGTACGCGATCAAGGCCCGCCGGAAGAGCGTCACCCTGGTGCACAAGGGCAACATCATGAAGTACACGGAGGGCGCCTTCCGCGATTGGGGCTATGAGACGGCCAAGCAGTTTTTTGGCGCGGTGGAGATCGACGGCGGCCCATGGTGCAGGATTCCCGAGGGAAAGCCGGGCGCCGGGCTCGTCATCAAGGACAGCATTGCGGACATCACCCTGCAGCAGATCCTCACCCGTCCGACCGATTTCGACGTCATCGCGACCCTGAACCTGAACGGCGACTATCTTTCGGATGCGCTGGCGGCCCAGGTCGGCGGGATCGGCATCGCCCCCGGCGGCAACATCAACTACATCTCCGGCCACGCGATCTTTGAGGCGACCCATGGCACGGCGCCCAAGTACGCCGACAAGGACGTGGTGAACCCGGGCAGCGTCGTCCTCTCGGGCGAGATGATGTTCCGCTACCTCGGTTGGAACGAGGCTGCCGACGCGATCCTCAAGGGCCTCAACGGGGCGATCCTGTCCAAGCGCGTGACCTACGATTTTGCCCGCCAGATGCCCGGCGCCACCGAAATCAAGTGCAGCGCCTTCGCAGACAATATTATTGAGCACATGTGAGGTAGGGCGTTGTCCGCGTTCGGAGGTAGGGACGCCCGGCCCGGGCGTCCGGGCCAACATTGGGGTCTGCCGCAGATTCCGAAATCGATTATTGGCAAGCTGGCGGATCGTTCGGGGCTGGGGCGTGCCCGCATTCGAGGCGTGAGTTCGCCTCAATGCACGGGCCCGGCGGGGCGCAACCGATCTGCGGCCGACCGCTTGCCGACACGACTCGGGCCACTAGCCATTCGACATTTGGGATCCCCAATGAGGCCCATCTCGTGCCGACTACGCTTGTCGTTCGGTCGCGACGCACGAGGTCCGCCGGTCCCGGGCGAACAACCGCCTCTCATTGCGGGCACGCCTCCAGCCCCTTCCCGCCCGCGCAGAGACCCTTTCCCAGTTCGTCATTCTGAGCGAAGCCCTTCGACATGCTCAGGGCCGAGCGAAGAATCCAGCTGGGTTTGAGTAGCGCTATCCAAATGGATCCTTCGCGTCGCTCTCAGGATGACAGTTTTAGACTCAGGATGATAGTTGAAGAGGGTGTAAGATCGGGGTTGGCGAAGGAGGGAAGGGGACGCATCCGCAAGAGATGTTGTGCCTGCCCGGCCGCGGCGGGATTGGGGCGTGGAAGAAGGCTGCGGAGCGCGGTTTTTCCGCGAAGGGTCTCCGAGGGGGAAGGGAGAGTTGAAGGATCCTTGAGTTGAGTCGTGGTTCAATGCGAAGTAGCCAAAGGGGAGGGATCTTTCCTGCCGGGCCAGGCGCCTTGGCACTCCATCGAGTGCGGGTGTGTCCCCGGACCGATTTCGCGCGCGGGCTATAGGTTACGGCTCGTCAGTCGAGACCTGCGAACGACGACGGGGTATTCCCGGACGGGCGAGCCGCCCGTCCCTACCAAGCTTTCGGAATTCGAAAGCTTGCCGTGGCGTAGCCCCTCGACTGGCTCGGGGCAGGCAACGCGAAGCCGGGCTACACCAACCTGACGGTTGCCATCTTTGCGGCGATGGAGGGTTCGGCGCCGAGGGTGCCCCTGAGGCGCTCGAGGGCTTCGGGGGAGCGGGCGTCGCGGGCGGCCGCGATGGCCCTGTCGAGCCGGCCGCGGATGTCCAGGGCGGTGGCGACGTCGGAATAGTTGGGCAGCGTCAGGAACTTCTCCAGGTAGCGCACGCGGCTCTCCCAAAGCTGGGAGTCGACCGTCTTCTGGGCCTCGAGCCGGGCCTTGTACCAGTCGCTTGCCATCAAGGCCTCGCGGGTGAACAGGCCGCGCAGCGCGGGATCGTCCGCCCCCTTGCCCTCCCAGGTCCCGTCACGCATCACGTGGAGAAGGGCCTTCAGGGGAGGGCAGGCCTCCTCGATCGAGCCGTCGGCGAAGTAGTGGTTGGCCGCGTCCTTCATCGCGTCGACCATGTTGTCGACGCCGTCCGCGAACACATCGGGGTCCTGGCGCTCCGGCTGGAGAAACTCCTCGTCGAAGAGCGCGCTCGGGTTGCCGAGCACCCGCCCGCAGAAAGTCTGGATGAACCGGGCGGTGACGCGCCACCCAAGGCGGCTCGCAAGGACCTTGCGCCCATTGTGCTCAAAGTCGACGCAGCGCTCGAGGTGGCCGTGCGCGATCAGGTAGGAGGGCACCCGCTCCGCGGGCGTCATCCGGCACCAGATTTCAGGGACGAGCAGGCTGATGTCGTGGTCGACCCGATGCTTTGGCCCGATCCAGCCCGCCGCGGTGGAAAAGATCGGAAGGCCCGTGAGGATGTAGGAGACCAGCGCCGTGTTCAGGTCGTAGATCGGCGGCAGGGCGTTGAAAGGCCCCTTGGTGAGCGCGCCCTCGGAGCCCGCACCCGTGGTCGAGGGGGACTTGCCGGTGAGGCTCGAGATCACGTCCATGAACGCCTCGGGGAGCTCCTGGTAGTGGATAGGGCCGAACACGCAAAGGGGCCGGACACCCTGCTCGGGAGGATTGAGCCTGCGCCCCATCAGCACGGAGCCGACCGGGAAGGGGGCCGACGCATCCGAGGCAAGGCGCCGGTAGAGGCGTGCGCCGGTCTGCGCGAGGTAGCTGGCGCGCGGATCCTCCAGGTCAGGCCGCTTCTGGAGGTAGCGGGGGTTCTTGGAGGGCTTCCCGTCCACGATGCGCGGATGGGACGGCGAAACCATGAAGGCCGGCCGCTCCGACTCGAGGAACGAATGGAAAATCTTACGCATCGACGGCGTGAAGGCCTCAAAGCCGAGCGTGTCCTCGACCACGGCCCGTGCCGCGGCCCGGTCGAGCGGCTCGTAGTTGGAGCAGAACACGTCCGTGCCGCCGAAGTCGCGCTCGGTGCGCTTGTCGTAGCCGCGCACGATCGCGTCGTCGGGCCTCTGGAACAGGCGAAATTCGCAGTTGTGGACGAACTTGATCGAGGGCTCGGTGATCCACGCGGGAAGGTGCGGCACCTGACCGGCGGGCGCCACGGTCGACGCCGTGATGTCGTCCTCGGCCTGGATCTTCTCGGCGGGAAGGAAGTCCGTGCGCAAGGTGAACGTGCGCCAGCCGCCCTCCCTCGTATAGCCCACCCGCAGGTAGTGGGTGAGCAACCGTTCCGCGTGGTACTTGAGCTCGTTGCCGGGCCGGGAGTTGATCGTGTCGACGCTGAAGTGCTTGCGCCAGTCCTCGCCCCATTCGGGCTTATAGAGGCGCTTCACCAACAGGACGAGATCCCGGATGTAGCGCGGGATGGACGAGATCCAGGCGTTGTACTCATCGGTGTAGTCCGGGCTGCGGCTGATGAGCTTGACGACGGAGCCGAGGGAGCGCTCGGGGCTGAGGATGCGGCGCCCCCGGGCGGGAGGGCCGTCCGGATGGCGGAAACGGTCGCGGTAGTCGCGGTGGAGGATGGACTCGACCAGGTCGAGGTCCCTCGCCAGGTCGTTGACAAACACAGGCCCCGTGAAGATCGCGTCGGCGATCGACTTGGAGATCTCGGACTTGCCCCCGCCGGAGACCGTGCACGGCTTGTGGCAGAGCAGGCCCTCGGCCGTAGTCCCGCGCAGGCGCCAACGGCGGCCCTCGTCGGGCTTGGTCATCTCCACCTTGTACCCAGAGGGCAGCACATAGGTGATCCCGGGAAGGAGCTTCAGGGACTGCTCGCCGCCGCCGGGCGCGGGCCAGGCGATCCGCTGCGTGCGAAGGTCGAACCTCGCGTCGGCGGGAACGTACGTGATGTTCGGATATACCCGGTCCCGCGCCCAGCCGCCGGGCTGCGGCTCCGCGCGGTCCCCGAGGAGGGCCAGGGCCTCGGCAAAGGTGTGCTGCACGTCGGGCAGGTTGCGGTTGAGCTGGAAGTCCTCGCCGAGGTCGTAGCTCGGAAACACGATCGCGCCCCCGGAGTGCTCCTCCTCAGCGCGCCCCAGGAGGTTCGCCGCAAAGCTGATCTGGGTCTTCACCTCCTTCTTGCAGTAGCCAAAGTAGTTGTCGGAAATCATCGTGACGATGACCCCCGACTCATCGCGGGAGGTGAGCTTGAACGGCGTCCCGTCGTTGTACGGCTCGGCGGGGTCGCGCCAGCACATGCCGTCGCGCCGCTGGCGCTCGCTCGCCTTCTCCCATGCGGGAAGGCCCAGCTCCTTCTTCGTCAGCCCGTTCAGGTGGGGCGCAAGGATCACGCACCCGCTGTGCCCCGTCCAATGCTCGGGATCCAGGCCCGCGTCGTTTTCCGGGAGGTTGGGGTCGCCCGCGTTGCCGAAGATCGACTCGATGAAGTCGAGGTTGGCGACCAGGCTTCCCGGCACAAAAAAGCGGGTCTCCATCGACCGCTTCGGCGTAAAGCCCGGCACGGCGGGGACGACGACCGGCCGCAGGTACAGCGACACAAAGCACTCCGCCGGTGCGTCTGAGGCCGCCGTGAAGGGGAGGCGAAGCAGCTCCGCCGGGGGATTCAGGGCCCGGGCAAGCAGCCGGCCGAAGACGGCCAGGGGAACGGCCTTCTTGTCGTCCGGTATGGGCAGCCCCCCCTCGGCGACATGGAAGATCCCCTGGGTCGTGCGGCGGTCGCTCCTCGGGTTGTGCAGGATGCCCTGGCGGGCCCGGTAGGAGGCCAGGATGCTGCTGTGGTGCTCGTCGCGCCCCGGGGGCAGCGAAAGCGCCCTGGCGAGCCCCGGGCGGTCAAGGACCAGGGTCGTTCCAGGAAGGCGGGGCGCCTCGGCCGCCTCGCCGACGGAGTCGTAGACGAAGTTCTGGATCCGCTGGTCCGGCGGACACAGGTGCCGCGCAAGGGCGCGGTCCTTTTCGCGGCTCAGCGCCAGGAAATGCCCGACCAGGCCGGACAGCCCGTCCGTGCCGTCGAGCGGCACGCCGGGCTGTCCCACCTCGTTCAACTTGAGGTTGAGATACGCCAGCAGCCTCGGATCCTCCGGATCGGGACGGGTAAACGGTGCTGCTGGGTCGTTTTGGATCACGTGCCTCTGTTACTTCTTGGCGGCTTTGAGCTCCGCGACCGCGGCCTGGGCCGCCGCGAGGCGGGCCACCGGGACGCGGTACGGGCTGCAGGATACGTAGGTGAGGCCCAGCTTGTGGCAGAACTTCACGGAGTCGGGATCGCCGCCGTGCTCGCCGCAGATGCCGAGCTTGATGTTCGGGCGGGTGGAGCGGCCCTTTTCGATCGCAATGCGCATCAGCTGGCCCACGCCCACCTGGTCGATGGTCGCAAACGGGTTGCGCTTTACGATCTCGGCCTCCTGGTACGGGGGCAAGAACGAGCCGGAGTCGTCGCGGCTCATACCGAGGGCCATCTGGGTGAGGTCATTCGTGCCGAAGCTGAAGAACTCAGCCGTGGTCGCGATCTCGTCGGCCGTCAGGGCGCCGCGTGGCACCTCGATCATGGTCCCCACGGAGTAGGCGATCTTCACCTTCGTCTCGGCCTGGACTGCCGCGGCGACCGAGTGGACGATCTCGAGCTGGAGATCGAGTTCCTTCTTGAAGCCGACCAGCGGGATCATGATCTCCGGATGGGCCTTGACCCCGTCCTTCTTGGACTGGGCCGCGGCCTCGAAGACTGCGCGGGCCTGCATGGCCGTGATCTCCGGGAACTTGATGCCCAGGCGGCATCCGCGGAAGCCCAGCATGGGGTTGAACTCGTGGAGCTGGTGGACGCGCTCGATGATCTTCTCGACCGGTATGCCCAGCTTCCTTGCGAGGTCCATCTGCTGCTCCTTGGACTGCGGAAGGAACTCATGGAGGGGGGGGTCGAGGAAACGGATGGTCGCGGGGAGGCCCTTGAGGGCCTTGAAGATCCCGACGAAGTCGGCGCGCTGGTAGGGCAGGAGCTTGGCCAGCGCCACCTCGCGGGCTTCCTTCGTGTCCGCGAGGATCATCTCGCGCATGGCGTCGATCCGGTCGCCCTCAAAGAACATGTGTTCCGTGCGGGTGAGACCGATGCCGACCGCACCGAAGGCCACGGCGTTGCGGGCCTGGTCCGGCGTGTCGGCGTTCGTGCGAACCTGGAGGCGGGTCGCCTGCGAGCACCATTTCATCAGTTGGGTGAAGTTGCGGGTGGTTCGGCTGCCCCTTGCCTCCTTGTCGCCATGCACCAAAGCCTGGATCACCT
>Ga0302320_10030730_pt1 | contig 10222 bp, 9 predicted proteins | sample Bog_T0_3_FD_202130 | JGI IMG/M metagenome (GOLD analysis project Ga0302320, IMG submission 202130) | Peat permafrost microbial communities from Stordalen Mire near Abisko, Sweden - Bog_T0_3 | ecosystem: Environmental > Terrestrial > Soil > Wetlands > Peat | place: Sweden: Abisko, Stordalen Mire... | reverse complement strand
CCACGCGGTTTACTCGGTCTCAGTCAATGGAATAGGAATCGCACCAGAAGACCAGGCCAAGGTTTTCGAGATCTTTCACCGGCTCAATCCGGAGAGCGGCGCGGGCGAGGGGTTGGGCCTGACGATCGCCCAGCGCGTCCTGGAGCGCCAAAAGGGAAAAATTTGGGTTGAGAGCGCCGCGGGCGTCGGGTCCACTTTCATGGTTTCCCTACCCGCCTCGCCGAACCCTGCCGCACCCTCCGCATGAAGAACGGTCCCGTGATTCTCATTGTCGAAGACGACGAGGGCCACGCCATTCTCGTTCGCCACAACCTTGAGGCTGCCGGGCTCGACAATGAGATCGAGCATTTCCGCGACGGGCAGGCCGTCCTCGACTACCTTTTCAACAAGGGCACGGGCCCGGGCCGCCAGCATGGGAAGATGTACCTTGTGCTCCTCGACATCCGGATGCCCAAGGTCGACGGCATAGAGGTCCTGCGGCGGATCAAAGCGGACGCGGAGCTTCGAAAGCTTCCCGTCATCATGCTGACGACGACCGACGACGCCCGGGAGGTCGAACGCTGCCACCAGCTCGGCTGCAATGTGTACATCCAGAAGCCGATCGATTACGACAAGTTCACCGAGGCGATCCGCCGGCTCGGGCTGTTCGTGCCGCTTTTGCTGGTGCCGCCGGTGAATGGGGCGCATTGATCAGAAGGTGAAACAGCCTCGCATTCTTGTCGTCGACGACGACGCGGGTTTGCTCATTCTCATGGCCGAGGCGCTGAGGGCCGAGGGGTACGAGGTTGCGACGGCGGAGTCCGGTGCGGTGGCGCGCCACGAGATGGCCCGCAACCGGCCCGACCTGCTTCTTCTGGACCTCAAGCTCAGGGATGTCGGCGGGCCGGAACTCCTCGGCTCGCTCAGGCGGATTGCGGGCCCCGTGCCGTTTCTTGTCGTGACGGGCCAGGGCGACGAAAAGGTGGCCGTCGAGATGATGAAGCAGGGGGCGCTGGACTACGTGATGAAGGACACCGGGCTCCTGGACCTGCTTCCGGCGGTAGCCAGGCGGGCGCTTGCCGCGATCGAGCAGGACCGAGCCCTTGCGGCGGCGCAGGCCGAAAGCCGGCGCCTGGAGGGCGAGATGCTCGCGGTCGGCGAGGGCGAGAGGCACCGGATCGGCGCCGACCTTCACGACGGACTCGGACAGCAGCTGACCGCGATAGAGCTCTATTGCACGGCCCTGAAGGCCGATGCCCAGAAGGTCAACCCAGACCTGGCCTCGAGGCTCGGGCTGATGGGCCGGATGCTCAGGGATGCAATCACACAGACCCGGTCGCTTGCGCGGGGGCTGGTTCCCGTCAGCGACGACCCCGACGCCTTGCGCATAGGCCTGGCGGAACTGGCCGAGACGACGACCTCAATCGGGCCGTCGAAGTGCCGCTTCGAATGCCCGGGTCCCGTTCTGCTCGGCGATCGGATCGTCGCCGGGCACCTCTACCGGATCGCGCAGGAGGCGGTCAACAATGCGGTCAAGCATGCGCGCGCGGAGGAGATCGTGATCGAGCTGGCGCGCGCGGATTCCACGGTGCGGCTGCGAATCTCCGACAACGGCAGGGGCCTGTCCCGGGCCGGCGGCCGCGGCCTCGGCCTCGGGGTGATGAAACACCGTGCGAGCGTCATCGGCGGCCGCCTGGACATGACTTCGAAGAAGGGTCTCGGTTTCACGATCGAGTGCACCGTGTCGGTGCCCGAGTGAGATGGATTGCCCGGAGCTTTAAGGCACAGCCATGTGGCAATTTGCAACTTCCGGACCAATGCATAGTTTGCATTCCAAGAAATGAGATCCGCCGAAAAGCGCCCGTCGCCGGCGCGAAAGAAGATCCTGCTGATCGATGACCATCCGTTCATGCGCATGGGCCTTGCGCAGCTCATCAACCAGCAGCCCGACATGGTCGTGGGTGGAGAGGCGGGCGACCCGGCGGAGGCCGCGCGGGTGCTGGATCGGGACCTGCCCGACCTCGTCCTGACCGACATCACTATGCCGGGCCGCAGCGGGCTTGAATTCATCAAGGATTTGAAGGCCACGCGGCCGGACCTGCGGATTCTCGTCGTTTCGATGCACGACGAGCTGATTTACGCCGAGCGTGTCCTCAGGGCCGGGGCCCAGGGCTACGTCATGAAGGAGGCGGGAGGCGAGAAGCTGCTCGCCGCGATTCGCCAGGTGCTCGACGGTCAGATCTACGTCAGCTCGCGGATGTCCGCCCGGATTCTCGAGTCCCTTTCGGGGCGGAGGCCCAGGGGCTCCCACTCGCCGATAGAACGGTTGAGCGACCGGGAATTCGAGGTCTTCCAGATGATCGGGCAGGGGAAGAGCACGCGGGAAATCGCCGATCAGCTCCACCTGAGCCCGAAGACGGTCGACGCGCACCGGGCGCACATCAAAGAGAAGCTGGGCCTGACCGATGCCACGGCGCTGGTCCGGCACGCGGTGCGCTGGGTCGAGACGCAGGACATCGCCTGACGCGGAATCCCCCGGGGCCCCGCCCGGACCCTTCGCAATTTATGCACAGTTCTCCGCAACGTTTGCGGAGACGTTCGGAGGGCGACGGGCTAGGGTAGGCCTTCAAGCCAAACCTCACCCGCCATGACTGTTGTGCCGCTAACGCTTACGATCAGCCTTTGCCTGGTATTCACCTTCGTGATCTTTTTCATCCGTGAGCACGCCCGCGGCAGCCTGAGCAGCGCGGAGCGCGACTCCCTGCTTCCGCTCGCCGAGGAGAAACCAGCCTGCGTCCGCCGTCCCGGCGGGACCGACGCCGGTCTCCGGCCGGATGAGGGCGGGCCCTGGAATACCTGACCTTTCCGCATCCGCGGAGTCGATCCAGCCCGCCTTATGTCAGACCGTAAGATCACGGTAGAGTTCAACGATCAGATCGTCCGCCAGTTCCTTCTGGCGAGTATCATATGGGGAGCGGTGGGAATGCTTGTGGGGGTCTTGATCGCCTCCCAGCTCAATTTCTGGCAGCTTAATTTCAACACGCCGTGGCTCACCTGGAGCCGGATCCGGCCGCTGCACACCAACGCGGTGATCTTTGCCCTTGTGGGCAACATGATGTTCGCCGGCGTCTACTATTCGACGCAGCGCCTGGTCAAGGCGCGGCTGGCGAGCGATTTTCTCTCGCAGCTGCATTTCTGGGGCTGGCAGGCGATCATCGTCTCGGCTGCGCTCACGCTGCCCCTGGGGCTCACGCGCGGGCAGGAGTACGGGGAGCTCATCTGGCCCATCAACGTCGCCGTCGTCCTGATCTGGGTCGTCTTCGCCGTCAATTTCTTCTGGACCCTGGCGATCAGGCGCGAGCCGAGCCTGTACGTGGCGATCTGGTTCTACATCGCGACCATCATCACGGTGGCGATGCTCTACGTCGTCAACCACCTGTCGATACCGACGAGCTGGACGCACAGCTACTCCATCTTTGGCGGCGTCCAGAACGCCCTCGTGCAGTGGTGGTACGGGCACAACGCCGTGGCGTTCTTCCTCACGACTCCGATCCTCGGCATCATGTATTACTTTCTGCCGAAGGCGGCGGGGCGCCCGGTCTACTCGTACCGGCTGTCGGTCGTTCACTTCTGGTCGCTGGTGTTCGTCTACATCTGGGCCGGGCCCCACCACCTGCTGAACACGGCGCTGCCCGGGTGGCTGCAGACCCTCGGGATGACCTTCTCCCTGATGCTCTGGGCTCCTTCCTGGGGCGGAATGCTGAACGGCCTGCTCACGCTGAGGGGGGCCTGGGACAAGGTGCGCACCGACCCCGTCCTCAAGTTCTTCGCAGCCGCCGTCACGTTCTACGGGATGGCCACCTTCGAGGGGCCGCTTCTTTCGATCAAGTCCGTCAATGCGCTGGCCCACTACACCGACTGGATCATCGCCCATGTGCACGTGGGGGCCCTGGGCTGGAACGGATTCATGGCGGCGGGGATGATCTACTGGCTCCTGCCCCGGCTCTGGAACAAGCCGCTTCACAGCGTCGCGCTCGCCAACCTCCACTTCTGGGTCGGCATCACGGGCATCCTTCTCTACGCGGGCGCGATGTGGACAAGCGGCATCACCCAGGCTCTGATGCTCAACGCCACGACCGAGAACGGGACCCTCCTCGCTTACCCCAGCTTCCTCGATACGGTGAACGCGATCAGGGTCCTGATGCTCATGCGCGTGATCGGCGGAGGCCTCTATCTCACCGGCTGGCTCCTGATGGCCTACAATGCGTGGCGGACCGTGCGCGGGGCCGAGCGGGTCAACGGCACGATCGAGGTCTTCGAGGACGAGCCCGCGCCCGCCCGGCTGACGCTGACGGGGGCGGTCCTCAACCCGCCGGTCATCTTTGCCATGCTGGGGTTCGGCTTCGCCTGCGCGTGGATGTTCGGGCACAGCCTCATCAGCATCGCAGGCCTCGCCGGCGCGATTCTTTGCGTCGTCCTCGCCTACGCCCATTTCGAAACGCGCTGGAGAAAATGGGGCGACTGGTACGAGCGGCTGCTCGTCAATTCGCTTCCATTCACGATCCTCACCTTTGTGGCCGTCGTCGCCGGCGGCCTGATCCAGATCATCCCGACGATCGTCGTCCACCAGGCCGCCAACGTGGAGGACCGCCGGCAGATTCCCTACACACCGCTCGAACTGGCCGGCAGGGACCTGTACGTGCGCGAGGGATGCTACCTCTGCCACTCCCAGATGATCCGGACGCTCGTGCCGGACGTCATGCGCTACGGCGACTATTCGCGGCTCGGCGAATCGATCTACGACCATCCCTTCCAGTGGGGCTCGAAGCGAAACGGGCCGGATCTTGCGCGGGTGGGCGGGAAGTACCCGAACATCTGGCACCTGCGCCACATGGAGAATCCGCGCTCGGTTTCGCCGGGTTCGAACATGCCCAATTTCTCCTGGCTCCTGTCGGACTCACTGGACGCGGCCACCCTTCCGAGGAAGATTGCCGTGCAGCGGCAGCTCGGCGTGCCGTACCCGGCCTGGACCGATGCCGAGATCGCCGCGAGCGTTTCGGCCCAGGCAAAGGCGATCGCGCGCGACCTGCGGGATTCCGGCGCCTACGTCGCCCAGGACAAGGAGATCGTCGCCCTGATCGCCTACCTCCAGCACCTCGGCAAGTACGAATCGGTCAAGCCGTCGGGCCCTGCCCCGCAGCTGAACGACTGAGCCCCTGCCTTCCCCCATGTTCGAACACGTCGTTTACGCAGACTCGGCCAAGGTCATCACGATCGTGGCATTTGCAGCCGCCTTCTCGATCTTTGTGACGATCAGCTGGCGCGCCGTGCGGATGAAACGCCCCCAGATCGACCATCTGGCGAACCTGCCCTTTTCGACCGCGACTCCCGCGGCCAGCCATGAATCCGAATCCGCAAGAACCGATCTCTGAAGATCCGCTGCGCCCGCACAGCTACGACGGCATCCGGGAATTCGACAAACGCCTGCCCAACTGGTGGCTCTTCACGCTGTACGGGGCCATCGTCTTCTGGGTCGGGTACTGGTCCTACTTCGAGTGGTTCCGCACGGGACTGAGCGGGCCGCAGCAGGTCGAACTGGCCATGGCCCGAATTGAGGCCGAAAAGCTGTCCACTCTGGCGGCCACCCATGTCGATGACGCGAGCCTGTGGCAGATGAGCCGGAATCCGATCGTGGTCGCCTCCGGCCGCGCGACATTCACCTCCATGTGCGTCAGCTGCCACAAGGAGAGCCTGCGCGGCGTGGACGACGGCGGAATCGGGGCTGACCTCCGCAGGCAGGTCTGGATTCACGGCGGGCGCCCGATGCAGCTCATTCAAACAGTCACAACCGGCGTGCTGGCCAAGGGAATGCCGACGTGGGGCCCCATCCTGGGGCAGAAGAAGATCACCGAGGCCGTGGCTTACGTCCTGAGCTACCACCAGGAGGGCGAACCGATGTCGATCCAGCAGTCCGCTCCTGCGGCAAGATGAACGAGGCCTTTCTCGGCCGTCTCGCCATGGCGGCTGACTTCGGTTCGGATTTGTGAAGCCATGGACCTGCCCCCGCGACCAAATCTCGACTCGGTCGCGACGATCCGCAACGACGGCTCGCGCCGCTTTGTCTACGTGGCCGACGTCCGCGGAGCGTTCACGCGGATGCGCAAGGTTTCGGCGCTGGTCCTGATCGCAGTCTATCTCCTGCTGCCCTGGATTCCCGTCCGCGGCTATCCCGCGGTGTTTCTAGACATCGCAAGCCGGCGGTTTCACCTCTTCGGCCTGACCCTGGCCGTGCAGGACGTGTGGCTCCTTTTCTTCCTGATCACGGGGCTCGGTTTTTCGCTTTTCTTTGTCACCGCGCTGCTGGGCAGGATCTGGTGCGGCTGGGCGTGCCCCCAGACCATCTTTCTCGACCACGTCTTCCGGCGGATCGAGCGATGGATAGAGGGGGATGCCGTGCAGCGGCGCCTGCTGGCGGACGCGCCGTGGACGGCTGGAAAGGCCGCAAGACGGGTCCTGAAGCATTCGCTCTTCATTGCCGTGTCCGCGGCCATCACACACCTGTTCCTCGCCTATTTCGTGTCGCTCCCGCACGTGTGGGCGATGATGCGCGCCGCCCCCGGGGCGAATTGGAGCGTCTTCGTCTTCATCTCCATCGCCACCGGCATCCTCTATTTCAATTTCGCATGGTTCCGCGAGCAGCTGTGCATCATCATCTGTCCCTACGGCAGGCTCCAGTCGGCGCTCGTCGACGACCACTCGCTCATCATCGGCTACGACACCCGGCGCGGCGAACCCCGCATGACCTCCGCGGAGGCTAAGAAGGCCGGGGCGGGCGCCGGCGACTGCATCGCATGCAGCCGGTGCGTACAGGTCTGCCCGACGGGAATCGACATCCGCGACGGCCTGCAGCTGGAGTGCATCGGCTGCGCGGCCTGCATAGACGCCTGCGACGAGGTGATGAGCCGCCTTCGCCGCCCGCGCGGCCTGATCCGATACGACTCGCTGTCCGGCTTTGCCGGCCGCCGGACCCGCTGGCTGCGGCCCCGCACCGCCCTTTACGGCGTCCTGCTGCTCATCGGAACAGGGGTTGCGGCGTGGGCCCTGTCGACGGTGCACCCCGAAAATTTTGGCATCACACGGATGACGGGCGCGCCGTATTTCGTCGATTTCGACTATGTCCGGAACCAGTTCTTCGTGCGGATCGTGAACAAGCGCCCGGAGCCGGCCGAGTTTGTCCTCAGGCTCGAGCAGGCGCCCGTCGGCCTGCGGCAGACCGGGCTCACGGGGGTCATCGACATGCCGCCCCTTGGCGAGATCGTCGAGCCGCTCATCCTCCAGGTGGCCCGCGGCGCGTACCAGGGGCCGTTCATGATCCAGGTGTCCCTTCAGCCGAAGGCGGGCGGCCCGAGCATCGAGCGCCGGGTCGAATTCCTCGGCCCCGATGTCCGCCTCCTCAGGGAGGAGGAGGAGGAGCGCCGCACTGAAAATGGAACTCTCATCCGTTAATTCGCCCGAGGCGGCCTTTCTCGCGGGCCTCGTCACAAGCCTGCATTGCGCGGGGATGTGCGGGCCGCTCGCGTGCGCCCTCATGCCTGTGCGTGGCGACCGGTCCGATCCGCAGGTGGTCAGCACGGTCTATCACATGAGCCGGCTGGCGGCCTACGGGGCCCTTGGAGCGGTCGCGGGCGGCCTGGGGGGCCAGCCTCTCGCGTTCGTCTCGCATTCGGCGCTGCGGTGGCTGCCGTGGATTCTCGTCCTTTTCTTCCTTGGCCTCGCGTTTCGATGGGACCGGTGGATGCCGAAACCCGCCTCACTGGGACGCCTGGCCTTCCGGCTCCGCGGCTGGCTGCAGGGCCGTTCCAGGACGAGCGCCGCTTGCGCCCTCGGGCTCGCCACTCCGCTTCTGCCCTGCGGGCCGCTCTATTTTCTCCTGGCGCTGGCCCTCGTGTCGGGATCGGCCCTGCGCGGGGCCGAGTTCATGCTGGCCTTCGGCCTCGGCACCGTCCCGCTATTGTGGCTTGCGCAGTCGCAGTTCCAGTGGCTGCGCGCCAGGCTTTCCCCGCTTTGGCTCGGCAGGCTGAGGATCGCGCTCGCGCTGTCCGTGGCATTGGTCATCTCGTGGCGCCTCCGCGCCACCCTGGGGCTTGCAGGGCCCGATCCGGCCACCTTCTGCTGCTTCTGAAGTCATGGGTACCCATGTCCCAGCGTGCCGGCATTGCGGCGCGCCGCTCATCGATGCGCGCATGCGCGAATCGGGGTTTTGCTGTTCCGGATGCTCGTACGTGTACAGGCTGGTGCATGAGCACGGCCTCGCCGGCTATTACCGCCTGAAGGACGCGGTCACCCAGCCCGCGGACACGGCGGTCTTCGAGCCAAGGGACTATTCCTGGCTGGCCGAGGCCCAGTGCGGGGCCGAGAAGGCGACCGGCGGGCCGCCCGCCCTGACGCTCGGCCTGCAGGGCGTGTCCTGCGCGGGCTGCGTCTGGCTGATCGAGCGCCTGTTTCAGGAGCAGCCGGGCGCCCGCGACATTTTTGTGAACGCGCAGCTCGGTTCGATGCGCATCCGGTGGGTGGTGGGCCGGTTTTCGGCGGTGGATTTTGCCCGAAAGCTGCAGGCCTTCGGCTATCTCGCGGGTCCGGACGACCCCCTGCGTGCGGAACCGGAAAGCCGCGGCCTTGTCGTGCGCGTCGGCCTCTGCGCGGCTTTTGCGCTCAACGTCATGCTTTTTGCGCTGCCCGCATATTTCGGGATGGACAGGTCGTTTGCATACGCGGGCCTTTTCGGAGTCCTTTGCCTGGGGTTTGCGACCCTCAGCTTCATGGTCGGCGGAAGCTACTTCCTGGGGAGGGCCTGGCAGGCCCTGCGCATGGGAGTCATGCACATCGACCTGCCGATCGCCGTCGGGATACTCGGAGCGTACGCGGGCTCCCTCTTCGGCTGGCTTACGGGACGTCCCCGTTTCGTGTACTTCGATTTCGTTGCCACATTCATCTTCCTTATGCTTGTGGGCCGGTGGGCGCAGGTGGCTGCGGTGGAGCGAAACCGGCGCCGTCTGCTCGGCCGCCAGCCGTTGGTGCCGCGGGTCCGGGTGGTCGCCGGTGGTTCGATCCGGGAGGTCCGTCCTGAGGACCTGCGGCCGGGCGAGACGTTTCGGGTGCCGTCGGGCCGGACGGTCCCCGTCGCCTCGCGGATGGTATCGGCCGAAGCCCTGTTTTCCCTGGCCTCCATCAACGGCGAATCCGAGCCGCGGATCCTGCGGGCCGGGCAGGGCGTTCCCGCGGGGGCCGTCAATGTCGGCCGGGACGAGTGCGAGGCGGAATCCCTGGAGACATGGAAGGAATCCCTCCTCGCGAGGCTTCTCGAGCCCGGCGAGCGCCCGGGGCGGAGGCACGCGTTTCTCGAAAAGATCGTGCGGGGCTATCTGGTCGGAATCCTCGTCGTGGCCGCAGCCTCCGGGATTGTCTGGTGGGCGCGGACGGGCGATGCCTCCAGGACTTGGTCGGTGGTCACGGCCGTTCTCGTCGTGTCCTGTCCCTGTGCAATCGGCCTTGCCTTCCCCCTCGCCGACGAGATGGCCACGACGGCGCTTCGCCGCCGCGGGGTGTTCGTGCGGGAAAACGACCTTTACGGAAAGCTTCCGGCGGTGCGACGGCTCGTTTTCGACAAGACCGGCACGCTGACCCTCGAAACACCGGCGCTGCGCAACCTCGCGGAAATCCGTGACCTGGACGGCGACGCGCGCTCGGCCCTGCTTGCCCTTGTCCGGGATGGCGCCCACCCGGTGAGCCAGTGCCTGCTGGAATCCCTGCTCGGTTCGGGGCCGGTGGAGCCGATGCCGGGCGCAGTCCGCGAAACGATCGGCTTTGGCCTTCAACTGGATTCGGCCGGCCGGCAATGGAGCCTCGGGCGTCCCGGCTGGCGGGGCCCCGGCGGGACCGCCGATGCGGCCCCGGCCGGCGCAGGCGGACTCCCCCAGGGCGACGCTGAATTCGCATGCGACGGCCGCATCGTGGCCCGGTTTCATTTCACGGACACGGTCAGGGCCGATGCCCGGCGCGAGGTCGCCGAGTGGGTGCGCCGCGGCTATGGCGTATTCATCCTGAGCGGGGACCGGCAGGAGAAAGTCGGAAGGATGGCGGACGAACTCGGGCTTCCGGCGGATCACGCGGTGGCCGGGCGCGGTCCCAGGGAGAAGGCGCGGTGGCTTGAGAAGAACGAGGGCGCCAGCACGCTGATGCTCGG
>Ga0302320_10030729_pt1 | contig 10222 bp, 5 predicted proteins | sample Bog_T0_3_FD_202130 | JGI IMG/M metagenome (GOLD analysis project Ga0302320, IMG submission 202130) | Peat permafrost microbial communities from Stordalen Mire near Abisko, Sweden - Bog_T0_3 | ecosystem: Environmental > Terrestrial > Soil > Wetlands > Peat | place: Sweden: Abisko, Stordalen Mire... | reverse complement strand
CTTCCGACGGGGATCTACTACACCGCGGCCTCCCGGGGCAGCCAAGCCAACGGCATGACCGAAATGCAGCGCGCCTCCGGAGCGCTCAGCCGGCGGCCGGCGGTGCCCCCGCCGGGCAATTCCTGGGCGAGCGGGATCGACAACGTCGTCGCGGTCAAGATCGCCGCGAACTTTTACCGCGGTCCGGATCTGCGGTTTTTTGGCCGGGACTTCTTCTTCACCGAAAGCTTCCTCATCGACTCGGACTGGCCGCTGATGGGCTTCTACCCGTACCGGGGCCTGTACGCGGCGGGCCACACCTTGATCGACGCGCGCTACCGCGTGCTGTTTGACGATCGCCGGCTCTTCGGGACGGATTTCCAAGTCACCAAGACAGCCTCCCCGCCGTCCGCCTACCTCAACCTGCCGGCCAGCCTCAGCCTCTTCAACAAGCTGAAGCCGGCGGTCGGCGAGCCGGGCGATCTCTTCACGCTGCAGCCGGCCTCGGACATCCACAATCTGCTGATCTTTGTCCATTCGACGCTCGGCAACCACTATTACCTGGGCGACCGCCGCAAGATCTCGTTCCTCCAGCAGGAGCCGGACCCCTACCGGCCGGGCTTGGCGATGAATGGGATCGGGCGCTATTTTCTGTTCCGCATCGAGAATCCCTCGCCGGAAGTCTATCTGCGGGTGGCCGCCACCAAGACCGTGATGGGGCCGACAAATAAAAGCTGGTCTGGCGCCGCGGTGGTCCGGGGGGCGCGGGACGTTCCGCTCGGGCTGGTGGGGGCCGGGGCCGAGAACCGCATCGTCGGTCCGATCACGCCGGTGTGGGTCGATGGGGCCGCCTATGTGGCGGTCGATCTGGCCCAGGTGCCGGTCGCATTCCCCATCAAGCGCACCGGCTTCTCCCGGCTGTACAATCGCGCGGTGCCCCTGGACTACCGGCGGCTGGTCGCCTTCGGCCGGGACATCTCGGCCCTGTCGCCCGCCGAGTACGACGCCTTGCCGCGGCCGCGCGGCGTGGAGCGTTTTCCGGACGATCTGTCCCGGGCGACCGGCCTCGAGTTTTCCGGATTGTACGAGGATCGGTGGGTGTCTCCGGCCGCCGATCTGATCCTGGGGGAGGGGCGGCCGGGCGAGACCGTGCGCCTGGTCGGCTATGTGCCGACCCTGCCCGGGCTGGCGGGCCAGGCGGCGGGTCGGCTGACGGTGACGATCAACGGCGAGGTCCAGGTGCTGCCGTCCCCGCCGGGCCGCTTCGACTGGATCCTGCCGATCGCCCGGCCGGGCCCGAAGACCCGCATCGAGCTGCGGTTCTCGTGCCCGGGCGTCCTCCCGCCCGGCGACGACCGGCCGGTGGGCGGCCAGATCGACTACATCAAGATCGAGCCGGCGCCGGCGTCGTTCGCTTTCGGCCGCGGCCTTTCGGCCATGATCCCGGCGAGCGGGATCGACAGCGATGGCTGGGCGGCGCCGGCGGCCGACCTGTCCGTGCCGGTGCCGGCCGGCTCCGAAGGCGTGCAGATCCGGTTGGAATACCCCGGCTGGCCGGGAATGCCGGCGACGGGCGAGATCGACATTTCCGCCGATGGCGCCGATCCCGTGCGGTGCTTCTTGAAACCCGGACCGAACTTGCTCACCCTCCCTTTGCGGCCCGGGCCTCTCGTGCGGCGCCTGCACCTGGTTGCCCCTCGTGGCTTCCAATTGCCGGCTCCGGACGGGCGCGTGCGGGCCTACCGCATCCTGTCGGTCTCCGGCACGCCCGCGCCCGTCTCCTAAATGTGCTCCGCTTCGCCCCGTCCTTCTTCCGGCGACCCGCCCCGCTCGGCGGTTCTGATCCGTCCGGACGCCCTGGGGGACCTGGTCCTGTTTTCGCCGGCGCTGGCGGCGCTGCGGGATGCTTGGCCGGCTGCGCGGATCGCGGTCGTGATCCGGCAGCCATTCCTGGCTATGGCCCGGCTCCTGGCACCCGCGGTCGAGTGGATCCCGACGACGATCAATCCCTACCAGCTGGGGCCGGCCGAGTGCGCCGCCGAACTGGTCCGGTTGCGGGCGGAGGTGACCTCCCGCGAGCCCGATCTGCTGGTCGCCGCCTGCCCGCGGCGGCATTGGCTGGACGGGGTGCTGGCAGCGGCCATTCCGTCCGCGCGCCGGGTGGCCTTTCATTCGAATGCCGAGGACCCGTTTTTCGGCCGGCAGCTGCGGCTGGGACCGGGGGTGTCGCCCGAAGAGCTCTTTGCCGAAACGGCGCCGGCCGCGGGCGGCGGCCAGGACTGGGAGCGCGCTTTTGGCCTGGTCGATTACCTGCTGGGCCGGCCGGTGGAACGCCGCCCGCCCAAGTTGGTCCTGGATCCTGCGCTGGCGCAGCGGGCCGAAACGGTGGCGCGCGGGCTGGGCCTGGAGCCGGGCCGCTATGCGGCCGGTGCGGCCGCCGGCTTCGTCAATGTCGCGATCAAGACCTGGCCGGGCGAACGCTTCGCTGAAACCATCGCCTGGCTGCACCGCGAACGCGGACTGCCGACCCTTCTCCTGGGCCAGCGCGCCGAACGGGCGTACTTGGATGGCGTGGCCGGCGCGGCGGGCGCGGGCGCGGCCCGGGTCTGGATCGGCGAGGACGGGGAGCTGCCGCTGCTGGCCGGCCTGTTGGCGAACGCGCGGCTCTATTTTGGCAACGACACCGGCGCGATGCATCTGGCCGCCGCGCTGGGAAGACCGGTGGTGGCGGTGTTCGGGGGCGGGACCTGGCCGCGCTTTCAGCCCGCGGCGCAGCGCTCGATCTCGCTGGTCAAGCCCCTGCCTTGCTTTGGATGCGGCTGGGACTGCCCGTTCGGCGACGCTCCCTGCGTGCGGGCCGTGCCCGCGGAGGCCGCGCGCCAGGCGCTCGCCGCTATCCTCCAGGAGCCCGGAGAATCCGGACGGGAAATCCGCGAGGTGCGCCAAGTTCCGGAGGCGCAGGCCCTCCTGATGGGCCGCGTGGCCGCGCTCGCGCGGGAGCGAACGGCCGCCCACCTGGCCCGCGAGCAGCGGCTGCAGGAGACGGTGTTTCTGGCCGGGGAAAAAGATGGGGAGATCGCGGCGCTGAAGCGGGCCACCGATGAAAAGGACGCCGAAATCGAACAGAAGGACGCCGAGATCAGGAATCTGGCCCTGGCGCTCGAGGCCGCGCGAACCGACGCCGCCGGGAAGGACGCCGAGATCAAGAATCTGGCCCGGGCGGCCGACGAGCGCCTGCAGCTGATCATCCGCCTCGACCGCGACTTGCGGGCGATGGTCGAGCGCGGAAAATGACGATGGACCCGCGGCGGCTTTGACCCAGAATCCCTTCTCCCTGCCCATGCTCCTTAGCATTGTCGTTCCGGTCTACCGCGAAGAGAAGAACGTGCCGGAGTTCCTCCAGCGGATCCAGCCGATCGTCGGCGCGATCACCGAGGACTACGAAATCATTTTCGCGCTCGACCCTTCGCCCGATCGGACCGAGGAGGTGGTGCTGGAGCGCCGGGCCCGGGATCCGCGGATCAAGCTGCTCAAGTTTTCCCGCCGCTTCGGCCAGCCGATGGCCACCCTGGGCGGCCTGCGGTATTCCGGGGGCCAGGCGGTGGTCGTGATGGACGTGGATCTGCAGGATCCGCCCGAGCTGCTCCCGACGATGGTTGAGAAATGGCGGGAGGGGTACGAAGTGGTGCTGCCCCAACGCCTGCACCGTTCCGGCGAACCATGGATCAAGCAGCTGGTGGCCCGCACGGGCTACCGGGTCATCAACCGGATCGCGAACGTGAAGATCCCGCCGAACACGGGCGACTTCCGGCTCATGTCCCGCCGGGTGGTCGACGAAGTCGTCCAGCTCAAGGAGACCCACGGATTTTTGCGGGGCATGGTCGCGGTGGTCGGCTTCAAGCAGTGCCTGATTCCCTTTGACCGGCCGGCCCGCTTCGCCGGCGAGACCAACTACAACCGTTTCTTCGGCTCGCTGCGGATCGGCTTCAACGGGATCTTCGGCTTTTCGACCTACGCACTCACCCTCAGCACCCAGTTCGGGTTTGGGATCGCCGCGCTGTCCTTCCTGGTCGCCGCGATCTACCTGGCGATGAAGCTGGCCGGATTTCCGTTCCCGCTCGGCAATCCGACCCTGGTGATCCTCGTCCTGTTCCTCGGCGGAATCCAGCTGATCGGCGTGGGCATTTTGGGCGAATACATCGGCCGCATCTACGAGGAGGTGCGCTCCCGGCCAAAATTCATCGTGGACCGGGCGGTGGGCTTCGGCGAGGGAGTGGAAGACCGGCGGAAATGAAGGGGCGACCCGGGCGCAAGGGAAGGCTCGGCGCGGCCCCGGCGGGCGCTCGGCCTGAGGGGACGCCGGCTGCCGGGCCCGCGGCCGGCGCAGCGCCCTCCTGGGGGTCGCCCGGCCTGCGGATCGGGATCATCTTCGCCGCGGCGCTCGCAGCTTACTTCCCCGCGCTGCGGGCCGGCTTCGTCTGGAACGATCGCGATTATGTGACGAGACCGGCGCTGCGGGCGCTGGGCGGCCTGCGGCTGATCTGGTTCAAGCTCGGCGCGACCGAGCAGTATTACCCCCTGCTCCACAGCGCGTTCTGGGCCGAGCACCGTCTTTGGGGCGACGCGCCGCTGGGCTACCATCTCCTTAATATTCTGCTGCATGCGACCTCGGCCTGCCTGGTCTGGCTGATCCTGCGGCGCCTGGCGGTGCCGGGGGCCTGGCTCGCCGCGCTGATCTTCACCCTCCATCCGGTCTGCGCGGAATCGGTGGCCTGGATCTCCGAGGAGAAAAACACCCTCTCGACCGTATTCTACCTGCTGGCCGCCTGGGCGTATCTGAAGTTTGACGAGCGCCGGCGGCCGAGGGACTACGCGCTCGGGCTCTTCCTCTTCCTCTGCGCGCTGCTCTGCAAGACGGTGGCGGCGACCCTGCCGGCCGCGCTCCTGGTCGTTTTCTGGTGGCGCCGGGGCCGGCTGGAGTGGAGGCGCGATGGGCTGCCGCTGCTCCCCTGGTTTGGATTGGGAGCGGCCGGCGGCCTGTTCTCCGCCTGGGTGGAGCGGACCTACATCGGCGCCAGCGGCGGCGATTTTGCCCTCTCGGGACTGGAGCGGATCCTCCTGGCCGGGCGGGTGGTCTGGTTTTACCTGGGCAAGCTGCTCTGGCCGGCGAACCTGATCTTCATTTATCCACGCTGGCCGGTGAGCGGATCGGCGCCGGGGCAGTTTCTCTACCCGCTGGCCGCTGGCGCGCTTACCGCGGGCCTTTGGTTCTGGCGCCGCCCGGGCCGGGGGTTGCTGGCCGGCTGGCTGATTTTTGTCGGTTCGCTGTTTCCGACCCTCGGCTTCTTCAACGTCTACGCCTTTGTTTTCTCCTATGTGGCCGACCACTGGCAGTACCTGGCAAGCATCGCCGTTTTCGGGCTGGTCGGGGCCGGCGCGGCCCGGCTGCTGGCCTGGGCTCCGGAAGGGGGGCGCGGGCCGCTGCGCGCCGCGATCGGCGCGGGGCTCGCGCTGCTGGGCATTCTCACCTGGAGCGAATGCCGCAACTATCACGACATGCAAAGCTTCTATGGCGCGATCCTGGCGAGGAATCCGTCGGCCTGGCTTGCGCACAATAATCTGGGCTTTGAATTGCAGGGGGCGGGCCGGCGCTCGGAGGCGCTGGCGCATTACCAGGCGGCGATCCGGCTGCATCCGGACTATACCGAAGCGCACAACAACCTCGGGGCGGCACTTTTTGAGGAGGGCCGGATCGACGAGGCGATCGCCGAGGAGCGGATCGCGCTTCGGCTCCTGCCGACTTACGCCGAGGCGCACAACAACCTGGGCGCCGCGCTCGTGCAGGCGGGCCGCCCGACCGAGGCAATCGGGGAGTTTGCGGAAGCCGTGCGGCTCAAGCCGGATTACGTCGAGCCCGTCTTTGGCCTGGGCTCGGCCTGCTATGCGGCGCATCGGTATCCCGAGGCGGTCGCCTGGTTCGAACGCGCGCTGCGGCTCCAGCCGGTCTATCCGGAGGCGGAGAACAACCTGGCGCTGGCGCTGGACTCCGCGGGCCGGGCGAACGAGGCGGTCCCCCACTACGAGGCGGCGCTGCGGACCAAGCCGGACTATGGCGAGGCGCAGCGCAATTTTGGCATCGCGCTCTGCGATCTCGGCCGGACGGCGGAGGCGGTGGGGCATCTCGAGACCGCGGTGCGCCTGATGCCGAGCGACGCGCAGGCGCAAAACTCGCTCGGCGTCGCCTATTACCTGCAGCATCGGATCGCCGCGGCGATTCCCCAGTTCCGGACGGCGCTGCGCCTGAACCCGGCCTATCCGGAGGCGCATAACAATCTCGGGCTGGCGCTCGCGCTCGCGGGCCAGACTTCGGCCGCGATCGCCGAGTATCGGGAGGCGATCCGGCTCCGGCCGGATTTCCCGGAGGCATTCTATAACCTTGGCAACGCCTTGGAACCGACTGCCGGCTGGCGGGACGGAATGGCGGCCTTCCGCGAGGCGGTGCGCCTGCGCCCCGCCTATGCCGAGGCCCTCAACAACCTCGGCGCCGCGCTCTGCCGGGCTGGCCGGAACGGCGAGGCGGCGGCCGAGTTCAGACTCGCGATTCAGGCCGATGACCACCTGGCGGACGCCCATGACAATCTCGGCATGCTCCTGGAAGCCGAGCACCGACTGCCGGAAGCCCTCGCCCAGTTTGCGGCGGCCGTGAGCGCGCGGCCCGATTTCGCGCAGGCGCAATTGAACTACGGCCAGGCCCTCCAGGCGCTCGGCCAAAGCGAAGAAGCCAGGATCCATCTGGACCGCGCGGCGCAGCTCCAGGCCGCCGCCAAGGGCCAGCGCTGATCCGGCCGAGAAATCTTTTGCCAGCCCGGGGCAGGGCTGGTTGCATGCCTGGGCCATGGATCAAGCTGAACCGCCGAATCCAGAGCTGGCCCGCCTGGCCGAGGACGGGCACCGCCAGAAGAACTGGAAGCGCTGGGGCCCGTACCTGGCCGAGCGCCAATGGGGCACCGTGCGCGAGGATTATTCGGTCGATGGCGAGAGCTGGAACTATTTCACCCATGACCAAGCCCGGAGCCGGGCCTACCGCTGGGGCGAGGACGGCCTCCTCGGCCTGTCCGACCGCGAATGCCGCCTGTGCTTCGCGCTGGCGCTGTGGAACGAGCGCGACCCGATCCTCAAGGAGCGGCTCTTCGGCCTGACCAACACCGAGGGCAACCACGGGGAGGACGTCAAGGAGTGCTACTTCTACCTGGACGCCACGCCGACGCACTCCTGGCTCCAGGCCCTTTACAAGTACCCGCAGGCGGCCTTTCCCTACGAGCGGCTCCGGACGGAGAACGGCCGCCGGAGCCGCCTGGATCCGGAGTTCGAGCTGCTCGACACCGGCGTATTCGACCAGAGCCGGTATTTCGACGTCCTGGCCGAGTACGCCAAGGCCGGTCCGAACGATCTGTGCCTCCAGGTCACGGTCACCAACCGCGGGCCGGCCGCCGCCCGGCTGCACGTGCTGCCGACGCTTTGGTTTCGCAACACCTGGTCCTGGGGCTGCCGGCACGAGGGCTGCGAGGTGAAGCCGCGGCTGGCGGCCATCTCGGATTTCCGGATCCAGTGCGACCATCCGACCCTGGGGCGCTATTTTCTCGACCAGGAGCCCGGGCCGGACGGAAAGGCGGCGCCATGGCTGTGCACGGAGAACGAAACCAATGCCGAGCGGCTCTTCGGCGGGGCGAATGCCTCGGCCTACGCGAAGGACGCCTTCCATGCGGCGGTGGTCTCCGGGCGCCGGGAGGCGGTGAATCCGGCGCGAGTCGGCACCAAGTGCGCCGCCCACCATGAGCTGGAACTGGCGCCCGGGGAGCAGCGGGTCCTCCGGCTGCGCCTGGCGTCCGAATCCGAGCGGGAGCCGCAGCGTTTCGGGCGCGGCTTCGCCGCCGTCGTGGCCGATCGCCGGAGCGAGGCCGACCGCTTCTACGAGGAGCTGAACGCGGCGGATCTCAACGCCAATCCGGCCGCGGTCGACTGCGACGAGGCCCGCCGGGTGTCCCGGCAGGCCTACGCGGGTCTCCTGTGGTCCAAGCAGTTTTACCACTACGTCGTTTCGGACTGGCTGGCGGGAGATCCCGAACAGCCGCCGCCGCCGGCGGAGCGGTCCGCCACGGCCCGCAACCGCGACTGGCCGCAGGTGTACGCGCGGGACGTGATTTCGATGCCCGACAAGTGGGAGTACCCGTGGTTCGCCTCCTGGGACCTGGCCTTTCACATGATCCCGTTTGCGCGGGTCGACCCGGCGTTCGCCAAGCAGCAGCTGAGCCTGCTGCTGCGGGAGTGGTACATGCACCCCGACGGGCAGATTCCGGCCTACGAATGGAATTTTTCCGACGTAAATCCGCCCGTGCACGCCTGGGCCGCCTGGCGGGTCTACAAGATGACCGGTCCGCGCGGCGGCCGCGACCGGCAGTTCCTGGCGCGGGTCTTCCAGAAGCTGCTGATGAACTTCACCTGGTGGGTGAATCGCAAGGATCCCAACGGCCGGCACATCTTCAGCGGCGGCTTCCTGGGCCTGGATAACATCGGGGTCTTCGACCGGTCCAAGCCGCTGCCGAACGGCGGCGCGCTCGAGCAGGCCGACGGCACCGCCTGGATGGCCTTTTATTGCGGCACCATGCTGTCGATCGCGCTCGAACTGGCGGAGCACGATCCGGCCTACGAGGACATCGCCTCGAAATTCTTCGAGCACTTCGTGGCGATCGCCGACGCCATGAACACCCTCGGCGGCTCCGGGCTCTGGCACGAGGAGGACGGCTTCTATTACGACCAGCTGCTGATCGACGGGCGGCCGACGCCGCTGCGCCTGCGGTCCATCGTCGGCGTCCTGCCGCTGATCGCGGTGGAATTCATCGAGGAGGGCCGGCTCGACCAGCTGCCCGGCTTCGCCAAGCGCACCCGCTGGTTCCTCAAGCACCGGCCGGACCTGGCCCAGCACATCTCCTATCTGGCGCGCGACGGCCGCGACCCGGGGCGGCGCCTGCTGGCGATCCCCTCGCGGGAGCGCCTGCGGCGGGTGCTCACCTATGTCTTCGACGAGCGCGAGTTCCTTTCGCCCCATGGAATCCGCTCCTTGTCCCGCGCCTATGCCGCCCATCCCTTCGTCCTGGAAAGCGGCGCGGACCGCTACCAGGTGGACTATGAGCCGGGCGAGTCGCAGACCTGGCTGTTCGGCGGCAACTCGAACTGGCGCGGCCCGGTCTGGTTTCCCATCAACTACCTCCTGATCGAGGCCTTGGAACGCTACCACCATTTTTACGGGGACTCCTTTCAGATCGAATTTCCGACCGGCAGCGGCCGGCTGCACAATCTGCAGCAAATCGCCCGGGAGCTCGCCCGGCGGCTGGTGACCCTCTTTCTGCCGGATGCGGCCGGCCGCCGGCCGGCCCTCGGCCGGGAAGCCCGGTTCGCGTCCGACCCCAACTGGCGGGACCTGATCTGGTTCCACGAATACTTTCACGGGGAAACCGGCGAGGGTCTGGGGGCGAGCCACCAAACCGGCTGGACGGCGCTGGTGAACCGCCTGATCGAGGAGTTTGTGTGAAGCCGCGCCGGCCCCGGCGCGGAATAACCCCGCCGGGCCGCGGCTCTCACCTGCGTACCATGAGCACCCCCGCTTTCGGCCAGCTGGTGGAGGACCACTACGGATCCCTTTTCCGGTTCGCGCTCAGCCTCGCCCGCAATCCGGCGGATGCGGGGGACTTGGTGCAGCAGACCTTTCTGATCTGGGCCACCAAAGGGCACAGCCTCAACGACGGCAAGCGGGTCAAATCCTGGCTATTCACGACGCTGTACCGCGAGTTCCTCCGGGGGCGCCGGCGGACGGCCCGGCTCACTTCGCTGGAAACCATGCCGGAGGGAGAGAATGAGCCGGAGGCGGCGGAGGTCGACCGGGTTGCGCGCTGCGACGCGGCGACCGCGCTGGCCGCCCTGCAGGAAGTCGACGAGGTCTTCCGGGCGCCGCTCAGCCTGTTCTATCTTGAGGACCTCTCCTACCAGGAGATTGCCGCCGTCCTGCAGGTGCCGGTCGGCACGGTGATGTCCCGCCTCTCCCGCGGCAAGACGCAGCTGCGGGCGATCTTTGCGGCGGCGGCGACGGTGCCCGCCGGCGCCGCCTGCCCCATTCCGGCCGTTCCAGGAGGCAAAGAGCCATGACCAACGAAGAAGCAAAAATCATCCTCGGAGCATACCGCCCGGG
>Ga0302320_10030727_pt1 | contig 10223 bp, 9 predicted proteins | sample Bog_T0_3_FD_202130 | JGI IMG/M metagenome (GOLD analysis project Ga0302320, IMG submission 202130) | Peat permafrost microbial communities from Stordalen Mire near Abisko, Sweden - Bog_T0_3 | ecosystem: Environmental > Terrestrial > Soil > Wetlands > Peat | place: Sweden: Abisko, Stordalen Mire... | reverse complement strand
ATTGATGTTTTGCAAGGAAGAGGGTAGCATTTCAACATGAATCGAGTCACCATCCAACCTGAGTTGCTGCGTTGGGCCTGTGAGCGCTCCGGGCTGGATGGCGCTGACTTGACGCACAGATTTCCTCAACTTCCTGATTGGGAAAGCGGGACAACGCAGCCGACGTTGAAGCAGCTTGAATCGTTCGCCAAAGCCACCTATACGCCGGTGGGTTATTTGTTCCTGCCTGAACCCCCGGTGGAAAACGTTCCCATTCCGGATTTCCGCGCGGCCGCCAATCAGCGGATTAGCCATCCTTCGCCCGATTTGTTGGACACGATTTACGTCTGCCAGCAACGGCAAGAATGGTTTCGGGACTATGCCCGTGTAATGGGAGAGCAACCGCTGCCATTTGTGGGCTCGGCACGGGTTGAGGACGAAGTGGTTTCGACTGCAGCAAGAATCCGTTCGGAACTTGGATTTGATCTGGATGCTCGCCGTCAAATGCCCACGTGGACCGATGCGTTAAGGCATTTTATAGAACAAGCTGATGGCTTGGGAATTCTCGTAATGTGCAATGGTGTGGTGCACAACAACAATTACAGGCATTTGGACCCACAGGAATTTCGCGGTTTTGCGATGGCGGACGACATCGCGCCCCTAGTGTTCATCAACGGTGCGGATACAAAGGCCGGTCAGATGTTCACGCTTGCCCATGAACTGGCTCACATCTGGCTCGGCCAGTCGGCATTGTCCGATTCCCAAGCCTCGGCACTGCCCGACGAAAAAGTGGAGCGGTGGTGCAATGAGGTCGCAGCTGAATTGTTGGTTCCGATTGAACTAATGCGGCGGGATTACAATCCTACGGCGGAATTACAGGAGGAAGCCAATCGACTGGCCAGACGCTTCAAAGTCAGCACGCTGGTGATTCTGCGACGCATACTGGACGTAGGAGGAATTTCGCGAGAGGACTTCTGGAACGCTTATGATGCGGAAGTGGCTCGATTGCGGGCGATACCCCGCAGTAGCGGTGGCAACTTTTATCTGACACAAGCTGCACGAGTCAGCAAGCGATTTGCAGCGGCTTTGGTGTCGAGCACTTTGGAGGGCCAAACTCGATACACAGATGCGTTCCGAATGCTCGGATTCTCCAAATTATCAACATTCAAAGAACTGGGGCGCACTCTCGGTGTGGGGATTACATGAAATACCTGCTTGATTCCGACGTATTCATTCAGGCCAAAAACCTTCATTACGGTTTGGATTTCTGCCCCGCTTTTTGGGAGTGGTTAATCGGTGCTAATGCCGGGGGTATTGTATTCAGCATTGAGAAAGTTGGTGACGAGATCGAGGCTGGTGCTGATGAACTCGCGGAATGGGCTGCAGGACGTGGTGATGGTTTTTTTCTAAAACCTGATTCTGGCACTTTGCCTGCCCTTGCAGAGGTCAGCCGTTGGGCCACGTCTCAAAATTATGAACCAGCTGCAGTGAATACATTTCTCCAAAAGGCGGACTTTTACCTGGTCGCACAAGCACGAGCGCTTCAATACACAGTCGTGACACATGAAGTTGCGGCCGCTTCGACGAAGAAAATCAAGATTCCCAATGTGTGTATTGGTATGGGGGTCAAATGTATCAGCCCATATGAAATGTTGCGATATGAACGTGCACGTTTTGTTTTGAGACATCAAGGATGAGCCTCCACAAAGAGATCAGTTTCGAGACGGAGATTTGCCAGCACCTCGGCGCTAATGGCTGGCTGTATACCGAAGGCGATGCAGCGGGCTTTGACCGGGCACTGGCACTTTTTCCTGCTGATGCATTGGCTTGGGTGCAGGCCACGCAGCCGAAGGCATGGGAAACTCTCGCCAAGAGTCACGGCGACAAGGCCGGCGACACCTTGCTGGCCCGGCTACGGGATCAATTAGATCAACGCGGCACGCTGGACGTGCTGCGACACGGTGTTGAGCTGCTCGGCCTCAAACAACCGTTACCGTTGGCACAGTTCAAACCGGCCTTGGCCATCAATCCTGATATCCTCGCCCGGTACGCCGCCAACCGGCTGCGGGTGGTGCGACAGGTGAAGTATTCCCTGCACATTGAGAACTGCATTGACCTTGTGCTTTTCCTCAATGGCATTGCGATAGCAACCGTGGAGCTGAAAACGGATTTTACCCAGAATATCAAAGACGCCATTGACCAGTATCGCTTTGACCGGCTGCCGCGCCCCAAAGGACAGGCGGCCGAGCCGCTGCTGTCCTTCCCCAATGGTGCCCTGGTGCATTTCGCGGTGAGCAACAGCGAGGTCGCCATGGTGACACGGTTGGATGGGCCAGCCACGGAGTTTCTGCCCTTCAACCAAGGCAACGACGGCGCAGCGGGCAATCCTGTGAACACGGATGGCGGACACCGCACAGCCTATCTCTGGAAAAAAGTCTGGGCCCGCGAAAGCTGGCTGGAAATTCTGGGCCGTTACCTCATCGCCCGGCGTGATAAAAAGAAGCAGATCACGGAAATTATCTTCCCCCGTTTTCATCAGCTCGACGTGACGCGCAAGCTTCAGCTTGCGGTGATTAAAGATGGACCGGGCGGCAAATATCTCGTCCAGCACTCGGCCGGCTCCGGCAAGACCAACTCCATCGCTTGGACGGCGCATTTTCTCGCGGAGTTGCACAACTCACAGAACGATAAGGTCTTCGACACCGTGCTCGTCGTCTCCGACCGCACGGTCATTGATTCGCAACTCCAGGAGGCTCTCTTCGATTTCCAAAGGACAAGCGGCGTGGTGGCCACCATCACAGGCAATGATGGCAGCAAAAGCGGCGAGCTGGCCACAGCACTGTCCGGCGATAAGAAGATCGTGGTCTGCACCATCCAGACCTTTCCCTTTGCCTTGGAGGAGGTTCGCAAACTGGCGGCCACGAAGGGCAAACGCTTTGCCGTGCTGGCAGATGAAGCTCACAGTTCGCAGACCGGCGAGGCGGCGGCGAAATTGAAGGCGGTGCTGAATACCGAGGAATTGAAGGAATTGAACGACGGCGGCGAGGTCAGCATGGATGACGTGCTCGCGGCACAGATGGCGGCCCGGGCGGATGATAGCGGCATCACATTCGTAGCGTTCACGGCCACGCCGAAGAACAAGACGATGGAATTATTCGGCACACGCCCAGATCCCGGCCAGCCTGCCGGCCCTGGCAATCTCCCCGGCCCATTCCATGTTTATTCCATGCGGCAGGCCATTGAGGAAGAATTCATCCTCGACGTCTTGAAGAACTACACGCCCTACAAGCTGGCGTTCAAGCTGGCGCACGAGGGTCAGGAGTACGACGAGACGACGGTCGAGCGTAGCGCAGCCGTGAAGCGCATCATGGGCTGGGTCAGGTTGCATCCATATAATATATCCCAGAAGGTTCAGATCGTGGTGGAGCATTTCCGCGAGTACGTCGTCCCACTCCTCAATGGGCAGGCCAAGGCGATGGTGGTGGTGGCCAGCCGCGTGGAGGCCGTGCGCTGGAAACTGGCCATCGAGAAATACATCGCAGAGTGCGGCTACAAGATTGGAACCTTGGTGGCGTTCTCCGGCGAGGTAAACGATATCGAATCCGGCCCGGACGGATTCACGGAGAACAGCCGCACGTTGAATCCGAACCTGAAGGGCCGCGACATCCGCGAAGCTTTCAAAGGCGGCGAGTATCAAATCCTGCTGGTGGCCAATAAATTTCAAACTGGCTTCGATCAGCCGTTTCTCTGCGGCATGTACGTGGACAAACGGCTGGCCGGCATCCAGGCCGTCCAGACGCTCTCCCGCCTGAACCGGGCCCATCGCGGCAAGGACACGACCTACGTCCTGGATTTCGTCAATGACCCAGCCGAGGTCCTGGCCGCCTTCAAGACCTACTACACCACGGCGGAACTTTCCGCGACCACCGATCCCAACCTGGTTTACAATCTCCGCGCCAAGCTGGACGCCGCCGGCCATTACGATGACTTCGAGGTGGACCGGGTGGTGGCCGTGGAACTGAAGCTGGATGCCAAGCAAGGCGACTTGGTGGCTGTCCTGGAGCCGGTGGTGGATCGCCTGATGAGGCGCTACAAAGCCGCGCAGGAAGTGTTGAGGGCGGCGAAGGAAAGGGAGGACGAAGCTGCCATCAAAGCCGGGCACGACGAGTTGAACGCCCTGATCCTGTTCAAGAGCGACTTGGGCGCGTTCATCCGGCTATATACGTTCCTGTCCCAAATTTTCGACTATGGCAACACCGCCATCGAGAAACGCGCCAGATTCTATAAGCGCCTGCTGCCACTCCTGGAGTTTGGCCGCGAGCGTGAGGGCATCGACCTTTCCAAAGTCGTGCTGACGCATCACAACTTGAAGACCAAGGGGCGGCAACCGATGCCGCTGGGCCCTGGTGAAACGCCCAAGCTGGAACCGATCACCGAAGCGGGCAGCGGCAGTGTGCAGGATAAAGAGAAGGCCTTGCTGAACGAAATCATCGAGAAGGTGAACGACCTTTTTGCAGGAGAGCTCAGCGCCCATGACAAGCTGGTCTATGTGAACAACGTGATTAAAGGCAAACTGCTGGAGTCGGAAACATTGCGGCAGCAGGCGACGAACAATACCAAGGAGCAGTTCGCCAATTCGCCCGACCTGAAAAATGAATTGCTCAACGCCATCATGGGCGCACTGGACGCGCACACCTTGATGAGCACGCAGGCGCTGAATTCCCCGGCAATCCAAAAGGGCATGAAAGACATCCTGCTCAACCACGCCGGGCTTTACGAAACCCTGCGCGATAAAGTGGCCGGCTGGTGAGATGCAATGTTGTCCCGTCAAGCGGGTCAGGTGGTCATTTGGGAGTTGCCAGTCGAGGCTGGAATAGCCATAGTAAGGTAAGAAAAACGATGAATTCGATTGCTCGGTAAACGGTTCGGCTTTGCTCATCGTCATTATCCGGACAAGACGCGGTTTAATCCATGCTCAGTTTTGAAAAGACCAGTCTGTGGCGAAGAAGTTTTGGGAATCCTGAATTTGAAGCGGATCAAGACGCAATCCGGGCATTGCGTGAAAGCCTGCTCAACATGCGAAGTCGTGCTGAGCATTGCGAGTCGCAGACGCAGCGCACATCGACCACCGCCGAGCGCCAAGATTTCTACGTGCATTGCTCAGAATGGATCAAAGCTCGGAGACTCATTGGGCATTCCAAATGAAGCTTGGGAAGCCCTCAATCGACAAAAACTTCTTGGTTTATACTGGCAGTCCATTCGATGTGATGGAAGCCGAAGCGTGGTGGCTCGGCTATGACATGCTGGCAGCAATTGACGATGAGCTGCGAGCAGTTCATGGCGCATTGGACAATCAACGGGTCCAACCTTTTGTAGCCACGGCCGTAAAAGGTGCCAAATCACCTCAAGCTATCGCACAGCTTATCCCAACGAAACATTGGAAACCAGTTAATACAGAGCTACGCGTTACCGACGTTCCGTCCCTCGTTGAGAAACTTGGAGGCCAACATCTTTACGGCACAGACCTTTCAGCGGCAGTGCGAGAGGTGATTCAGAATGCCGCTGATGCGATTCAGGCAAAGCGCCTGATTCGTGACATCAGAACAGGCACGATTAAAGTACGCCTACGTCGGACTGAATATGGTGACATACTCGACGTTCAAGACGATGGAATTGGAATGTCACCTCGTGTGCTTACTGTTGCCCTGCTGGACTTCGGTCGTTCGTTTTGGCGGAGTGGAGCGATGCGTCAAGAGTTTCCAGGGCTACTGTCGAAAGGATTGAAAACGACTGGACGATTTGGAATCGGCTTTTTTGCGGTTTTCATGTTGGGTGATCACGTAACTGTCACAAGTCGCCGGTTCGATTCGGCTGTTTCGGACACCCACACGCTGGATTTTCAAAAGGGACTAAGAGTAAGACCTATTCTACGCGATCCGACCCCGGATGAATTACTGTCGGAACCCGGAACCCTCGTGAGTGTGATATTGCGCAATCGATACGATGAACCCGGAGGGTTGCTCTTCAGAGGAGGACATGGTGAGAAAATACCCGAGGTATCGTTGTGTGATCTTGTCGCTCGCGTTTCACCAGCCGTCAGTGTCACAATTGAAGTGGAAGCACAAGGAAAGGCAGACATCGCTGTGCTGGCAGATGATTGGCTTACTAAGGAGCCTGATAAATTAGTGGAGCGTACCTGCGGTCGCGCAGACAACTGGTATGAGCAAGATAATAAGCTGATTCTGCCGAACCTGCGTCTTTTACAGGATCCAGACACGCAGGAAATTCATGGTCGAGCCTGTATTCGCCCCGGACAGGGATTCTTTTCCGTTAGAGGAGTGGTAACTGTTGGTGGTTTTCGTGCCTCCGAAATGCGAGATATCGTTGGAGTGCTAAAAGGAGAACCGGAAACCGTAGCGCGGAACAGCGCCATGCCAACCGTTTCAGGGCGTGTTCTTCGTAACTGGGCGACAGAACAAGCAGCTTTGATCGCGAACTCGAATGTTTCCGGAGATTACAAATTGAACGCAGCCTCGGTTGTGATGCTTTGTGGTGGAGACGCGTCGAGTCTGCCAATCGCAATTCTCGATGGCGAATACCTCACTGAGACCTCACTTTCAATTTTGTTGCGTGGTCTTGTTGAAGTGGAAGTATACAAAGGAATTGAAATTGAGTACGACGAAGAGGACGACGTGCGTCCAAAAGCCTTTAAGAATAATTTTATCGTATCTTCGACCCTGTTATTTGTTCCTCGGGATATATCATCAATTCTTATCGTTGGTTCTGAACATTGGCCAAAATGTGTGCCTGATTTATACCTCCCTGACCGCCCAAAATCTTGTGAAGATTCATTCTTGCTTGATATGAAGAGGGCTTGGGGAGGCGAACCATGTTGCGATCAAGATTCAAGGGTCGTAGGCGAAGTCGACGGCGAAGAAATTCTGCGCGAAGTGGATATCTATTCGCGCCCGGTGGATCCATCCAAATACACATGAAATTGACTCTAATTCTCACCATCTGCTTTTGGGCGGCCTCAGGACCAAGGACCCCGATCATTATCAATCTCTGTGCGCAGTTATAGGAGCAACACCATGAGCAAAGTTCAGTGGGAAGATAAACTGGTCGGGCATCCGGGTGGCATTCCGGGATGGCGAGCAGCCACCATCGCCATAAAATATTCCCTCGCCTTTTAAGCCCCGGTTGGGTCGAATTATGGGCCACGATATGCGAATGAAACTCTCCCGGATTCTGCCCCTCCTGTTGATGCTGCCGCGCCTGGCGATGGCCTGGGCCAGCGCCGGGCATCAGGTCATCGCGGCCGAGGCGTACCGGCAGCTTTCCCCGCAATTCAAAGCCCAGGCCATCAAGGTGTTAAAGGCACACCCGGACTACGCGAAATGGCAAAGCGCGTATCACACCAATGCCAGTTTTGATGTGTACGCATATATATTTATGCGCAGCAGCACCTGGCCGGACGAAATCCGGCGCAGGGGCAACAAATACGACCATCCCAACTGGCACTTCATTGATTATCCCCTTCGGCCACCGGGCTTCGCCCTGGAACCCGGTCCAAAGCCGGGGGATGACGTGCTGTATGGCGTGGCCCGGTGCGAAGCGGTTCTGAGCGACACCCAAGCTGATCCTGAGTTGCGGGCCGCGTCACTATCGTTCCTCATCCACTTGGCGGGCGACATGCACCAGCCCCCTTGCGTTGCGGTGTCCCTGCGCAAGGCGACGTACACCCACGGCAACATTCTGGCACGGAAAGCATTCACCATCAGCATCCCGTCAGAGGGTCAGGTCCAAGAGGCCGATTACTTCGGGTTGGTTTCCGGCAGGAGTGGGGATAAGTTTGCGGCCACGAAGTTGACGCCGGTCAGAAGCGAACTCGTGGATGCCCCGTATGTAAAGGAGTTTTCTCTGATTGTGGAATGCAGGCTGGCCCACGTCATCGAGCTTGGACTGCACACGCAGTTCGTCGGCGAGGTCATGGACGTGAAAGCAGAAGACAGCGTGATGGCAAAGGGCGGCTTGCTTGAAATCACCAAGGTCAAACCACTGGTGTTTGCGCCGGACACGCAGGCTTATTACGGAATCGGCAATTTCGTTGGCCACGCATTCTCGGTCGGTCGGGCATTTGAATAGCCGGGGCGTCACGTCTTGGCGGGTTGAATAATCCGGTGTACCGGATTGTTGAATCTTGGTTTTGACCCGGCTCCCTGCATACACTGGAACCATGAACCGGCCATTGTGCCCATTTTGCCAACCGCTGCCTCCAGCCCGGGTTTTGGCAGCGTCGGACACATTCGTCGCGTTCTTCGACGGATTCCCGGTGTCGACTGGTCATACCCTGGTCATTTCCAAAAGGCATGTGGCCTCGTTGTTCGACCTGCCTGAGGACGAATATCGGGAGTTGTGGGTACAGGTGGCGGCGGTGCGAATGCGGCTCGCCGAGAGATTCCACCCGTCCGCCTTCACATCGGCGTAAACTGTCTTGCGTTAATCCTGCATTATGCAATAGTGCCACAAAATAAAATGAAATCTGCTATCGCGTTGACTGTTCTTGGATTGCTCTTAACCGGACTTTCCGCCACGGCCCAGAATCCGCCGCAAAAACATTGGGACATCAGCAAAATTGATGTCAGCAAACTGCCACCCGTCTCGAATCAACAGGATGTTACGTTTGGCAAGGATATCGTCCCTCTCTTCAAGGCCTCCTGCTTACGTTGCCACGGCGATCAAAAGCCCAAAGGCGGTTTGCGCTTGGACAGCCTCGACTCTGTTCTCAAAGGAGGACACGACGGAAAGATGGTTGTTCCCGGCGACAGCAAGAACAGTCTGCTGGTTGCTGCTGCGGCACGCATTGATGACAGCATCGCGATGCCGCCCAAGCATCGTAAGCGCGGCGGACCTCCTCCTGATGGTTCGCCTCGCGGCGAACAGCCTCGCGGCGGGCAACCAGGTGGACAAGACGGCGGTCCTGGCCTTGGCACCAATACCAACGGACCCGGAGGACAAGGCATATCTGGCCCGCCGCCAAAGCCGCTCACTGCAGAGGAAGTCGGTTTGATCCGCGCTTGGATTGATCAAGGCGCCAAATAGGGGATTCAGTTTGGTGGATGAGACTCCACACACCCGGCCAGCATCTGCACGAAATTTGGGACAGTTTTACCGGCATCCCGTAAGAATATAACCCTCTGGCGACACTGTGTGGCCGGGCAATTTAACCCTCACCCCCTCCGGCGAAGCGCCAGTAGTAGTCTACTTGCGGAGACTTGCCCCATCACAGGAGGTGCCTTTTCCGAAACCTGCGGTGTCCCCCGGGGAAGCCGCCCTCCGCATGACAGGGTTACACCCCATAGCCACAACTCGGCGCATCACGGGAAACTGACCGGGTGAATAAATTAAAGCACATTTACCTGACCATCATCCAACGGGTCAAGCAGGCTTGGCTGCATCCTCAAATTGTCGCTGAGGCCCACGAGCATCGCCGACAGTGGCAGGTGGTGCGGCATGAACACGAATCCGACCGGCTCGACCGGCTGCGCAACCCGTCAAAATACCTGGGAAGGTGATCCTCGATAGCGCCCAAGACCGGGAACGCGAATTTAGCGTATCGCCCGGCAGTTCGTACCGGTGGCATTCTGTCCGGGCGGCAATATTCCCGTTAGCCGGGGTGGGTGGATACGATCCAGAATTGGCTGTGCCTTACACGCCTGATCGGGCCGACTATATTAATCGTTACAATCCCGCTGGAACAATTGACGAAGAACAAACATCTCCAATGACTGTTAATGACAATACCCCCCAAGTCAGATTGTTCTTTCGAAGGCAGAAAACGTGCCGGCTGCGCCGGCCGCCTTCTTTTTTCCAAAGAACCGGGAAAGACAGTGACTCTGATCGTCTCCGAGACGGGGCAATCTGTATCACGTCTTTGGTTGATTAACGTGTAGAGCATCCCGTAAATAGGTTCCGTCCCAAAAGTAGCTCTTTTGGGACGGAACCTAGTTATCATGTCATTGCTTTTCTTGCAGTCTCAATGACTGTAAGCAACATGCTCTGTTCTCACAATGGGGTGATCACCTTATTCGGGTCGGATGTTCATTCTTTCGGGTATTTTGCGGCAAGGACGCCACTTTTGTCGATAAGGTGTTTACCCCATAGACAGGAATTGTTTGAAGTTGCGATGCTTGTGGTGTGGACGATGCAATTTCAGTTGATGATCGGTGTGAGACGGACAAGGC
>Ga0302320_10030726_pt1 | contig 10223 bp, 12 predicted proteins | sample Bog_T0_3_FD_202130 | JGI IMG/M metagenome (GOLD analysis project Ga0302320, IMG submission 202130) | Peat permafrost microbial communities from Stordalen Mire near Abisko, Sweden - Bog_T0_3 | ecosystem: Environmental > Terrestrial > Soil > Wetlands > Peat | place: Sweden: Abisko, Stordalen Mire... | reverse complement strand
GCTTTGTTGCATGTCTTACTTTCGGAACCTCTTGAGGTTACCCAATTGGGACGTCTAAGTTCGTATAGAATTCAATCCTAAGATTTGTTATGTAGATCGGAATGTCATATATTTGTTGACTTCGTATGGGTATGGGGGACGTCGTCTGGGTGGGGGCTAAGGAAATGCGACTGCATCGAAACCTTAAAACACTAGATATTTTGTTGCATATCTCATTTCCGGAGTTTTTGTATAACATACCTGATTTGGTTATCTGGGTGAGAAGCTTAGGGCATAATTCCTTGGCAGCATACCTTCGTGCTCTTGATATCTGTTGAATGGGGGGAATTTAGGAGAGACGATGATATCGAAAGCTTTTTTGCCCATTTCCAATCTCTGGATGGAGAAAAACAATCAAGAGCCTTTGGTGTGAACTCTTTTTTTCGAATGGAAAGGGTTCTGTTTGACTGGGTTCTAGGGAAAGATTGGTGGGAGAGAAATTCGAAGAGCAAATCAAGTCACGGGATATTTTTAGATCCGATACTTTTTTTTTTTCAAATGGCAGTAGAATGAATGCTTTGTTGCACATCGCGTTTGCCCGGCTCTCCATCTTCCCGTTTGGGATATTTGAATATCTAATCTAGCCGACGTGGTTGGGTGTAAACAATTTTCTTTATCCGAACCTCAGGAGAAAGCAAGGCGGAGCGGTGAGGAAATGTGGATGGGTCAGGGGAACCCGGGAAAGCCTCCAATTTTTGAGTGGCCGGCCTCACTAACATCTTGAACGTTGGCGCTCTGGGAGCGGTGTGTTTCTTGGTTTGTTGCACATCTCAGCTCTCCGGCTTAAAAAGATTACCCCGTTGGGAGATCTGTTCAAGAAAAATGAGACTTGATATCTCGGCATTGTTATCAACAATCGTTCCGGAATTTTTAAAAGTGCGGGACGGAAATAAATTACTGGGGATGGCAGGCCGGACTCGCTAAATTTCCAGGGGCCAACTTGCTGGGTGTGAAGAATGACTATTCTATTTAATGCGTAGTAGACAAATCGCTTGGTATTCCGCCGTGGTTTGCGGAATGATGAACATGTGACCCGGAGTGGTTCAAGTGAGATCTGTCGGGATTTCCCAAAGGAACAGTACAGTGTGCTGTATCTCCGAATAACGATCTTGTATTCCGAGGGGAAGCCAAAGAAAAACTCCATATCGTCAACGTTCTAGTCCGCATTGGGAAGGAAAGCGAATTATGAGTGCTGAAGTACTCCCTATTTGACATCTCCGGCTTTGAAAACGCCTATTTAGGGGTTTAGGGAGTAGGAATCAAAGGATTTCAGAACAAACTTTTGTAGAGAAGCACAGTTCGGCTCGGTAGTACGTATGCAGGAGACTCTTACTTGGGGAAAGCAATTGAGTCAAGGGCAACGAGGCTGAAAACAAACTCCGTCTTATAAAATTGTATCCAGCGCCCCCTATTTATTCTAAGGAGTAAGTCCGAAGTTCCACCACATATCCGAGGGGAAACAATTCTTGGCTTGGGCGCATAACTCCACGATTTTCAATTTCTCCACATCTTTATCAGAACTCCCGACCTCCTTCCAGACCAAACAAAACCGCAAATCCCCAAGCAAATGCACCTCCGAGAGAACAAGAATCATGTTTGTTGCACATCTCATAATTCCGCCCTCATTCCGAAGATATCTCCCCCCGCCCCCATTTTGCTCATGTCCGCTAGCACATTTCCGAAATACTCCCCACTTGATCCGATGCCATGGTCATGCGTAGCGGAATTTTGTTGGTTGTGTAACGGGGAGGGAGTCCTGAACTCCGGTCGTAAAATTAAGGTTCATTAAATGCTGTTGAAGGCTGGACCAGTCGGAATTTGCGCCGAACGTGGGTAGGGCTGATGATATACGTTTATGGTATATCGTAACGTATGATCGAGACATGGTGTGGTTTTGATTCGCTGGTGGGGGAGGAATAGGTGAGGAAAGGACAACATACCATGACTCGGGGAGCAATTTCGAAGTTGAATTTGCGATGCGATTGGAGTTGGGAGTATTTGTTGCACATCGTAATTTTGGGGACAGAGTCATTCAACCGAGTGGGCAAAATTGGGTGATGTCAAGTGCCGTCGGGACGACTCGAGAACCATAGGAGTGGTGGGGTGGAGTGGAGTGGAGTGGAGATGGGTGGAGTCATGCGCTTTGCAGAAATCGAGAAGGAAACACACACATCGAGGTCTCTTAGCACCATGGGCATTGCGTAGAAGAGAAAGCGACGCATAAAAAGGTGCTCATGGTCTAATTTCCGATACCATTGCTGGAAAATCATACCAATGATTTATTCCGATCGAACATTATGCGCCATATCAGACCCATCTCAATAACAGGTGCTGCTATGTCGGCAAATTTTACATTGATCTTGGCCACCAAGATACGGCCTTTCTAGTCGGCACTTGGTGGAGCGTATATGCCAAATCTACTTGAGGTCTCTTTCCGTTTGAACGCTCACCCCTCTTTCTGCCTTCGAAGTTCTCGGAGTCCTTCAGCCTGACTTTCAGGCGTAGGCGAGCCAGAAAAGGATGTTACTGCAATTTATACGAATGAAACTCAATGATCCTTGCTTCTTTCGTACAGATCATAAAATCCCCACTTAAAACTTTCCGCTATCATTTACTGCTGCGAAGATGAATGTAGTCATTTGTCTTTTTGAGTACTTCTGCTATGCCTATTTCATGAAAGAATATCTCTCCTTGGGGGTCGGCCAAAATAAGTGCGTAGCATTATATCTGTCAACGTTTACGTTTTACTGGTGGAGAGATAAGTGCAGCGGTAAGCTTTTTCTCAAAATCCCGCAGTCCGGTTTGGTTAGTGGGTCGAGCCCATGAACTGCAACATGGTCCTTCTATTTACATTAACATTAGATTCAGATTTAGATTAAAGCATCTGAAGAATACTCAAGGTGTTTAGAGAATGTGAGTTGTAGCAAGAATGCCAGCTACATACACTCTGAGACTTGTGATCCCTGCTCTCGGCTTCCTAAACCTACTCCGCTTGCTACTACCATTTTCTGGGGCAGATTTCATCTGCACTGCAATTTGAGGGTGAATAAAGGCATTGTTCAGATGGGGGGGTTCTACAGTACGCTAAAATTGCAGTGCAGCGACATTATCACTATGATACGGCTGTTTTGGTCTATATAGCGTATAGAAACTGGGGGGAACCAGTTTTACTTTGTAATGAAGGAATCAGCACTATGAAATCAATGGGCTGTGAATTTGCTTATTTATTGCTTATATATCGTTAAAGACAAAAAACTCTCTCTTCCGGCAGTGTCAGATTATTGTCATCCTCAGTTTGATCTTTTTTTTTTCTTTCAATTTCTTGTGCTGAAGAGATCCTCTAATATTAATGTATGTAAAGTGCCCCTAAATTGCTATCTACGCGCACCGTTTATTATATGCTAATGATAGCGAGTGCCCAACCATCCAAGATAATCCAGAACTTTGAAAGCATTGAAATTTCTCTAATGAACCGCCGCAAACCGAAACCTGTATTATTTTCTCTTCTTCCCGTTTTCCACAAAGCCTTCCATCAACCCTCCAACTCTCGCTTTCTAATCTCTAAATAATGATTTACTACATCCATAACCTGTTCCTCGAATCTCGTCCACTTGATGCCAAAGATCTCTTCCTCTCTAACCGTCTCGCATGTCAATGGGGAATTCACAATATCGCATCCTAATTTCAAAACCTCGTTCTCCACCTCTTCTGGGAATAATTTTGTCATGAGTTCATCTAGAGTCTCCCATTTTATACTTTCGCCGTCGGCAATGAAAATGTTGCTCAGAGGATCCGGATTTGGATTTTCTGGAGTGGAAGACAGTGGTATGGAGAGCGATGTAACGTGTATAAGAGCAAAGTCTTGTAGGTCGACGGAGGCTCCCAGTACGGGGACGGCGTAGTCGTTGCCGAGGATAGAATTGATGATGTATCGATTATTGCCGGTAGAAAATTGAGAGGTGGATGTTAGAAGGAGCTTGGGGCTTATAATGACGATTGGGAGAATGTGAACCTGTGTTTTGATTGTTGGAAATTGGTATAACAGCACAAGGCGTGAAATTATGATAATATTGAGTTCAAGGAGCAGAAGTGCAACAGAATGAAAAGAATACGTACCACGGTGAAGTGGGGCTTTTTCCCTTGATATACTCGATTGTACGATGGAAAGCTCTTCCCTTCGAGGCTACGTAGGGGCCGGAAGGATTGGATTTTATAGCTTCGTCGGAAAGCGTTTTGCCAACGTCTTTTGCTGTAGTTCGGTCAGTGCTGCGTAATATGCATATGAGACTATTCTTCAATATAATGCCGCGATTTGAATCCTCTTCATTTTAAATAACATCCGCCAAGAGAGAAGTATTACTTGCCAGAAACAGGCTTGATATACTTAATGCCTAAAAGTACAACCGAGGTGGCCATTTGCGCCTGTGACCTTTTCGCGTTGTTAGCAACAGCTCGGATAACAGGAAGGTGTTTGAAGTCATCATACTAATACTAATCTCGTAGCCATGTTTTGGAATGGTTTGCAAAGTATCAAATAAGGTTATAGAGATTAATAGAGAAGCTGTATTTTTTCTTTGAAGTAATGTTTGGCAAATAACTATTGATGTTCCCAACGACCACGTCATAACAGCCTTGAAATAGTTGATTACAGTAGCGGCTGTAATTCAGAGCGAAGTCAACATTAGGAATACTAGATGTCCTCAGCTTCCTTTTTCAACGCTCGAGCCAAGCATTTGTCGCGAATAGACCAAATAACCGCGAGCGATCGGGAGTTGAGAGACTGCTTCTATGATGGGATAATTTAACGTATTGTCTCATATCTTCAGTTTGAAGTTGAAAGCTCTTCACACGCTTTAAAATCATTGAGTGAAAGATGATTAGCGCTATTATCTCGTAGCCTTGCAAGCATGGCTGATATTACCAAGTCAATTTAATAGTGAACCACTTTACAACAATGAATAACTTTCAATGGAATAATTTTGAATATAAATTTTAGAAGGCTTCGAGTTCCTTGACAGGATAAAAGAATAGTAATGTGATGTCATTTGTCCATTTTCTAAGAGATTGTTAAAAAGAACGAAATCTCTGAAGCGAAGATGAAAAATCACACAAGTAACATGCTTATTCTGAACAGTCAGCACGGATTTAAAAGATGGGAAGACTTTTTCTTCGCGGCTCGCCTTCATAACCTTTCCTTTGAGGCCCTCCATCTTTATCACGTTTCCTGAATTCTCAGTGCCCCTTCTTTAAGCGAAAAACCTAAGTGCTCAACCAGTGCTTACTTCGTTAAGCGAGCAAACCCCTATAGTATGAATTCTCTATCATTAATGCATCTTCTGGCAAAGCATCTAAACTTCAAAATGTGTTACCAACCTTGCATGAACGAAACAAAACGCGGCACAATTGGCAATAAAGGCTCAATGTGCTGAGGGAAAAGATTATGCCTTAAATCTACTCACATGCAGCTTCTTGAAAGCCCGTTGAATTTAATTTTCGGTAAGACGAAGAGAAAGAGTTGGTTTATTACATCCCATAAAGCATTCCAAAAGGCGGAAAAATTAAATGAGTAATGATTTTTATATTGACGTGGGAGCGCTTTCGCGTCCCGGGTAAATAGGAGCATGAACCACATACCACTTGCTTAACATATGCCAAGGATTCCGATAGCTTATCGTCCTACGGCAGTCAGAATCTCGATGGCCTGCAGCATGACTAGCGACGGCAGTAATTATTTGCAGAGCCGAGATTAGTGCATATCATCTTAATCTATCTTCGATTCTGAAGTCAACGACATCAAGGCATCATCGCGCCACGTCTGACCCAATAAAGCCCATATATTTCCCCTCATTTCAAGTACTACTCAAAAAAAAGGTCAAAACCTAGCGAATCAAGCCATCCTAGCCAAGTAGATATGCAGATCTGACCTGCACGGTTATTGCGGATCCAAGGGCCACAAGGGGGCATGCAAGTGCGGGGCGAGCCTTCTGAGATAGGAAAGCCCTTGTTGACATTATCGAGCTTCCTCTTTTGTTCTATCATAGTAGAATTTCTCCGTGTGTTGACTTCCAAGATGCAATTCCCGTTATCAATGACGATCGACCTGAACGCGTGTGTCCTGCTGTGCCACCAGCATAATTGTCACGATGCTGCATCTTTCTGGACCTACATAAAAAGAGGAGGGGCTCTCCCTTCTTATCCTTCGATCGAGTCTTGGCGTTGTTTTTAACCCTCAATCTAAACCAGACGCGTCTTTGATCACGATGCTCTTCCCTGTTCTGCCTCTCGTGAGCTTTCTACTCCTCGCCTCTCCAATTGAGGCCCGCAAGTTCAAGAGAGATAGCCCCCCCTCTTCAAAGCTTGGAGCTCGAAACATTCGCCAGCTCCGCTCTGGTGCAACAGCTTCAAGCTCGTATCCCACAGCTCAAAGAGCCCCGGTTGAGATTGGCGTCACCGACAAAGTCCTCACTCTGAACAAAGTCCAAGCCAGCTCCAAGAAGACCCACAGCGCCTTTAGTTTGACCAAGCATGCAACTCTTGCCAACGGCAGCAGCTCTGTACTCACTTCCCTCGAGATTGGCGAGGAATTCGCTACTCCAATCACTTTCGGCACACAAACTTTTGAAGTGATTGTTGATACAGGCAGTTCAGATACTTGGTTAGTGGAGTCTGGCTTCACCTGTGAAGATATTTCGACAGGAGCTACCATTACAGAGGCAGACTGCGATTTCGGCCCAACTTTCACCGTCGACTCGAGCTTCAGCAAGATCTCTGGTGTGAACTTTAACATTACTTATGGAGATGGCGAATTTCTTTCTGGTATTTTCGGTACTGAAAATGTGACGTTGGCTGGTATTGAAGTCAAACAACAAGTTGCTCTTGTTAATTTGGCTGCGTGGGAGGGTGACAGTACTACTTCTGGATTGGTAGGCCTTGCTTATCCAGCTATGTATGGCCATCTTCTTTTACTAATCTAAAGCATAAAGCTGACCATAAAACAGTACTTCAGAATATGAAGGCACCAACCCCCACGATGACAATACTCAAGTTGAATACAGTCCAATAATCACCACTCTTAGCAACGCCGGTAAAATCGACTCCTTGTTCAGTCTCGTCATTGAACGTGATGTATCTGGTAACTCTGGCTACCTCGCATTAGGTGGCGTACCACCCATTGCCTTCACCCAGAACTTCACCAGCACCCCTATCATCGTCACCACAATCGAAGACTACCCCGATGCTTACGATTTCTACACCATCAATATTGACTCCATTGAACTTAGAGGGAAAGCCATTTCTAAATCTGGCAGTTACGAATACATTGTAAGTTCCAAACCCACGAGACTGCCCTTTCAGTGACCCCGATTGACTGACCATTCAAAAGGTCGACTCCGGCACAACACTAAATTACTTCCCTACCTCCATCGCCAACAAGATAAACAAAGCGTTTTCCCCTGCAGCCGTCTATTCCGATGATGACGGAGCCTATATCGTCGACTGTGACGCTACCGCCCCAGCAGTTGCCATTAATATCAACGGCACAGCCTTCAGTATTAATCCTCTCGACCTAATCCTCGATGCCGGTACCGATGAAACCGGAGCCACTGTTTGCATTTCAGGGATTGACGATGGTGGCGATTCTTCGGAAGACGTTTTCATTTTGGGAGATGTGTTCCAGAAGAATGTCGTGACGGTGTTTGATGTTGGTGCGAGCGAGTTGAAGTTTGCAGGCAGAGAGTATTATGCTAGTAATGATACATATTAGAATTAGGGGAGGAGGAACAGGAAATTGTGAGAGTGTGGATGGTGATAATGTGCACATGCGAGGGGTGCGAGAGGTTTCATTCGCCTACGTTAATTCTTGTATATATTAGGAGAAAACATATGTGAAGTATCTGCAGGCTTGCGTAGCGGAGTACAAAAATCATTTCTACCGATTTTTTGAACAAATGAGTGACATTGGCTGCATGGAGTCGACCTAGTCTCTTGCTTAATTAGGATGCTTCGAGGAGTCAGCGGCTAAACACGGCGTCTGGCTAGCGCTCGCTAAATCTTGGAGTCCCCTGAGGTTGAGGTCTAATGCACCCTATTAGTCATGTTAATTTTGGTTTACGGTAGGCGAGATCAACAAGATCAAAAGATAAGCTTGACAAAGCTTATCAATGAGGGCAAGCATCGTTAGTGTGACATTGCTTTCAAGAAACCATTTACATAAGACGGAGTTACATATGCATCACTAGCAGAACTCGCAACGCCATGCTTGATATATCTCGTATTAAATATAATATTAGAATATAAGTAAATTTCCATTTTCGTATGGGATTTAATGGGCATTCCCTCTTCCCCTTTGCCGATTATGGAAGACTCAAATAATACTTCAGCATTTTCGGGTAATTTGGAGTTCCAAGACCAGTCACGGGATCCCATCTATATTCCACTCATTAGCAAAAGTTATCCACCAAGCAAGCTAAAAGATGAGAAAATCTTACCCAGGTGCAGTAGAGAACCCTTTAGTGCTGCAACCTGGATTGGTTCCTGTATGACGGAGAATTAGTATTTTTACATCAAAAGAAGGGCAGAGGTAAAGGATGGGGCAGCCATGCCGTTTGTAATGTCATTCAGCATAGAAGGATTTGCATAAAGCGAGGGGTTAAGGAAACCTATTGGCCCTTTGCCAGCATTCAAACGCTCTTCGTTGATACGGTTGATCACTGAGGCGAAGATGGGCTGTTAAGTTGTTAGTGATAATTCGAAAAAGACCAATCCTCGCATTTGGTCTTAGTGAGAAATGGGGGTTTCGGTTCTCATACCGTGGCTGCAGAAGTTCCGCCGGATAGAGTGAAGTTTCCTCCATAAAAGACCTATAGCCACAGTCAGCTCAACCCAGCTTTTCCAACAACGGAATGGCTTCATACAGCAATATTATCACCATTTGCGGAAACATCAGGGATTCCTCTCCCGATTCGATTGTAAATCCCACCAGTCGACCCAGCTAAAGCTGTAATATTGGGTAGCGTTTTGATATCGCCCGTGTCTGGTGCTAAAGCGCTGTAGTATGGATAAGGTGGATTGTGGTTCTCAAAATATGTGGAGACGGCACTAGCCTGATACTTGGGGATGGGATAGACATTGCTGAAGCCGCCACCGGAGGAATAGCTGAATTGGGATTAGCATTGTTGATGAAGAGTAGAAATGATGTGAAATTAAAAAGAAGAAAAGAGACACAACACAGTGAATACTTCGGAAGGAGAAGGGGAGACCTTACTTCACGGCGTATTGGCTTCCGGCTGGATCATACACGGCGCTTTCAGGTTCGAAAACTGTCTTTCCAGGGTAAACTTTTGTGGCTCCCACATTTGTTACGTAGGGGCATCCCTAGTTAAGGTCTTATATTAGTAGGTATTCTGCTAGAAAAGATGAGACCAGACTGAAAGGTTTGAAAGGTTTGAAGTTTTTCATCATCTCTATCATAACAACACCCGAGGAAAAAGCTATTTTAAATTTCAAAGCCACTCACATTAGGCCAGGTGGGGTTAAAAACATTGAGATTGGGTCCTAGGCAACCTGTAGGGCCATCAATGCCGTATGGAGCGGGATAATCTGCAAATATTAGATAAGGGACATCAAATGATCAGTATGAGTCTTACTCGAAACACCAGAATCACCTGAGGCAAAAAGGAAGGATACACCCTGAAGCCCCAACTTCATATATTCTAGACATTGACGCTTCTGGTACGAAACTGGGACATCGGCTTCTTGTCCTCCATAAGATAGAGAAATCACATTAGTAGGCTTGTAGACACCGCACATGAGATCGCCTTGCCATCCTCCAGTCGCGGGATCGGGGTACTGTTGATCGAGATATGGATCATCACCTGTCTCGTTGTATGCCGAGAAACTGCAGTATGACTATCATGTATAAGCATTAGGATGAAAAGCCAAGGTGGTTATGGACTTACCCCATCCAAGGCATCTAAAAATGTGTTGAATCCAAAAGTATATGTGTCGTTTTGGTTTGCTTGAACGATAAAGTCGTCCACTTGGTATAGCGTGATCTTTTGAGGGTAGACAATGGGATAGGCAAGCACTACGAGTTTGGCAATCAGTTTTTGAAAATTTAATGTCTTCATTAAATTTTCTCAAAGATTACTTTTTCGACTTCCTATTACGAGAAGCTCCTCGACAAC